>ERZ773044.50-NODE-50-length-69577-cov-7.93688_pt1 | contig 69577 bp, 49 predicted proteins | sample MGYA00511897_ERZ773044 | MGnify/ENA primary metagenome ERZ773044 (study PRJEB29015, sample SAMEA2738116) | human oral metagenome | biome: human oral; feature: human-associated habitat; material: saliva | place: China | collected 2170 ...
CGCTCCTGCAGGGGAACCCGCCGCACCCGGACGCTCCGCTCTTCCTTGCTTCGCTGCGGAGAGCGCCCGGGCGGGCACCCTGATATCGCTTCCGGAAGGTGCAGCTTTATGCGAGCCGCAGGTTCCGTCCGCGCACGCAACGCCAGCAGAGGGTCTGCAGGTTCTCGGGCTCATTATTGCCGCCGTTAGACAGCGGAACCTTGTGGACAACCTCCAGGACGAGGATTCGTTCACGCATGATGGAGTTGCCGCATCCGGGGTTTTGGCAGGTGTAGTTATCGCGTTCTTTGATGCGTTGGCGTAGCTGCGCGGTCATGAGGGTGCGTTCGCCGCCTTCGGGCCATGCCCAGCGTATTTTGCGTTCGAGAGTTTCCGAGAGCGCGTCTAGGGTCGGAGTGTCGAGGGTGACGGTGACGGCACGGTTTTCTTTACCATCTGCTGAGGTGTATTCGAATCGGTAGACGGGGTATGGCACGCTCAGCCCCACGTGGTAGACGTTGAGTTTTTTCCAGAACTCGTCGGCGTACTGCTTGATGATGAACGGGGGCGGGTTGATGTGTGCAAGCATGTCCTCTTCACGGCGGCGCACGTTGTCAACGGCCGTTTCTAGGCGCGCGATATCGTCAGAGAGGCGCTGCACGTCTTTGAGGGTTTGCAGATCGGCTTCAATGTGGAAGTACTTGGTGAGGCTGCCGATGGGATCCCGTTCAGCTTCGAGAACGACCTGTTCAGAGGAGTTGTAGACGTGCGGGGGACGTTCGTCAGTTTTCTTCCGCAGCAGCGTCTGCCAGGTTTTGGGTTGCTGAGCCTCGACGGTGGCGAGGTGACCGTACATGCCGTTGGTGGAGGTGCCGAGTTCGTAGATTCCGCGAGTGTAGATGTCGTGCACGTAGCTGGCGATTTCGTTGTATTCACTGGCGAGCGTGGCGGTGCGTTGCCGGTGCATCTGGAATTCGGGGGATGCGAAGTACCGGTTTTTGCGGATGGTTAGGATAATGCCCAGGATGAGTACGATGATGACGACGCCAAGGATGACGTACCAGAGGGAGAAGGCGAGGCATACGGCGAAGAAGATGCCGAGCCCTTTGAGGAATTTCACGGGTGTTCCTTTGCGATACGGCGGTGTATCTGTGAGTGTAGATTTCCTCCATTAGGGTATCGGAGGTGGGTTCGGTGTGCAAAGCAATTGGTCGCGTCGGAGGCATATAGGCCTCCGCGCCGCTCCCTTCCTTCGCTCCTGCAGGGGAACCCGCCGCACCCGGACGCTCCGCTCTTCCTTGCTTCGCTGCGGAGAGCGCCCGGGCGGGCACCCTGATGTCGCTTCCGGAAGGTGCGGCGCTGAGCCGCAATTTCAGCCCACCTGTTCGGCGGAGCCAGCAAAAGGCTGAGAAGGCGACAGCCCCCTCCCCCTTCCAGTTCGTTATGCCGGTATCGCGCATCCAAGCCCTACCCTTACGAATCTAAGGCTGAGTGACTTATATAGGGAACAGAGGGATGGTGTCCTCCGTCGTGACATCAGGGTGCCCGAAGCGAAGCGAGGGCGGGTCCCCTGCGACGGCGCGGAGGAAGTGTGTAAGATGCACGCCCTACAAACGTAGACCCGGCGGAGCCAGCAAAAGGCTGAGAAGGTGACAGCCCCCCTCCCCCTCCAGTTCGTTATGCCGGTATCGCGCACCCAAGCCCCGCGCTTACTGAACCGGGCTCGAGTGTTTTTCTTACGGAGCGGAGGGATGGTGTCCTCCGTCGTGACATCGGAGACACGGAGCGGTGCGAGCGTCACAAAACAGGCTTGGCAGAGCCAGCAAAAGATTGAGAAGGCGGCAGCCTCTCCCCTTCCAGTTCGTTATGCCGGTATCGCGAACCCAAGCCCCGCACTTGCTAAACCGGGGCTAGGTGTCTTGCTTAGAGAGTGGAGGGGTGGTGTCCTCCGTCGTGACATCAGGGTGCCCGAAGCGAAGCGAGGGCGGGTCCCCTGCGACGGCGCGGAGGAAGTGTGTAAGATGCACACCCTACAAACGTAGACCCGGCGAAGCCAGCAAAGACTGAGAAGGCGACAGCCCCCTCCCCCTTCCAGTTCGTTATACCGGTATCGCGCACACAAGCCCTGCACATACTGAACCGGGGCTAGGTGTCTTGCTTAGAGAGTGGAGGGGTGGTGTCCTCCGTCGTGACATCGGAGGCACGGAGCGGTGCGAGCGTATTTTCCGGAAGCGCCCTCAGGGTGCCCGAAGCGAAGCGAGGGCGGGTCCCCTGCGACGGCGCGGAGGAAATATACGCAGCACCGCATCCAGAACACACAGGGCAATGGAGGACACCACCCCTCCTACGCCCAAACCAAAAAGTTAAACACAAAAGCCCTTAGCTCGAAAGCTAAGGGCTTTATCTGTGCGCGATACTGGGATCGAACCAGCATATCCGGCTGGTTTTCCGAGCGCGCGAGGAAAATAAAACCTGCCGGTATGCCGAGGCGAAAGCCGAGGGGTCACTGGTTCGTCCCAGCCAATAATGGTTAAACACAAGACCCCTTAGCCGTAAAGCTAAGGGGTCTTCCTTTGTGCGCGATACTGGGATCGAACCAGTGACCTCTTCCGTGTCAGGGAAGCGCGCTACCGCTGCGCCAATCGCGCCTACAACATCAATGTGTTGTTGCGAGGTGAGGACGGGATTCGAACCCGCGTACACGGCTTTGCAGGCCGCTGCCTAACCACTCGACCACCTCACCGCATACATCTCTCGCGAGATGAGTTCGAACTCTAGGAGTCCTACGAGCGGTTGACGAGACTTGAACTCGCGACATCCACCTTGGCAAGGTGGTGCTCTACCAACTGAGCTACAACCGCATATCAGCGTATTCAATTTGAATCATTCCGAGGAGTTTTTCGCTCCGTCGTGCTGACAGGTAAATACTATACGGGGTTTTTGAGTGTTTGCCAAATCCTTCGCACAACACCCCGCGTTCCGCGAAATTCCGGGCTAAAACAGGGCATTTTGACTCATTTTCGACGGGGGTCAACAAAATTTATTTTCATGGTGCCAGTCACATTTATGCATTTCGAGGCCGGAGCCGTTCTGCCCTCACCAACACTCGATGCGGAACACTCGCGGAAAATTCTGTCACCTCGAAAGACTTCTGCGGGGCGCGTAAAAGGGGCGAGGAACCAATTTTGATTCCTCGCCCCTCCCATATGAAAACCGCAGCAACGAAAATATCAGGCTGGTTTTTCTAGGATTCGTTCCTTTCTAGGCCTCGTCAAAGAAGAGCCGCTCGTAGACCTTGCGGGCGTTGCGGGTCTGGCGCAGGTAGTCCTCTTCGAGGGCGCGGGCGCTGCCGGCGGGGTATCCGCACCAGCGCGCGATGGCCTCAAGGTCGGCGCGACCCGAGGGCAGGGTGTCGGATTGGCGCACGCCGCGTAGCACGTTGCCGCCGCGAATCTTCGTGGCGAGCAACCATGCGCCGCTGAGCACCTCGGCGTCCTCGGCGGTAACCAGGCCCGCCTCGACCGCCGCATCCAACGCTTTCAGCGTGGAGGTGGTGCGCAGGCCCGGCACCGCGTGCGCGTGCCGCAGCTGCAGTAGCTGCACGAGCCACTCAACGTCCGACAGGCCGCCGCGGCCCAGCTTGAGCTGGCGGGTGCGGTCGGCGCCGTGAGGCATGCGTTCGTTCTCCACGCGCGCCTTCATGCGGCGAATCTGCTGCACCTGCTCGGGCGTGAAGGTGGCCGGGTAGCGGTACGGGTCGATGAGCTCCACGAAGGCCTCGCCGAGCTGGGGGTCGCCGCCGATGGGGCGGGCTCGGGTGAGCGCCTGGAACTCCCAGGTTTCGGCCCAGCGCTCGTAGTAGGAGCGGTAGGAGTCCAACGATCGCACGATGGCACCCTGCTTGCCTTCGGGGCGCAGGTCGGCGTCCACTTCGAGGGGGCGTTCGGCGCGAATCGGGGGCTTGACGGGCTGCTTGAGCAGGGCGAGGGTGCGGTTCACGATGCGCGCGGCCTGTTCCTGCGCGGCGTCCTCGTCGACCCCTTCGAGAGGCTCGTGTACGAACATGACGTCCGCGTCGGAGCCGAAGCCGTTCTCGGCCCCGCCCAGGCGGCCCATGCCGATGATGGCGATGCGAGTGAGTAGTTGCTCCCCCGCCGTCTCCCCGGCTTCGGATTCTTCCGCGGTGCTCTGGAGCTCGCGCAGAGCAATCCGCAGCGCCGCGTCAATCGTGCACTCGTCAATGGCGGCCAGGCCGGCGCAGGTGTCCTCGATGTTGACGATGCCCAGCGTCCAGCCCATGGCGGTGCGCAGGGTTTCGCGGCGGCGCAGGTAGCGCACGGCGCGCATCGCCTCGACGGCGTCCTCGTGGCGCGCCAGCAGCGAGGAAATCTCGGATTCGAGGGCCTCCTCCCCCAGCGGTTTGAGGTCGTCGACCTTGTCCAGCCAGGCGATGGAGGCGGAGGCATCCTCCAGCAGGTCGGTCATGAGGCGCGAGCTGGAGAGCAGCTGACTCAGGCGCTCAGCGGCGGCCGGCGAGTCGCGGAGCATACGCAGGTACCAGCTGGTGCTACCGAGCGACTCGGAGACGATGCGGAAGCCGAGCAGGCCGGCGTCCGCATCCACACCGCGGGCGAACCAGCCCAGCAGCACGGGCATGAGATGCCGCTGAATATCTGCGCTGCGGGAAAGCCCCGTGGTGAGGGCCTTGATGTGGCGCATGGCCCCGCGCGGATCGCGGTAACCGAGGGCGGCCAGACGGTCCTGTGCCGCCTGCTCGCTGAGGACCACCTCGTCACGGCTGAGCGTGGAGACGGCGGCGAGTAGCGGGCGGAAGAAGATCCGTTCGTGCAGAGAACGGACGTTTCGTTTAATTTTCTGCCACGCCTTGAGCATCTGCTCGGCAGAGAGCGTGCCGTTGCGTTCCGGAGAGAGAATCGAGCGGGCAAGAGCGCGCTGTTCGGCTTCCTTATCGGGCATCAGGTGGGTGCGGCGCAGCTGCTGCAGCTGGATGCGGTGCTCCAGCACGCGCAGCTTCTTGTAATCGCGGCTGAACGCCTCGGCGTCGGTGCGGCTGATGTAGCTGACCGCCGTCAGCGCTGCGAGAGAGTCCACCGTGGACTTGGTGCGCACCGCGGGGTCGGTGCGGCCGTGCACGAGCTGCAGCAGCTGCACGGTGAACTCGATATCGCGCAGGCCGCCCGGGCCCAGCTTAATCTGGCGGTCCACCTGGTGCGAGGGGATATTGTCGGTCACGCGGGCTCGCATGGCCTGCACGGATTCCACGAAGGATTCACGGGCGGCAGACTCCCAGACGAAGGGGTCGATTGCGCGGGCGTAGCGGGCACCCAGCTGCGCCGAACCGGCGATGGGACGCGCCTTGAGAAGCGCCTGGAACTCCCAGTTTTCGGCCCAGCGCTTGTAGTACTGCACGTAGGATTCAACGGTACGCACGAGCGGGCCGTCCTTGCCCTCGGGTCGCAGGTTCGCGTCGACCTCCCAGAGGGCGGGCTCGGGCGCGGGGCCCATGATGGCGCGGGTGAGGGCGTGCACGAGTTCCGTGCCGATGGTGGAACATTCGTTCTCGGTGAGCTTGAGTGGGGCGGACTCCTCGTCTACCCCGGCGCTGGGTGCGGACTCAACGGGCGCAACCACGTACACCACGTCGACGTCGGAGATGTAGTTCAGCTCGCGGGCACCGCACTTGCCCATACCGATAATCGCCAGGTCCAGGGCGTCCACGGCCTCACCGCGGCGAGGAGCCGCCAGGCCCGGGCCCAGCCCCTCCGCCACCTCGGTGCGCGCGATGGCGAGCGCACCCTCCAGCGCGGCGGCGGCCAAATCGGCGAGGTGGCGGCCGATGGTCGGCATCATCTCTACCGGGTCTTCGCAGCACACGTCAATCATGGCGATGCGCGCTAGGGCGGCCCGGTAGGCCACGCGCAGGGTCACGTAGCCGTCCTTGCCGGTCTGTTCGGCGGCCGCGCGCGGACGCTCCGCGTGGGGGTCGGCGCCCAGGGCGGTGAGGATATCGCGGCGGTAGGGGGTGTCCAGCGGAGCGATGGGGGTTAGGAATTCCCCGTCGGTCTCCGGCAGAATCGAGGCCGGATGCTGAGAACGAATCAGGGCGCTCTCGGCCGGGTACACCTGCGTGTCGAAGAGCGGGTCGATGAGCTCGGGGCGGCGGTAGAGGAAATCCCCCACCGCCTGGGAAGCACCGAGTATGCGGTACATGCCGAATTCTTCCTCGCCGCGGTTGGCGCGCTCGGCAACCGCCGGGTGCTTCTCGATGAGGCGCACGAGGGCCGGCAGCGCGGTATCCGGGGAGGGCGAGAGGCGCAGGCCGCTCAGGAGCGCATCCTGCGAGACCGAGGCCAGCTCGGGTGCGTTGAGCCAGCGTTCGGCTTTGGAAGGGTCGTGGAAGCCCGCGGCAATCATGCGGGTGCGCAGGCGCAACTGGGCCTTGCGTTCGGCTTCGGCGCGCTGGGCTTCGTCGAGTACCTCGGGGGCGATATCGCTGATGGGTTTGGGTTCCTTGGCCGGGTCGACGATGCGAATCAGCCCGGTGGGCGGGTAGTGTGAGCTGTCAGTCATAGCGTGAGAACTGTGGGTAGAAATCCGTGGGGTGGGGAGTAAAGATTCGGCGGTAAAAAATCGGCGGTGAAGGTGAAGCTGCTAGGTGCGGCGGATAGGCCTATGGGCGGTACCCGCCGGTATGTCACCGGTAGCGGGTACCGCCCTGATCCGTCAGCAATCGCTTTAGAGGATTCCGAGGTTGTACTTGAGCTCGTAGGGGGTCACCTGCGCCTGGTACAGATCCCAGTCGGCGCGCTTATTGCGCAGGAAGTGGTCGAAGACCTGCTCGCCCAGGACCTCCGCCATGAATTCGGATTCCTCGGTGATGTTAATGGCCTCGCGCAGGGATGCGGGCAGCGGGTTGTAGCCCATCGCGCGACGCTCGGCGTTAGTCATCGCGGCGAGGTCCTCGGTCACGGCGGGCATGAGCGGGTACTCATTTTCGATACCCTTCAGACCGGCCGCCAGAATCACGGCGTAGGCCAGGTAGGGGTTGGAGGCCGAATCGAGACCGCGGTACTCGATGCGGGCGGACTGCATCTTGTTCGGCTTGTACAGGGGCACGCGCACGAGGGCGGAGCGGTTGTTGTGGCCCCAGGAGACGTAGGAGGGTGCCTCGCCGCCGCCCCAGAGGCGCTTGTAGGAGTTGATGAACTGGTTGGTCACCGAGGTGAACTCGGGGGCGTGCTTGAGGATACCCGCGATAAAGTGGCGCGCGGTCTTGGAGAGCTGGTACTCGGCGCCGGCCTCGAAGAAGGCGTTGGTGTCGCCCTCGAAGAGGGAGAAGTGGGTGTGCATGCCGCTACCGGCGTACTTGGTGAAGGGCTTGGGCATGAAGGTGGCATACATGCCCTGCGAGTAGGCGACCTCCTTGATGACGGTGCGGAAGGTCATGACGTTGTCCGCGGTCTGCAGGGCGTCGGCGTGGCGCAGGTCGATTTCGTTCTGGCCGGGGCCGGTTTCGTGGTGGCTGAATTCCACGGAGATGCCGACCTCTTCGAGCATGGTCACGGCCTTGCGGCGGAATTCCTGCACGATGCCGCCGGGGGTGTGGTCGAAGTAGGATTCGTGGTCCACGGGCACGGGGAAGCCGTCGGCGCCGAGCTTGGAGGACTCCAGCAGGTAGAACTCGATTTCGGGCGAGGTGTAGCAGGTGAAGCCCATCTCGGCGGCCTTGTTGAGCACGCGCTTGAGCACGCCGCGAGTGTCAGAGGCGCTGACTTCGCCGTCGGGGGTGAGCACATCGCAGAACATGCGGGAGGTGATGTCTTCCTCACCACGCCAGGGCAGAATCTGGAAGGTGGAGGGATCGGGCTGCAGGAGCATGTCGGACTCGTAGACGCGGGAGAAACCCTCGATGGAGGAGCCGTCAAAGCCCAGGCCCTCGTCGAAGGCACTTTCAACCTCGGCGGGTGCGAGCGCGACGGATTTGAGGGTTCCCACCACATCGGTGAACCAGAGGCGGATAAAGCGGATGTCGCGTTCTTCGATGGTGCGCAGTACGAATTCCTGTTGGCGGTCCATGGGTGGCCTCTCGCTTGGGGTGCCGGTGCGTCGGGGCGCATCCTTGCGGGGTGCGAGCACCGGGTGTCTGTTCCTTGTCTCTCTAGCCTATCGGGTTCGGCGGCGTAAGGGGCGGGCGCGAGGTTTCGTTTGTGTAAATTCTCGTAGCGGGGCTCTCCAGTCAAGGCCCGGTGCCTCGTGCGCTCCCCTCCCCCGTTCGGCCCGTCTCTGCCGATTTTCCGCCGGGGCCCGTCCGCATACCGGCACATGACCGTCGGCCCGGTGCCCCCACGTTCCCCTTGCCATAATGGACGTATGCTACATTCCCTTCCTCTCTCTTCAGTCGCGCAGATTCCGCTGGCGGCCGGCATCGTGGGTGCCGACCCCACCGGTTTAGAGTGGCTGTTGCTGGTCGCGGCGCCTATTGTTTTCTTCGTTATCTTCCTGGCCTGCCTCATGGTGATTGCCGCGTTTGGCCCGCTGGTCATGAGGAACAACAAGTCTGGCGGCACGACCTACCTGCTGGATCGCCCCTCCCGCATCGCGTTTAAGACTCGTACCGTGGCGCTGTTCGCGCTGATTGGTGCGGCCGTGGAGCTCTATTGGCTCGGTTACACGGGTCGCGTCGGGTCGAGCGCCGTGATCCCCATTGTTCTCTTCACCTGGTCGTGGAAGTTTGCATTCTTCTTCCTGCCCCTTCAGCTGATTCGCTCCTGCTACGTGCAGGCGACGCGCGGCAAGTACGACGCGCTCTCGGCCGAGGGTGCTCAGCGCCGTGAGAAGCTGAACGGGAAAAGCGCCTACACGGTGTCGAAAATGATTCAGCGCAACCCGCAGCAATTCGCGATGAACAAGGAGCTGCATACTCAGGCGCGCGCCCAAAAGATTGCGGCGGTGCGTCCTTTCCAGAATCTTGACGAGGCGGGCAAGAAGCGCCGCACGAACTACACGGTGGAGCTGGCGCTGGCGCAGATGCAGCTGCGCCAGATGAACCCCGGCAAGATTCCCTCGGAAGCCTTTGGCGAGAGCATCCTGGGCATCGGCACACCTGCCTATTCTCCGAAGTCGGTGGAGCAGACCTGGCTGACGCTGTGCACGGAGCGAGTGAACGCGGTGGATGCGCCGAGCTACCCAGATTCTCTGTACCCGGTATCGGCCCGTTTCTCGCTGTTTACCACGATGTCGCTGCTGCAGCCGCTGATGGGCCGCCCCTATTCGCCCTTTGCCGCCGAGGACGCCCGCCGTTTTACCCCGCGCGATTTCTCCGCCGACACTGTGCGCCTGAAGGCCGGGGAGCTGGGCCAGAAGGCCCTGGCGCAGAGCGCGATTTTCCGGCAGATTCACGAGCGCCTTCTGCCGCTGCATCAGCAGCAGCCCCAGCTCGTGGATCGCCGTGCTTTGGCCTATTGTGGTGCCCTACTGCTGAGCGTGGCGAGGGCTGAAGCGGAGAGTCAGCGCTTGACGGCCCAGGTGCTGGCGGCGGTGGCCTCGGAGCGAGGTGTGCTGCCCTACGGTCTGTTCTCGCAGGTAGCCGAAGACTACCAGCGTGTTCAGCGCCTACTGAATCTGATGGTGAAGGCTACGGCCGACGTTCAGCGCTTCGTGAATTCCGTGGACGCCCTCGTGCAGCTTTACGCGCAGTCGGCGCGGCCCTCCGGCATGGCCCACGAGAAGGCACAGATGGAGTACATCGCCGCCCTTCTGGACGTTATTGTCTTCTCCTCGCACGCCCCGCTGGCCGGTTCGATTCAGGCATCTTACGCCCTGCTGAAGGCAGACTATGAGGCATTTACGTTCAACAGTTCGGATGAGCTGAGCCGCAGCTACTGGTTGCAGTACTCGAAGAACGCGGTGAGAGCCTGCGATACGGGCCTCTCTCAGGGCTACGAGGGGTTCTTCGGTCCGGAGGATGAAGCATTGAAGGCGTGGGAATCGTACGCCGCGGACGTGGTGCAGGAGGTCTGCAACTACTCGGTCATGCAGGTCTACTGGGATGCCATGGTGCAGCAGGCGCTCCTTCAGCGCGATTTGCCGCGCGAGTTCGAGGAGGCCGCCCTCGCCATTCCGGAGCTTCTGCGCAAGAACACGAATGCGTCGTTCCCGACCTACTACATCAACCTCATCTGGAACTAGGCGTGGTTCCTGCACGGTGAGCGGTACGCTAGGTTGAGGCCGCGCAGGGTTAGATTAGCACCGCGCAGGGTTAGAATAGTCAGCATGACTACTGAGCGTTCTTCCGAGATCTCTTCGCCCTACGCGGCACAGCCCGCCGCTACCTCCGCATCCGCCCCTGCTGCTTCCGGCGCGCAGAAACCTTTTGACCTCGATGCCGTCAAGAAGGTGCGCACCGTTCACCTGGCGCAGGCGAAGGCGACCGGGCAGAAATTCTCCATGCTGACCTGCTATGACGCTCTGACCGCGCAGGTCTTTGACCGTGCCGGCATCGAGATGCTTCTGGTGGGCGATTCCGCGGCGAACGTGGTGCTCGGTTACGAATCGACCCTGACCATTACCCTGGACGAGATGATTCCGCTGGTCGCAGCGGTTTCTCGCGGTGCCTCCCGCGCCATGGTGGTCGCAGACCTGCCGTTTGGCTCCTACGAGCAGTCGCCGCAGCAGGCGGTGGCGAGCGCGGTTCGACTCATGAAGGAGGGCGGCGCGCACGCGGTCAAGATTGAGGCGGATGCCTCGATGACCGAGTGGATTCGCGCCCTGGTGCGCACCGGTATTCCGGTGGTGGCTCACGTCGGTTTCACCCCGCAGTCGGAGCATGCCCTGGGCGGCTTCCGCGTGCAGGGTCGTGGTGAGGCCGCCGAGCGCATCCTTGCGGATGCCGTTGCCCTGGCTGAGGCCGGCGCGTTCTGCGTGCTCATGGAAATGGTGACCGCGGAGGTTGCGCGCCGTGTGGATGATGCCGTGGGCGCGGTGCCGACTATCGGCATCGGTGCTTCGAACGTGACGACCGGTCAGGTGCTGGTCTGGCAGGACATGATGGGCCTGCGCGAGGGCCGCGTGCCGCGCTTCGTGAAGCAGTTCGCGCAGATCGGCAAGGTCATGGAGGACGCCGCCCGCGCCTACCGCGAGCAGGTGCGTTCGGGCGAGTTCCCGGCGGCTGAGCACACCTTTGAGTAGGCTTGAGGTTTAGAAAAAGCTTTAGAAGAAAGACCCCCGTACCCGGTGTTTCCAGGTTCGGGGGCCTTCTGCTAGGTGCAAGCGCCCGGGACGTTCAAGAACCCGAGTGCTTGAGGGGGTGGAGCTGCGTTTTAGAGCAGGCCGCCGTCCTTGTCCCATGCCTCGTTGCGTTCGCGGGCGCGGTCCATGGCGTGGGCGGCTTCTTCGTAGGTCTTGAAGGGGCCCCAGAGGGAGGTGACGGCGCTCTGCTGGCCTCGCTCAACCTCACCGGTGGCGAGGTTGTACCAGTACTCTTCGCCCCGGGGGCTGGTAGCTTCGGTGGCGGCGTTCAGGGTCTTTTCGACTGCCGATTCGATGGCTTCGCCCAGGTGGTTCTTGCTCATGGTGCTCCTTCGACGGTATTGAGTCAGTATGTCCAGCATCTCACACGCGTACACGTGTAGCAACGAGGCAGAGGCGGCCTCACGTACCGCGCTTCCATGGCCTCTCCTTTAGTTCCCTGTCCCGGCGCCGACAGCCGTGAAATTTTATTCACAATCTGGGAAAAAGGTACGGGTTTCGGTTCACCCGATTTTCCGCGTCCCCGCACCGGACAGATACCCCCTAAGCCCGGTAAGATGAAGCTATGTCTTCAACCAAAACGCATACTTCGCACAACCTGCCCGCCGAACCCGGTCACGCACCCGTCGGTTGCCTGACCCCCGGACGCGTCAGCCCGATGCGCCCGGTCCCCTCGCACATTGTTCGCCCCGAGTACGTGGGTAAGCCCACCGCCAACGAGGGTAACGACTCGAACATGTACACCCCCGAGGAAGTTGAGCGGGTCCGCGCCGCCGGCAAGATTGCCGCCGGCGCCATCGTTGAAGCATCCAAGATTTGCGTGCCCGGCACCACCACCGACGAGATTGACGTGCTGGTCCACGAGTACATCTGCGATCACGGCGCCTACCCCTCGACCGTGGATTACCGCGGCTACCCTAAGTCCGTGTGCACCTCCCTGAACGAGGTCATCTGCCACGGTATTCCGGACACCACGGTGCTGGAGGACGGCGATATCCTCAACCTGGACGTGACCGCATACCTGGACGGCATGCACGGCGACACCAACAAGACCCTGCTCATCGGCAACGTGGACGAAGAGTCCCGCCTGCTGGTCGAACGCACCGAGGAGGCCCTCAACCGCGCGATTAAGGCCGTGAAGCCCGGCCGCCAGGTGAACGTCATCGGCCGCGTCATCGAGAAGTACGCCGCCCGCTTCGGTTACGGCGTTGTCCGCGACTACACCGGTCACGGCGTGGGTCGTGAGTTCCACTCGGGCCTCATCATCCCCCACTACGATGCGGCACCCGCCTACGACACCGAGATCCGCGAGGGCATGATTTTCACCATCGAGCCCATGCTGACCCTCGGCACCATCCAGTGGGATCTGTGGGATGACGACTGGACCGTCGTCACCCGCGACCGCAAGCGCACCGCCCAGTTTGAGCACACCCTCGTGGTAACCGCTGACGGCGCGGACATCCTCACCCTGCCCTAAAGCGCAGACCTCTGGGTTTCCTGCCTGTACAGATACGACTTGTACAGATACGGCAGATACGAGCCCAGCACCTCACTTTTATATCAGTTCACCCACTAACAAACCCGCCCGCTCCCCGGTTACACGGCAGTAGGCGGGGCGAAAGAGAGAAAACCATGAGCGATTACGCAGAACCCGGCGTCATCACCGAACTGCCCGCACCCACCCCCAAGGACCTGCAGATTGGTGTGGACATTGGAGGCACCGGCATTAAGGGCGGCATCGTTGACCTGCGCACCGGTAACCTCGTGTCCGACCGCTTCCGCATCGACACTCCCAAGCCCGCAACCCCCGCCGCTGTGGCCGAGGTTGTACGCCGCGTAGTCGATGAGCTGCAGGGCCGCGACCTGGCACCGGACCCCGAGTCGGCCGTCGGCATCGACTTCCCCGCAGTGGTGAAGAACGGCATGGTCTTCTCCGCCGCTAACGTGGACGACTCATGGATTAACACCGACCTGGAGCAGGTCATGAGCGAGGCGCTGGACGGCCGCACCGTCTACGGCCTCAACGACGCTGACGCAGCAGGCCTGGCTGAGGCAACCTACGGTCAGGGCCGTAACCGTGACGGTCTGATCGCTGTCATCACCCTGGGCACCGGCATCGGCTCCGCCCTCATCAACGACGGCGTGCTGATCCCCAACACCGAGCTGGGTCACCTGGAGCTCGACGGCCACAACGCCGAGTCTCAGGCTTCTGCCCGCGCCCGCGAGGTGCACGAACTGTCCTGGAAGAAGTACGGCAAGCGCCTGTACCGCTACTTCGAGCACGTTCAGATGCTCTTCTCCCCCGACCTGTTCATCATTGGCGGTGGCATCTCCAAGAACCCGGAGAAGTTCATGCCCTACTTTGAGGATCAGATTCGTACCCCCATGGTCATGGCTGCCCTGCGTAACAACGCGGGTATTGTGGGTGCGGCGCTGTGGGCCGGCGGTATGTTGCCCGAGCGTAAGCGCCGCGGCGAGGCGTAAGGTCTCCTCAACCCACCCGCGGCCGCGTAAGCGCCGCGGCGAGGCTTAAGGGCCTGCTCCCCCACTAAACCCGCGCGGCCACAACGGTATCGCGGCGAGGTGGCTAAACGCAGCAGAAGGGGCCGCCTTCCGAATGATTCGGAAGGCGGCCCCTTCTGTACGTCTCTTGAAGTCTCGGCGCTACTCTGCGCTACGGGTTAATGCGGTCCTCACGCAGACGGGCAATTGCCTCTTCAAAGTCCTCAAGGTTCTCGAAGGCCTGGTACACGCTCGCGAAACGCAGGTAGGCGACCGCGTCCAGCTTCGACAGCGGCTCCAGAATGGTCAGGCCCACCTCGTGAGCGTTAATTTCCGCCAGGCCGCGGGCACGAATCAGCTCCTCGACCTCCTGGGCCAGCTTGGCGAGGTCATCCTCCCCCACGGGGCGGCCCTGGCAGGCCTTGCGCACGCCGGCGGCAATCTTGGAGCGGTCGAAGGGCTCGGTCACGCCCGAACGCTTAATCACCGAAATGGTGGTGGTTTCGACCGTGGTAAAGCGGCGAGCGCAGGAGGTGCACTGACGGCGGCGGCGAATGGCGGCGCCGTCATCGGTGGTGCGGGAGTCGACAACGCGCGAATCAGTGTGCTTGCAATAGGGGCAGTACATGCGTTTCTCCTTGGCTGGGCGCTCGGTGTGGCGCCCGTATATACAGCGCTCAAGAATATTTATACCCATTCTAACGCGATAGACGGCGGTTGAGCCGAATAGTGACGTTGAATATACGCAAATATACGCTCAGGGTGGACTCCAACGTTTAAGAACGTTCGGAATCCGCCCTGAGCGTTGCCCGCCCCTCGCGGAGGTCTTCTTCTTTTAGCGACGAATACAGCTCGGGCCGAAAATCGTCTTGATTTCGCCGAAGAGGCTCGGGTTCGGCTCCACGCGCACGCTCGAATCCAGCAGCACCAGCTGTTCCTTATCGCGGGTACGGATGAGCATGCGCACGTCCGCAGTACCCTTGTGGTCGCGCAGGGTCTCCTTCAGCTCGCGCAGCTTCGCCTCGGTCACCAGGTACTCGGGCACCGCAATCGTGATGGGTGCGGCGCGGCCGTCATCGCTGATTTCCAGGATCTGTAGTTCCTGGGCGCTCATGTTCACGCTGCCGTCGTCGCGGCGCTGCACGCGGCCACGAATCGAGCAGATGAGGTCGTCCGCCAGGGCGGCCCCCATCGTCTCGTAGGCGCGGGAGAAGAACATGACCGTGATGGTCGCGCCCGAGGGGTCCTCCAGCTCCACCGAGGCGTACTGGTTACCGCTGGACTTGGCGATGCGGCGCGAAACGCCGGTGAGCATGCCGGCAATCGTGACGGTTTCGCCGTCGCGCACGTGCGAGTCCTCGCTGATGATGTCGTGCACCGAGTGCGAGGCGGCATCCGAGAGGGCGCGCTCCAGGCCGCGCAGCGGGTGGTCCGAAACGTACAGGCCCAGCATATCGCGTTCGAAGTTCAGCTTCTCGCGGCGATCCCATTCGGGCACGTCCGGGATGGTCACGGTCAGCTCGTCGCCCAGGGCGTCGTCCATGCCGAGGGAGCCGAAGAGGTCGAACTGGCCCGCCGCCTCCTTGCGCTTGACGGCCACGGCCGCATCCACCGCCGCCTCATGGATGAGGGACAGCGAGCGGCGGGTGTGGCCCAGGTCGTCGAAGGCACCCGCCTTGATGAGCGATTCGATGGTGCGCTTGTTGCACACCTGTAGCGGCACCTTCTTCAGGAAGTCGTTGAAGGACTCGTAGCGGCCCTTCTCCTCGCGGGCGGCGACCATGCCCTCGACCACGTTCGCGCCCACGTTGCGGATTGCACCCATGCCGAAGCGGATATCCTCACCCACGGGGGTGAAGGTCAGGGCGGATTCGTTGACGTCCGGGGCGAGCACGGTAATGCCCATGGCGCGGCACTCGTTCAGGTACAGCGCGAGCTTGTCCTTGTTATCGCCCACGCTGGTCAGCAGCGCGGCCATGTACTCCTGCGGGTAGTGCGCCTTCAGGTAGGCCGTCCAGTAAGACACCAGGCCGTATGCGGCGGTGTGCGCCTTGTTGAACGCGTAGTCCGAGAAGGGCAGCAGAATATCCCAGAGGGCCTTCACGGCGCCCTCGGAGTAGCCGTTAGAAATCATGCCGTCGTGGAAGGTGGCGTACTGCTTATCCAGCTCCGCCTTCTTCTTCTTACCCATCGCACGGCGCAGCAGGTCTGCCTCGCCGAGCGTGTAGTTCGCGACCTTCTGGGCAATCGCCATCACCTGCTCCTGATACACGATCAGGCCGTAGGTGGTGTCGAGGATGTCCTTGAGCGGCTCGGCCAGCTCGGGGTGAATCGGCTCGATCTCTTGCTTGCCGTTCTTACGCAGCGCGTAGTTGGTGTGCGAGTTCGCACCCATCGGGCCGGGTCGGTAGAGCGCGAGCACTGCCGAAATGTGCTCGAATTCCTCGGGCTCCATGAGCTTGAGCAGCGCGCGCATGGGGCCGCCGTCGAGCTGGAACACGCCGAGGGTGTCGCCTCGGGCCAGCAGACGGTAGGATTCGGGGTCATCCAGCGAGAGGGACTCCAGCTCCAGGTCGATGCCTCGGTTGTTCTTAATGTTCTCGATGGCGTCGGAAATAATCGTCAGGTTACGCAGACCCAGGAAGTCCATCTTGATTAGGCCCAGGCCCTCGCAGGTGGGGTAATCGAACTGGGTGATGACCTGGCCGTCAGCCTCGCGGCGCATCACGGGAATCACGTCCACCAGGTTCTTGCTGGACATAATCACGCCCGCGGCGTGCACGCCCCACTGACGCTTCAGGCCCTCCAGGCCCTTCGCGGTTTCGAACACCTGGCCGTAAATCTTATCGACCGGGTCCTCAATGAGGGCGCGTAGGTCGGCGGCCTCGGCGTAGCGTTTATCCTCTTCGTTGTACACGTTCGCCAGAGCAATGTTCTTACCCATGACGTCCGGTGGCATCGCCTTGGTCAGGCGCTCGCCCACCGAGTACGGCTGGTCCATCACGCGGGAGGCGTCCTTGAGCGCCTGCTTCGCCTTAATGGTGCCGAAGGTGACGATCTGCGCGACCTTGTCCTCGCCGTACTTATCGGTCACGTAGTCGATGACCTCGCCGCGGCGACGATCGTCGAAGTCCACATCGAAGTCGGGCATGGAGACGCGGTCGGGGTTAAGGAATCGCTCGAAAATCAGGTCGTGGTCGAGCGGGTTCAGTTCGGTGATGCGCATCGCGTACGCCACCATCGAGCCCGCACCGGAGCCACGGCCGGGGCCCACGCGAATACCATTGCGCTTGGCCCAGTTGATGAAGTCCGCCACGACCAGGAAGTAGCCGGGGAAGCCCATGGAGGTAATGACCCCCACCTCGTACTCGGCCTGCTTGCGCACCCTATCGGGAATACCCTGCGGGAATCGGTAGTGCAGGCCCTTCTCGACCTCCTTCACGAACCAGGATTCCTCGTTCTCGCCCTCGGGCACGGGGAAGTTCGGCATGTAGTTTGCCTTGGTGTTGAACTCCACGTTGCAGCGCTCGGCAATCTCGAGGGTGTTCTCGCAGGCACCGGGAATGTCACCAAAAATGGAGTACATTTCCTCGGGCGAGCGCAGGTAGAAGTTATCCGCGTCGAACTTGAAGCGCTTGGGGTCGGTCAGGGTCGAGCCGGACTGCACGCACAGCAGCGCCGCGTGGGCGGTGTGGTCTTCCTGCCGGGTGTAGTGCAGGTCGTTGGTGGCCACGTAAGGCAGGTTCAGCTGCTTGGCCAGGCGGTGCAAGTCCTCCTGCACGTTGCGTTCAATGTCGAGGCCGTGATCCATGACCTCGCAGTAGAAGTTGTCCTTGCCGAAGATATCGCGGAAGTCGCTGGCGGCCTGCAGCGCCTCATCGAACTGGCCCAGGCGCAGGCGGGTCTGAATCTCGCCGGAGGGGCAGCCGGTGGTTGCAATCAGTCCCTTCGAGTAGGTCTGCAGCACCTCGCGGTCCATGCGCGGCTTGTACAGCTGCCCTTCCAGCGACGCAATCGAGGAGGCACGGAAGAGGTTGTGCATGCCCTCGGTAGTCTCGGCCCACATGGTCATGTGGGTGTAGGCGCCACCGCCGGACACGTCATCGCGCGAGCCATCGCCCCAGCGCACGCGGGAGCGGTCGGTGCGGTGCGTGCCGGGGGTCAGGTACGCCTCCACGCCGATGATGGGCTTAATGTCGTGGGCCTTGGCCTGGCGCCAGAAGTCGAAGGCGCCGAAGAGGAAGCCGTGGTCGCTGGTAGCCATGGAACTCATGCCCAGCTCCTTGGCGTAGCTGAAGAGGTCGCCCAGGCGCGCGGCACCGTCCAGCATGGAGTACTCGGTGTGCACGTGCAGGTGCGCAAAGTCTTTGGTTGCCACGGATATCTCCTGAAGGTGTGGGGGGGTGTTCCGACCGATTCGTTTGACGGTCGGCGGGGCGGGGCGGCCCCGGGGTGAGCCGTGCGGTACCGGGGCCCGGACGGCTCTCTGACTGAGCTAGGTATGCGGTACCTACCCGAGCTGCACGCGGCCCTCGCGCAGGGCGTCAAGCGCGTAGGCCAAATCCAGCGGGTACTCGCTGGTGAAGCTCACACGCTCACCGGTGGCAGGGTGGTCGAAGCTGAGGCGGTGGGCGTGCAACCACTGGCGGGTCAGGCCCAGCTCGGCGCTGAAGCGCGGGTCGGCACCGTAGGTCAGGTCGCCGCAGCAGGGGTGACGCATCGCCGAGAAGTGCACGCGAATCTGGTGGGTTCGTCCGGTCTCCAGGTGCACCTCCACGAGGGAGGCCGGGCCGAAGGCCTCGATGACGTCGTAGTGGGTGATGGAGTTACGGCCGCCCTCAACCACCGCGAACTTCCATTCGTTGCCGGGGTGACGGCCAATCGGCGCGTCAATCGTGCCGCGCAGCGGATCGGGCAGGCCCTGCACCAGCGTGTGGTAAATCTTGTCGACCGTACGTTCCTTGAAGGCGCGCTTGAGCTCGGTATAGGCGCGCTCGCTGCGGGCCACGACCATCAGGCCGCTCGTGCCCACGTCCAGGCGGTGCACGATGCCCTGGCGTTCGGCCGCGCCAGAGGTAGCCACGGAGATGCCCTCCCCCATCAGCGCGGAAATCACGGTGGGGCCGTGCCAGCCGGGTGAGGGGTGCGCCGCAACGCCGGCGGGCTTATCCACCACGACGATATCGTCGTCCAGGTACAAGATGCCGAAGCCGTCCACCTTCTCGGGTCGAATATCGGCCAGGTCGCGCGGCGCGGGGGCGTCCACGACGACCAAATCTCCGGCGGAGAGCTTGTAGGATTTGCCGACCTTCACGGCACGCCCACCGTTGGTGATGCTCACGTGCCCGTCGCGAATCCACCCGGAGGTGCGGGTGCGGGGCGCGTCGAGGGCTCCGGCGAGCGCAGCGTCCAGGCGCATGCCGGCCAGGGCGTCCTCAACGGTGAATTCGGCGCGGATGCGCTCCGCGGTGGTTTCCTCGCTCATGATTCTCTCCTCGCGCTGCGGTCTGTGCTGCGGTCTATGCTGTGGGTTGGCGGTCTGTGCTGTGCGTCGTGACGTATCGTTAGGCGTCGGTGTTCTCGCCGGCGGCTTCCGCGCTCTTTAGGGTCTTAGCCTTCTTCGAGGCACTCTCCTGCGGAGCCTTCGTGCCGTTGAGGTTCAGGCCTATGAAGTTTAGGAGCACGACGAGCGCCATGCACACGCAGATCGCCGAGTCCGCAACGTTGAAGATGGCGAAGTTCGGTACCGAGATGAAGTCGACCACGTGCCCGGAACCGAAGCCGGGCTCGCGGAAGAGGCGGTCAAAGAGGTTGCCGCAGATGCCACCGAGCAGCCCGCCCAACGCGAGGGTCCAGGCCAGTGAGCGCGTGCGGCGCAGCAGGTAGAGCACCACAATCGCGGCGGCCACCATGACGAGGGTAAAAATCCAGGTCACGTTCTCGCCCATGCTGAACGCGGCCCCCGAATTGCGAATCGAGTACCACCACAGCAGCCCGTCGATCACGGTGATGCGCTCCCCCAGCTGCATCTGGGTAACGACCAGGTACTTGGTGCCCTGGTCGATGGCGAACACGGCGGCGGCGAGCACCAGGGCGCTCAGCCAGACGGTGCGCCCGCTCAGGATGCGCGATGCGCGGCCGGTGCTCTCGGTAGCGGTTTCCGCGGTGCGTACGGGGACCGAGGATTCAGCGTGATTCGGGGTGGTGGGCAAGGCTCTCCTCGGGTCGTGTGAATAGTGGCGACGGTAGCGGGGCGGTCCCCGCGACGACGTGCTACGGTGCCCCTCTAGCTTAGCAAATGAGGGGAAATTCTCGTGCCCCGCCCGTCGCCTCACGAACGGGGTCTACGGGGTGGCCGGGTCCTTCCAGAGAGCGCAAAATACCGCCCGGTTCCTTATCCGCGGCTTAGGCTGAACCCGGCAAAACGGGCCGATAAGAATCCGGACGGTAGCGCGCCTCGGCGGGGTCGCGCGGTGCTTTAGGCGGAAGCCTCGATGGACTTGAGGTTCTTCAGCTCCTCCACCTGGTTGTTCAGGTGGTCCAGCAGCTTGGTGCGGTAACGGCTCTCGAAGCCGCGCAGTGCCTCCACGGCAATCTCCAGCTCTTCCTTCTCGTCGGTCAGGCGGGCCAGGACCTCTTCGCGCTGCTGGCGAGCCTCGCTCACGAGGGCGTCGGCCTTCTTCTCTGCCTCGTCCAACAGCTCGGCCTTGGCCTTTTCGCCCTGGGCCACGTAGTCGTCGTGCACCTTCTGGGCCATGGCCAGCAGGGCTGCGGCGTCCTGGGCGCCGGCGGCGGAGGGAGCCTCCTGGGAGACGGCGGCGGCCGGGGATGCGGGAGCCGAGGCGGAGAGCTGCTCCACCTGGCGCTCCAGGGCGTCGCGCTCGGAGTACAGGGCACGCAGCTCAACGACGAGCTCGTCCAGGAAGTCGTCGACCTCGTTGCGGTCGTAACCGGACTCCTCGGTCACGATCTTAAAGCTCTTCGTAATCAGGTCTTCGGGGGTGATGGCCATGTGGCTTCTCCTCTAGTACGGGTTGGGTTCGAAGTTGAGTGCGCCGATGGGGCAACCCGGCGGGAGCGTTCGGCCCCCGCATCGGGCGCGGTGTGCCGCATCGCGCAGACAGTCGTTGGCACCCATTTTACTATCATTGGACCTCGGCTCCGGGGTTTCTGTCGTACAGACAACAAAATATGCGCATGGCGCAACGGCCCCGGCCCCCGCTCCCCCGGAGCGTTTGCGCACGTCCGTGGCCCATTAAGCGCGTGTATCCCGTTAAACGCGCGCGCCCCGCGGAATGTTGAGTAACATTCCGCGGGGCGACTCCAGGCTCCGATCGTTAGGAGAATCGGGCGGTCAGGCTCATCATGGGGCCCAACAGCATAGAGACGACCACAATCAGGATCAGGAAACCGGTATCCAGCGCGACGTTACCCACGCGCACCGGGGGAATCACGCGGCGCAGCTTCTCCATGGGCCAGTCCGTCACGGCGTAAACGGCGCTTGCGCACAGCAGGGCGACCCCCTTGGGACGCCAACCGGGTGCGAACATACGTACCCAGTCGAAGAGCATGCGCAGCAGCATGAAGACGTAGAACAGGTACAGCGCAATCGTCACGAGAGCGAAAAGATAACCCATTAATCAGTCCTTAGCCCTGGTCGAAGGGGAATTCGCCCTCGGAGTTGAAGTCTGCGGTGTTCTCGGAGTTGGCGACGCCCAGCACCTCGAGGTTGGAGGGGGTCAGCAGGAAGACCTTCGAGGTCACGCGCTCGATGCGGCCCTCCAGCGCGAAGGCCAGACCGGAGGCGAAGTCCACCAGGCGCTTGGCGTCGGCGTCGGGCATTTCCTCGACGTTCATAATCACGGGGATGTTCTCGCGGAACGCCTCACCGATAATCTTTGCGTCATTGTAGGAGCGGGGGTGGATAGTGGTGATACGACGCAATTCGTCCTCTTCTTCCTCGTAACCGTAGGTGTATCCGTTGGTCTCTTCGGGCTCGTAGCCCTGGTCGTAGTAGCCGTCGTTCGAGTAGGTGTCGGCGTACTGCTCGGTGTATTCGGTGTTCGGCACCGGGGCGTCCTCCCAATGGTCTGCGGGTTCGCTCGCGGGCTCGTGCCGGGGCTCATCGCCTCGGCGATCCTCGCGGGGTTCCTCCGCCTCGTCTGTGGTTTCGGGTGTGTACGGGTGTGCGACTGCGGGCGCACCGCGCTTGGATGCGGTGTGCTCCCCCAGCGAGCGGTCTCGCGCGGCGCGGTCGTCGGCTCGAGGCTCTTCGGCGCGGGCCTCTACACGGTGGGCCTCCGCGCGGTGGTGCTCCCCGCCGCGACCCGACTGCTCGTGGGAGCGGGGCTCCTCGGGCGCGGTATCCGCGGTGTTGGAGTCCTGGGCGTCAGAGTCCTTGGCGTTGTAGGGCTCCAGGCCGAGGAAACCCGCCAGGCGGCTTTGCTTCGGCATGTTTCTCTCGCTTCGCTAGGGTACAGGGACAGGCTACTGAACACGAGCGGCCGCCTGTTGCGGCGGTGCCTCTCGAGGAGCACCGCGGGCGGGCCCCTCGTTCAGAAGGTTCGGTCGCACGTCAAAACGTCGTGCACCGGCATGTATATATTACCAGCGTACGGGCTCTTCCAGCCGGTAGAACAGCGTCCGGATTCTCACAGCGCGGCATATCCGCCCGCCGCTTTAGCGTGCGGGGCGTCGGCCCATGATGTCGCTGCCCACGCGCACGCAGGTGGAGCCCCAGCGGACAGCCGCCTCCAGGTCGCCGCTCATGCCCGCAGAGATTTCGGTCGCGTGCGGCAGGTGCTCGCGCAGCCGGGCCGCCAGTCCGTAAAGCTTCTCGAAAGCGGCGTCCGGGTCCGCGTCCAGGGGTGCCACCGCCATTACGCCGGCGCACCGCAGGTTCGCGTGGTTCTCGATGCGTTCGGCCAGCTCCAGAAGCTCCGAGGCGCTCGTACCGCCTCGCGCTCCCTCGGCAGCGTGGCCGGCCGTCGCCTCCTCGGCCAGGGAGACCTGCACCAGGCAGTCCAGACCGCCGTTTTCCAGGGCCGCGGGGGCCGGCGCCTCCCCCGCCTCGTAGCGGGCCAGCTGGTTCGCGTAGGCCTTCGCCAGCGCATCGGCCAGGGAGGGGCGGTCCACCGAGTGAACGCTGGAGGCGTACTTCACCACGGACTTCGCCTTGTTGGTCTGCAGCTGACCGATAAACGCCCAGTGCGGGGGCTGTACCGCACGTTGCTCGCAGTAGGCGGCCAGCTCGCGGGCCTTCGCACTGGCCTCCTGGTCGCGGTTCTCGCCGAAGAGGGTCACGCCGCCATCCAGCAGGGCCGCCGCGTCGGAGGCAGGGAAGAACTTGGTCACCGTCACCAGGCGCACGGGCGCGCTCTGCTCGGTGCGCACCCCGCTGCGGTCCTGCTCCGCCGCTCGAATTCGCCCGAGTACCCGGCGGTAGTTCTGCAGCAGCTGCTCGGCGCGCTCGGGAGTGTACTTCAAATCCTGCGCTTCGACGTTCACGTCAGGTCCCTTCAGTTCAGACATTTTGTTCTCCTTCAGCGACTTTATTCGGCGGGTTCCGCCAGCTTCTCGACCCACACCAGACCCGCGATGCGCCCGGGCTTCTCGCCGCGATTCGTAAACCCGCGGTGCGAGTACACGCTCGGTTCCTCGTACGTGCAGCGGGCGCACTCCGTGGATACCTCCACTCCGGCGGCCTCTAGCACCGCGCGAGCGCCGGCCGGCAGGTCCAGACCCGGGGTGTTCGCGCCCGTCACCGAGTGAACCTGCGGGATCAACTCGGTCGATTCGGCTCGCATCGCCTCGGGCACCTCGTAGCAGGCACCGCAGATGCTGGGGCCCAGCCACGCGGTGATGTGCGCAGCGCCCAGCTCCCGCATGCGCGCCACGGTGGTCTGCAGTACTCCGTCCAGCAGGCCGCGGCGGCCCGCGTGAGCCACCGCCAAAACGGGCACGGTCTTCTCACCCTCGACGGAACCGACCAGCACCACGGGGATGCAATCGGCCACCATAATCGCCAGCGGGCGGCCCTCGACGCTCACCGCGGCATCGGCCACGGGGGCCAGCTTCGCGATGGCGCGGGCGCGCTCGACGGTGCGTTCTGCGGGGGAGCCCGGCGCGTAGGAGGCCGGGTCGTAGTCCTCGGGACGGGCCACCTCAACGCCGTGCACCTGGTTCAGGTAGAAGAACGGCCCCGCACCCAACGCCTCCTCGAGCGCCGCACGGTGGTTGAGGGTGCGCACCACGGAGGCATCCATGCCGCCGCCCAGCTCGTCGTCCACGTGCAGGCCCAGGTTCCCCGCCTCGCGGGAGGTAAACCCCACCCGCACGCGCCAGGGACCCAGGATGCGGGTGTCGGCGGTGGCCAACAGCGGAGTTTCGGGGGCGTTACTCATCATTATGTCTTTCTCGGGGCTGTACGGGGTGCTCGGGGCGAAAGCGGGTAGAGCGAAGGGGAGCTGAGAACAGTTGGACTATTCTCAGCTCCCCTCCATCAAAACCCTACGGGGCGGCGTGCTGACGCACGCGGCGCGACTACTTCAGGAAGTCGGGGACGTCCAGGGTGTCGCGGCGAGCCGGTGCTTCCTCAACGACCGGGGGCAGATCAACGTCGAAGCCAGCGGCGCCGGTGGAAGCCGGAGCGGCGGCGGGAGCGTTGAAGCCGTAGCCGTTAGAAGCCGGAGCGGCAGCGTTCGAGCCGCCGAAGGAACCCTGTGCACGCTGGGGCTGAGCGGAAGCCGAAGCGTTCGAGTTAGTCTCGGGGTTCACGGCGTCAAAGCCAGCGGCAATCACGGTCACGCGAGCCTCATCGCCCAGTGCGTCGTCAATAACCGCACCGAAGATGATGTTTGCGTCGGGGTGAGCCACTTCCTGAACCAGGCGTGCAGCCTCGTTGATTTCGAACAGACCCAGGTCGGAACCACCCTGAATCGACAGCAGCACGCCGTGCGCACCGTCGATGGATGCTTCCAGCAGCGGGGAGGCGATAGCCAGCTCGGCTGCCTTCACGGCGCGGTCCTCACCCGAGGCCGAGCCGATACCCATCAGAGCCGAACCGGCACCCTGCATCACGGACTTAACGTCAGCGAAGTCAAGGTTAATCAGGCCCGGGGTGGTGATCAGGTCGGTAATGCCCTGAACACCGGAGAGCAGAACCTGGTCTGCCGACTTGAAGGCGTCCAGCATCGACACGTTGCGGTCCGAAATCGACAGCAGTCGGTCGTTCGGAATCACAATCAGGGTGTCGACCTCGTCGCGCAGAGCGGCAATACCGGTCTCAGCCTGGTTGGAGCGGCGACGACCCTCGAAGGTGAAGGGGCGGGTCACAACACCGATGGTCAGAGCGCCCAGGGAGCGGGCGATGCGTGCCACGACGGGTGCGCCACCGGTACCGGTGCCACCACCCTCACCAGCGGTCACGAAGACCATATCTGCACCCTTGAGGACTTCCTCAATTTCCTGCGAGTGATCCTCGGCTGCCTGACGGCCAACCTCGGGGTTTGCGCCCGCGCCAAGACCGCGGGTCAGCTCACGACCGACGTCCAGCTTGACGTCTGCATCGGACATGAGCAGAGCCTGGGCGTCAGTGTTAATAGCAATGAACTCAACGCCGCGCAGGCCAACCTCAATCATTCGGTTGACTGCGTTGACGCCACCGCCGCCGATACCAACGACCTTGATGACTGCCAAGTAGTTCTGGGGAGTTCCAGCGTCCATGTAATCCTCGATTGTTCCGTGTTCCAGCTTCGGAAGACCCCCAGCTCAATCTAAGCCTAAAGGTTTCCTCTAAAGAATGACTTTATCTGTTAGGATACCAAACTGTTTTTGGTGGTTCCTAGCTACACAGCGCAATTACCCCCTCTTTTTGCGGAATTCACACAAAAAGGGGAGGGAAAGCGCCCATTGGTAGTTCCCCTAACGGGTCACCGGTACGCGCGGGGCCGACACGTCATAGACGGTCACCTTCTGCGCCTGGGCACCTGAAGAGGCTTCTTCCTGAGCCCGTTGAGCTACCGCCTGGCGGAGCGACAGAAGCACCTTAGCCTTCAGCTCGCTCTCCTGGGCGGTACCCCACTGCACCGTCGTATTATCCCGCAGCGTGAGGGTAATACTCGAGGTTGAGGTCGCGCTCGCTTCCTTCACCTGAGCCAGAAGCTCAGCCGGCATCGCTGACAAGGCCGTCGAAATCGTGCGGAACTCATCCGAATGCTGCGGGTCATCACCATTCAATCGTACCAGGGGAACCGAGGTGCTCGGCTCGGAGGAAGACTCCATCAGGCTCACCCCGTCGGTGTCCACGGTATGGTAGGTCTCCCCCTCCTTGACGATTGCAATGGCGGTGCGCTCCTTCAGGGTCACCACCAGCTCGTGCGGCGGGCGGCTCTCCACCTGAACGCTGCGAAGCACATTGTCCTGACCAATCAGCTCGCGCACGCGCTTCTCATCGATGCGTGTCAGCGGAACCCCGCGCAGGGGCTTCAGCTTCTGCTCCACCTGGGTGGTTTCCAGCAGGGAGGCACCGCGTACCGTGATGGTCTGAGTGGCCAGCAGGGGCGAGAAGAAGACCAGCACCACGTACAGCACCGCCACGAGGGCCAGCGCAATCGCCGTGTACAGCAGCTTGCGGGCCCGGGTGAGCGGGGTGCGCTCCTTGCGCGGACGCTCCTCGGCACGCAGGCCGTCCAGACCGGGATCCTTCAAGATGCGCTCGTGCTGCGCCTCCCGGCGCTCACGCTCGCGTTCCTTCTCGATCTCGGCGGCGCGCTGTCGTTCTCGCTCCACGCGCCAGCGGCCGAAGCGGCTTGCGGGGCGGGCCTGCTCGGCGGGCTCTGCGGGCTCGGTCTCAGCGGAATCGTCCCCCGCCGACTGGGAGTCGGCGAAAGTCTTCCGCTCGGAAGAAGCATCACCGTCGCCGGTCTTTTCGGCCCGGTCGGCGCCCTTTTCGGTCTTCTCGCCGTGCTTAGCGCTGGGCTTCTCCCCCGCCGCGTCCTTCGCATTTTCAGTCCGCGCGCTTTCAACCTGCGCCGACCGGCCGGATGCCTTCTCGGTCTCCTTGGGAGAATCTTCGAAGGCCTCCACGTCGAAGAGCTCCTGCGAACCGGAGGTAGCCGCGGGCACGCGACGAATCGCGCCGTCCACAAGGGCCACGCTCTCGGCACGAGCCGGGCTGGTGGGGCGAATCGTAGCCCCCGAGGGGCGACGCCCCACGGTGGAGGCAGTGCCCGAGTGAGAATCAGAGGTCTGAGACTCAGACCCGTGAGATTTCTTCTGCTCGGGGACACCGGCCGCGGGGGTCGGCGCGTCAGCGGTGGGCTGCGCCTCCGCCGCGTGCTGAGCCGCAGGCTGTTCCTGCGCAAGCTCCTGGGCGCGCCGACGAGCACGTGAGCGCGGGGCCTTCGGCGCGCGCGAATGCCCCTCCGATGGGGGCATGGGACTCATCGGCACAGCCTAAGCCTCCGACTTCTTGGTCAGGTCGCCGTCGTGACGAATCTGCAGGGCCTCCAGCAGGCGCGGGCCCAGAGCCGTCACGTCGCCGGCGCCAACGGTCATCACAATGTCGCCACTCTGAGCGTACGAGGCGATGTCCTCGATAGCGCTCTCCGCGGTCGCGTAGCGCACCTCGGAGAAACCGGCGCCCGTAATCAGCTCGCTGGTCACGCCCTCAATGGGCTGCTCGCGAGCCGGGTAGATATCCAGAACGTAGGCGCGATCGGCCATCGACAGGGACTCCGCGAACTCCTTCGCGAACTCGCGGGTGCGCGAGAACAGGTGCGGCTGGAAAATCACGTACAGGTTGTGGCCGTCGGCAACGGTGCGGCCGGTCTGCAGGGCACGGAACACCTCGGTCGGGTGGTGTGCGTAGTCGTCGAAGACCTTCACTCCCGCGACCTCGCCGCGCAGCGTAAAGCGACGGTCAGCACCCACAAACTCACCCAGGGCGGCGGCGATTTCGGGGCCCTGGGCACCGGTCAGCAACGCGGTGATGAAGGCGGCCGCGGCGTTCAGCTGATTGTGGATGCCGGGAACCTTCAGCGCCAGCTCCTGCTTGCCCTCGAAGCGCTCACCGCGACATTCGAAGGACCACTCCACCGTCGACGAAGAGGAGGAACCCGCGCTCGTAATCTCGCGGATGCGCAGGTCGGCATCCTCGGACTCGCCGTAGGTCACGACCGGCACGCCAGCCGCGCGGGAACGGGCGGCCAGGGAGGCGGCACCGGCGTCATCGGCGCAGGTCACCAGCACGCCGCCGGGGGCCAGCGAACCCACGAAGCGGTTGAACGCCTCAAAGACGCGCTCGTCGGTCTCGTAGAAGTCCAGGTGGTCGGGCTCAACGTTCGTCACCACGGCAATCGCCGGGCGGTAACGCACAAAGGAGCCGTCCGATTCGTCGGCCTCGGCCACAAAAATCGAGTCGGGGCCCTGCGCGCCCAGGTGCGCGTTCGTGCCGCGACCGGCAATCACGGTGCCCACGGCGAAGGAGGGGTTGCGGCCCAGCTGATCGAACATCACGGAAATCATGGAGCTGGTCGTGCTCTTACCGTGGGTACCGGCCACCGCCACCACCTGCGAAAGCCCCATCACGGCGGCCAGCGCCTCGGAGCGGTGCAGAACCGGAAGGCCCTGCGCGCGGGCAGCGGCCAGCTCGGGGTTATCCTCGCGAATCGCGGTGGAAATCACCACGGTGTCGACGTCAACGATGTTCTCGGCGGACTGGGGCACGCTCACGTGGGCACCGGCGGCACGCAGCGATTCAACGGCCGAAGATTCCGCGCGGTCCGAACCGCTCACGGTCACGCCGGCCTGCAGCATCAGCGCGGCGATAGCGCTCATACCCGCGCCACCGATGCCGATGAAGTGCACGCGACCCAGCGCGTCCATCGCGTGGCGCTCGGGGAACGGCGGGTTCAGGGGTGCCGGCAGCACCATCTCAAGATTCATCAGTTCAGTCATTAGTTCTCAGCTGCCTTCAATACTGCTTCGGCCATAACGCGAGCCGCGTCACGGATACCAAGTTTATAGGCTGCAGCGCCCATGCGCTCCAGTTCTTCAGGGTTTGCCATCAGCTCCGGAATCTCACGGGCAAACCACTCACCGGTGACTTCTGCGTCCTTCACCAGCAGGGCCGCGGAGGCCTCCACCAGGGAACGAGCATTCAGGGCCTGCTCACCATTACCAATGGGGAGCGGCACAAAAATAGCGGGCACACCCACCGCGGCAACCTCACTCACCGTGGCCGCACCGGCGCGCACCAGCAGCAAATCGGCGGCGGCGTACACGTCCTGCATGCCGTTGCTGAACTCAATCTGACGGTAGTTCGGGGCGCTCAGGGGCTCGCCGTTCTCGTCCAGAACGGTCTTGCCCTTACCGGTGATGTGCAGAATCTGGAAGTCCCACTCTGCGAAGCGATCACGGCAGGCCGACACGGCGTTGTTCAGGCTCAGCGCGCCCAGTGAACCACCTGTCACGATAACGGTGGGCTTTTCCGGGTCCAGGCCCAGGTTGCGGCGGGCTTTCGAACGGTGCGCGTCGCGGTTCAGGTAGGCAATCTCGTCCTTCATGGGCATGCCCACCAGGGTCGCGTGCGGGAAGGGGGTATTGGGGAAGGCCACACCCGTAAACTTCGCGAAGCGACCGCCCAGACGGTTAGCCAGGCCGGGCTTCGCGTTCGCCTCGTGAATGACCACGGGAATCTTCGAGAAGAAGGCAGACAGGTACGCCGGCGGGCACACGTAACCGCCCACGCCCACCACGACGTCGGCCTCGGCGTCCTTAAGGATGCGGCGGGTCTTCGACAGGCCGCCCAGGAACTTTGCGGGGAAGGCAAGCGCCGCGCGATTAATGCTACGGGGGAAGGCCGCGCGGGGAATGAACTCGATATCGAAGCCGGCCGCCGGAACCAGGTCGGCTTCCATCTTGTCGGCGGTGCCCAGCATCAGAATCTTGGCGTTCGGTTCAAGGTCGCGAACGGCGCGGGCAATCGCAAGCATAGGATTAATGTGACCGGCGGTGCCACCACCGGCGAAGACTATAGAGGGTGCCTTCTTCGTCATAGGTCTCTCTCCCAATACATCGGTACAGCATCATTTTACGCTATCGTCCCGCACCGCAGAGCGCGGCGGAACGCCCCCGACCGCGAGCTGTAGCTCAGGTCGGGGGCGCTTTGAAGGAACGCGGGGCCGAGAGGTAAGGCCGTTCTCGACCGCTGTCCACCTCGGAAAATCTCTCTACCGCTCTCCCCCACCGGGCTGACGGCGCGACGACTGACCGTGCTGACGCTGCTGACGCTGAGCTCGGCGGGCGCGGTCCTCGGGATGCAGAGGCTGCAGGCCGGCCGGCAGACCACCGCGCTGATTCTGCGGACGACGACGCTCCCTGTGCCCGGGACGCTGGCCTCGGGTCTGCTGTTCCTTCGAGCCCTGCTCGGCCGGACGCTGAACCGGGCGAGCAGGTCGGGGCTGCTCGATCTTGCCGGGTGCAGCCTTGCCGGGGGCTCGGCGCTCTCGGGCCTTCTGCTCTCGGGTTTCCCTCGTGCGGGCCGCCTTCTCGCGGTCCGTCTTCTGCCGCTCGGCCTCCTCCAGGGCCTTCTGCCGCTCGGCCTCCTCCAGGGCCTTCTGCCGCTCGGCCTCCTCACGGGCACGGCGAGCCAGCTTCTGCCGCTCAGCCTTCTCACGGGCCGCTTCCTCACGAGCCGCACGGGCCTCTTCGCGGGCGCGCTCTGCCTCACGCTGCTGCTCAATGCGCTTCAACTCGCGACGCTGCTCCGGATCAAAGCCCAACCAGCGCCGGACAAAACCGCTCAGGCTGCCCAGCTTCGACAGCGGATGCTGCTCCTGCATCAGGTGGCCACCGGCCTCGGCACGCTCCGCGGCCTCCTGCTCCACCACGGCCTGCAGGGGCAGGCGGCGCTTCCAATCGGCGTTTGCGCGGCGAATCTCGCGAACGCTCTGGTTCTCAACGCTCGACGGGGCTGTCGCGCCTCGCAGGGGCGTCTGCCGGGCAAAGGCCAACAGCAAACCCGCCGCGCACAGCGAAGACAGCAACGAGGAACCACCGTAGGAGACAAAGGGCAGCGGCACGCCAATCACCGGCAGAATACGGGACACCATACCCATATTGATGATGGCCTGCGAGGTCAGCCACACCATAATGCCGCCCGTCGCCAGGCGCACCAGCGGATCGGCGGTGCGCAGCATGATACGCACCGCACAGTACACCAGACCCACGTACAGCAGCAGAACCGCCATCGTGCCCAGAAGGCCCAGTTCCTCGCCAATAATCGCGAAAATGTAGTCGTTGTGGGCCTCTGCCAGGTAGTTGTACTTCTGGCGCGACTGGCCCAGGCCAACACCCAGGAAGCCACCGGTCGCCAACGCCACCTCACCCGAGTTCGCCTGATCACAGTTAGCGTTCGTGCACGAACCCCAGATGCCGAAGATACGGGCCACTCGGTTCGGGCTACTCAAAACGCCCAACAGGGCCAGCACGGCAACCGCGCCGCCAATCTGCAGCATTGACCGACGTGAGGCACCGGCCATCCACATCATGCCCAGGAAAATAAAGCCGTACACCAGGGCCGTACCCATATCGCCGCCGACCATAATCAGCAGAATCAGGGCGCCCACACCGTAGATGGAGGGGAACAGGGTACGCCAGAGGCTCCGCGAAATATCGCCCTGGCGGTTATACACCCACGCCAGCCACATCACGATTGCAAGCTTCGAGAACTCCGAAGGCTGCATCTGCACGGGGCCCAGCTTAATCCAGTTACGGTTACCGTTCACCTCGACGCCGATAACCACCACCGCCAACTGCAGCACCAGGGCCACCGCAAGCATCGCGTTCACCACGACCTGCTTGTGATACCACCCCACCGGAATATTCGTAATGACGGCCATCGCCACCACACCGAGCACCAGGAAGAGAATCTGCGAGGACACCTGAGAGAACGGTGACTGGCCCTGCGAAATCATGGTGACGCTCGAAGCCGAGAGCACCATGATGCAGCCGAAAATCGCCAAACCCAGGGTCGTCACCAGTAGCATGACCGGCACATCCCACAGGTCAGCCTTCAGACCGCGACGGTACAGGCGCTTGCCAAACGAACGGGCCGGTGCCGTCATCTCCTTCAGGGCAGTCCACGGGGATGAGGCGTGCCCGGTCTGTTCGGAACGGCCAGCCCGCGAAGACGCAGAACGCTTCGAGGATGCGCTGGTACTCACATGCCCTCCTAAGGCTTAGAACGCCGCAACCCACAGCGATGAATCGCGGCGGCGATAACAATTGGGAAAAGAGGCGGGGGTGGAACCCAAAACGTCCCACCCCCGAGAGCGCGGCTTAGGCGGCACGGGCCGCGAACGCCGCTACGCGCTAGGGTACCGGCCGGGGCCGAATAGGCTACGACTGGGCCAGCTGATCGGCCACGGCGTTCGCAAACGCCTCGCCGCGCACCGCATAGTTCTTAAACTGGTCCATCGATGCCGCGGCCGGTGCCATCAGCACCGTGTCACCCGGCTGAGCGATCTCGGCGGCCTTCGCCACCGCGGCGTTCATGACGGCGATGCCGTCCGAGGGGTCGGCCACAGAGGCGGTCAGGTTGTAGGTCGGAACCTGCGGGGCGTGGTTGGCCAGAGCTGCCTTGAGACCCGCGGTGTCCGTGCCGATGATGAGCACGGCCTTCAGGCGCTTAGCGTGATCGGTAATCAGCTCGTCGTACTCCACGCCCTTCGACAGGCCACCGGCGATCCACACCAGCGAGGGGTAACCGCTCATCGAGGCATTGGCCGCGTGCGGGTTCGTGGCCTTCGAGTCGTTCACCCACATGATGTCGTTGGCGTACCCCACCAGCTGGTTGCGGTGCGCGCCGGTCTTGAAGGAACGCAGACCCGCACCCACGGCCTTCGGATCGACGTCGGCGGCACGGCACAGGGCGGCCGCGGCCAGGGCGTTCTCGACCGTGTACTGGGCCGGCATCTTACCCGGCGCGGGGGCCAAATCCTGCACGACGCCCAGTTCGAGCGCCTCGTTGTAACGGTTCTTCAGGAAGGCCCGGTCCACGATGATGTTCTCGGCCAGACCGAACATCGACACGGCAGGCATCTGGGTGGCGCTGAAGCCAATCGCGCGAGCGCCCTCCACCACGTCGGCCTCCTCCACCATGCGCAGGGTGTCGGCGTGGTCGGTGTTGAAGATGCAGGCCACCTGGGTGTTCTCGTACACGCGGGCCTTATCGGCCTTGTAACGTTCGAAAGAACCGTGCCAATCCACGTGATCCTCGGCAATGTTCAGCACGACCGAGGCGTAGGGCGACAGGGAGAAGGTCCAGTGCAGCTGGAAGCTCGACAGCTCCACCGCGAAAAACTCGTAGGGCTCATCGTCGGCAATCGCGTACACAATCGGCATGCCCACGTTGCCCACCTGAATGGATTTCTTGCCCGCGGCCTTCAGAATCGAATCCGTCATGCCCACGGTCGTGGTCTTGCCGTTCGTGCCGGTCAGGCACAGCCACTTGGGGCTGGGGCGGCCGGCACGGTCGTTGAGGCGCCAAGCCAGCTCCACGTCACCCCACACCTGGATACCGCGCTCGTAGGCATCCAGCATCACGGGGTGGTCGGGGCGAATACCCGGAGAGGTCACCACCAGCTCGGGGTCCTCCCCTTCAACCTGCGGCAGGGCGAGCATGTGCTCGGGGCCGAACAGGCCGCTCACCGGTCCGTACGCGTTACGGTAAACCTGGATGCGCTCACGCTTCTCGGGGGTGTCTGCCCCGTCGATAACCGTGATGCGCGCACCCAACTGCGCGAGCACATCCGCGGCGGCGTCACCGCTGGTGCCCATCCCCACGACCACGACGTGCAGACCGGCCCAGGGGGCGTCCCAGCTGGTCAGCTGCGCGAGGCGCTCGTTCTCGTACACCGGGTTGACGGCAATCGCCTGGGCGTTTGCCTCGCGGCGGGCGCGCAGTGCGTCCTGTTCCATAGTTGACATTAGTGAATCACTCCAGAAGTCTGAGAGAACCAGTCGCCGAAGAAGAGAGCCAGGGCCACCAGCACGCACAGGGCGTTGACAACCCAGAGGCGGAACACGGAGTTCACCTCGCCGCTGCTGACGGTGCCGGGCTCCAGGCCCTTCTTATCGATTGAGTACTTGCCGTTCAGACCGGTCTTCTCCATGTGGTGGTGGAAGGGGGTCATACGGAAGTAACGGTGCGCGTGCAGGGGCTTCTCCCCCGCCGCAACCGAGCGCTTGCGGCTGACCTTGAAGACAAACTTCTGAACGATTACGGAGAAGACCTCCAGCACCGGAATCAGTGCCATGACCAGCAGCAGGAGCTCGGTGCGGGTGAACAGGGCGACGGCAACCATCGCACCGCCCAGGGCCAGGGAGCCGGAGTCGCCCATGAAGATCTGTGCCTTCGAGACGTTCCACCAGAGGAAGCCGGCCAGGGAACCGATCAAGGATGCGGCAATCAGCGCCAGTGAACCCGGGTCGCGCACGTCGTAGCAGGCGGTGCCGGCGCCCGCGGTGCAGGCGTGCACGTACTGCCAGATGCTGATGGTCAGGTAGCCCGAGAAAATCGTCATCATCACGCCACCGGCCAGGCCGTCCAGGCCGTCGGTGAAGTTCACGGCGTTCGTGCCCGACAGGGAGATGAGGGTAATCCACACGGCCACCAGGATGGACCCAAACACCGCACCGGCGGCAAAGAGGTCAATCGGCAGGTCGCGCACAAAGGAAATCGCGGTGGACGCGGGGCGCGCGCCAGACTCGTTGGGGAACTGGAAAGCCAGGAAGGCGAAGGGAACGGTCACCGCGAGCAGGCCGATGGTCTTCTGACGCTCGGTCAGGCCCTCGTTGCCCTTGTGCCGGAACTTCATGATGTCATCCGCAGCGCCCACACCGAGCATGCCCAGGGTAAAGGCGATGGTCAGCCACGCGGTGGCGCTCGGCAGCGGCGAGGTGCCGAAGAAAACGGCGCTAATGCCCATGGTCAGCAGGTACGCAAGAATCGCCGCCGGGATGAAAATCAGGCCGGCCATGGTGGGGGTGCCCGCCTTGTACTGGTGGGCGGCGGGGCCCTCATCGCGAATCAGCTGACCGAGCTTGAGGGACTTCATCTTCTTGATGAACACCGGAAGCGCGGTCAGGGAGATAAGGAACCCGAGGATTCCTGCAATCAACACGGTAATCATGAAGCGTTACCCTTCGTTGGTGGTCTGTGCGGAGGTGCTGGACTCGGTACCGTCCAGGTGGGCGGCCAGGTGCTCGCTCAGGTCGGTAGCCTCAACAAAGTCGCCGGCGGAAAGCCAGGTCGGGGCCTCGTCCTCGGCGGAGCCGAAGCTCTCCTCGGCGAAGGCGAATTCGTCGCCCAGCAGGCCCAGCTTCGCGCCGTTCGAGGACTTGAAGAGTACGATATCGCCGGGACGCAGCTCGGCGCGCAGAATCTGGGCGGCCTCCTGCGGGGTCTGAACCCAGGTCGCCTCATTGCCCCAGGAGCCTTCCAGGTGCGCGGCGTTGTAGATGGGCTTAGCGATGTCACCGACCGCGATGAGCTTCGAAATGTTCATGCGCACCACGAGGCGACCGAGGTGATCGTGTTCCTGAACGGACACATCGCCCAGCTCCAGCATGGCGCCCAGCACGGCCCAGGTGCGGTGCGGCTGACCGGTCGCCGGGTCCACGGTGCGGCCCAACTGTGCGAGAGTGCGCAGCGCCGCCGCCATGGACTCGGGGTTAGCGTTGTAGGCATCGTTAATGACGGTCACGCCGTCGGCACGGTCGGTGCGGGCCATGCGCCACTTGGAGGCAGCCGCCGCGCCGTTGAGCCCGCGGGCAATCTTCTCGCCCGCAATACCGCTGTTGTAGGCGACAGCCGCAGCGGCCAGCAGGTTGTGCACGTGATGCTCACCGATCAGGCGGGAGGAAATCTCGTGCTCACTGCCGTCGGGCAGGCGCAGCGTGAACTCGGGGCAACCGGCATCGGTGGTGTGCAGGTTCAGCGCCGCCACGTAGCGCTCGTAGGGCTGGCCGTTTTCGTCGGTCTTCTCCCCCACGCCGAAGTAGGTGACGGGGGCGACCGAGCGGGAGGCCATGCGTAGCACGCGCGGGTCATCCGCGTTCAGGGAGAGGGAGCCGCCGGGCTGAACGCCCTCGGCCAGCTCGCCCTTGGTGCGCTCGATATTGTCCACGCCGCCGAACTCGCCGGCGTGGGCGGTACCGACCTTCAGGATTGCGCCGTGGTCGGGACGCGCAATATTCGCCAGGTATTCGATGTTGCCCACGTGGTCGGCACCCATCTCAATGACCAGGTAGCGGGTGGATTCGTCCGCGCGGAACACCGTCAGCGGCACACCCACCTCGCTGTTGTAGGAACCCACCGGAGCGACCGTGGGGCCCTCGGGGGTGAAGATGGCGGCCAGCAGATCCTTCGTGGTGGTCTTACCGGCCGAACCGGTAATGCCGACGACCGTCAGCTCGCCCTGCGCGCGCATCTGCTCAATCGCGTAGCGGGCCAGGTCGCCCATGGCCAGCACCACGTCGGGAACGCGGATGCTCGGGTAGGGAACGCCCTGCTCGTCGACGACTTCGCGCTCGACCAGGGCAAGGGTTGCGCCCCTCTCGAACGCCGTGGGAACGAACTTGTGACCGTCCGTGACGGCGCCGGGCTTTGCCACGAACAGGGTGCCGGTCTCCACCTCGCGAGAGTCGGTGGTGGCGAAGGTCGCGTGCAGCTGCTCCTCACGGCCGTCCAGGCCGATTGCGGTGCCGCCGGTCGCCTCCAGAATCTGGGCGGCGCTGAGCTTAATCATTCTCTACCTACCTTCAGCGGTCTCGGTCGTCTCGGTGGCCTGCACGGCCCCTGCGGTGTCAATCATGCGGCGGTAATCGGGGAGCACCTCGAAGCCGTGGGCGTGCAGCGCGCGAGCGGTCTCCACACGGTCGTCCAGGGCGATGTCCACGCCGTCGACGTCCTGCTCTGTCTCGTGGCCGCGGCCGGCAATGAGAATCGCATCGTGCTCGGTGGCCAGGGCAATCGCCGTATCGATGGCCGCCGATCGCGGGGAAATGTTCAGGATCTGCTGGGCGCGACGGTTCTGCGCCTTCTGCGCGCCTTCCTCGACGGCGGCACGAATCGGGGCGGGCTCTTCACCGTGCGGATCGTCATCGGTCACGATGACGATATCGGCGTTCTGAGCGGCAATCGCGCCCATGATGGGGCGCTTGAGGTGGTCTCGTTCGCCGGTCGCGCCGAACACAATCATGACCTTGCCGTCACCGGGGCGGTCCATAGCCTCCAGCGCGCGGGTCAGGCCGTCGGGGTTATGCGCGAAGTCCACGATGGCGTGCGGCGCCAGCGAAATCAGCTGCATGCGGCCGGGCACCACAGGGGTGAGCGCCGGACCGGAGGCCAGGGCCGGCAGCAACAGCTCGCGCTCGGCGGCATCGGTATCGAGGTACGCCATGAGGGCGGCCAGGGCCGCGTTCGAAACGTTGAAATCTGCGGGCAGGCCCGTGTAGCACTCAATGCTTTCGCTGGCGCCGTTCTCCAGGTAGAAGCGGTGGCCCAGACCCTCGCGCTGCACGCGGACCACGGCCCAATCGCGCTCGCCAAACTCGGCGGGGACCTCTGCGAGGCCGGCACCGCGGGCGGTCACCAGACGGTGAACCTTCTGCGCACCCATCTGCTCGCAAGCGGCGGAAAACATCTTCTCGCCCCAGCTATCGTCCGCGGTAATTACGGCCAGCTCGGCGCGCTCGGGAGTGAACAGCTGAGCCTTCGAATCGAAGTAGTGTTCCATCGTGCCGTGCAGGTCCAGGTGATCCTGGGTCAGGTTTGTAAAACCGGCCACGGCGTACTTCACGCCGTCGACACGGTGGTAGTCAATCGCGTGGGAGGACACTTCCATCGCGGCGCACCGTAGGCCGTGCTCACCCATGATGGTCAGCAACGAATGCACGTGGGGCGACTCGGGGGTGGTCATCTTCGAGGGCACGGACACGCCGTCAATCAGAATCTGAATCGTGCCAATCAGGCCGGTCTTTACACCCAGGCCGGTGCGGAAAATGGACTCCAGCATGTAGGTGGAGGTGGTCTTGCCGTTCGTACCGGTCACCGCGTAACGGTGCATGCCGGGGAAGGACGCCGAACCGTAAATCTGGGCGGCCAGAGGGCCCACGTACTCGCGCAGATGCTCGGTCACCAGCAGGGGAACTGCCACTTCACCCAGTAGCTCAGCGCCGGTGGCATCAGTCAGAATTGCGGCGGCCCCCAGCTCCAGAGCACCCGCAGCAAATTGCGCGCCGTGCACCTTTGCACCGGGCAGGGCCACATACAGGTCACCCGGGCAAACGCCTCGCGAGTCCATGCTGATGCCAGTCACCTCAACATCCACAACCGCGCCGCCCTGCTGTGCAGCAGGATGCAAGCTCACCTCGGCACCAAGGCCGTGCAGGATATCGAGAAGGTGCCCCAGGCTCACGGGGCGCACAGATTTCGGGCGCAAAGTCTGGGCATCGCCGCCCAGCAGATTAGGGCCGGATGCGTGAGATGCGGTATCCATCATCCTTCTTTCCTCTCCGCAGGTTGGGGCGGGGAGCTCGCTATTGTGGTGCCTCGGGGCACACGGGGTCATTCAATATTCTACGGTCTTAATCTCTTGGCGGGTGTTCAGAATCTTGATTCACCCGCGCGAAGAGACGGTCTCTACCCGTTACTCTTACCGTCCGCGAAGATCGGAATCAACTCCGGTTCACCGGTAGAACGCGGCACATTATAGGTGTGCAGGGTCTTCTCCATAATCTTGGAGAACTCAGCCGTCGTACCGTTCGCACCCACGCTACCCTCAGGACGCTGCATGGTCACCGCCACCAAGAACTGCGGGTTCTCAATCGGCGCCACACCAATAAAGGACGTCGTGTTGCCGTCGTAGCCGCCCTTCTCACTCGGAGTTTCCGCAGTACCGGTCTTACCGCCCACGCGGTAGCCGGTCACCTTCGCCGGACGGGCGTGGCCTTGCTCCACCACATTCTCCATGAGAGTTAGGCAGGAAGCGGCAGTCTCCTCGCTGACCATGCGTTCGCCAGGCTCTACGGCACGCTTATGTTCGGTACCGTCGGCGTCAATGATCGCGTCCACAATGCGCGGCTTCAGACGAACGCCCTTATTGCCCAGCGCCTGGAAAATCATGGCGGTCTGCAGCGGAGTCTGCGCAACACCCTGACCGAACAGCACAGTGTACTGCTGACGGCCATCCCAATCACGCCAATCAGCGATTATACCCTGCTCCTCACCGGTCAGCTCAATGCCGGTAAACTCGCCGACGCCGTACTTCTTCAACCAGTTGTAGCGCTCTTCCTTGCTGAGCTTCTGACCGACCAGCACCGTACCGGTGTTCATCGAGTCATGAATAATGCCCGAGAAAGTACGCCGCTGCGCCCCGTGCTCAAACGCATCCTTGAAAGTCTGGCCGTCAATCGTGAGGGTCGCGGGCACATCATACACACTAGTCGGAGTCGTCAGGCCCTGCTCAATCAGCGCCGAGGAGGTCAGCATTTTCTCGGTCGAGCCAGGCTCCACGCTCTGCGAGATGGCTCGCGGGGTCATATCCGCAGCGTCCTCGATGGTCTTCGCGCCGGGGTCCATGGTCGAGGAATCCGCCAGCGCCAGCAGGGAGCCGTCCCGCACGTCCATGACGATTGCGGTACACCACTCCGCTTTGAGCTCCTCGGCGCGGGCGCGCACAACCTGCTGGGCGAAGTACTGGATGTCTCGGTTAATGGTCAGACGCACGTTCTTACCGTCAACCGCGAGGCGCTGCTCCTCCTTGGCCACGGGGATGCGCACACCGTCCGCGCTGATCTCGTAGGTGCGCTCGCCGGGGGTTCCGGCCAGCTCCTTTTCGAAGACACGCTCAATGCCCACGGAGTAGTTACGGGACACCGTACCGCCCGTACCGTTGCCGTCTGCCTCATCCACGATGTTGTACTTGCCGACCACGGAGCCGCCCACGCTGCCGTTGGGGTACAGGCGCTGCGAGAAGGCCTCGCCGTAGATGAAGGGCGCGCCAAGGTCGTCAATCTTGTGGAAAATCTCGGGAGAAACGTCGGTCTTGATGACCGAGTACTTGGAGGTGCCGTCCAGCTTAGACTTGATGAATTCGTCGGTGATGCCCGGGTCCACGCTCTTGAGGATATCGGTTATCTCGTAGACCAGCTGGCTCGGGGTCACCTCAATCTTTTCGGTGCGGTCCTCGTTGTAGCGCTTAAAGGTGGCGACGGCCGTCTGGTCCGCGGTGAGGTTGTAGCGCTGCACCGAGCGGGCCATGACGTTGCCGTTAATATCGAGAATCTGCCCGCGCACTGCGGGAAGCACCTGCGAGCGCAGACGCTTCTGGCGCGAGGCATTGGCAACCCCGCCGGGGTCGAAGCCCTGGCGCACGAAAAGGTTTACGCCGATGATGCCCAGGGCACCGGTGGCGGCCGCGCCGGCCAGAAAGCCTCGGCGGGTCAGGTCCGGCTTCCCGGATGCCGGTTCGTTCGCGTGATGGCGCGCGTCGAAGCTCATTCGGGGATATCCTTTCGCGGTTCTCGTGCTGTGTGGGGTGTCGGTTGGGGGCGGCTAGCGGGTGGCCTGGCCGTTCTGTGCGGTGCCGTTAGCGACACCGTTGTTCGTATTGGTGTTCGTGTTGGCGGCGTTCGCGCCGTTCGCAGCGGCGGAGGCGCTCGGCTGGGCGGACTGCTGCGCCGCGCCGTTGTTTGTAGCGCTGTTCTGCGAGGTCCCGCTGTTCGCGGCGTTATTGGCCGCGGCGGGGCTAGCCGTTGCGCTCGCCGAGGCGCTCGCGGCCGCGCTTGCGTGACGTTGCTGGGTGGTCTTATCCGCATCCACCACGCTCTTGGCGTAGCTTTCCTCGGAGCCTGCGGCCGGGGGCGCAATCAGGTTTTGTTCCTTGGTCGCGGCCTTACCGGTGGGGCTGGCCACGGGCGCGGGGGTTCCCTCAATCTTGGAGGTCTGCAGGTTCAGGGTGGCCTGCGAGGAGCTGGCGAACATGCCCAGGGCGCTCGCGCGCACCGCCAGGTCCTGGGGCGCTTCCTTGAAACCGATCTCCTGCTGCAGGGCCTGGTTCTCCTGCACGAGACGCTGTTCCTGCGCGCGCAGGTCCACCATGTCGTACTGTCGGGTCACGATTAGCACGTTGAGCAGCAGGATAAAAATCAGGGTCAGCGGGATAGCGGCAAAAACGGCCAGCATGGTCGGCGGGCTCAATCGGCGGGCGCGGCGGGTCACCGCGGACAGCGGCGTGCGTCGGGTGACGACCTCTTCCTCGCGCGGTTCCTCGGTTCGGGCCGCGGCACGCACCAGTCCGGGAACGTGGCCCGCGGTGCGCTTACCCCCGTGGGAGGCGGCGGTGCTTGCCGGGCGAACCAAGGGCTGAGAAGCGGTAACCGGATCCACCCGCGCGCTACGGGTACGGCCGGAATGTACACCCTTGGAGGTGCGGGTCACGCCCGCGCTGTGCGAGGCGTTCGAGGAGCCCAGGCTCGAGCTCAGAGCACCGGATGCACCCGCCGAGGGGCGCGAAGAACCGGCGCGTCGAGTCCGCGGGGTACCCTGGGCGCGGGTGGGGCGCTGGGATGCGTGCTGGGTGCTCATTCGCTCTCTAATCTTCGTCTTAGGTGGTTACTAGCGTCTGTCGCCTGCGGGCGAGCAAATCGCTACTGGGCGGGGATTCGAATCTTCTCGGCTGCGCGCAGCTTGGCGCTGGCCGCACGAGAGTTTTGCGCAATCTCTTCCTCGGTGGGCGGCTCCGCGCCGCGGGTAATAATCCTGATCGTGGGCTTGTGCTCCTCGAGTTCCACGGGGAATCCCTTCGGCGCCTTGGAGGTCGCCTCGGCTGTGAGGGCGCGCTTCACGATTTTGTCTTCCAGACTGTGGTAGCTCATCGCAACGAATCGGCCGCCCAGGTTCAGCGCATCCAGGGCCGCGGGAACGGCCCGTTCGAGCGCCTCCAGCTCGTGGTTGACCTCGATGCGCAGCGCCTGGAAGGTGCGCTTGGCGGGGTGGCCGCCGGTACGCTGGGCCGCGACGGGAACCGCCTTCTGAATAATGCGCACGAGCTCGCCGGTAGTCTCCAGGGGCGCGTTGGCGCGGGCAGTGCAGATGGCGCGGGCGATGCGCGAGGCGAACTTCTCCTCGCCCCAATTGCGGATAATGCGGCGCAGCTGGTCCTCGCTGTACTCGTTGACCACGATGCGCGCGGTGAGCTCGTCCTCGGAGTTCATGCGCATGTCCAGGGGCGCGTCGTAGGAGTACGCGAAGCCACGGGCGCGTTCGTCCAGCTGCATGGAGGAGACGCCCAGGTCCAGCAGGACGCCGTCAATTCCCTGCACCCCGGCGGTTTCCATGGCGCGGTCGATTTCGTCGTAGACCGCGTGTACAGGCACAAAACGCTCGCCGAAGCGTGCCAGACGCTCCCCCGCGATGGAGTGGGCCTGCAGGTCCCGGTCGATACCGATGAGCACCAGGTTCTCGAACCGCTCCAGTAGCGCCTCGGAGTGGCCGCCCATGCCCAGGGTTCCGTCAATCACGTAGGCGGTTCCGCGTTCCTCCACGGCACGCTCAATGCCGGGTGCCAGCAGGTTGATGCAGCGGTCCAGCATGACGGGCACGTGGCGCTCGCTGGCGTCACGCTCGGAAAGATTGTCGATGGAGGCGCCGGTGACCTTCACCGAGGAGCCGGAGGTGCCGGCTTCGGGGGCGCGTTCTACGCTCATGGGTGCTCCTGTGTGAGGTAATCCTGCGTGGTGGTGAGTGGTGTGTCGATAAAGCGTGTGGGGGGGCGCAGACCGCGCATCGGGTCCGCACCGATTTACCGCCCTGCCGGCTCGGCGTTCCTGTCGAATCGGCGTTCCTGTCGACTCCGTGTCTCTGCCGATTCGACGAGTTGTCGAGTCGTTAGAGCAGGGGGCTGAAGGGGTCTTCATCCAGGGCCGCGAACTCGGCTTCCGTGCGGGCCAGGTACTCCTCCCAGGCGGAGGCGTCCCAGATTTCCGCCCGGGTTCCGGACCCGATGACCACAAGCTGGTCGCCAAGCCCGGCGTACTGCCGAAGAATCGGAGGGATGGTGATGCGCCCCTGTTTATCGGGTAGCTCATCCGAGGCTCCCGAGAGGAATACTCGCAGGAAGTCGCGGGCGGCTCGCCCCGGCAGGGGTGCGCTGCGCATCCGCTCGTGGATGCGCTCGAATTCCGCGGAGGGGAAAACGTACAGGCATCGTTCCTGACCGCGGGTCAGAACGAGGCCTGCTGAGAGTTCCTCACGGAATTTGGCGGGGAGGATGATGCGCCCTTTGGCGTCCATCCGTGGCGAATAGGTTCCCAGGAACATTCGCGTCACCTCCCCCGTGTGTGCCTGCTGCTGAGCCTGTCGTGCGCCCTCGCCTCACGTCCCTTCCGATGGCGCTTGCGGAGCGAGCGGAAGAATACGACGTGCGCCCTGCACCACAGTGGAAACGGGTGCGGAGCATGGCTGAGGGAGGGGACTTCAGCCTTCTCCTCCACTTTACCCCACTTTCCACCACCTCCCCCACCTCGAGGAAGGTCTTTTAGGGTTTTTATTCCTTCTTTTGCATTTTTTATCTCAGCGCACAGCTTCTACACAGGTTAGAGCCGTTTAGCGGCAGAGCTTAGATACACAGCAGCAGAGTGGCGCGAGGCACACACAAAAGGAGTTAGCGCCTATTCCGGGCGGGCTATATATGCCTTCACCCGGGGCAACCAGCTTGCCGTACGCAGAAGGATTGAAAGCAAAGCCCACAAGCCCCCAAGCAAGAAAAGGCCACTTGGAGAAAGACACCGGGCACGAAAAAGCGGAGGCGAGACATACGTCTCGCCTCCGCTTGGGAAAGTCATTATGAGTTCCGGCTTGAACCCTTCAACTCGGCATCCTTAGCCAGGTATTTTCACCTCGGTATTTTCACCTCGGTATCTTCGGTCCGAAGCCTGCTGTCCCGGGCCATCAGCGGGTTTTAGTTCTGACCGTTGTTGCGCTCGTCCCAGCGCTCCTCCAGGCGGTTCATGAAGGCCGAGCGCTCCTTCTGTTCGCGGGAGCGGGCGCGGGCGGCACCGCCAGCTTTGCCTCCCAGAAAGGAATCCACGGGGGTCTTCTTGCTGGTGCTGGCGAAGTACACGCCGAAGGCTGCAAAGAGGAAGCCGAGCACGCCCAGCCAGATGAGGTGAGAGGCGACGGCACCAATGATAATGCCCAGACCGATTAGCACGCAGAGAATTCCGAGCGCCAACTGTCGAGCGCTAAACACGGGGGCAGTATTGCCGGTGGAGGACATGGACGAGGCAAAGTTCGGATCCTCATTGCTCATGAGTTCTTCGAGCTGCTCAAGAACTTTCTGTTCACGCTCGGACAGTGCCATCATGTTCTCCTTTGTCTTTCTGACAACGCGTTCGCGCCGGTATCCGCAGCGGGTTGAAACGCATCCCGTGGCGCGCACGCACTCTTTGGTTCCATCCTACCGCGCAAGGCGCGAGCAACGCACCATTTTTAGCCTCTCAGCTACTTATTTTACGAACCGTTTTGGGGCTATTTCGACACGTGGATTCGACAGGGCCGGGGAACTCACCCGCCGCCCGTTTCTTTCAGCCTTCGCTGCTGCGATGGTCCGCAGATTCCCCCTGCCCCTCTATCCGTCATGAGCCTCTTCCGCGGAGCCCGCCTCGGCCCCTCCCGAGCGGCCGTCGGCCTTCCGGTCGGGTAGCGCAACCCTCGAGGCCGGCTTGATGCTCTCGGCCGAGTACTTCCGCTGAATCGCGTCCATGACGTGCTCAACCTCGGACCAGCGACCGGCCTTCACTAGCACCGCCTCGGTAGCCTCCGGCGCGAGCTTCGACGATCGGGAGTTCAGATCCCCGAGGTTCACCGCGCCTCCGCTCCCCCGGTTCCTCGACCCCCACCCGGCGGGCTTGTACTCGATGGATTCGAAGAGAGCCTGCTGCACCCCGTCCTCGGCGCGAGCCAGCTTCTCGGCCCGCACGCCAATCAGGCGGATGGGTCGCGGTGCTCCGTCCCCGGTCAGGATTCCGTCGGCCCGCAGCGCCTCCAGCGCCAGCTCGGCGATGCGCATCCCCGAATCCAGGGGCGAGCTGAGGGGCACGGATCGAGTGTGGGTCTCGAAACCCGCATAGCGAATTTTCAGGCTCAGCCGCCCCGCGAGGCGACCGGATTCGCGCAGACGCCGCCCGAGCTTGAGACTCAGCTCGCGCACAACCCCGCTGATGGCGGCGGCATCGGCGGTATCAGCGGAGAAGGTATGCTCGCCACCCATGCTCTTCTCATCGCGTTCGGTCAGGACGGGCCGGTCATCAATGCCCCTCGCAACAGTCCAGAGGTATTCCCCGTGGGAGGTGCCGAAACGGTCCCGAAGCCACTCGATGCTCATGGACCGCAATTGCGCAATGGTCTGGATTCCGTAGCCGGCCAAAAGCTTTGTGCTTTTCGAGCCCACGCCCCACAGCGCCGAGACAGGGCGCGGGTCGAGGAATTCCTGCACGCGGCCGGGCGGCACGGCCCATAGGCCGTTGGGCTTACTGCCGGTCGAGGCCATCTTGGCCAGCAGTTTATTGGGGGCCACCCCCGCCGAGGAGGGCAGGGAGAGCTCCCCTGCGATGCGCTCACGCGCCCGCTGCGCCAATTGCACGGGGTCCTGCCCGTGCCGGTAGGCGCCCGTAAGATCCACGAAGGCCTCGTCCACGCTCACCTGCTCTACCAGCGGGCTAAGGTCACGCAGAATACCCATGACGGCTCGGGAATAGTACCGGTAATCCGCGCGCAGGGGAAGGACCGTAGCGTGCGGAACCTCGGAGAGGGCACAGCTGAGAGGCATGCCCGAATGAACCCCGTGGGCGCGCGCCTCGTAGGAGGCCGAGCATACCACTGAGCGAGGGCCCGTCGGCGCAACGATAATGGGCTTACCCCGAAGCGAGGGGTTCTCGAGGAGTTCGACGTTGACAAAGAAGGCATCCATATCGAGATGCATAATGACGCGCGCGTTATCGCGGCCCGGCTTACTCACCCCTCAACCTCCCTTCGACAGCTTTCACCACACCCCAAATATAGCACACATCTACGAATTAAGCTCCCAAATATTAGTAAACATATTCGTAAATACCCCGTGTGACGCGTTTCTCCACTAAGCTAGAGGGGTGCACACCGCACCCATGCCCATCGTCCCCACGCACACCGAGGATAGTATGACGATCCCTTCCCCCGCCGGAGGCTCCGCAGAGCTGCCCGCAGGCATCGCCGAGGCTCTCGAACATGAGCAGAGCGCCTACCTGAACGCCTTCAATACCCTGATGGCCGAGTTCTTTGCCGCGCAGCGCGAACTATTGGAGGGCATATCCCCCGAGACCCTCCCCTTGCTGGAGGCCATCGAATCCCTTTCTACCGGCGGCAAGCGTCTGCGTGCCCTGCTGAGCTATTGGGGTTGGCGCGGGGCGGGAGGCGCACCCGTGACCGAGAACCGCGGCACCTGGTCCATCGTGAAGGCCGGCATGGCGGTGGAGCTATTCCAGACCTCCGCGCTCATTCACGACGACATCATCGACCGCTCCGACACCCGCCGCGGCGCCCCCTCCGTGCACAAGCGTTTCGAGGCCGCGCACGAGCAGAATAACTGGCGCGGCGACGCCTTCAACTACGGTCTGACCGGCGGCATCCTGGCCGGCGACCTGACCCTCGCCTGGTCGGCGGAGGTCTTTGCGTCCCTGGGCGAGGGTGCACTATACGGTTCCCCGGCGCGCACCATTTTTGACCGTATGCGTTCTGAGGTTCTGGCCGGGCAGTACCTGGACGTCTACTCCGAGGTGCTCGACACCGAAGATGCCAGATCGGCCCTGCAGCGAGCGCTCAACGTGATCCGCTTCAAGTCCGCCAAGTACTCGTGCGAGCACCCCTTCACGATTGGCGGGAGCCTGGCCCTGCAGGCGCGGGCTTTGGAGAGCGGGGCCGGCGCAATCAGCGAGGAGCATCCAGTGCTGGCAGGCTACCGGGCCTTCGGTCTGCCGCTCGGTGAGGGCTTCCAGCTGCGCGACGACGAGCTGGGCGTTTTCGGTCGTCCCGAGGTGACCGGCAAGCCCGCCGGTGACGACCTGCGGGAGGGCAAGCGCACCGTCCTGGTGGCGCTGACCTCCGCGGCCCTCAGCGAGCAGGAGGCAGCGCTCCTGCACGACAGCCTGGGCAACCCCAACCTGAGCGATGAGCAGGTGGAGCGCATCCGTGAGCTCATGGTGTCCTCGGGTGCTTTCGCCGAGCACGAGCGGCTGATTGAGCAGAAGTCCCATGCGGTCTTTGAGGCTCTGGATGCGCTGGAGCTCGACGAGCTCGTGCGCGCGGCGCTGAGCGATATCGTGGACCGCGCGCTACGTCGCAAGTCCTAAACGGGCCTGTTTTTAGCCCGCGGGGCCCTTCACCGCGGGGCGTGAAAAAGACGTAGGAATAGCGGCGAGGCGCAGCGAAGAGACCGTTAAACGACAGCGGATGGGGTAGCGTGAACGCTACCCCATCCGCTGTTTTATCAGTTGAGTTCCCGCCGTGCGAAGAGCACCCGGGCCGGGGTGTCTACCGGCCCCCTGCGCCTCCGCGTTGCGGCGCTACCCTCCGGTGCTACCAGGCCAGGGCCTGGGCGCGGCGACGAATCTCGGTCTTGCGGCCGTCAATCAGTGCGTCGATCGGGCGGCCGGGCAGGGATTCGTCCTCGGTGTACAGCCAGACGATGGCTTCCTCATCGCTGAAGCCGGAGTCCTTCAGCACCACGAGGGTGCCTTTGAGGGATTCCAGCACGCGCGAACCGTTCAGGAACAGCGCGGGAACCTTGCGCACGTTGGTTTCGGGGTCGCGCAGGGCGATGAGCGTACCGTCAGAAATCAGGTTGTGCACGCGGGTCACCTTCAGATCGAGGGCCTGCGCAATATCGGGAATAGTGACCCAATCGCCGACGAGGGCGAAGGTCTGAGCAATGTTTTCGTTAGTCACCTTTTAAGAGTGCCAGAGCCAACTCATATTTACCACTTTCGACCCGCTCAGCCGCGCGGAGCGTCACATTCTGCTCGGCCGGTTGCCTTAGAATCAGCTGAGTATTACCCTCCCGATAGCCTTTTCCCCGCCGCGCGATTGGGCCGAGCGATAAGATAGAGGCCGTATGAATACTCCCCTCCCGCGCCCCCGTTCTTCCGCGCACACTCACTCATCGCCCTCGCATTCTCCCGCCTCTTCTACGGTTCCTCCGGCCACCACCGCGCCCGCACAGGGTGCCACGGTCGGCTCTTCGGAGTGGCTGAGTGGCGCCATTATCGAGGGACACTACCAGGTGGGCTCGCTGATTGGGCGGGGCGGCATGAGCGAGGTCTACTACGCGCTGGATTTGTGGTCGAACAATCCTGTGGCGCTCAAGATCCTCTCCCCTTCCCTGGCGCAGGACGCCGCCAACCGGCAGAAATTCCACCGCGAGGAACGCTCGATGCGCCAGGTGGGCGGCGGACATACGGTGGGTGTCATCTCTTCGGGCACCGAGTACGTGGCCGGGCAGATGGTCATGTACATCGTGCTCGAATACGTGCACGGTTGCACACTTAGCCAGCTATTGCGCACGCGGCGCGCGCTGAGCCTGGGCGAGGCGCTGGAGGTTCTGTTACCGGTGGTTGATGCTCTCTCGGAGGTGCACGCCAACCGCTACCTGCACGGCGATATTAAGCCGGGCAATATTCTTCTGGACGCCAACGGCCAGGTGAAGCTGACAGACTTCGGTCTGTCACGCCGCGACGATCAGGTGGATTCCGGCGCCCCCATGGGTACTCCCGCCTACGTGGCGCCGGAGGTCCTGGACCCGCAGGTGAAGGTGGGCGCGCAGGCCGATATCTTCGCGCTCGGCGTCATGATGTACCGCATGCTGGCGGGGCGACTGCCCTTCGTGGGTTTGGAGAACGACCAGCAGGTGCTGTACCACAATGCCAATATTGAGATGCCCCCGCTCGGCGATATCGCCCCGGGCATCGACCGCGACGTGGCCGGAATTATTGCCTGGTGCACCCGCAAGCAGCCGCAGGCCCGCCCCGAGGACGCCACCGAGCTTTTCGCCTCTCTCAAGGAGGTTGCCGAGTCTCTCGGCGAGTCCGAGCTGTCCTGGCGCGCTCCGAGCATCCCGGAGCCTACCTCAAGCCTGTGGGAGGCGGTGGCCGAGATCGCCGAGCGTAGCGGCGCGGGGCAGATGGTGCGCAACACCCCCATCAGCGCGTTTAGCGATGCCGGGGACCTGCTCGCCTACGACGTTTATTCTCCGGATAGCCTGCTCACCGGTTCCCGAGAGGAGGTGCATCTGGCCGACGTGGACGCGGAGGACTCGGTGCTCAACCCCGAGGGTATTCCCCCGCTCAAGAGTTCGGCCCCCGAGGCTTCGGCTGCCTCCGATGCCGCCAAGTCCAACGAGGCCGATGACTCGCGGAGGTCGGAGGGGCTTCAAAGCTCCGGCGCCTCATCCGATGCATCCGATGCACCGTCCGTCGGCATCGGGCCGCAGACCGAGCAGGAGTTTATCTCGACCTTCGGTGAGTACGCCCCCATCTACGCCGAGCGCGCGCTCAACGCCTACCCCGACTACTCCGATGCCGCGCAAAGCCAGGACGGGGCGCGCACCCCTGATACTTCTCGGCGGGATTCCGGCGGGAGCACCGGCTCCACCGATGCCTCCGGCTTCACGTCGCGGGATGCTCTCCACCGCGACCGCCGACTGCCGGTACGTGAGCTCACCCCTCCCCCCTCGGGCGCGGCGATGGGTGTGTGGGCGCTGACGGTGATTCTGCTGGGCATGAGCGCCAGCTTCAGTGGGTGGTGGCTCGCCACCTCCATCCTGCAGTCGGAGTGGTGGAAGGACTTCGCGAGCTTCTTCGGCCTGGGCTACTAGATGCTCAGCCGCCGGGATTCATCGGGAATCGGGGTTCATCGGGAATCGGGGTTCATCGGGATCCCGCCGGGGACCAAACCGTTAGGAGCTCAGAATCTCTCCTCACCCCAGGACGCTCCAAGCACCCTCGCCGCTAAACGCTGTCTTCGCTAAGCGCCGTCTCAGCTAAGCGCCGTCTTCACTAAACGATACGGGCCCGGCCCCTCACCCTTGAGGGGCCGGGCCCGTTAGTACGTCGCAAGGGCGTACGAGAAGCGATGACGCGAAAGCGTCCTTAGCCGCGGCTACCGCGGTTCTTGAGGTACTCGGAGACCAGGAACGCGATTTCCAGGGACTGCGAGTGGTTCAGGCGCGGGTCGCACAGGGACTCGTAGCGGTCAGCCAGTGCTGCCTCGTCGATAGCGTCGGAGCCGCCCAGGCACTCGGTCACGTCGTCGCCGGTCATCTCCACGTGAATACCGCCGGGGAACGAGCCCAGAGCCTCGTGCACCTCGAAGAAGCCGCGAACCTCGTCGAGCACGTCGTCGAAGCGGCGGGTCTTGTAGCCGGAGGGCACGGAGATGGTGTTGCCGTGCATCGGGTCGGTCACCCACACGACCTTCGCGCCCTCGGCCTGCACGCCCTCGACGATGGAGGGCAGCTTCTCGCGAATGTTCTTCGCGCCCATGCGGGTGATGAAGGTCAGGCGGCCGGGCTCGCGGTTCGGGTCGAGCTTGTCAATCAGTGCGAGTGCGTCCTCGGTGGTAGTGGTCGGGCCGAGCTTCACGCCGATGGGGTTGCGGACCTTGGAGAGGAAGTCAACGTGAGCGTCGTCGACGCCGCGGGTGCGCTCACCAATCCACAGGAAGTGTGCGGAGGTGTCGTAGGGCAGCTGGGTGCGCGAATCGATGCGGGTCAGGGCGCGCTCGTAGTCCAGAACCAGGGCCTCGTGGCCGACGTACATGTCGGTGGTCTTGAGGGCCTCGAAGTTCACACCGCAGGCTTCCATGAACTTGAGGGCGCGACCGATTTCATTAGCGGTCTTCTCGTAGCGCTCGTGGGCGGGGTTGGAGGTGAAGCCCCGGTTCCACTGGTGCACGGCGCGCAGGTCTGCGAAGCCGCCCTTGGTGAAGGCGCGCACCAGGTTCAGGGTGGAGGCGCTGGTGTGGTAGCCGCGCAGCATGCGCTTGGGGTCGTGCACGCGGGCTTCGGGGGTGAAGTCGAAACCGTTGACGGTCTCGCCGCGGAAGGAGGGCAGGGTGACGTCGCCGCGGGTTTCCATGTCTGCGGAGCGCGGCTTGGAGAACTGGCCGGCCATGCGGCCCATCTTCACCACGGGCATGGAGGCGCCGTAGGTGAGCACAGCGGACATCTGCAGGATGGTCTTCACGCGGCCGGAGATCTTGTCGGCGGTTGCACCCGCGAAGGTTTCTGCGCAGTCGCCACCCTGCAGCAGGAAGGCGCGACCTTCGGCCACCTCGCCGAGCGCCTGGCGCATGGCGTCCACCTCGCCGGCAAAGACGAGCGGCGGAACCGAGTTCAGCTCTGCGATGGTGCTGGCGAAGTCTTCGTGCTCGCTCCAGGTGGGCTGCTGGTCAATGTGCAGCTCGCGCCAGTTATCCAGACCGTGGTCGTCGGTCTGCGCGGTGTTGAGGTTCTGGGTGCTCATCATTCACTCCGTCGGGATGGTCTTGTGCGTCGTCTCTCGACCCCGCGCGGACGGGGAAGAGATGGGTATATTGTACTCTTACGGTGTTTACGAACGCCCCGGGCCGGGGCTTCATCTCAGGATTCAGATAACCCCTAGTCGGCCCGTGTGGCCGTGCCGTCCGCCTATGCCTTCTAGCGTTTCTCGTTCTGCAGTCGGGCCACGGCCTCGTCGGCGCTCAGGTGCTCGTCGGTCATGAACTTCTTGACGCGATCCGCGTAGACGTCCACGTACTCCTGCCCGCTCAGGGCGCGAATCGCCGCGCCGGTGGTATCGGCAACCTCGCGCTGGGAGCGGTAGCTAATCTCGACGTCGGCGGTGTACTTCTCGAAGGTGAGGGGCTTGCCGATGACGGTGCGCACGCGAATCGGCTCGCCATCGTGGCGCAGGTGGATGCGGTTCGAACCGGAGGGCTGAATCAGGTCGGTGCCAATCTGCCCGATGGGAACGACGGGCACCCGTGACTCGAGGGCCAGGCGGGCCACGCCCACCTTGGGACGGTAGCCGCGGCCGTCGGGGCTACGCGTTCCCTCGGGATAAATGCCGATGATGCCGCCCTCGGCGAGAACCCGCGCGCCGGCGTCGAGGGATTCCTGGCTCTTCTGACCGCCGGAACGGTCCATGGGCAGCTGGCCCACCCCGCGGAAGAAGGCGGCCATCGCGCGGCCTTTGAGCCCCGGGGTCGTAAAGTAGTCGCTCTTGGCGAGGAAGTTCACGGTGCGGGGCAGCGCAAGCGGAATAAAAATGGAATCGCAGAACGCCAGGTGATTGCTGGCGACGATGAAGGGGCCCTTGGGCAGGTTCTCTAGCCCCACCACCTCGTGGTGGTACAGGCCCGTCAGCAGTGGCGAACCAAGAATCTTGAGGCTTCGGTACAGGGCGGTGGTCGGCATGGGGATCTCCTCTCTGAATATTCCCGGCTCAATTCTAGCCTGTCTCTGCGGCTCTCCCCGACCGTCACCCTATTCGGCGTTCGTATTACGGCAAATGTGCGACACGAGTCGGCTACCTGCTCCGCCCTCCGCTGAATCCGTCGTCCTCCCCCGCCGGCAGGCTCACCTCACAGGTGCCGTCGAGGCGGGCGAGGTATTCTAGGGCCGAGGGGCGATGCGCGTCTCTCCCCCGCGCCGGCCGTTAGCCCGCGCCCCGGCATTGTCTAAGGAGGGCCATGAGTATTTTTGATAGCTCGCTTGAGCCGATTAAGCGTATGCGGCGCAAGGCCCGCGAGCGCCGCCTCCTGGCCACCCGGGAGGTGCGAGAGATGCTGGAGCACCGTTTCGGGAGCGGCCCCAACGTCTTCGATCATTCCCCGCTATCCTTCCGTCCGGAGCCCCAGAGCGCCGAAGGCGCCCGCGGGGTTGGGGCTTCTGAACCCGGCGTGGGCATCCTTATCGTGCACGGTTTCACCGGTTCCCCGCACAGCATGCGCCCCATCGCCGAGCGTTTCGCGGCGCTGGGCTACCCCGTGGAGATGCCGCTACTCGCGGGGCACGGTACCCGCTGGCAGGATATGCGCCTGACGGATTACCGCGACTGGCTGGACTCGGTCGAGTCCGCCTACCGTCGCCTCACCGACGAGGGCCTTCGGGTCGTCGTCATCGGTATGTCGATGGGCGGCACGCTGGCCGTGAACCTCTCCGCGCGTCTGCCGGTGCTCGGCACCGCAATCATTAACCCCTACATGGTGGATGTGAACCCGCTGATGCGCCACGCAGGGGTCGTCTCGAAGGTTCTGCCGGCGCTTAAGTCGGTGGGCTCTGACATCGCCATTCCGGGCGTGAGCGAGGGCGCGTACCGGCTGACGCCCACCGCCTCGGTGTACCAGCTACACCTGCTGGGGGCCGAGACCCGCGAGCTGTTGCCGCGCCTGAAGGCGCCGGTGCTGTACCTTCGCTCGCTAGGCGATCACACTGTGTCCGATAGCTCCCATAAATATTTTCTCGAACATTGTTCAGCTCCTGTAGAATTTAGATGGCTAACCCGTAGCTACCACGTGGCGACGCTCGACTACGACGCCGAATATGTGCTCGCCTCGCTCCAGGATTTTGTCACCGAAATAGCCCACCGCCCTGCTCCCGCGGACCGCATCACCCCGTAGGCGCAGTACCGTATTCCACCCCGCGACTCCCGTAGAGCCGCACCGGGACCGTGCAGAGGCCGCCCCAACCGAAAGGCGCATCATGAAAGTCTTTTCTTCCCCCGCAGAGGTCATTGTCGACCCCTCGTTGAACCTCACGAGCCTCGTTGAGCGTCACCGCGCCAACAGCGCGGACCCCGTGCTGTACCGTCGCCAGATGTCCCCGGGCAACTGGCAGCCGGTACGCGCCAGCGAGTTTTACCGCATGGTGGCCGACCTGGCGAAGGGCATGATTGCCGCGGGTATCCGCCCGGGTGACCGCGTGGGCATTATGAGCCGTACCCGCTTCGAGTGGACCGTAATCGACTTCGCCATCTGGTACGCCGGTGCTATCTCCGTGCCGGTCTACGAAACGAATGCCCCCGCCCAGGCCTCCTGGGCGCTCTCCCACTCCGAGGCCACCGCGGTCTTCGTCGAGGATGAGAAGCTGCTGGGCCGCATCAAGGAGGCCGAGGAGCTCTCTGCATCCGCCGAAGAGCCCATGCAGCTGAAGCACCGCTGGGTCATCGAGAACGGCGACCTGGATGAGCTGAGCGCCCGTGCTTCCGAGGTCAGCGACGAACAGCTTGAGCAGGCACGCACCCGCGCCACCTGCGATGACATCGCGACCATTGTGTACACCTCCGGCACGACCGGCCGCCCCAAGGGTTGCCCGCTCACCCACGGCAATTTCCTGAACCTGAGCGCCAACACGCGCTTCGTGGAAAGCGAGATTGCGAACCCCCGCAACTCGTCGATCCTCTTCCTGCCGCTGGCCCACGTGCTGGCTCGCCTGATTCAGGTGCTGGCCCTGGACGCCGGTGTGGTTATCGGCCACTCCCCGAACATTAAGAACCTCGCTGCCGACCTTGATAGCTTCAAGCCGACCATGCTACTGGTGGTCCCCCGAGTCTTCGAGAAGGTGTATGAGGGGGCCAAGGCCAAGGCAGAGAAGGGCGGTTCTCTCAACAAGGCTCTTTTCGACCGCTCGGTGGACATCGCGATTGCTTGGTCGAAGGCGAAGGTCGCCGGACATGTATCTTTCAAGCTCGCGGCGCAGTACGCCCTGTACGACCGTCTCGTGTACTCCAAGCTGCGTGCTGCTCTGGGCGGGCAGCTACACTACGCGGTCTCCGGAGGCGGCCCGCTGGGTGAGCGCCTCGCGCACTTCTTCCACGCGGTGGGCGTGCAGGTCATCGAGGGCTACGGCCTGACCGAGACCTGCGCTCCCATCGCGGCCGGGCGTATCGCCCCGTATCAGATTGGTAGGATTGGCCCGCTTCTTCCGGGTGCCGAGGGCACCATCGCCGAGGACGGCGAGCTACTGGTGCGCGGTGTGGGCGTCATGAAGGGGTACTACAAGAACCCCGAGGAGGACGCCCAGGCGTTCACCGAGGACGGCTGGCTCCGTACCGGCGACCTGGCCGAGTTCGACGAGGCCGGGTCGCTGAAGATTGTGGGACGCAAGAAGGAAATCATCGTCACCGCCGGCGGCAAGAACGTCATTCCGGGCATTGCGGAGAACCATCTGCGCACCTCTCCCCTGGTCTCCCAGGCCATGCTGGTGGGGGATGAGAAGCCCTTCATCGCGGCCCTCGTGACCCTGGATCCGGATACCCTGCCCGAGCAGCTCGAGCACCTGGGGCTGCCGCGTTCACTGTCCATCCCGGAGGCGGCCGTGCATCCGGCGGTACGCGCCGCCGTGCAGCGAATTGTGGACGAGGCGAATCAGCTGGTCTCGCGCGCCGAGGGTATCCGTGAGTTCCGCATCATGAACCGCGACCTGACCGAGGAGGACGGCTATCTGACCCCCTCGCACAAGATTCGCCGCGCGAAGGTGCTGCAGGATTTCTCCTCCTACGTGGATGAAATGTACGGCCGGGTTACCGCCACCACGTCGGATTCACTGTCCCGACTGCAGGACTACGCCGCCGAGCAGACGGAGCGACTCGTGGAGCTGCGCGACCAGGCGACCGAGCGCCTGGCCGAGTACGCCGATCAGCAGGCCGAGCGTCTGGCCGAGTTCCGTGACCAGGCAACCGAGCGCCTGGGCGAGCTGCGTGAGCAGGCCGTCGAGATGATTCAGGAATACCAGGAGAACCGTGCGGTAGCCGCCGGGGATTCTGAAGAGGCTGAGGAATCCGCGGAAAGCACGGAAAACGTGAAGGGCGCCGACACATCTGCCGAGACCGCCGAAGAGCCGGGTTCGCAGGATGCTCCGCGGGCAGAAGCGCAGCACGCAGAAAAGAAGCCCGAGTAGCGGAGCTAGGGCCGCGCCGCTCTAGTTCTGGCCAAAGCAATAAACGCAAGTAGGAGGGGGTCGCACCGATTCGGTGCGACCCCCTCCTTTGGGTGTTTTGTACCCCCGAGATTCAGGGCTTCAGAGGTGTTCCGTGTGCCCGGGCGTTAGGCCTGAGCGGGTTCGTCGAACTCCAAGCCGAGCAGGGCGTTCTCCACAATTTCGGTCAGGGCCGGGTGAATCCAGTACTGACCGCGGGCCAGGGTGCGGGCATCCTGGTTGAAGCTCATGGCCTGAATCAGCGGCTGGATGAGCACGGAGGATTCCTCACCCACCAGGTGCGCACCGAGCAGCTCGCCGTTGTCCTTGCGCGCGATGAGCTTGCACAGGCCAATCTGATCTTCCATGGCCCAGCCGTAGGCGGTATCGCCGAAGTTCTGGGCCTTGACGGTAATCTCGAATCCTTCGCGAGCGGCAGCCTCGCGGGCCTGCTCCTCGGTCATGCCAACAATGGCGATCTGCGGGTTGCTGAAGATTGCGCCCGGCACGTAGCGGTGATCGCTCGCGCGCAGATCCTCGGGGTGGCTGAGGTTGTACTGCACGACGCGCGCTTCGTGGTTGGCCACGTGCTTGAGCTGGTAGCGGCTGGAGACATCGCCCAGGGCGAATACGCCGGGGACGGGCGCGCCGTTGTAGAGCACACGCTGGTACTTATCGACGCTGAGCAGGCCGCCGTCCTGTACGTCGAAGTAGTTCTTCGCGTTGAGGGTGTCGGTGTTGGGGCGGCGGCCGGTGGCCACGAGCACCGCATCCGCCGGGATTTCGAGCAGTTCTTCGCCGTTCTCGGAAGCACGCTTCGCCACGACGGTCACGCTGCCGTCGGCGTTCTCACGGATTTCGGCGAGGGAGGCTTCCTTGACGATGTTCCACTGCTTGCTTGCGGCTTTCTCGAAGCGTTCCACGACCTCCGCGTCCACCCCGCGCAGCAGGCGGGAGGAGCGGTTGAGCTGGGTGACCTCGGTGCCGAGGGCGGAGAAGACGTGGGAGAACTCGGCCGCAATCACGCCACCGCCGATGACGACCATGCGGGCGGGCAGCTCGTCCAGGCGCATGACGTTGTCGTTGGTGTAGACCTTGGAGGAGTCAATACCGGGCACGGGAGGCAACACGGCGCGGGAGCCAGCGGCAATCACGATCTGCCGACCGTGCAGGCGGGAGCCATCGGTCAGCTCCAGCGTGTGCGAACCGACGAAGCGCGCGTACTGAGCATAGAAGTCTACGTTGGGCAGGCCTGCACGCCAATCGCGGCCGCCCTCGGAAATACGGTCGATGCGGGAGGCAAAGATGCGGTCACGAATCTGCGCCCAGTGCACAGCATCCACGTACGCGTCAATGCCAAGGTGCTTAACCTCGCGAGTCTTCTGGGCGATGGTCGCCGGGTAGACGTACATCTTGGTGGGGATGCAGCCAACGTTCAGGCAGGTTCCGCCAAAGATGCCGCCGTCGACCAGTGCAACCTTCTTATCGTCCCATTCGGGGCCGATAAGGGTGTTGCCCGAGCCGGAACCAATCACGATGAGGTCGTACTGGGCTACCCCGTCGATGCGTTCTACGTTCTCGATGCTCATGTGGTCCTCTCGTTGATGGTGTTGAGGCTGGGCTCGTTCCCAGCGTGCCCCTCGATGACGGGCTTATTCCTGTTACTGCCACTATAACGCGCAGAGGAGCACGGCTATTCCCGCAGAAGTACATATCGCCAGCGCGACCCGGAACACGATGCGGCACGCAACTCGAACGTTCACCTCTTCGGCCCGGTCGACAATCCGGTTGACGGCCTACAGGTCGGCCATGAGCCCGACCAGCAGGCGGGTAAAGTCCACGGCGGGTTCAACGGATTCTTCGTCGGGCCAGAAGTGAATCGGGTAGGCTGCACCCTGAGCGCGCTGTAGCACGGGGCTTTCTCGCAGGACGGGCTCGGCCACGAGGTCACCAAAGAGCGAGCGCATCTCGTCGCGGCGGTACTGGTGCTCGCTGTCGTTGAGGCGCATCTTGTTGATGACGACCCCGGCCCCGTCGATACTTGTGCCGCTCTCCTGTTGGAAGCGTAGGATGGCGCGCAGGGTGCGTTCCGTGCCGGCCACAGAGAAGAGGGAGGGCTCGGCCACGGAGAGGATACGCTGGCTGGCGGCCCAGCCCATCGAGGAAAGCGTCCCCAGGAAGGGCGGGCAGTCAATCAGAATCACGTCGTAGGCGCCCGCCGCGGCGTCCACCATGCGCTTGAATCGGCGGATGAACGGTGCGGCTTCCTGACGGTCGACGAGGGTGGAACGTGCCGACCCGCGGGCGACCCGCACGCTACCGGTGTCGACGGGGGTGTTGGTCAGCAGGGTCGGTTTGCCCACCAGCCTGTTCCAGGCGGACTCTCCGGCTTCATCGGCGAATGCTCGTTCATTGGTGCTGGCAATCAGGGAGGCCACGTCGGGGATGCTTTCGTCGACGGCTAGGCCGGTGCTGGCGTCTCCGTGAGGGTCGAGGTCAATAACGAGTGCGGAAAGGCCGCTGTGTAGCGCCGCGGAGGCGAGCCCCAGGGTGATGGAGGTTTTACCCACGCCGCCCTTGAGGCTACTGATACTAACGATTCGGGACATTGAGAATCCGTGATATGAGTGAGGTGTAATGCTCCTTCATTCTAGCGAATCCGTGTGCCTCTTCCGGACCTGACAGGGGGTAACGTGAGTATTTTCTCAACCTGTCCTTGAATATTTACTCGTTATGCCCACCATGCGGTCTCGATGCGCCTTTTAGGCCCCTGAGTGTTCTTACCCTCTCCCCCGCAGATAGCGTTCTGCCCGCCCGTGCATCGTGGGTGCTCGGGCGGGCAGAAGCAAAAAGTATGGGTTTATGAGGCTGGAGCCCCGCAGTTATGACCGACGGGTCAGACGGGTATTAGGCCTGGGCACGGCGGGCGCGGCGGGCGGCGAGCTCGTCACCTTCGAAGGATTCGTGCATTTCCTCGCCGGGCTGGCCATTGAGGTTCATCTCGATTTCTCGCCACACGCGACCGATAGCGATGCCGAAGACACCCTGACCGGCCTGCACCAGGTCGATAACCTCGCTGGGTGAGGTGCACTCATACACGGTGGTGCCCTCGCTCATGAGCGTGATATCGGCCAGGTCATCCAGGCCTCGGCTTCGCAGGTGCTCGATGGAGAGGCGAATCTGCTGCAGGGACACGCCGGTGTCGAGCAGGCGCTTCACGATCTTGAGCACGAGAACGTCGCGGAAGCTGTAGAGGCGCTGGGTACCGGAACCGGATGCGCCGCGCACGGTGGGAACCACAAGGTCGGTGCGGGCCCAGTAGTCGAGCTGGCGGTAAGTGATACCGGCTGCCTTGCAAGCGACGGCACCACGGTAACCCAGGTTTTCCTCCACCACAGAGACGGGGTCCGCGAAGAGCACACCCTGTTCACCGCGAGGCGGCGGTGCCGCGGGAAAGAGCGCGTCGAATCCGTCCAGGGGCTGGTCGAAGCTCGGGTACGCCTCGTCAGTGCCTGCGCTCTCGCCGCTCTGTCCGGCGGTCTGGTGCTCCACCACGGCCCCTCCTTTTGTGTCCTCGTATGCGGCATCCGCAAAATGCCAATCACGCGTCTTAGCTAGTTTTCGCCCGGTTCCCGGATGCCCGTTGGGCGTAGCGGGAGCCGTTAAGCGATACACCGCGCCCCATCAATCGGCGGCCGGTATCGCCCCGAATACGTCGTTCCGCTGGAGAACGATTCGAGGGTCGACAGAGCGACCGGTGCGCGATAGGCGCGGCTCATTCACTCCATTTTAACCGATACGGGGCCCTACTTAAAATCGAACGCACCGTGAGAGTCGTTCTTTCTCCTCTCAGAATCCGCTCAGGATGCCCCTCACGCCCCGCGGCAATCCCACGATATCTGCCCCGGGTAATCTCACTGGTCGTCCCGAGGGCACAGCTGCCACCGAGCTACAACTCTTCGTCGGGTATCGAACCCACGGGCCTCCGCTTCCACTCCCCCCTCCCCCGGCCTTAAATAGCGAATGCGCGCCAATCCGGAGATTGGCACGCATTCGCCGCTGAGTTAAGTGAATAGCCTTTGGCAGGCCGGGAGCCCCTGGTATAGAAGCTCTTCGTGTTGGACGAAGGGGTAGAAATCCGCGTTTTAGAAGCGGCATCGTCCAAATCTTGGGGGTTGCCACCCGCGTACGGACGGCAACCACGGGCTTACGCCACAAAGGACGTATCCCCGGGGAAAGGGCAGATAACACCACCCGGTCGCGACCGACTCTTTGAGGAACCGTGCCGCGGAGTCGCCCTCCTACTCGTAGGTGGGCATGGCCGACTCGACGAGAGTCGCATGCAACTGCAGGCAGAGCTTGCGAATCTTATCGGCTCGGTCCTGCGCCTGGGCCTGCGACGCCGCATCGCGACGAGAGGCCAGAGGGGCCACAGCGATTTCCACGAGGGAAATCTCGCGATCCGCGGCCGACTTGAAGGCGCGCAGGTGACGAGGCTGAATACCGTGCTGGGTCAGTTCCGCGCTAACGCGGGCAATCAGCACATCGTAGTCGGTGTACTCGTGGTCCGCGCCGTCTTCCAAAAGACCGAAGTCAATCAGGTCACGGATGAGCTCGGGAGTGGTGTTCGCGTACTCGGCCAGCTCGCGCAGGGTGTAGGTACGGCCCTCCTGTGCGTTGGTGCCGAGGACGCTGTCCAGGACTTCCTCGCTGACGGTGGTCGGCATGGAGTTCAGGACTCGACCGGCCTCCAGGTCATCCAGGTGCTGACGGATTACCTTCAGCGGCATGTAGTGATCGCGCTGCATGGTGAGGATGTAGCGCAGACGCTCGATATCCGTCTGGGAGTACTTGCGGTATCCGGTTTCGGTACGGCTGGGATGCACCAGGCCTCGCTCCTCCAGGAATCGGATCTTGGAGGCGCTGATCCCGGGGAATTCCAGGTCGAGCTGGCTTAGAACCTGACCGATGGTTCGGCTCTTCACCTCGCGCGGGTTACGGTCAGAGGCACCGTGCTCCGCACTGTCCAGTGCGGCCTCAGACTTGCTGAAGCCATCATCGATGCGTGAGGTCATCTATGTCTTTCGGGTATGTACCGGCCGATTACGTTACGCACCGAGTTGAGTGAGTAGTGCGCCCCTTCGAGGAAAAGGTATCGCTTCGTGCCGGTTGTCTTTGCTTCTTGTGTTGAGAGTGTGATAGATCGGCCCATTTGTTTATCACGAAATGATAAACCGTGAACCTTCCAGATAATCTTATAGCCTCACAAGGCATTTCGCTATTCAGAAGGGTCATTTCAAGCCCTTCTGGAACCCAAAAATAACCACAAATTCAAACACAATTCCGCAGTAACGGTACCAATTTTAGCAAGAAACCCGAAAGCTAAACATAACCTCCAAATATTGGACTGCTTTACAAGGAAAATTTTATCTTCTCGCGATAGTTGAAGTTTTCATCACATTTAACCTCAAAGAGCCCCCCACTTGGGGTTTAGCACTATTTCACCCTCCTTCAACGGCTTCAGAAATCCTCACAAAGAACCTTAAAGATGCCCGTTTATTTGCGTTTGTGTGCACCTACAAAGAAAAACGGCGAGACCAATTTGGTCTCGCCGCTTTAACTCTAGACACCCCTACAGGGGCGGGTTCTTAAGGCTTAAAGCTTGTCCAGCTCTGCCTGGTAGCCCTCTGCAGTCAGCAGGTTTGCCAGGTCATCAGCGTTCTCGGGACGAATCTCAACGATCCAGCCCTCACCGTAGGGATCGGAGTTCACCTGTGCGGGGTCGTCCTCCAGGCCCTCATTGACGGCGACAATCTCGCCGGAGATGGGTGCAAAGAGATCGGAGACAGACTTGGTGGACTCAATCTCACCAAAGCTATCTTCAGCAGCTACAGAGTCACCGACAGAGGGAAGGTCGACGTAGACGACGTCACCCAGTGCATCCTGAGCGTGGTCAGTAATACCAACACGTACGGTGCCCTCGGCGGTGAGAGCGGAAACCCACTCGTGCTCAGAAGTGTACGAGAGTTCTGCGGGAACGTTGCTCATAGCAGCGGTGTCCTTTCAGTGTGATTTTGCGTAGCGCGGACCGTCCCGCGCACGGTGTCGTTCGCATGTGGGATAGCGAAACGTCCTACACCAATTATCACATAAGAAGTAACGCGGGGCACGTTCAAACACCCCGGTACCACATCAATGACGCCATATTTCCAGGCCGTGCATCGGAGCGCTCTCCTCCCCCCGTCATCGTTAGACAGTGGCCTCCTGTAGGTCGCGCCCGTTAACAGCGATGAGCCCCGCATCCACGAGGGATGCGGGGCTCATCGCCTGAAGCCGGTGCCTGAACCTCTCTGCAAGAGGCTCAGAGCATCAGACCTTAGCGGGAAGAAATGACGCGCTCGGAGAAGCGGTTCGGGTTACCGAAACGGTGTGCGGTAATCGAAACGGCCTGCTCGCGGAGGAAGGGCAGCATCTCGATGCGGCCAGCCTCGGTGACCGGTGCGAAGTACACTGCAACATCCGGGCGACCACCCAGTGCCGAGTAGATGGACTTCACATCGTTGCCGATGTAGCGGATGCGGGTGCCTTCCAGCGGGGTACCGGCCAGTGCGCGAACCGGGGTCTTAGCGTTCGAAGCCAGGTACTCGCGGAACTGTGCGTCCGACTTGACCTCGTACTTGACACCCTTGTTCTCCAGGACGCCGCGGACGTCGACCGGCAGGTCCTTACCGACGGACAGAGCGACCGGTGCGTTAGCTGCCAGGCCGGCGAGCACAACGCGCAGGGCTTCTGCCGGGGATGCGGACTCGTCGGCACGAACCAGAACCTGGGTGGGGACGTAGCGCAGGATGTTGCGCTCGACGCCCAGCTTCGAGGGATCGTGGCCGAAGCCGAACTCGGTGTCCCAAGCGTGTGCGTCGGAGGAGACGCCGCGCTTGATGAAGGCGAAGTCATCGCGCTTGCCCAGCTCGGAGTTCTCGATGGTAGCCAGGGTCTCGCGGACGGTCACCGAGTGGGTGGTTGCGGTTGCGGTGGACTGGACGGGCTCCCAATCGGACAGGGCAATCAGGTAGCTGGGGCCACCGGCCTTGGTACCCGAACCCACGGTGGACTTCTTCCAACCACCGAAGGGCTGACGCTGAACGATTGCACCGGTAATTGCACGGTTCACGTACAGGTTACCTGCCTGAACCTTGGAGAGCCACAGCTCGAGCTCGTCTGCGTCCAGCGAGTGCAGGCCGGCGGTCAGACCGTAGTCGGGTGCGTTCTGCAGCTCGATTGCCTCTTCCAGGGTGTCAGCGGTCATGATACCCAGGATGGGGCCGAAGTACTCGGTCATGTGGTACTCGGAACCGGGCTTGACGCCTTCGCGAACACCGGGGCTCCACAGGCGGCCGGTCTCGTCCAGTTCCTTCGGCTGGATGAGCCAGCGCTCGCCCGGGCCGAGGGTGGTCAGACCGCGCAGCAGCTTCTCTTCGGGCTTCTGAACGACGGGGCCCATCTGGGACTCGATGTCCTGCGGGTGTGCCACGTGCAGGGAGTTGACCGAGTCGAGCAGCTGACGGCGGAAACGCTCGGAGTGTGCAACGGAGCCCACCAGGATAACGGTGGAGCCTGCGGAGCACTTCTGACCTGCGTGGCCGAATGCCGAGTAGACGACGTCCTTGACGGCCAGGTCGATGTCAGCGTTCGGGGTGACGATAATCGAGTTCTTACCCGAGGTCTCACCGAACAGCGGCAGGTCATCACGCCAGGAGCGGAAGAGCTCAGCGGTCTCGTAACCACCGGTCAGGATCAGGCGGTCCACCTCGGGGTGCGAGATGAGGACCTTACCGGCCTCGCGGTCGACAACCTTGACCAGCTTCAGAACTTCCTTGGGGACGCCTGCATCCCACATGATCTCTGCGATCAGGGCACCGGTGCGAGCGGTGATGGTTGCGGGCTTGAAGATCACTGCGGAGCCGGCTGCCAGACCTGCCAGAACACCACCGGCGGGAATAGCGGTCGGGAAGTTCCACGGGGGAACAACCAGGGTCAGGTCCACAGACTTGGGCTTTGCGCCATCAATCTTCTCGAGGTCCTCGGCCAGCATTGCGTAGTAGTATGCGAAGTCGATTGCCTCGGAGACCTCGGTGTCGCCCTGCTCCAGGGTCTTGCCAGCCTCAGCTGCCATGACCTCCAGCAGATCGCCACGACGCAGGGCGATAGCCTTACCGACCTTACGCAGAATCTCTGCGCGCTCGTGGCCGGAGAGCTTGCCCCAAGCCTTGCCTGCTTCCTCGGTGTCCTTGATCAGCTTCTCGGCCTCAGCAACGCTGGTCAGCTCGTTAGCCTTGAGGGTGTCGATGCCCAGCTTGGTGGTCTTGGAGCGCTCGAGGATTGCGCGGCCCCACTCACGGTTACCGGCCAGTGCGGGGTCGGTGTCGGGGGTGTTCTCGAAGCGGCCAGCCGGCACGAAGACGTTGTCCTCGTTCTCGGCCAGACGGTTCTGGGTGCGCTTGGATGCGGGAACCTCGTCGGTGACGGAGTTCAGTGCACGCATGAAGCGGTCCTCTTCGCGCTTGAAGATGGACTCGTCGGTTGCCAGGTCGAAGATACCGGACATGAAGTTCTCGGAGGAAGCGTTCTCCTCGAGACGACGAATCAGGTATGCGATTGCAACGTCGAATTCCTTGGGGTTCACGACGGGCACGTACAGCAGCAGGTGGCCAACGCGGCGGCGGATAATCTCTGCCTGCTGCTCGGCCATACCGATCAGCATCTCGAACTCGACGCGATCCTTAACACCGCGGTCCTCGGACAGCAGCAGTGCGAAAGCAACGTCGAAGAGGTTGTGGCCTGCGATACCGAGGCGGATGTTCTTCACGTGCTCGGGGCGCAGTGCGTAGTCCAGAACGCGCTTGTAGTTGGTGTCAGCAGCCTGCTTGGTGTCCCAGGTGGTCAGCGGCCAGCCGTGCATGACGGCTTCCACGATCTCCATGGAGAGGTTTGCACCCTTCACCAGGCGGACCTTGATGCCTGCGCCGCCAGCAGCAACGCGCTTTGCGGACCATTCCTGCAGGTGCTGCATTGCAGCGAGGGTGTCGGGCAGGTATGCCTGAAGCACGATACCGGCTTCCAGGTCCTTCAGGTGGGGCTGGTCCAGAATCTTGGTGAACACCTCAATGGTGAGGTCCAGGTCCTTGTACTCCTCCATGTCCAGGTTGATGAACTTCTTGGGGGAGGAAGAAGCAGCCAGCTCGTACAGCGGGGTCAGGCGGCGAACAGCGGTCTCAACAACCTCGTCGAATGCCCAGTGCTGGTGGGGGCCGGAGACTGCGGACACCTTAATGGAGACGTAGTCGACGTCGTCGCGAGCCAGCAGACGCTTGGTCTCGGACAGGCGGTGCTCAGCTTCCTTGTCACCCAGCACAGCCTCGCCGAGCAGGTTGACGTTCAGGCGGTTACCGCTCTTGGTCAGCTCTGCGATAGCGTCGCCCAGCTTCTCCTCAGAAGCGTCGACAATCAGGTGGCCAACCATCTCACGCAGAACGCGGCGTGCAACGGGAACGGTGGGCCAGGCAACCTTGCCGGCCAGCTTGCCACCGAAGCCAACGGCGGACTTCATGTACCAGGGAAGGAAGGACGGTGCCAGGCCAGCGATGCGGGACAGGTTACGACCGGAGACGTTGTCATCCTCGGGGCGAATCACGCCATCGACGAAGCCGACGGTGAAGGGAAGACCGTTCGGGTCCTTCAGAACGCCTGCCAGCTGCTCAGCTGCAAAGGTGGGCTTAATCGACTGGGACTCGTTCACCCACTGACGAACGAGCTGACGAGCTTCCTGAGCCATCTTCTGGTAGTGCTCAGATGCGAAAGGATGGGTCATCCTTGACTCCTAACTATTTCACTGTGTGCGGTACACACCACGTTTGGCGATGTCTCTATTTCACCACAAAAGAGTGCCGAACACCTCATTAGAAAAACTGAATGTTTTTTCCAAAGTTTATTTAGATTTTCTAAATAAACCCGGGAGGTGATTCCGCCCGCCCCCTCGCAAAACACCGTGTTTCGTGGGGATAGGCAAGAACGATAGCGACATCGCTATCCATCCCTCCCAGGCTAGCACTTCCAGGACCAAACGACGAACCTAGAACGTAACAAACGAACACATCAAAAACAGAATTAAAAACACCTCGGAAACCCCTCACAACCCGCAAAAAGCCCCGGACAAGACGCTATCCGCGAGCTACCCGCCCGGAGGGCCCCTCCCCCGGAGCGATTCCCCCACGAAGGCGGCGTATTTTCAGCGTTCACCGAGCGCGCTACTATGGACGAGAGTCCACTATCAGAGACACACAGCCGCAAGGGAACCGACCCGCGCACAACGCTCCCCCGTCGAGACGAAAACCTCACGGGAGCACTCACGGGAGAAAGCAGGAGTACACCGTGTCCATCTACGACATCCGACGCATGCAGATGCTCCTCGAAATCCAGGAGCGGGGCACCATCATCGCCGCGGCAGAGGCGCTCAGCCTCACTCCCTCCGCCGTCTCCCAGCAGATTGCAACCCTCGAAAAAGAAACCGGCACCGCACTCCTGCAACGCATTGGACGGCGAGTGCAGCTCACCAGCGCCGGGCTCATCGTCGTCGAAAGCGCCCGCAGCATCCTGCGCGAGCTCGATCGCATGCAGACCTCCGTCGCCAACCTCACTGGAGAACCCGCAGGACGCGTGCGCCTGGCCATCTTCCAATCCGCGGCCTTCGCCCTGCTACCGGCCGCGCTCACCTACCTTGCCGAGCACGCCCCCTCGCTCACGTTACAGGTGCTGCAGATTGACCCCGAAACCGGCACCTCCCTCACCCGCAGCCGCGAGTACGATATGGTGCTCTCCGAAGCCTACCCGCACCACCACATCCCCGAGTACCCCGAGCTGCACTCCGAGCTACTCACCGAAGACCCGCTCAGCCTCATCGTGCCCAGCACCTCCACCATCACCTCAATTGAGGAAGCGCACGCACTCCCCTGGGTCCTGGAAATGGAACAGAACACCTCGCGCAGCTGGGCGCTCAACCAGTGCCGCACCGCAGGATTCGAGCCGGTCATCCGCTACAGCGCCAATGACATGATTACGAACTCCAACCTCGTCAAAGCAGGATTCGCCGTCACCATCGTGCCCGGCTTCATCCTCTCCTCGCTCTCGACGACCGAGGGGTTGCGCATCGTAGAGCTACCCGGCAAGCCCTGCCGCAAAATCTTTACCGCCGTACGCCGAGAGTCCGCCGCCAACCCTGCCATCGCCATGGTGCGCGAAGCACTGCACCACGCGGTCAAGGTGGCCTTCGGCGAGCACGAAGCCGACGGAGGACGCCAGGGGCGCGACTAGGCAAGTGCCGCGACCACGCCCGGGCTCTGCACCTCGTGGAAGCCCCGCGACAGACCAGCCGCAACCATGTCCAGGGAAGCCGAGCAGTGCACGCCCTTCAGGCGAGAGGCGCTCACCCCCGAAGCGACCGCGTAGCGCAGGCGCACCTCCAGGCGGTGACCCGCCGGAATAGCCACGCGTAGCTCCAGCACGCTCTCCCCGCCCGCTCCGGCCGCGCCGTTCAGCTCATCGCGGCGCAGGGCCTGCAGGCTGAGGGCATCCGCAGGAGGCACCAGGACCGAAGGGCCAGACCCACCGGCCGCAACCGCCTCGCCGCCGGAAACGACCAAGCTTGCCTCCGGGGTGAGGAGCAGACCGGTCGCCGGATCCTGAGCGCGAGCGCGAATGAGCAGGCGCGTGCCCACCGGCAGAGTCGTATTTCCCTCGTTCACGATGCCCATAAGATTCGGCAGGTTCCGCAGGTTCAGGGTTCGGGCCGGCCGATTCTGCAGCGGCACCGGGGTGACCGCCTCGGGGTTCTGCGCGCGCAATTCCAGGCGCACGCTCGGTTCGGTAAACCGCACCGGGACCCGCGTCAGATAGGCCGATACGGCACCCCCACCGGTTCGTTGCGTCACCGGTCGCGGACTCGCCGAGCGACGGCCGCCCGAACGGGTTGCGGCCTGCGCGCCCTGGGCGGTCCCGCCGGCCACCAGCATCGCCGAGGTGCCGGCCACCTTCAGGGCGGTACGGCGGGAAGTGTTCATTGCGTGTCGTTCCATTCTTCTGCCCTTCCTAAGCCTTCGCGATGCGGTACACGCCGCTAATCGTGCCCTGCCACCACGTGCCAAAGCGATCAATCGTGCCCACCATCTGCAGGGTATCGCCGCCGCCGAGCAGCAGGCTCACGTGCTGCGGCAGGCGCTGCTCGTGCACCGTGCGGCCGGTCTTCATATCAAGAGCCACCGCCCAGACGTAGGCGCCGTTCGCCGCCCCCGCCGGGCCGCGGCGACGCTCGCACGTATAAATCAGCTCGTCGGCCGCCGAATAACGCGGAACCGCCGAGGAATACACATCCTTGCGGTCCCAAACCTTACGCAGGCCGCGGTCGGTAATATCCCAGCGCTCCATGCCGGGCGCAAAGAGAGCCGTCGCCGGAACCGAGGGGCCCGCCCCCTCCGGATACTTAGGGTACGGATAGCCGTAGGTGTTCGCGCCCACCATCGTGTTCCCCACGCCAATCATGGAGTTCTCGGTGCCCGAAGCACCCGCGGTGAACAACCCCGCACTCCCCACCTTCGAACCGTCCTCGGTGCGGTACACGATGACCGACTCCTGAACGTCCGCGTTATCGGTCAGCATCACGTAGTCCGAGCCGTTCGGGCCGAAGAACGTCGGGGACGCGCCCGAGCCCCAGGCGAGCTTGCCCGGCTTGCGGGCCGTGCCGCGGTCGTAGGCGTGCCACCAGCGCAGGGTCGGCTCGCCCGCGGCGCTCACCTGCAGCATATAGATTGCGTGGGAAGTCACCACGCTCACCCCCAGCGGGCAGGCCGAAATCGAGTTGTCGATGCGCTCGCCGGCCACCGACGCCCTGTTCAAGCGCATGGAACGAATCGTACCGCGCTCCGCATCAACGACCGCGACGTAGCCGTTCTTCGTTGCGACCCAGATACGCCCGCCCCAATCGGGCACCAGGCCGACCACCGCGTCCTTGGGGCTCTGGGCCAGCATGCGGCTCAGGTCGATGCGCTCCTCCACGCGAATAGTGCGACCGTCGCTCGAGTGCCCCAGCTTCAGCAGGCACTGCGAACCGTCCACCAGAACCATGCGGTCCTTCGCGTCAAGGTAGGCGTACACGCCTCCCAGCAGGGCCCCCTTGGGTATGTCCAGGTGCGAAAGCTCGCGGCCCGTGTACGGGTCAAGAATCGAAAGCTTCGGGGTGATGAATTCTCCGTGGGCAAAGACCTGGGTGCACAGTACCTGGATGAAGCCGTCGCGCCCGGCAAGGATCGTCGGGCAGGCGCCGCCAAGCTTGGTTCCGATGATGCGCCACTGCCCCGCGCCGGGGCCGGGCAGAGGGGTCGCGTCGGAGGACTGAGCCTCACCGTGCATGGTGGTGACGCCGGGAGCGCCCAGGTGCGGGTTCCGCTGGGCGTTATAGGTGATGTTCATGTGGCTGGTTCTTTCAACAGTGAGTGACTCGCCAATTCGTACGGTGCGCACGTAAGCGGTAGACATCGGTGTTCTGTATCGGTGTTCTGCAGGCGAATGTTGCATCCGCAAGCAAAAATTTGCACCGAGTGCAGTGCAAACGACTCACATTGTACGTCTAAGAACCGCCTCACGACGACACTCAGTGTCGCCTTGAAGCATCATTCAGGCCGAGCTCGAATAATTCGCGGCGGTCGAGGAGTCCCCCCCCCCCCCCC
>ERZ773044.52-NODE-52-length-66556-cov-12.0017_pt1 | contig 66556 bp, 59 predicted proteins | sample MGYA00511897_ERZ773044 | MGnify/ENA primary metagenome ERZ773044 (study PRJEB29015, sample SAMEA2738116) | human oral metagenome | biome: human oral; feature: human-associated habitat; material: saliva | place: China | collected 2170 ...
ATAAAAACACCCCAAAAGTTAGATTTTTTCTGTCTAACTTTTGGGGTGCGGTTCAGCTCTAGTCTCTTTTTCATTTTGATTGAGACATGTGTCCTATTTCATGATAAGATAGAATCAAAGAAAAACGCGAAGGAGATTCCTATGAACGTATCGGTACCTATTCCAGGACATTCCTATGATATTGTGATTGAAAGAGGTGGTCTCAACCAGGTTGGAGACTGGTTGCGCACTCTTTGGGGCGATAAAAAAGTCGCCATTATTTCCGATAACCGCGTGGCTAAGCTATATGCCTCTATCGTAGAGAAGAGCCTTGAGAGAGCTGGTTTTCAAGTGGTGCGCTTTGAGTTTCTTCAAGGGGAAGCCAGTAAGAATCTAACCACTGTTTCAAAAGTATATGACTTTCTAGCTACCCAGGGCATGACGCGCAGTGATGGTATCGTCGCTCTTGGGGGTGGCGTAGTTGGTGATTTGGCTGGTTTTGCTGCCTCGACCTATATGCGGGGAATTTCCTTTGTTCAGATCCCGACTAGCTTGACCGCACAGGTGGATTCTTCTATCGGGGGAAAGACGGGAGTCAATACAGCACTTGCCAAAAACATGGTAGGGACCTTTGCTCAACCAGATGGTGTGTTTATTGATCCTGAAGTGTTGAGCACGTTGGGGCAACGTGAATTGATCGAGGGGATGGGCGAAGTCATCAAGTACGGCCTCATCCAAGATACTGAACTCTGGGAAGAATTGGAAGCCATGGATGGTTCTGTCCAGAGTATTTTAGAGCATGCAGAGAGCATCATTTCTCATTCTTGCCTGGTGAAGCGAGACCATGTTGTGGCAGACGAGTTGGACAATGGCATTCGCCTGTATCTCAACTTTGGGCATACTATTGGACATGCTATTGAAGCGACAGCTGGTTATGGGCAGGTTATGCATGGAGAAGCCGTCAGTATGGGCATGGTGCAGCTCTCCCGAGTTGCAGAAGAAAAGGGCTTGATGCCAAAAGGAATTACTCAAAAAATCGAAGAAATGTGCCGGAAATTTGGCCTTCCGGTAACCTATGAGAACTGGGATAAAGAAGCCCTTTATCAAGCCTTGACCCATGACAAAAAAGCGCGTGGGACGAACTTGAAATTAGTAATTGTTCCAGAGTTGGGGCAAGCTGCGATTCATCAAATCCCTCTTCAAGAAATGAAGGACTTTTTAGAAAGAAAGGAATAAGGTTGTATGAGATATTTAACAGCAGGAGAGTCCCATGGACCTCGACTAACAGCCATCATCGAGGGGGTTCCGGCAGGCCTTCCTTTATCTGAAGAGGATATTAATAAAGAGCTCAAACGTCGACAAGGTGGCTATGGTCGTGGTGCTCGGATGAAAATCGAGAGTGATCGTGTCGAGATCACATCAGGGGTCCGTCATGGCTTGACCATGGGAGGTCCGATTACTCTGAACGTGACCAATCTGGATCACCAAAAATGGCTGGAGATCATGAATGTAGCACCGGTCGAAGAGAAAATGAAAAATCTGCGTAAGATCACCAAGCCACGTCCTGGTCATGCCGATCTAGTCGGAGGGATGAAATACCGTTTTGACGATCTTCGTAATTCCTTAGAGCGTTCTTCTGCCCGTGAGACGACCATGCGTGTAGCCGTTGGTGCAGTTGCTAAACGGATATTAGAAGAAATCGGCCTTGAAGTGGCCAGCCACATTGTTAATTTTGGGGGAATTGAGATTGCAATTCCCGAGAATCTAACCGTTTCAGAAATCAAGGAAAAGGCAGCGAAGTCGGAAGTTTCGATCGTTGTGCCAGAACAAGAAGAAGCCGTTAAGGCCTACATTGACCAAGTGAAAAAAGATGGTGATACCATCGGGGGAATTGTGGAAACCTTGGTTGGCGGTGTGCCTGTTGGACTAGGATCCTATGTGCAATGGGACAAGAAATTGGATGCCAAAATCGCTCAAGGAGTGGTCTCTATCAATGCCTTTAAGGGTGTTGAGTTTGGCCTTGGTTTTGACGCAGGTCGCCTAAAAGGTAGTCAAGTTATGGATGAAATCATCTGGTCTGAAGAAGCTGGCTATACCCGTCGCACCAATAATCTTGGTGGTTTTGAAGGGGGGATGACTAACGGAGAGCCCATTCTGGTTCGTGGCGTCATGAAGCCTATTCCGACCCTCTACAAACCCTTGATGAGTGTGGATATTGAGACCCATGAGCCCTATAAGGCAACGGTTGAGCGCAGCGACCCAACGGCTCTACCAGCTGCAGGAGTGGTAATGGAAGCAGTGGTCGCAACGGTCCTTGCGACAGAAGTGCTTGAAAAATTCTCATCCGATAACTTGGAAGAATTGAAAGAAGCTGTTGCTAAGCACCGGGAATTTACGAAGAATTTTTAAGAGAAAGAGTTTTCCTTTGGAGAAGAAAGTTGTTTATATTGCAGGGTTGGGTTTGATTGGTGCTTCATTAGCGCTAGGCATTAAGAGGGCCCACCCACATGTGACTATTCTTGGGTACAATCGTAGTGAAGCCTCTCGAACCATCGCCCTTGAAAGAGGAATGGTGGATCAAGTGACGGATGATTTCGAAGCCTTTGCCCCTTTAGCAGATATCATTATTTTAGCCCTTCCGATTAAGCAAACCAAGTCTTACTTAGAAACCTTAGCTGGCCTGAATTTGAAAGACCAGGTACTGGTGACAGATGCAGGCTCTACCAAGGCAGAAATTGTTGCACAAGCTGAAAAGGTATTTACAGACAAGGCTGTTCGCTTTGTGGGGGGACACCCCATGGCTGGTAGCCATAAGACAGGTGCTGCAGCAGCAGATGCCACCTTATTTGAAAACGCCTATTATATTTTTACTCCTTCAGGCTTGACCACAGAAGGTGCCATGGAAGAGTTGAAAGAGCTTCTGAGTGGATTGGGATCTCGATTTATTGAAATCGATGCTGAGGAACACGATCGGGTGACTTCCCAGATCAGCCATTTTCCTCATATTTTAGCTTCGACTCTGGTCGAGCAGGCCGTAGCTTATGGGGAAGAGCATGAAATGACCCGCCGTTTTGCGGCTGGTGGCTTTCGGGATATGACACGGATTGCGGAAAGTGAGCCAAGTATGTGGACTTCTATTCTCTTGTCCAACCCTCAAGCGATATTAGAGCGGATTGCAGATTTCAAAGACCGTTTGGATCAGGTGGCTGAGACCATTCAAGCAGATAACGAAGAGGCCATTTGGTCCTTTTTCCATAAGGGGCTCAAGCACCGAAAAGAAATGCAGATCCATCAGCGTGCTGGAAGCGATAGTGCTTATGATCTCTTTATCGATGTCCCCGATCAGGAAGGTGTGATCCTCGAAATATTACAACTCCTACAAGGGATTTCCTTGGTCAATATTCACATCAATGAAGAGAATCGGGAGGACATCCATGGGATTTTACAGTTGACCTTTAAAAATGCAGAAGATCAGGAGCGGGCCCAAGCATTGATCAGCCAAGCGACGTCTTATACCGTCCTTGCTCGCTAGGTCTACAGAAGGATTTGCATCAAAAGGCCTGCTTCATTTTAGGAATATTGAAGGAAAAGCAGTATAATAGAAGTATCTTATCAGTAAAGGAGCCCATAAAATGGCAAATATTTATGATGTAGCAAACGAACTCTCTCGGACCCTGCGAGACCTTCCTGAATACAAGGCTGTCGTAGAAAGTAAAGAAGCGATTGAAGCAAATCCAGAAGCGAAAACCTTGTTTGACGAATACGTTGCTTTCCAAAATCAACTGCAAGGCTTGATGCAATCCGGTCAACTTCCAACAGAAGCTGTGCAACAAGAAATGAAGGACTATATGGAAAAAATCCAAGCAAGTCCGATTGTGAATGAATTTTTCACCAAACAACAGCAATTGTCTATTTATCTTGCAGATCTTGAAAAGATCATCTTTGAGCCGATTCAAGATTTATACAAATAGAAATTTCTACCAGAGTTGTAATTTCGACTCTGGTATTTTCGTTCGCCACTAGATCAAAAGAAGCTCAAAAAATGCTTGGAAACATTCGTTTTGTGTTCCAAATTTTTGATCAAAAATTGAATTCATGTCCTATTTATGATAGAATATGTGGAAAAGCACTCTGGAGAAGGCAATGAAATTAAAAACCAATAGCAAGGGTCTAAAGGGCACCATTCGTGTCCCTGGTGACAAATCGATTAGTCATCGCTCCATTATTTTTGGAAGTCTTGCACAGGGCGAAACCAAGGTCTATGATATCTTGCGAGGCGAAGATGTGCTTTCAACCATCCAGGTGTTTCGAGATTTAGGAGTCTCTATCCAGGATGATGGGGATGTGATTCGGATTCAAGGAGTAGGCTTTCAAGGTCTTCAAGCCCCGACATCTCCCCTTGATATGGGCAATTCAGGAACTTCTATTCGTTTGATCTCAGGTGTACTAGCAGGTCAGGATTTTGCAGTGACCATGGTCGGAGACGATAGTCTTTCCAAACGGCCCATGGATCGTGTGGCGATCCCACTGCGTCAGATGGGGGTAGAGATTGCTGGTCAGGGAGATCGCGATTGCCCACCTTTACATGAAAAAGGGACCCGTCAGCTCCAACCGATTCATTACCGTTTGCCAGTGGCATCGGCTCAAGTCAAGTCTGCTCTCATTTTTGCTGCTCTACAGGCTGAAGGTGAATCGACGATTATCGAGAAGGAAAAGACGCGTGACCATACGGAGGATATGATTCGCCAATTCGGTGGAGAGATCCAGGTGGACGGAAAAACCATCCGCATCCAAGGTGGACAAGTGTTCCAAGGTCAAGAAGTCATCGTTCCTGGAGATATTTCCAGTGCAGCCTTTTGGCTAGTGGCTGGCCTCATTCTGCCAGATAGTGTGATCAAGATTGAAAATGTTGGCATCAACCAAACGAGGACAGGGATTCTCGATGTGATTCAAGAAATGGGGGGAGATCTCACCATTGACGATCGCGATGAAAAAGCGGTCTCTGCGAGTCTCACTGTCAGGACTTCTTCCTTAAAAGGGATTCGGATTGATGGGGAGTTGATTCCACGCTTGATTGATGAATTGCCGATTATTGCTTTACTAGCGACACAAGCAAATGGCCAGACCGTGATTGCGGATGCTGAGGAGCTTCGTGTGAAAGAAACGGACCGCATCCAGGTCGTGGCAGATAGCCTCAATGCTATGGGAGCCAATGTCTTGCCAACGGAAGACGGCATGATCATCACTGGACCGACTCCCCTACATGGAGCAGACTTAGAGACCTTTGGAGATCACCGGATTGGGATGATGGCTGCCATTGCTGCCTTATTGGTGAGTGAAGAAAATGTGATGCTGGATCGGGCAGAGGCCATCAACACCAGTTACCCTAGTTTTTTTGAAGATTTGGAGACCTTACTGCATGGCTAAAATTTTACTTGGTTTTATGGGAACAGGTAAAACGACTGTTGGTCGCATTCTTGATCCAAAGTTCCATGATATGGATGAATTAATTATTGAAGAGATCGGTATGTCAATCAATGACTATTTCGAAGTGGAAGGAGAAGCTGCCTTTCGTCGTCGCGAGGCTGAAATGCTGGAGCGTTTATTGGAAAATGAGGCAGCCATTATTTCCCCTGGAGGTGGGATTGTGGTCAATCCTCATAACCGTGCACTCTTGGAAAAAAATCCTCACAACATTTATCTGCGGGTAGATTTTGAAACCTTGTACAGACGGATTCAAAATGACAAAGCCATGCAACGTCCCCTCTTTTTAAACAACACAAAAGAAGAATTTAAGAAGATTTTTGATGGTCGTTTGCCTTTGTATGAGGATATTGCTACCCATATTGTGGATGTTGAGGACAAAACACCTGAAGAAATTGCGGAGATCATTCGATGCTTGTAGGCTATCTTGGTCCCAAGGGATCCTTTACCCATGATGTGGCCACTCATAGCTTTCTAACTTCTGAACGCATCGCCTATCGGACGATCACAGATGTCATCAAGGCTTATGAGAATCAAGAGATCGATTTTGCAGTCGTCCCAGTTGAAAACTCGATTGAAGGCAGTGTCCATGAGACCATTGATTACCTCTTTCACCAAGGGACCATCCAGGCCGTTGCAGAAGTGGTCTATCCCATCAAGCAACAGCTCTTGGTGGCAAAGAAAGATCGGCCTATTCGAACGGTCTATTCGCATCCACAGGCCTTGGCCCAAGGGAAGGCTTTTCTAAGGGCCTATTATCCGGATGTGGCCATGGAAATGACGGCTTCAACAGCCTATGCGGCCCGCTATGTAGCAGAGCATCCAGACTTGGAAATTGCAGCGATTGCCCCTCTGGCAGCAGCCAGTGAGTATGGCTTGGAAGTACAGGCCAAAGATATTCAAGAAATCGAGGACAATTATACACGTTTTTGGATTTTAGGAGCCAAAGAGCCAGCGATCTCAGAAACATTGAATCCCTCCCTTCAAAAAGTTAGCTTGGCCTTGACCTTGCCAAGTAACTTAGCAGGAGCCCTCTATAAGGGCTTGTCTACTTTTGCTTGGCGGGGGATCAATTTAACCAAGATTGAAAGTCGCCCCTTAAAAACAGCTTTAGGAGAATACTTTTTCATTATTGACCTCCTGAATGAAGCGCCTGATCTTCTGCAGTTTGCCTATCAAGAATTAGACAGTTTGGGCATTCAGACAAAAGTCTTGGGTCAGTATCAGGTCTATACCTTAAAAGATAACGGAATGGAGAAAAGATGAGTAACGAATCCAACTTTCTATCTCACCATGAGCGAAAGCGATTAGAGTACTTATACTCAAATTTTCATTATTTGAATGAACGAGAACAATTAGAATACAATTACCTGCTCAAGAAGAGCCAAGGAGCTTATGAAGAAACAGAAGCCCTTCAACCGGAGGTAGACGCTACAGAAGAAGTGCAAGGTGAGATTGCTGAACCGATTGAGGATCTCCCTGTTTACCAATCACGTAGCAAAAAGTCTAAGAAGAAAGCAGTTGCTGCGACGAGCGATATACCTAAGAAACCACGGAAAAAGATCCGCGTCAAACGGATTCTCAAGTGGCTTGCTCTCTTTTTCTTGCTCATTATCGGCGGCATGGTCTTCATGTTTGTAAAAGGCCTCAACAGCAAGCCGACAGGTCCAGATGCCAAACCGGCTGTCGTTGAGAAATTTAACGGCAAGAAGTCGCGAGATGGGGTCAATATCCTGATCTTGGGGACAGATGGTCGGATCGGTGAGAAATCGGACGAGACCCGGACAGACTCCATCATGGTGGTCAATGTCAATAACAAAGAAGGTAAGATCAAGATGGTCAGCTTCATGCGGGATACATTGGTCCATATCGATGGTGTCAGCCAGCAAAATATTCCTGAATATGATGGCTACTACGACCAGAAGCTCAATACGGCCTTCACCATCGGGGAGCAAAATAACAATCAAGGGGCTGAATTGGTGCGTCAGATGCTCAAAGATAACTTTGACATTGACATCCAATATTACGCCATGGTCGATTTTAAGACCTTTGCGACAGCAATCGATACCCTCTTCCCAAATGGGGTCGAGATGAATGCGCAATTTTCAACGGTTGATGGCGAAAAAGTCAGTGAAGTAGAAGTGCCAGATGATTTGAACATGAAAGACGGTGTCGTTCCGCAGCAAACCATCAAGGTTGGAAAACAACGGATGGATGGCCGGACCCTTCTCAATTACTCGCGTTTCCGTAAGGATGATGAAGGAGACTTTGGTCGGACCCGTCGCCAACAAGAGGTCATGTCCGCTATCATGCATCAGATCAAGGATCCAACCAAACTCTTTACGGGATCTGAAGCCCTTGGGAAAGTCTTTGCCATGACGTCTACCAATGTTCCTTTCTCCTTCCTATTGACCAATGGACTTGGACTAGTCGGAAGTGCTGGAAAAGGAATTGAACGAGTGACCATCCCAGAAAATGGAGATTGGGTCGATGCCTACGATATGTATGGTGGCCAAGGCCTGTTGGTCGATTTCGATGCTTATAAAAAGAAATTGTACCAAATGGGACTGAGATGATATAATAAGGGGATAGGAGTTTTGGACTCCACCCCTTTTAATTTGTAGAAAGATAGAAAACGATGTTAAAGAAAAATGAAATTGTAACGGTTGAGATTGTCGATTTGACCCACGAAGGAGCCGGAGTAGCTAAGGTCGATGGCCTGGTCTTTTTTGTGGAGAATGCCCTGCCAGGAGAAGTCATCCGCATGCGCGTGCTCAAGGTCAATAAGAAAATCGGTTACGGAAAAGTAGAGGAGTACTTGGAAAAATCCCCTCACCGCAATGAAGAACTAGACCTGGCTTACTTGCGAAGCGGCATTGCTGACTTGGGTCACCTAGCTTATCCGGAGCAGCTGAAATTCAAGGCCAAGCAGGTCAAGGATAGTCTCTACAAGATGGCAGGAATTTCTGATATCGAAGTGCCCCTGACCTTGGGAATGGACCATCCTGTCCAATACCGCAACAAGGCTCAGGTCCCTGTCCGTCGTGTCAATGGTCAGGTAGAGACAGGCTTCTTTCGCAAGAACTCTCATGATTTGATGCCGATTGAAGACTTTTATATCCAAAATCCAGTCATTGACCAAGTGGTCTTGGCTCTTCGAGATTTAATTCGTCGGTTTGACCTCAAGCCTTATGATGAAAAGGAACAATCAGGCTTGATTCGCAATCTTGTGGTCCGCCGAGGTCACCATTCAGGAGAAATCATGGTCATTTTGGTCACCACTCGTCCTAAAGTGTTCCGTGTGGACCAGTTGATCGAGCAGTTGATCAAGCAATTTCCAGCCATCAAATCCGTTATGCAAAATATCAATGACCAGAATACCAATGCCATTTTTGGAAAAGAATGGCGTACGCTTTATGGTCAAGACTATATTACCGATCAAATGTTGGGCAATAGCTTCCAAATATCTGGTCCAGCCTTTTACCAGGTCAATACCGAAATGGCAGAGAAGCTCTATCAGACAGCTATTGACTTTGCGGAGTTGAGAGCAGAGGATATCGTGATTGACGCCTACTCCGGAATTGGGACCATTGGCTTATCAGTTGCCAAGCATGTCAAGGAAGTCTATGGAGTGGAGGTCATCCCCGAAGCCGTGGAGAATAGCCAGAAGAATGCTAGTCTAAATGGCATCACCAATGCCCACTATGTCTGTGACACAGCTGAAAATGCTATGAAGAATTGGCTCAAAAAAGGCATCCAGCCAACCGTTATCCTAGTCGACCCACCACGCAAGGGCTTGACCGAAAGCTTTATCAAAGCAAGTGCCCAAACAGGTGCCAGCCGCATCGCCTATATCTCCTGTAACGTTGCCACCATGGCGCGTGATATCAAACTCTACCAAGAGTTGGGCTATGAATTGAAGAAAGTCCAACCGGTGGATTTATTTCCTCAAACGCACCATGTAGAGACGGTAGCGTTATTGTCCAAACTTGATGTCGATAAACATATAGATGTTGAAATTAAGCTTGATGAGCTTGATTTGACAAGTGCTGAAAGTAAAGCGACTTATGCACAAATCAAGAAATATATATTGGAAAAGTTTGATTTAAAGGTTTCGACACTCTATATTGCACAGATTAAAAAGAAATGTGGAATTGCACTGAGGGAGCATTATAATAAATCAAAAAAAGAGAAACAGGTTATTCCACAATGCACACCGGAAAAAGAGGAAGCTATCATGGATGCGTTAAGGCATTTTAAGATGATTTAATAGAAATGGAGGGTATTTATGAGATGGATATTAAAAATAATCTTATTTCCAATTAGATTGCTGTTAAGTATCCTCACTGCATTTCTGACATTCCTGCTCGGCATAGGAACAACTATTCTATATTTCTTGATGCTGATGTGTATCGTTGCTGCAATAGGATCATTTATACAAAAAGATATATCACTTGGCATTGAGGCATTAGTATTAGGATTTTTGTTAAGTCCTTATGGAATACCGATGGTCGGAGCAGCTGTTATAGCATTCCTTCAAGGAATCAATGAAGCGATAAAATCAATCTAAAAAATTTCATACAAATGGTTACCAAAGGCGATAGAGAAAGCTATCGTCTTTTTCTTTGCAAAATTTTAAGGGAGGAGGTGAAGCGATGGACTTTGACTATTTCTATAACAGAGAGGCGGAAAGATTTAACTTTCTAAAAGTACCGGAGATATTAGTCGATGGAGAAGAATTTCGGGGCTTATCAGCAGAAGCAATTATTCTCTATTCAATGCTTCTTAAACGGACAGGAATGTCATTTAAGAATAACTGGATAGACAAGGAAGGTAGAGTATTTATCTATTTCACAGTAGAGGAAATTATGAAAAGAAGAAATATTTCAAAGCCTACTGCCATAAAAACATTAGATGAGTTAGACAGCAAAAAAGGGATAGGACTGATTGAAAGAGTAAGGCTTGGACTTGGTAAACCGAATATCATATATGTCAAAGATTTCATGAGTGTATTTCAGGTAAAAGAAAATGACTTTCAGAAGTTAAAAAACTTTACTTCAGAAGTAAAAGATGTTGACCTCAGAAGTAAAGAAAATGAACTTCAGGAGGTTAAAAATGTTGACCGTAACTATATAGAGAATAATAAGAGTAAGTATAGTAAGAGAGAATATAGTTTTGGTGTAAACGGACTTGGAACATTTCAAAATGTATTTTTAGCTGCTGAAGATATATCCGATTTACAAATCATAATGAACTCACAGCTTGATAATTACATTGAAAGACTATCAGCATATATCAAAAGCACCGGAAAGACCTATAAAGACCATAAAGCGACAATCCTTTCTTGGTTTTATAAAGATCAGGGAAGAAGTAAAGAAGTGAAAACATCAAATATCCCGACATGGGAAGAATATGATAAAGGAGAACACCTATGATGAAAGAATTAGAAAAAGTAATGATAGAAGATGTAGAGTATTCTTACGATCCTGAAAAAGAATATATCAAGGACGGACACGCATTTTGTAAAGTTTGCCATGAAAGAAAAGACGGAAAAGTGATGGAGTTCTTTGATAACAAGATGATATTTAAGATTTCTTGCAAATGCGATAGAGATAGAGAGGCAAGAGAAAAAGAAAGACAAAAGCAGATGGAGATTGAACGATTAAAGAGTAGCTGCTTTAACTCGATTATTCAGTGGTCATACACATTTGAAAATTATCAGGGAGAAGAAAATCAAAGCCTTATCATTGCAAAGAACTTTGTAAAAGACTATGAGGAAATAAAAAAAGAAAATATCGGACTTCTTTTTTATGGCTCAGTAGGTAGCGGAAAGACCTATCTTGCCTGCTCCATTGCAAATAGCCTTATTGAACAGTATCAAATAGGCGTTAAAATAAGAAATTTTGCACAGATTATCAATGAGCTGCAAAAGGGAGGATTTGATTTTGACAAGAACGCATATATTGAATCCCTTGTAAATACTTCCGTTCTTATCTTGGATGACTTAGGAATAGAAAGAGATACAAGCTATGCCAAAGAGCAAGTATATAACATCGTGAATAACAGGTACTTAAAACAGAAACCGACTATCTTCACTACTAACCTTTCCTACGACACAATCCAAAATTGTAAGGATAGCGTAGAGTATCAAAGAATCTACTCAAGAATCATAGAGATGTGTATTCCTGTTATGGTTGTAGGAGAAGATTTTAGAAAGGTTATTCAAAAGGACAAACTGAATCGGAATAAGGACAGACTGCTGAATGGAGGTGAGAGAAGTTGATCAATGAAGAAATAGCAAGAAAAACACTGAATATGGAAGTTAGAGCTGCTAAAGTAACAGGAAAGCTAATTCTGAACTTGTTAAAGAAATTGATGAAAGAAGCAGAAAAACTTGGAGGACTTGAAAAGCTGGTTAATACTAACGGAAATGAAGTAAAGCTAAAAGATATGGTTAAAAAGGGGCAGCTTGAAGAAATTCCAGTTGAAGAAGCAGAACTTAAGGAACTGAAAAAAGAACTTAATCGGTATGGTGTTAAGTTTTCAGTGATGAAAGATAAGGAAACAGGTAAATACTCCGTATTCTTTCAAGCCAAAGATATGAAAGTGATGAATAAAGCCTTTAAGCACGCCCTGTCAGAATCGGAAAAGAAAACGGAAAGAAAAGAATCTATCCATAAGAATATTGAAAAGTTCAAGGAAATGGCTAAAAACTCTGTTTCCAAAGATAAAATCAAGAATAAACAAAAGGAGCAGAGCCTATGATAGATAAGATATTAAAGGACATCAAAGGCTTATTTAAGGTGCAAGATAAGGTAAAGTTTCTAAAGCAGAACATTCCCTATCTTGTATTTTTCTATATAGGTAATATCTTTTCACATCATGTAAGAGCCTATATAGGTGGCGATATTATTGACAAAATTTTTCAAGGGATATTAGAGATTAATACGATGAGCTTTCTTCCAAGCCTTCATCCTACGGATATTATAATGGGCGTGGTAGTAGCTGTTTTAATCAAAATTATCGTATATACCAAAGGGAAAAATGCTAAAAAGTTTAGACAGGGGAAAGAGTATGGCTCAGCAAGATGGGGAACGAAAAAAGATATAGAGCCATATATGGATGAAAAGTTTCAAAACAATATCCTGCTTACACAAACAGAACGATTAACCATGAATGGCAGACCGGCTAATCCTAAATATGCTCGTAACAAAAATGTGCTTGTAATCGGTGGATCAGGAAGTGGAAAAACGAGATTTTATGTAAAACCGAATCTTATGCAGATGCACTCGTCATATTGTGTAACCGATCCTAAAGGAACTATAGTCCTTGAGTGCGGTAAGATGCTTGAGGATAACGGATATGAGATAAAAATCCTAAATACCATTAACTTCAAAAAGTCTATGAAATACAATCCCTTTGCTTATCTCAGAAGTGAAAAAGATATACTCAAATTAGTACAGACAATCATTGCAAACACCAAGGGAGAGGGAGAAAAATCAGGTGAAGATTTTTGGGTCAAAGCTGAAAAGCTCTACTATACAGCCCTTATCGGCTACATCTTCTATGAAGCTCCAAGAGAAGAAAAGAACTTTGCAACACTTCTCGATATGATAGATGCTTCAGAAGTTAGAGAAGATGATGAAACCTATATGAATCCGATAGACAGACTCTTTGAAGCACTGGAAAGGAAAGAGCCTACACACTTTGCAGTGAAGCAATATAAAAAGTACAAATTGGCTGCTGGAAAAACAGCAAAGTCTATTCTTATATCATGTGGTGCAAGGCTTGCTCCCTTTGACATTCAGGAGCTTAGGGACTTGATGAAAGAAGATGAACTTGAGCTTGATACTCTTGGAGATAGAAAGACAGCACTTTTTGTTATTATCTCTGATACAGATGATACCTTTAACTTTGTGGTGTCTATTATGTACTCACAGTTATTTAACCTACTTTGTGATAAGGCAGATGACGAGTACGGAGGAAGATTACCTGTTCATGTAAGGTGCTTGCTTGACGAGTTTGCCAACATCGGCTTAATTCCAAAGTTTGAAAAGCTGATTGCAACAATCCGAAGTAGAGAGATTTCAGCAAGTATTATATTACAGGCACAATCTCAGCTAAAGGCAATCTATAAGGATAATGCCGATACAATCGTAGGTAACTGTGATAGTACCTTGTTTCTTGGTGGCAAGGAGAAAACTACACTAAAAGAATTGTCTGAAACACTGGGAAAAGAAACGATAGATTTATATAACACATCGGAAACAAGGTCAAATCAAAAGTCTTTCGGACTTAATTATCAAAAGACAGGTAAGGAACTGATGAGCCAAGATGAGATTACTGTAATGGACGGTGGTAAATGTATTTTTCAGCTTAGAGGTGTAAGACCTTTTCTTTCAGATAAATTCGACATCACAAAGCATAAGAATTATAAGTTCTTAGAAGATTATGACAAGAAGAATGTGTTTGATATTGAAGAATATATAAAGAGAAAAGGCAAGGTTAAGCTTAATAGAAATACGGTAATTACAAGATTGTAAGATTTACTGTTATAACTATATGGTCGAGGGTATATTTGATATAATAGAGCTAGATAAATTTGAATTTGTGGAGGTTTTCTATGAAGTATGAAGAAATTAAATTAAATATTTCAAATGATAAAATTAGCAATTACAAAGTATTTAAAGGGATGAAGCTGTATTCTGAAATATTTAAATCAGAAGATGAAAAGAAGTTAATAAATAAAAGAGTATTTGTAACTCCAAAAGGAAACTATGTTTATTATGAAAGGACAGATATAAATTGGAACTATTGGTCAGATAAAACAAGATATGATTCGAGTTTTGAATTAAGTGATACAAAACATAATATAGTATTTGAAGTATCAACAGAATTGACTAAGTTTACAAAATATTTAGGAGAAGAAGTAGTCAAAAAAATTATGTTTAAAGAAAAAAATGGAGAAATAGTAGAAGTACTGGATATTTAGTACATCTTGAACTCCCTATTTATTAGATTAAGTAAATTTGGAATTTTGGAGGTATCCGTTTATGAAATGGTATAATTATATGACTAAACAATAAAAAAGAAATTTTCAAAAAGCAATTGCTGTATGTGTAGTAGGTGCAATTTTAATTCTACTTATTCGTATAGTTTTTCATACTATTTTGTAAGTAAAATATAAATCCCAGTTTGTTGAACTGAAAAATTGAATACTAAATGCGTAAGACGATAGAAAAGAAAAAACTCTATCGTCTTTTTTCATGCCTATTTTCAATTTATATTGCGATTAATAAATAGGGGAAACTCGCTAATTAGCGAACTAGTATTTCAAGTACCTTTCACTAATATATACACGACAAAATGCTAATTCCCTTAAATATGTTAAAGACAATAAAGGAGGTAAGATGATAAGGATCAGAAGTCCCACTAAGAAAAAACTAAATAGTAAGAGTATCAGCGATTGGAAAAGTAATACTTCTGGTCGCTTTTTTTATTGAAATGAAAAGGAGAAATTTTTAATGAAGCAGGAAATGATTAACATCAACGCCAACTTATTGGCAGAACCTACTTTCTCAAACTTTGAAAAAGACGGAGAAACGGTAGAAGTTGCAAATTTTACGCTTGTAAAAAAGTACGGTAAGGGTAAGGAGTACATCAACTGTGCAGCTTATGGAGAAAAGACAGAAATAGCAAAAGCCTTTGAAAAAGGCGATTTGATTCATATCTTTGGTTACTTTAAGAAGCGTGAAAAAGAGGGAAAGACTTACAAAAACTTTGTAGTGAAGTCCTACAACAAAATTGAAAAGAAAGAAGAAAATGAGGAGGAATAACTTATGGCATTTTTTACACAGGCAGTTAATGTATTAAAGATTTTGGTTATGGCAGTAGGTGCAGGACTTGGAGCATGGGGCGTTATCAACTTGATGGAAGGATATGGTAATGACAATCCCGGTGCTAAGAGCCAGGGTATTAAGCAGCTTATGGCTGGAGGAGGGATCGTTCTTATCGGACTTAAGCTCATTCCACTACTTGCCAATGTACTCAATTAAGAAGAAAAGGAGAGCTTAGATGTTTGGAATATTCGACAAGATAGAAGAATTCTTTAAGGAACTTCTACTGGGCGGTATCCAAGCAAACTTAGAGTCCATGTTTCTTGACATCAACGACAAAGTTGGTGCGGTTGCAACAGATGTAGGTAAAACGCCTATGGGGTGGAACGGAAATGTATTTGCCTTTATCAAAAGCATTAACGATTCCGTTATCATTCCAATAGCGGGACTAATCATCACAGCAGTTCTTTGTATCGAGCTTATCAATATGGTAATGCAAAAGAACAATATGCACGATACAGATACTTTTGAATTTTTCAAGTACATCATCAAGATGTGGATTGCTGTATGGTTAGTATCCCATGCCTTTGAGTTTTCAATGGCAGTTTTTGATGTGGCACAGCACATGGTAAATAAGGCGGCAGGGGTGATAAATACCTCTGCCACCGTTTCCGGAGATCAGATAGTGGCAATGATGGATACCCTAAAAGAAAAGGGGCTTGGAGAACTTGTCATGATTCTCTTTGAAACCTCACTCATCAAGGTTGCTATACAGGTAATATCCGTTGTGATTATGCTTGTAGTTTACGGAAGAATGTTTGAGATTTATGTTTACTCATCGGTTTCAGCCATTCCATTTGCCACAATGGGAAACAAGGAGTGGGGACAGATTGGAACAAACTACATCAAAGGACTATTTGCACTTGGATTACAAGGACTCTTTTTAATGGTTTGTCTTGGAATTTACGCAGTTTTAGTTAAGACGATTAAGATAACAGATATACACACAAGTACCATGACGATACTTGGCTATGCGGTTTTGCTGGGGTTAATGATGCTAAAGAGCGGAACACTGGCCAAAAGCGTATTAAATGCACACTAAAAGAAAGGAATGATAGGATGAACAAAAGAAAAACAATATTTACAGCAGTAGTAATTGGAGCAGGTATTATGGCGATAATTGATAGGATCAGGCTTCATAATAAGGTGGAAGAATTGGAAGAAAAAACAGAGGACATTGGTCGCTGCCATAACGATTTTTACCTAATGCAGCAAAGATATAACAAGAACACAGACGAACAGCTTGCGACTATTCAGGAAGAAATCGGCTCTGTATATGAACACTTTGAGGAACTGTCAAAGGGTAAAGAAGATGGGAGGTAAGATATGGCATATGTACCAATCCCTAAAGACTTAAATAAGGTAAAGACAAAGGTTGCTTTTAACCTAACGAAAAGGCAGCTCATAGGCTTCACACTTGCAGGACTGGTTGGAATACCAGTCTATTTATTTATGAGGAAGTTTATGCCAAATGACATAGCTGTCATATTCCTTATCGTGTCCACGCTTCCTATCTTTTTCATCACACTATTTGAAAAGGACGGACTGAACTTTGAGAAATATTTTAAGCACATCTACCTTCATAAGTTTTATCAGCCAAAAAAGAGAGTGAGAAAGGAGGTTTACCTTGAACAAGAAAAGAAAAATTCAGCAAATAAAACTCATGCAAAACGAAAAGGCATTGAGAAGTCAAAAGCGGGACTTAAAGAAAAGTAATTGCAAGTCAAAAAAAGATAAGGGAGGAATCCTTGACCTTATCTTTAAGAAAGAACCGAAAAGATATACGGTAGAAGATACCATTCCCTATCTAAGGCTTTTAAAAAGCGGAATATGCCAGCTTGATGAAAAGCACTTCAGTAAAAGTATAGCCTTTCAGGACATTAACTATCAGCTTGCCTTAGATGAAGATAGGGACTTGATTTTTAATCAGTTTGCAAACTTCCTAAACTCTTTTGATCCAAGTATCAGCATTGAGTTTTCATATATCAATCAGCTCGGACGAAACGAAGAAATGAAGTCGGCAATTCAGATACCGGATAAAAAGGACGGTTTCGACGATATACGCTTTGAATTTAGAGAGATGCTTAAAAGTCAGATTGTAAAGGGAAATAACGGACTTAAAAAATCAAAATATATAACCTTTACAGTAGAAGCAGACAATTTAGAGCAGGCTACATCAAAACTTGAAAGACTGGAGATAGATATATTGTCTAATTTCAAAAGTATGGGGGTTCGTGCTGAAAGTCTTACAGGAGAAGAAAGGCTAAAGATACTTCACGATATATTAAATCCGAATAAGACCTTTGAATTTTCCTACAAAGACCTAAAGAAAAGAGAAAGCACAAAGACATATATTGTGCCTGATGAGTTTAACTTTACACCGAGTAGATACTTTAAGTTCGGCAAATTCATCGGAGCAACAAGTCATTTTCAAATCCTTGCCAGTGAGCTTTCAGATAGGATGTTATCCGAGTTTTTGGATATTGACGATAACATCAATATTTCCTTTCATATTAGGGCAATCGACCAATCGGAAGCCATTAAGATGGTAAAACGAAAAAACACTGATGTTGATAAGATGAAGATTGAGGAAAATAAGAAGGCGGTAAGAAGCGGTTATGATATGGACATTCTTCCATCGGACTTAATTACCTATGGTGAGGATGTAAAGAGCCTCTTAAAAGACTTGCAGACAAGAGATGAGCGAATGTTTGTAGTAAGTATCGTCTTTATGAATTTTGCAAGGACAGTGCAAAAGCTCGATAACACAATTGCTCAAATAAGCTCCATTGCAAATAAGCATAACTGTAAGCTGAAAAGACTTGACCATTCTCAGGAACAAGGTTTAGTGAGCGTGCTGCCTCTTGGTGTAAATAAGATTGAAATAGATAGAGGACTGACAAGTTCCTCAACGGCAGTATTTATGCCATTTACCACAGAGGAGCTTTTTATCAATTCAAGTAATAGTCTTTACTACGGACTAAATGCCCTAAGCCATAACCTGATTATGGCAGATAGAAAGAAATTAAAGAACCCAAACGGTCTAATCCTCGGAACTCCGGGCAGCGGTAAATCCTTTAGTGCCAAAAGAGAAATGGCAAATGCGATTTTAGTAACAGATGATGATGTGATTATCTGCGATCCGGAAGGAGAGTATGGAAACCTCGTAAGGCAGTTTAAGGGAGAAGTCATTAAGGTCAGCAGTAAGTCGAAGGATTACCTGAATCCCCTTGATATAAACATGAACTACGGGGATGGGGATGCACCGCTTAAAGATAAGGCAAACTTCATTATGTCTATGCTTGAGCTTGTAGTAGGTGGCAGTGGTCTTACGGCAGAAGAAAAGTCTGTTATTGATAGATGCCTGCCAAAGATTTATGAAAAGTATTTTGAAAATCCGACTCCTGATAATATGCCGATACTTCAAGACCTATACGATATGTTAAAAGGGCAGGAAGAAAAGGTCGGTAAGAAGCTGGCAACAGAGATGGAAATCTATGTATCGGGGTCTCTCAATGTCTTTAATCACAGGTCAAATGTGGATTTAAATAAGAAGCTGCTTTGTTTTGATATTAAAGAACTTGGAAGTCAGCTAAAGAAAATCGGTATGCTTGTCATTCAGGATCAGGTGTGGAACAAGGTATCACAAAACAGAGGAAACAAGGCTACAAGGTACTATATCGACGAGTTTCATTTACTTTTAAAAGATGAGCAGACAGCATCGTATTCGGTTGAGATTTGGAAGCGCTTTAGAAAATGGGGAGGTATCCCGACAGGTATCACGCAAAATGTCAAAGACCTACTTATGAGTAAGGAGATAGAAAATATCTTTGATAATACGGACTTTGTCTTAATGCTAAATCAGGCTTCGGGAGATAGAGAAATCTTAGCAAGGAAACTTAAAATCTCACTTCCACAGCTCAGATATGTTACCAACTCTAATGAAGGTGAGGGACTACTTTTCTTTGGAAATACCATTGTGCCTTTCCTTGATAAGTTTCCGAAAGATACAATTTTATATCAGAAGATGACTACCAAGCCGGAAGAAGTGAGGTAGCCTATGGGAAAGAAGCTGAAAAAGGATTTTAAGGAAAGGCATAAGGCAAGCCTTGAAAGAGAGATGTTTCATAGTAAAACAGATACGATACCTGAAGAAAGTAAGCTAAAACATAACGATGATTACAGAGGTAAAATCGTTCATGAGAAAGAACGGTTTCAGGATAAAGTGCATGAAAAAACAAGTAAGGTAAGTGCTGATAATGAAAAGTCTTATGGAACATCCAAGAGAAACGAAAAATATAGAGCTTCAGATAAGGGAGACGTAAATTCTGCAATTGAAACGAGAAGATCAGATTATATTACGGAGGTTAAGGATGGAAAAATCTATGATCCTTTAGGAAAAGACCTTGATAATGATGGGATTATAGACAGATACGACAATGACTTTAGGGATAGCGATTATTTTGAGTCAACCTATGATGTCGAGGATAATCTTCATCATAAAGCAGAAAATACAAATAGTTTCTCAAAAAGCCAAAAAGCTCAAAAGAAAAATTATAAGAGAAAAAACTATACCGAAAGCCTTTATACAAGGAAAAAGGATGATGTGTTAAAGGGAAATAAGCCTGAAGATAAAAAGACTGGAAAAGATACTGCAAGCAAAAAAGTTCATAGCAGTATTTATAAAGAGCAGAAGAAAAAGCTAAAGAAAGATATGGTAAAAGTATCTGCACTTTCTGGACTTGCCAAAGGAAGTGAAACTGTAAGAGATTACTTATCTCATGGAAGTGATGAAAATCAAGGAGTGGAAGCAGGAGAAAAGACAGCAGATACAAGCTCCAAGCTCATTCATGGCATAAAGAAGTATTCTGATAAGAAAGGAGCTAAAAGAGGCTATGACCTTACAAATAAGGACTATAAAATCAGAAAGCGTAAGTCAAAGTTGGAATTTCGTGATGCCAAAAAGGAACTGAAAAAGACGGATGAGTATAAAAGAGCAAGTGCTTATAAAAGATTTCAAAAGAAAAATCAGGTAAAGGCAGCAATTTCTCGTGAGAATAAGTCAAGGCTTAGAGATCGAATTAAAGAGGGACTTATCGGAACACTGAAAAGCTCAAAGGATATGATTATCCGAAAAGCAAAAGGACTAATGCTTATTTTCATAGGTATCATTATCTTAGGGACTTTTGTGATTAACTTTGCAGGAACGGGAATGACAGGCTTTATGAACTCTACAAGCTCTGTGCTTACAACAAGTTATTTATCAAAGCCAAATGTCCTAAGTGAAATCAATCAGAAATTTTCAGATATGGAGGTTGAGCTTCAAAGTGAAGTTGACCATGTGAAAGAAAATTATCCTGGATATGATGAATATATCTTAAATAATACAGAATATATCGGGCATAATGTCCATGAGCTTTTATCCTACATTACATCAAGGTGTGGAGAGGTAAAGAGTGTATCGGAAGTAGAATCCATATTAAAAGAATTATTTGATTCCATGTATGACCTTGAGTATAGGGAAGAAATTGAAATCAGATACAGGACGGTTACAAAAACCTATACCGATGAAGATGGCAATGAATATACCGAAAGCCACGAAGAACCTTATGAGTATAAAAAACTCATCGTAACGCTTCATAAAAAAGAGATGGACAGCATTATCCGAAAGGTCTTTGCAAACTATCCCGATAATCTAAAGCACTATGAAGCCTTGTTCCTTGCACAAGGCAATATGGGAGAAGCCTTTGGTAATTCTGACCTTATCAGTGCAAATGGAGGTATCGGCGGTGGAAAAGAGTATGAGGCATCTACGGAAGTACAAAAGAAGATTGTTAATGCTGCATACATTACGCCATCTCCGGGTGCAGGATGGTGTGCCATGTGGGTATCACAGGTCTATCAAAATGCAGGACTTGGATATATAGGCGGGAATGCCTGTGATATGTACCGAAACTATACCTTTACATCAGACAGGTCAAAGCTCAAGGTCGGAATGCTTGTGGCAGTCGAAAGCAGCAGTAGCGGAAGCAGTGCAGGGCTTACCTATGGTCATGTAGGTATTTACATTGGAGATGGAAAAGTGATTGATAACATCGGTCGAATAAGAGTAACTACCTTAGATGATTGGATAGCAACATTTTGTAAGCACCATCCCGTAGGATTCGGTTTTCCGCCAAATGTAAAGAAATAGGAGGTAACAATTTGAAAAAGGAACTGATAGCAGTAAAAAACAGAATAAAGAAGTTAAAGGATAAAAAGGCTCTGATTGATGAAGAATTGGAGCCTTTATTCATTCGTGAAGAAGAGCTTGAAAATGAAGAAATCATTGCCATTTGCAGAAAGAATAACATCACAATCAGCGATTTGATGGCAAAGGTAAACAGACAAAAAGCAGAAATGAAAAAGGAGAAAACAAATGAAAACCAGTTTGAAAAAGAATAATAAGTTTTGGACGGTAGCACTTGCGGTAATTGTAAGTATTAGTTGTATTTTAGGTCTTTGGACGGTTGTTTATGCACAGGAGCAAAAATCTGAAGCTCCAACAAAAAACGAAGCTGTTCAAACGGAAGTTGAAGTAAATGTAAGGTATATCTTTGAAGATGAAAAGGTCTTTAAGGAAGAAAAGATAAAGGCTGAGAAAGGACAACTTATTGATAGCGGAGATCTTCCAATGCTCCCAGATGATATGAAATTCATTGATGAATTTCTGTTTTGTGAGGTAAAGGGAGATGGAAAAGATGAGATTATCCGTAAGGTAGCAAAGATGGAGGTTAAGGATAAGGAAACGCAGACAGAGCTTTCTAAAGACGATATTTCACAAATAGAAAAAGAGGCAAAAGAGCTTCAGGATAAACTTGATAAGTTAAATTGCGAACTTAAGGACAAAGACAAATTAAGTGATAAGCAAAAGAATAAAATTAAAGACCTTGAAGATGAAATTGATAGCCTGAAAGAAAAAATGAAGAAAGATAAGAAAGATAAGAAAAATAAGGACTTATCAGAAGATATGAAAAAGGAAATAGATAAGCTGACGGAAAAGGTGAAAGAGCTTGAGAAAAAGGCAACTGAAACAAATAAAGCTCCTGTAACATCACAATCAGTTACACCGATTAGTCCTATTTCCGGAATTAAGACAAGTTCAGGTATTTCTCCTCAAACACCCGTAAGCAACAACAGCAAAGGAACTTCTGAAACAACAAGTTCAGGGACTGTTACAAAGGATAAGGCTAACGCAGAAACAAAAGAAAAGGAAATTCGTTATCCCAATAAGTTGACGGCAAAAGCTCCTGCGAATAACAGTCAGGATTCATCAATGGGGTCTGCAAGTAAGAGTGTAAATACCAACAAGGGAGTAGCTTCATCTCCATCAAAGGCGATAGCATCCGTTACGGAGAATAAAGATAATGCAAATAAGGAGTACCCGATTCATCATGGAGATAGCAGCGATAACAAAGAAACGGATAAGTATTCGGCAGATGCAAGGCAGTTTATTACCTTTCAAACGAAAAATGGTAAGACCTTTTATTTAATCATCAATCATGATGAAGATAGTGAGAATGTAATGCTTCTTACGGAAGTATCTGAAGATGATCTCTTAAATATGGTAGAGAAAAAAGAAGCACCAAAGCAGGAAGTAGTAAAAGAAGAACCTGTTAAGGAAGAAATAAAGCCTGAGAAGAAAGACGAAAAGAGTAATTTAGGAACCTATATTATTTTGCTTCTTGTAGTAGGTGGTGCATTAGGAGCGGGCTACTATTTTAAGGTTGTAAAAAAGAAAGAAGATAAAGAACTTGAAGCCTTAGAGGAGGAAGATGATGATTTCTTTTCTGAAGCTGAAAGTGAGGAAGAAATAAATGATGCAGATGAAGTAGAAGATGAAGAATAAATGCACCTAAAAACATATTATTTTGGGTGCAAAGTTAGGGCGGGAGAGTAATATCTTTCGCCCTATTTTATTAGTTAAAACAGGAGGAAAAACAGAAATGAAGTTAGTAATTGCGGAGAAACCAAGTGTTGCAATCTCCATTGCAAAGGTTATTGGAGCAAATAAAAAGAAAGACGGATATTATGAAGGAAACGGATATAGGGTGAGCTGGTGTGTTGGACATTTAATTCAAATGGCAAATCCGGACGCTTATGATGAAAAATATGCTAAATGGAATATTACAGATTTACCGATTGTTCCAAAGAACTATAAGTATGAGATAGCAAAATCCACGAGGAAACAGTTTAATATCCTTAAAAAGCTGATGAATGATAAAGAAATAGATTCTGTTATCAATGCGTGCGACGCAGGTCGTGAGGGAGAAAGCATTTTTAGACTTGTATATAACGAAGCTAAATGCAAAAAGAAGATGAAACGCCTTTGGATTTCATCTATGGAAGATAGTGCTATTAAAGAGGGCTTTGATAATCTAAAAGATGGAAAGGACTATGACAATCTCTTTGAATCGGCACAGGCAAGAGCGATTGCGGATTGGTTAGTCGGGATGAATATCAGTAGGCTCTATTCTTGCCTTTATCAGCAAAATTATTCCGTTGGCAGAGTACAAACACCTACCCTTGCCATGATTGTAAAAAGAGATGATGAAGTAGCAAACTTCAAAAAAGAAAAATACTATACAGTGGAGCTGTCAACAAACGGATTTACACTTTCAACAGACAGAATTAATGATGAAGTTGCTGCTGAACAGCTCTTAAATTTAGTAGGCGATAAGATTGAAATAACCGATGTCATTCAGAAAGAAAAGATTACTAAACCTGATTTACCTTTTGACCTTACAACACTTCAAAGAGAGTGCAATAAGTATTTCGGATATAGTGCTAAACAGACACTTGATTATGCCCAAAGCCTTTATGAGAAAAAGCTCATCACCTATCCAAGAACAGACAGCAGATGTTTAACGGAAGATATGATTGTAAGTACGGTTAATAACATTTTAGGTAAGAATGACTTTGACACAGGGCGTATTAAGGTAGTATTTGATTCTAAAAAGGTTACGGATCATCATGCGATTATTCCGACAATCAGTTCATTAAAGGAAGATGTTTCGGAGCTTCCTCCAAGCGAAGCAAAAGTTTATTTCCTTATATCCGATAAATTTCACGCAAGTGTAGGCTATCCACTCATTGAAAATATAACGAAGATAGTAGCTGAATTTGACGGCTTTGAATTTACAAGTTCAGGAAAGGTAATTAAAGACGAGGGGTTTACAAAATATCTTAAAGAGTATAAGTCCAAGAAGAATGAGGATGTAGAACTTCCTAATGTAAATGTTGATGATGCTTTAAGCATTGAAAATAAAGAGATTAAAGAAAAATTTACCCAACCTCCCAAGCACTTTACAGAAGATACGCTTCTAAAGTCTATGGAGATTGCAGGAAATGACGCACTTGAAAAAGGTGTAGAAGTGGAAAGAAAAGGTCTTGGCACACCTGCAACAAGGGCAGGAATTATTGAAAATCTAATCTTTAAGGGCTTTGTAGAAAGGGATAAGAAAAATCTTGTAGCCACGCATAAAGGGATTAGCCTTGTAACAATAGTATCCGATACCTTTAAATCAGCAGAAACAACCGCAAAATGGGAAATGGAATTATCGGATATTGCTCAGGGAAAATCTTCAAAGGAAGAATTTTTAGAAGCGATTGAAAATGAGCTAAAAGAGGCTGTTCTGACATACGCAAAGTAAGAGGTAACTAATTTCAGAGTGGAAAAAATCCTCTAAAAATGCTATAATATAAGCAATTTATTTGTAATTGTTAGGAGAATTAAGATGGCAATAAAAAATCAAGATTATATAAAAAATTTAATCAGAGAGTTGATTTCTTTGCCAAGTGAAACAGAATGGGTTGAATTTAAGCATAATAACGATGAACCTCAGATGATAGGTGAGTATATTTCTGCTTTAGGCAATTCTGCAACTTTATGGGGAAGACCTAAAGCATATTTACTCTGGGGTATTGATGATAATACACATAAAATTGTAGGAACTACATTTGATTATAGGGAGAGTAAAAAAGGTTCGGAAGAACTTGAAGCATGGTTATCTCGAATGACAAATCCAAGAATAGACTTCAGATTTTATAAAACAGAAATTGAGGATAAAAATGTAGTATTACTTGAAATTCCATGTGCAGAAAAGCAGCCAATTAAGTTTTCAGGTGAAGAGTATATTAGAATTGGAACAAATAAGAAGAAGTTGAAAGAATATCCTGATAAAGAGAGATCTCTATGGGCAGCTTTTGATACAACTCCGTTTGAATTAAGAAATGCAAAAGATAATATTTCGTTTCATGAGGTGTTAGATGTACTGAATGTAGCGGGATATTATGAAAAGATGGGGGTTGCATTACCACAAAATAACAATAAAATATTGGATGATTTTACTAATGAAAAGTTTATAAAAAGAAATGATTCCGGAAGCTATGATATTACTAATTTAGGAGCATTACTTATTTCAAAAGATTTAAAGAATTTTGAGAGTTTAGCTCATAAATCTATAAGAGTAATTTGGTATAAAGAGAACAATAGACTTGACACGATACGGGAAAAAGTATTTAGTGAAGGTTATGCTATTTCATATGAGGAAATTGTAGATTATGTTTTGACTGTCATTCCACAGGAAGAGATAATTGAAGACTCTATAAGAAAAACTAAGTTGGGTTATCCGGAGATAGCCATTCGTGAGTTAATTGCCAATATCATGATTCATCAAGCTATTGAACAAAAAGGGACAAGTCCTATGGTTGAGTTATTCAAAGATAGGATAGAATTTTCAAATGCAGGTTCGCCATTGGTTTCGATAGACCGCATTGTTGATACAGTTCCGATTTCAAGAAATGAAAATCTTGCAGGATTTATGCACAAATGTGGGATTTGTGAAGAAAGAGGAAGTGGTTTTGATAAGATAGTATATGCGACAAGTAAGAATTCTATGCTTGCTCCTAAAATCGAAAATCAAAGTGATAAATTCACAAAAGTAACTCTCTATTTGAAAGCTCCTTTTGACTTGATTAGTAAAGAAGATAGAATAAGAACTTGTTATATGCAGGCTTGCTTTGTCTATGTCAATGGAGAGAGCATAACGAATAATTCGCTCAGAGAATTATTTGATATAAGTGATAAAGATAAATATAAAGCATCGAGGATAATTAAAGATACATTAGAAGCCAAACTTATTAAGCCAGTTGATGAAAACACAGCTCCGAGATATATGAAGTATATTCCTTTTTGGGCTTGATTTAAGTTGCAGTAAGTTGCAAAATCGTGATTTATGCAGTATGAATGGGAGATAAAACCTAGTAAAATAAGGATTTTTAGTAAGTCAAAACAGAAAAATTAAGTTGCAGTAAGTTGCAGCACATAGAATTTAAAGGTGATTAGAGTAAAATCTAACCACCTTTTTGTTTGGAAAAAAGAAGGAGGTAAAAATGCGAATAAATGATTTTCATAACATTTTGGAGCTTGTAAAACAAGATGTGCTTCAAAGTGAAGCAGAATATCTGAAGCTACTAAAGGTTGTCGGAAACAATCAGAGATATGACTTTAGAAGTCAGCTTAGTATCTATGATAGAAATCCTGAAGCGACAGCCTGTGCAAAGTTCGACTATTGGAGGGAACGATTTAACCGTACCGTTATGAGAGGTAAAAAGGGTATCCCAATTTTGGAGGACTACGGCACATACAAGAAAGTGAACTATATCTTTGATATAAGCCAGACGGTTTCAAGAAACAGGGATGTCAATGAGGTCAATCTTTGGAGATTTGATAAGGAAGCTCATAGGGATGTCTTAAAGGAAATGATAAAAAATGAGGGCTATGAGGAAAGTGAAAGCACCTTAGAAAATATCTTTTCTTTAAGCAGGCTTTACGGAGATGAAAAGATAGACAGTCTTATGAACGAACTTAGAGTAGCGGATGAGGATAGAATACCCTTTACCAAGTTTGTAAGGGACTCGGTAAGCTATGCGGTAGCGTCAAGATTTAAGTTAGATTATTCGATAGATTATGAGCCTTTAAGAGAGAATTTTCAAAGACTTGACAGCATATCTCTAATGAGTCTTGGTGAAAGCGTATCGGATATTAGCGGAAAGATTATTGATGCGACCATTCAGAAAAGTAAAGAGCTTGACAAAGAAGTTTTAAGAGGTAAAGAAGCAGGATATAATAAGATTAGAGAAGAAATTGAGGAGGTAGAAGAAAATGTACTTCGACGAGATGATCAGAAAAGAAATGAAAACGAGCGAGTTCTCCGAAATGGAGAGTACGGACGAGATAATAGAGAAAATCAGGGAGAATACACTAAACAGCTTGGAGGAACAGACGGATTTCATGAAAGAATTCCCGAATCCGATTTACGCAGTGATGAGACTCACTTATCTTTCAGAGAGCGAGGAGCAGAGCCATTTCGAGATGTTAGTGGATCTATACAAGGAGAAGAAGCTGACAGGACACCTGATGGATATTCAAAAACAAGCGATAGACTTTATGAGAGCGGAGAAGCCGAAACTGATGGCAGCTTGGAAGATAGAGGACGAAAACAACCCGCAGTATGGGGCAATGATTTCGGCTCTCAAAGAAGTGACCATAAAGGAAGTAGTGGAAATCTAAAAGAAAATACTGAAATAGAGATAAGAGAAGCTGATAAGGCTTCTTTTTCTTTGCCTGAAAATTCTTATGGACAGATGAGGCTTACTATTCCTCTTAATCAGAAAGATATAGACACTATCCTTATTAACGGAGGAAACCATGATGGCGGCAGACTTCCTATCATTGCTGAGTTTTCCAAAGAAAAAACAGTAGAAGAATTGGGAGAATACCTCAAAGATACCTTTAGAGGAGGAAACGGATTTTACATTGATGAAAGAGAAGTATCTTCCTGGTATTCGGATAAAGGTATTCATTTAGCTTATGGAACATCGGCAAGAGAGGATAATACACAAATTTTAAGCTGGCGTGATGCAGCAAGCAGAATAAAAGAGCTTCTTAATAGCGGTGAGTTTGCTACAAATGTAGAACTTTTAGAGGCACAGGACTATGAAAGGGATAGAATTTCAGAATCCTTATGGTATCTAACGCACGATTTAAGCGAAGAAGGAATAGAGCAAGGATATTTCAACTCTTTTGAAAGAGGTGGTGGCTTTCCGCAAGAAACGAAAAGATTATCTGAAGCATTAAAAAATCCTGAATATCTGAAAGAAACAATCAGGGAATACGAAAGATTTTTAGATGGATACAAAGAAAACAGAGATGTACTAAGGTTTCATTATCACAAGGTTGATAGCCTTTATCAAAGACTCAAGGAACTTGAGCTGCCACGAAAGGAATACAGTACCAATCTGACAGAACTTACGAAGGTAAAGCCTTTTATTACAGAAGATGAAGTCCTTGAAAGCCTTTCAAGAGGAAGCGGCGTTGATAGAGGAAAAGAACGAATCACCAAGTTTTTTAAAGAAAATCATACTTTGCAGGAAAAAGCCAATTTCCTAAAAGACGAATATGGAATCGGAGGACATTCCCATGCAATTTCAGGGGCAATGGGAAGTGATGAATGGCACGATGCAAAGGGACTTAAATTACAGAAAAATGATTGTAATGATGTGTTTCTTACTTGGACAAGTGTTGCAAAGCATATCGATGAGCGGCTTTCTAAAAATCTCTATCTTGAAGAAAAAGAAACAGGAAATAAGGCAGAAATAGAAAAAACAAAAGAACCACAATATTATTCCAAAGATTATCCTGAAAACTTAACGACAGATGAAATGCTTGAAAGAGTACCGGAGCTTTACGCACAGGAGGATGTAGCTTTAGCGGATAAGCAGGTTCATGCCGCATATATTATTCCCTTTAGAAGTAACTGGACTTGGTATATGACGGAGTATGACAGGGAAAGCGGCGATGCCTTTGGACTTGTGCTTGGGATTGAGCCTGAATGGGGATATTTTAATCTTGATGAGTTGAAAGAACTAAACGCACAAAGGCTCATTTTAGAAGATTTTCCAAAGACCTTTAGAGAACTTAAAGATACAGAGCTTATAAAACAAATGGATGAGCAGGAGCTTCAGTTTGTCTTTAATGGAGAACTTAGCTTTGAAGATAAAGTAGGGCTTGAAGCACCTGAAGAAACAGAAGAAGCTACAAAGCGTGGCACAGTTCAAGCTACCTTATTTGATTACCTCAAAGAAAGAGAAGAAGTAGAGCTGAATGAAAAAGAGGACAGACTTTTAGAAGAGTTTGCAGTTAAAGCAGGCGATACCGTCTATTTTAATCATGAAGAATATAAAGTCAGAGAAATTTCTAAAAATGAAATCACAGGAAGATATGATTTGTGGCTTGATCCTAATAGATCCGGCAATCATCAGATACCAATTGTAGCTTTTGAAGATAATGAGGACTTGCTGAATAAAATAAGTCTTGAAAGACCGCACTTTATTGTCGGTGATGAAGTTAAATACAAGGACAAAGATCATACCATCACACGCTTTGATGATATGGGAAAGAACCTAAATACGGTAACGGTGAAGGACAACACCGAGTATTTTGGCGGGATGATAACAGGCTCCGATGTCATTCCTTATCGTATGGAAAGCGACCTTGAGAGGGTATTTGAAAACCTGACATATAAACTGCCAGAGCAGACTACTGAAGAAACTCAAATAAGGAAAGCGGAAGCTCATAACTTTAAAATTACAGAAGAAACGCTCCCTGAAAAGTTATCTCCAAGCGAAAGACTGAATAGCAACCTTGAAGCAATCTCTATGTTAAATAGAATTGAAAGAGGTGAGAGAGATTTAGATATTAACGCTCAGGAAGTCCTTTCAAAGTATGTCGGCTGGGGCGGACTTGCTGATGTGTTTGATGAGAGCAAGGAGGGACAGTGGAAAGAAGCAAGAAGTTTCTTAAAGGAAAATTTATCACCATCTGAATATGAAGCTGCAAGAGAGTCTACCCTAACAGCTTTTTACACACCGAAAACAGTGATTGACAGCGTATATAAGACGCTTGCAGGTATGGGATTTAAGAGCGGTAATATATTAGAGCCAAGTATGGGAGTTGGAAACTTTATCGGAAATCTTCCTGATGAAATGAGTAAGTCAAAGTTTTACGGTGTTGAACTTGACTCTGCAAGCGGTCGAATTGGAAAGCTGTTATACCCTGAAAGTGATATACAGATTAAGGGGTTTGAAGAAACTTCCTTTTCCAATAACTTCTTTGATGCGATTATCGGCAATGTACCCTTTGGAGAATACAAGGTAAATGACAGGGAGTATAACAAAAATAACTTCCTTATCCATGATTATTTCTTTGCCAAGTCCATTGATAAAGTAAGAAACGGCGGTATTATTGCCTTTATTACATCAAGCGGAACGATGGATAAAAAGGACGAAAGTGTAAGACGCTACCTTGCAGCAAGAGCAGAGTTTTTAGGGGCAATCAGACTTCCAAATGATACCTTTAAGGGAGTTGCCGGAACGGAAGTAACATCGGACATTATTTTCCTAAAGAAAAGAGATAGTATCAGAGAAAGGGATGAGGACTGGATACACCTTGCTGAAGATGAAAATGGTCTTACCTATAACAAATATTTTGTAGATCATCCTGAACAGGTACTCGGCACAATGCGTGAAGTTTCAGGAAGATTTGGAAACACCCTTGCTTGTCTACCGAAAGAAAATGCCGACTTAAAAGAGCTTCTGACAAAAGCAAGCGAAGAAATCTCTAAAGAGGCAAAGTATGAAGAAATAGAGCTTTTAGATGATGAAATTACTTCAGTTCCTGCAACGGATGATGTCAAAAACTTTTCCTATACCGTTATTGATGATGAAGTCTATTACAGAGAAAACTCCCTATTTGTAAAGAAAGAAGTAACGGAGAAAAATAAGGAAAAGATTAAGGACTATCTTGAACTGAATACTGCCCTTAAAGATGTTATCTACAAGCAGAAAGAGGACTATTCCGATGATGAGGTAAAGAAAGCTCAAGAAAAGCTCAATGAAGTCTATGACAACTTTTCAAAGAAGCATGGCTTTATAAATAATTTAAGCAATACCAGAGCCTTAAAAGAGGATAGCAATTTCCCTCTTGTATCTTCCATTGAAATTCTTGATGAAGAAGAAAACTTTAAGGCTAAGGGAGATATTTTTTCAAAAAGAACAATCACAAAGGCAAAAGTTATCGACCATGTGGACACTTCCCTTGAAGCTCTTGTCTTATCAGTATCTGAAAAAGGCTATGTGGATTTTGAGTATATGGAAAGCCTTACAGGTAAAGACAGACCAACTTTGATAGAAGAACTTAGAGGAGAAATTTATCTAAATATCAGAGAAGAACAAAACTTTTATAGACCATTATCCTTTAACCCCGAAGATGGAGATTTGCCTTTCGCTTGTGCAAACGGTAGTAATTCATATAAGTACGGCTATGTAACAAAGGATGAGTACCTAAGCGGAAATATTAGAGATAAGATTGCCATTGTAGACAGCTACCTTGCAAAGCTAAGACAGACCGAAAGAGAGTTACCTCATCTTGGCTATGCGGAAGATGGCAAAGAAAAAGAGCTGATAAGCTATGAGATGAACCGTTTGGAATACCAAAAGGCAGAGCTTACAAAAGTTCTTCCAAAGGAGCTTGAAGCAAGTGAAATCAATGTAAGACTCGGAGCTACTTGGATACCGATTAAGGATATAGAAAAATTCATCTTTGAAACGCTTAAAACTCCGGGATATGCCAAATGGGATATTAAGGTTAAATTTTCAAACCTCACAAGTGAATGGAATGTAGAAGGCAAAAGCAGGGATAGAGGAAATGATCTTGCGGAAATGACCTACGGTACATCAAGGGTAAATGCCTATAAGCTGATTGAGGATGCCCTAAATTTAAAAGAAACAAAGGTATTTGACCAGATTGTAAATTCGGACGGCTCAAAAACTTCTGTGCTAAATAAAAAAGAAACCTTACTTGCAGGACAGAAGCAGGAGCTTCTAAAAGAAGAATTTAAGAATTGGATATTTAGTGATCAGGAAAGAAGAAACAGGCTTGTAAAGCTATATAATGAGCGTTTTAACTCCATCCGTAACAGAGAATATGACGGAAGTAACCTTTCTTTTGAGGGAATGACCACAGAAATTGATTTAAGATCTCATCAAAGAAATGCCATAGCAAGAAGCCTTTATGGAGGAAATACCCTCCTTGCTCATGTGGTAGGAAGCGGTAAGACCTTTGAGATGGTGGCTTCCGCAATGGAAAGTAAAAGACTTGGAATGTGCAGTAAATCTCTTTTTGTCGTTCCGAATCACTTGACAGGGCAAATCGGCAGAGAGTTTATGCAGCTATATCCATCCGCTAATATTATGGTGGCAGATAAGAAAGATTTTGAGCCGAAAAACAGAAAAAGATTTATCGGCAAAATTGCCACAGGAGAGTATGATGCCGTTGTCATCGGGCATACGCAGTTTGAAAAAATCCCGATGAGTAAGGAATATCAAGAGAAGCATATTCAGGATCAGATTGATGAAATCATAAATTATGTTGAGGAATATAAGCATGACAGAAATCAGAACTTTACGGTAAAACAGCTTGAAAAGACAAAGAAAAAGTTGGAAACAAGGCTTGAAAAATTAAATGATGATTTTAAGAAAGATGATGTCATTACCTTTGAGGAACTGGGTGTAGATAAGCTATTTGTGGATGAAGCACACAATTACAAAAATCTCTATCTATACACAAAAATGAGGAATGTAGCAGGTATCGGTCAAAGTGAAGCATTTAAGTCCTCCGATATGTTTATGAAGTGTAGATATATGGATGAAATGACGGGTGGAAAAGGTATTGTATTTGCCACAGGAACGCCTGTATCAAATTCTATGACGGAGCTTTATACTATGCAGCGTTATCTTCAGTACGAAAGCCTTAAAAAGAATAATTTAGAGCATTTTGACTCTTGGGCTTCTACCTTTGGGGAAACACAGTCTGCCTTTGAACTTTCTCCTGAAGGTACAGGGTATAGAGTAAAGACAAGATTTTCCAAGTTCTATAACCTTCCGGAGCTTATGTCTATGTTCAAGGAGGTTGCAGATATTCAGACAGCAGATATGCTCAATCTTCCAACACCTGAAGCACACTATGAAGTTATTAAAACTTTGCCAAGTGAGGAGCAAAAGGAAATCCTAAAGAGCCTTTCTGAAAGAGCTGATGATGTAAGAAATAGGGTGGTTGAGCCGGATGAAGATAATATGCTTAAAATCACGAATGACGGTAAGAAACTTGCTTTAGATCAGCGTTTAATCAATCCCCTACTTCCTGATAATCCTGACAGTAAGGTTAATGTATGTGTAAAAAATGTGTTTGCCATTTGGGATAAGACAAAAGAAGATAGGTCCACACAGCTACTATTTTCCGATATGTCCACACCAAAGGGTGATGATAGTTTTAACATTTATGATGATATTAGAGATAAACTTGTAGATTTAGGGATACCAAAGGAAGAAATTGCCTTTATCCATGAAGCAAACTCCGACAAACAAAAAGATGAACTCTTTGCAAAGGTAAGAAAAGGAGATGTGAGGATATTACTCGGCTCTACTCAGAAGATGGGAGCAGGTACGAATGTCCAAAACAAGTTGATTGCACTTCATGACCTCGATGTCCCTTGGCGTCCTGCCGATTTAGAGCAGCGTGCAGGTAGAATTGTAAGACAGGGCAATGAAAATAAAGAGGTTAATATCTATCGTTATGTTACAGAGAATACCTTTGATGCTTATCTTTGGCAGACCATAGAAAATAAGCAGAAATTCATTTCTCAGATTATGACCAGTAAAACACCTGTCAGAGTGGCAGAAGATGTGGATGAAAGCAGTCTTAACTATGCAGAGATTAAGGCACTTGCAACAGGTGATCCAAAAATCAAGGAAAAGATGGATCTGGATAATGAGGTTACAAAACTTAAAATGCTGGAAGCAAACTTCAAGTCCAATCGTTACAGGTTAGAGGATAAGGTCGCAAAAAACTATCCGGAAGAAATCGCAAGGACGGAAAAACTCATTGAAGCTGTAAAGAAAGATATGGCAAATGTAGAACCTAAAGCAGAGGGTGAGGAAAAGTTTACTTCGATTACCATAAAAGACGAGAGAATATTTGATAAAAAGATTGCAGGAGAAAAGCTACTTGAAGCTATCAAGACCGTAAAAATCAATGAAAGTAAGATGATAGGCAAGTATAGAAATATGGATTTAGAGGTAAGATATAACTTCTTTACCAATGAACATAACTTTAGCCTAAACGGTGCTGCAAAGCATTCAGGAGAGCTTGGAACAAGTGCGGACGGTAACATTACAAGACTTGATAACGCTCTTGAGAAAATGCCTGAGAAATTAAACAGGCTTGAAGAAAAACTTATCAGTACAAAGGAACAACTGGAAAATGCCAAAGAAGAATTAAAAAAGCCTTTTGAAAAAGCAGATGAGCTAAAAACTAAGGTATTAAGACTTGCAGAACTGAATAAGCTCCTTGATATGGGAGAAGTGGAAGAAAAGAGAAATGATAATCTGCTTGTAGAAGATGTAAAAAGGGCAATCATTGATTTCTGCAACAGAGAGTACGAAGAAAATCATAGCTATGATGAATTTAATACCCTGTATCCTGATTTGAAGCATATCGGCATCGCCTATACCAATACACCGGATGAAAGGCATGGTATTCAATATGAGCTTGATTTAGAGGAGAAAACTTGGACGCAGTACATTGATGATACACCTATCAAAACAGAGAGCTTTGATTACGAGAATAAAGGAGGAAACGAAGCTCTAAGGAACATGAAAAATGAAATGGAAATGTCCTCTTTTAGTGATTTAGTTTATGTTGATTCCGAAGATTTAAGAGCAGCAACGGGACTCGATATTGATGATGAAGGAAACTTCTATGATCCACTTGCAAAAGACCTCGATAATGACGGTATTCCGGATAGATATGATAATGACTTTAAGGACAGTGATTATTTTGAGTCAACCTATGATGTGGAGAACAATTTTCATATCAAAGAAGAAAACACACAAAAATCAGAGGATAAGCCGTCCATTTTAGATCAGATAAGAGCCTATCAAAATGAAAGTAAAACAGAAGAAAAGCAAAAAACAAAAGAACAGGAAATTTTAAGATAAGGGGAGGGCAATCTCCCTTTTGCCATGAAAGGAGATAAAAACATGGATTACAAAGCAATGAGAAATCAAATAGAAGATATGGTAAATGATAACCACAAGGACTTTGTTAAGGCGGTTATCAGCATGGAAAAAGGCATCAATGATGAAAGTGCTTTGGACAAGCTATATGACGCTTATATGGACAATGACACCATTAATTTACTGCATGAGGAATTTGATTACATGATTGAAGATTTAAGAGAACAGGGGCAGATTAAAGATCTTCCTTATGTTCAAGAGGAGAAAGATAACCTTGTCAATATCGTTGGAAATATTGTAGAAAAGGTCGATATAGTTGAAAGGGAGAATAAGAACGGAGAAACCTTTAAGGTGGCGAATTTCTCCGTTGTTTCAAAAAATGATGAAGGAGATAAAGTATATCATAATTGTTCTGCATACGGAGAAAAGAGTGATATTCCAAAGGACTTTAAGCAGGGAGATTTTGTTAAGCTTTTTGGACAAATCAGAACTTCTGTTGATGACAACGGTAAAGAACATACCAACATCAGGGTACTTTCTTCAAAGCTCTTAAAGGCAAAAGAACAGATGAAAGGGCAAGAAGAAAAGAAAGGGTCTGTACTTGGAGCTATCAAAAAATATCAGGCTGAAGATAAGGAAAAGCCTAAAGAAAAGAAAGAAACATCAAAAGAAGCTGAGAGATAAACTTATGGTCGGTGTGGTCTTGGGACTGCACCGACTCTTTTTTTATTTGCGAAAAAAGGAGATAAAGATTATCTCTCCATCTCCTTACCCATATAAATTCCGTAATTTTTTCGTATCTTATAAAGCTCGTCCATAGTGGATTTTGAGGAAGAATACTCTTGCATAAGGCTATTCTTTTTTTCTTGTAATTTATCAAGCTCAGCTAAAATATCCTTTGAATTTGGGAGCTTGGAATAAGATTTTTTAAGCTCTGAGAGAGCACTTTCATATAGGGTAATCTGAGCTTTGTACTCTTCAAAAAATGCCTTGTCAGATGGATTAGCCTTATATTCCTTGTAGCACGCTCTGTTTTTTTCAACGGTATGGACTTGCTCCATAGCGGTAGAAAGCTTCTGCATTTTCTTATCAATTGCCTTGATTTTCTCTTGTATATTTTGCCTTTCATCAGCTGCTGTTTGGATATACTCATCAAGCTGTTTAACGGATTTAATGCCATGTTCTCTGATATAAATAACAGACTCAGCCATTGTATGAAGGTTATGTTTGGTTGCCCAATATTCGTAGCCTTTGCTTTCCTTTACCTTTGCATTGGTGTTCATGTCAATAACATTGCCGATGCGTTTTTTGACGTCGAGAGTCTTAATAAACTCTCTTTCTGCAATTCGTTCTTTTAATCTTTCTTCGGTATAATCTTCTCCGATTGTTTTAGTCCTTGTAAATCTCGCCTTATCTTTTGGCTTAAAAGCAATGTGCTTACCGTATTTGATTTCATAGCCAAGATCAGCCATCTTCTTTAAAAATTCGTCCCAGTCCTTTGACTGTTTTATCATTCTGTCAATGTCAAATTGAAGCCTGCTTTTCCAAGAAGTGCCATGTTTTGCCTGTTCGTTTTCATACCAAGATTTACCGTTAATCTTATATTTGTTCTTATAGCTTTCGTAAAACTCGTCAATGACAGATAGGCTATTTTCTTTGCAGAGTTTATCACTCTGATAACGGATTTGGTGGTAGCTTTTCTTGTTAGACTGGTAGCACCTACCTGTTACCATATTTACATTATTGAAGATGATGTGATTGTGGATATGCCCCTTATCTATGTGGGTAGATAAGACAAACTCATACTCGTCTTTCAATATCTTTTTGCAAAGTTCCATACCGATCTGATGTGCCATTTCAGGAGTTGCTTCTCCCGGTAAAAAGGATTGAATTAGATGCCTTGCAAGAACAGTTCCCTTTGTTCCGGCATCATTTCTTGTTCTTAAAAATTGTGTGTGAGCAGTTTCTTGATGGCATTTATGAGTGCTTACTAAGATTTGTTCATCTGTTTTTTCTCCATTAACAATATATGAAATGGCAAAATTAAGGGTTGATTTTATAGGGTGTATTTTTGTAATTGCCATAAAAACTAATCATCTCCTGATGTTCTATTAAGAAGTATTGAATGAATTTGCCATAACTCTTTTGAGAAATGTTCAATCTGCTTTTTAATATCGTTTATATCGTCTTTATAGATTATGCCTGTCGAATTTACTCGCTTTGCAATCTGATTGATGTTGTTTGTAGCGTTGGAAAGTAATTCTTGTAAATCTCGAAAAGGCTTTAAATCTACTTGATATATTTCCTTTTCTAAAACGCATTTGCGGATAAAATGACTCATATTTCTGCACTTTGCAAGTTTCCTTTTCTCTTCAAAAAGAGCTTTTTCTTCTTCGGTTAATTTAATTTCAAGTCGTTCATTTCGTATCCTATTTGCCATAGGTAATTCCTCCTTTATTTGTATTTCGGGGTCTTAGGGTTCTCCCTAACAAGCTAAAAATTGATAAAAAAAGAAGCAGATCCCAAAGGTCTGCTTCATCAATTTTTCCGTAAGTGTCCGTACACTTACTGTGCTTGCTCATATACTAATAGTATAAGAACAGCTCTAAGCATAGTTCTTAAAAATGAACCTAATCATCTATGATAAAATTATAGATATTAGGGATGAAATGGGATTGTTTTATGTGCTTGATATAAAAGAATGAATTAGATAGCACGAGGTAAGCAAGTTTTAAATTTAATCATATTATATGATAGTTCAGTAAATATTTATAGCTCTTGATTTTTATAATATAAATGACAGTATACATGATTCCGTTATCACAAATGAGATAAATGACTTTTAACCATTTTTTTCAAGCGCTACCTTACCAATATACAAAAGGAATTGTATTAATAATTAACAGATGAAATCCTAAAGTTTGTTGGAAAGAGTATATCTTTCAGGAATTGGTCAATCTGATTTACAACCACAAGGGGAATTATATCATATTATCCTCAGCGGTTAAATATCTTGGTACACAGACCAAAGCAATGCAAGTGTTATAGTTCAGCCTGGAATTGAAAAAAATGAGGGTGACTGGAAGATTATAAAGCAAATCTTATTAACAATTAAAAGACCTGAAAAATAAAAGCTTATTAATCTTCAGGTTGTTACCTTGGTAAATAGGTTACAATTTACAGCTGTAATGTTTTAATTGTGTCTAAATCCTTTGTAACCATAGCCGTATCAAATCTTACTTCAAATAAAATCAAGGATTTTCCTGCATATTCTATAGTATCTTTATAATCCGGAATTTTAGCAATAAATTGCTCAGCAATATCAAAAATAGTTTTGGAACTTTTTTGAACTATCCCCTTAGCTTTAACATGTTCATTTCCTGAGTGAGGAATTGTGGTAAATGCCACATATGGATTTGATTTTATTTCTTTGATTTTGTCGTTTCCTTTAAAAGACGAAAAGTAAAGTATATTTTCAGCCGGCTCAAAATAAAAATTTACTATTCTCACATTTGGAACATTATTTACAGATGTTGCTAAAGCTATTTCTGTTTGTTCAGCCATAATTTTTAAAAATTCTGTTTTTGTATTCATTTAAGAAGACCTCCTTTTGGATACTTTAATTATACAGAATAAAAGTATCAAATTCTGAAACCTTTAAAATTTAGCTACAAACTTAAAGAGATTTGATATAAGTCATATTATCTTCTATTTTTTTAATAATCAATTCTTTTAATTCAGGTGGATTAATTGAAATAATTTCTTTTCCAAAAATAGAAAAGTAGCTTGAGATAAAATCTTCCTCATTTTTGTTGTAGTATCCTTTGATAATCGGTGTATTGTTACACCAAATTAATGACATTGATGGATAATTTTCTTTTATAAATAAATCTACACCTTTTTTTGTTATATTTACTTCAAAATCAGTAGAATTCTTTTCCTTGAAATTATTTTTTTTCAAAGTTTCAATTCTATAGTTGTCAACAGGCTCTTTATTTTCATTGATAGATAAAGAAAGAATTTTATCACAACGAAATACTTGCATTTTGTCATTATCATAATTATATGCTGTCACATACCATTGACCAAACGATGTAGATATATTCAAAAATTGTACAGTGTATTTATAATCATTATTTTTGCTTTTATAAGTAATATCACATACAGAATAGTTAATTGATAAATACAATATATCTTTCAAAAATGGACAATTATTCACTTGCTTTAACGATGCAAAGCTGAATACTGTTTCCATTCTGTCCAAATTCAGCTTATGTTCTTTAGAGATACAGGATTCAAATTTTAGTTTTAGTTTCTGTAGGTCTAAATCAAAAGGAGTAGATTGATACTCTTTTAGTGTCAGCATGGAGAAGTACATCGCATACATTTCATCAGTGGTAAAAATAATAGGTGAAAGTAATCGGTTTTTTAAAATTCCATATCGTCCATACCTGCCATGTTCCGAAAATATTGGCATTCCAATCTGTTCTAAAGATTGAACATCTCTAATTGCAGTGCTTCTTGAGATATTATATTTCTCCATCAAATCTGTTAAGTTAAAATAGCTCTTATTATTTAAATATATCATCATATCATTAAGTCGCTCTGATTTATTCATTCAAACATCTCCTCCAAACATAAAGGTGTCATATTTTGAAACCTATATACATTATACTATAAGTGAAAGAAAAATACGAGGTGAAAACAAATGGTCAGAAAATTATTTTTAACATCTTATTTTAAAGAAGTAGCTACTTTTCTTCCTGAATTTGCAGGTGAATTATATGAAAAAAAGATAGTGTTTATACCAACAGCAAGTAATGTTGAAAAAGTTAATTTCTTTGTGAATTCAGGAAAGAAAGCGTTAGAAAACTTAGGGGCGATTGTTGATGTACTGGATTTATCAACGGCAAATGAAAAGGAGATGAAAGCTAAGATAGCTGATAACGACATAATCTATGTTACCGGCGGAAATACATTCTTTTTATTGCAGGAAATGAAGAGAACAGGTGCAGACGTACTAATTAAAAATGCAATAAATTCGGGGAAAATTTATATAGGGGAATCTGCGGGAGCAGTCATTACAGCTCCTAATATTGAATATATAAGTTCTATGGATAGTATAAAAAAAGCCCCCAATTTAAGTAATTATGAAGCACTTAGGATAGTAGATTTCTATACTGTTCCTCATTATTTGAATTCACCTTTTCAAAAAATAACAAGTAATATTGTAGAACAATATTCGACAAAATTAACCTTGCAACCAATAAGTAATAACGAGGTTGTTTTGGTGAAAGGTGATAAGTTAACGATTCTGAAAAAATAGTGTAGGAACTTTAGGGAGTACCCATGAGAGGAGTAAAAATGGATTAAACAGTAATGGAGGAATTTACAATGTATTATTCATGGTCTATTAATATTATGAAGATAGTTCATAGATCTTTTTGATACAGGAAAATATAATAAAAAATTAAATATAAAATCTTTTGAAAGATATAGCTTCTTTCATTTTAGAGGACTTCTTATGCTTAAGTGTAGGAGTCCTCCTTTTTTGCCTGAAAACAAGCAGATAAAAAAGAATGGAGGAAACTTTATGGCAAAAGAGTATTGCCTTTATGTCAGAGGACAAAAGGTGAAAGTCAGTGAAGATATTTATAAAGTCTACTGGCAGGAAAAAGAACACGAAAAGTATTTAGAGCAGGTGGACAAGAAAAACCACTTGCTCTTTTTTTCATCGTTGGATCATGACGGACACTTTATAGATAATATTGTTGATGAAAGTGTTGATGTAGAAAAGATTGTGGAAACACAAATGATGATTAAAGCAGTCAGAAGTGCTATATCAAGGCTCAATGCAGAAGAAAGAGATATTATTGAACGCTTGTATTTCAATGATGAAACTATTCGTTCAGTAGCAAAGCTCAAAAGTATTACACATCCAGCTTTAATCAAAAGAAGAAACAAAATTCTTGAAAAGCTGAAAAATTTTATCGAAGAACTTTAAAACTTCGGTAACCAAAGGGGTCAAATTTTCCTTATGTAAAGTGAAGGGGAGTTTGACCTCCTTTACTTTGATAAGAGATATAGCCTATTTATGCAAACAGGAAGATGTAAAGAAAATCCCTTTCAAATATTTGTTCTTTGACAACTGAATAGACCATGACGGGACTTTTAATTACTTAGTGAGCGTAAGAAATTTACGCCAAGACTTTCCTGCTGAAAAAATTCGGTTTAAATGAATACTGTCAAAGATAAGGATATAAGGAAACGAGCGATAAATAAATTTTCTTAAAGCAAAGAACAAGGATACTTTGTGAGCTATGACCTGAGTAATGATAATGATACTTCTTTAGTGAAAGCCGGCTCATCTTAACAGGGGCGGTGGTGAGATTCCAATGTTGCTGATCCAAAGCACCCGTCAATGTCATGAAACTTAGTTAGATAAGAAAGCTATAGATTGATTATATAAGAGTTTGAAGAAAGGGGGATGTATGTGGATAATGACTGGAATGGACTGGCTGATTTGTTTGCAAATCTGATTACAAAGTATGCTGGTGTTTTAGATTTGGATAATCTGCCAGATCCAATGCCAGTAGATAGTAACATTGAAAATGAAGATATTTTTGACATGGCAAAAACACAGATTGAGAAAAAGAAATAAAAGTGCTATAATATACTTGAGATATAAGTCCAAACTTTTTTAGAAACTATAAAGATATAGAGAAATATATTGAGGTTAATGCTATGTCAAAAGAAAAAATAAAAGTATACCTCTACACAAGAGTATCTACATCAATACAGATAGATGGTTATTCTTTAGAGGCACAAAAATCAAGAATGAAGGCTTTCGCTCTTTATAATGATTATGAAATTGTTGGAGAATACGAAGATGCAGGAAAGTCTGGAAAGTCTATTGAGGGAAGAATACAGTTTACTCGCATGATGGAAGATATAAAATCCGGAAAGGATGGAGTATCTTTTGTTCTTGTGTTTAAGCTGTCAAGATTTGCAAGAAATGCTGCTGATGTTTTATCAACTTTACAAACAATGCAAGATTTTGGAGTCAATTTGATTTGTGTTGAGGATGGGATTGATTCATCTAAAGATGCAGGTAAATTGATGATTTCAGTTTTATCAGCTGTGGCTGAAATTGAAAGAGAAAATATTCGTGTTCAAACAATGGAAGGGCGTATTCAAAAGGCAAGAGAGGGCAAATGGAATGGAGGTTTTGCTCCTTATGGTTATCAACTTATTGATGGGAAATTGATAATCAATGAGGAAGAAGCAATTGCGATACGAACTATTTTTGATCAGTATGTAAATACAACCATTGGAGCAAATGGACTTTCTAAATACTTAGAAAATCATGGTATAAGAAAAATTCCAAGACAAAATGGGAAAAATCCATTGTTCGACGCAGGTCTTATAAGAAAGATATTAAAAAACCCTGTATATAACGGGAAAATAGCCTTTGGAAGAAGAACTTTAGAAAAAGTTCATGGAACAAGAAATGAATATAAGCAAGTTGAACAAGATGAATATTTAATAGCTGAAGGTATTCATGAAGCTATAATTTCTGATGAGCTATGGCAAGCAGCTCAAGTTAAGTTAAAATCTCAAGCAAAGAAATATGAGCATGTGAATAAAGGGAAAGATACACGCACACATCTGCTTTCAGGAATTGTAAAATGTCCAATATGTGGAGTGGGAATGTTTGGAAACAAGTGTATTAAGAAAAAGAAAGATGGTACAAAGTATAAAGATTTTTATTACTATGGCTGTAAACATAGGCATATGATAAGAGGTCATAAATGTACTTACAATAAACAAATCAGAGAAGAATTGTTAGATGATGCAGTTGCTGAGGTAATTATAAAGATAGTAAGCAATCCCAAATTTGCTTCTATGATGCAAGAAAAAATTAACATGAAGGTAGATACCTCTGAAATAGAAAAAGAGATAGATAATTACCAGAAAGAATTGAGGAAGAGCCATTCTACGAAATTTAAGCTAATTGAGGAAATAGATAATTTAGATGCTGATGATAAGCACTACAAACGAAGAAAACAGGACTTAGACGATAGACTTTATCGTATGTATGATAAGATTGAAGACTTAGAATCATTGTTAATTGATGCGAAAGCAAAGAAACAAACTATTGAAGCTGAGAAACTTACAGGAGATAACATATATAAGATTTTGATCTATTTTGATAAACTTTACAAGGTAATGAATGATGTAGAGCGTAGACAGTTAATTACAGCTTTGATTTCTGAAATTCAAATTTACGAAGAAAAGCAACCGAATGGGCAATGGCTAAAATCAATTACTTTTAAACTTCCTATCATCGATGAAGATTTAAATATAGGTTTGGACAATGATGAGCATGTTGAGTGTGTGAGTTTGTTAGTGAAACGCAATTAATCCTCAAAAGGTTCACTGAACCTTTTGAGTCCACAAACGTATCACGTCGAGTGTGTAAGTTTGTTGGTAAAACGCAGTTAATCCTCAAAAGGTTCACTGAACCTTTTGAGTCCCGCAAACGCACCATGTTGAGGCGGTATGACTACTTGTATGAGCTAGATAGTAGCGAAGTAGAAGTAGATGATCTGCCCATGGGACAAGGTGAGACCGAAGGTCGAGAAGGTGCCCTGGGGTATAGGACTCGTAGAATGAGGAGAGAAACCGACGAAATGATACGGTAACAGCGAACTGCTGAGTGTGTAAGTTTGTTGGTAAAACGCAGCTAATCCTCAAAAGGTTCACCCAAACCTTTTGAGTCCCACAAACGCATCATGTTGAGGCGGTATCACTACTTGTACGAGCTGAGACCTCAGAGAAGTAGAAGCAGATGCTCTGCCCATGCGATAGGACTCGTAGAATGAGGGGGAAACCGACGAAATGATAAAGCAAGTCCGAACCGCTGAATGTGTAAGCTTGTTTGTTAAATGTGGATAATCGTTCAAAATTCAGAAGGACTAGAGATGTATATGTTGGAATTGTATCAAAATCCTTCTTATAAAGATCTAGTCGCATTTGAGTCCTTAAAAGAAGGAAAAGACTTTGTATCTAAAATAACTGGATACACTCTAGAAAATGAAAATGATTTTGTTCAAGGTAATAAAGTAGAAATAACGAACATTTAGATGAAAGGTTTAGAGTAAACATGAGTCTCTTATTTGAAGAATTTAAAACTATTTGTTTCCATTTAAATCGAGTCGGAATTACACCGACACTGATGGGGTCTTTGGGATTGGAGTTTAGAACGAAAGAAAATTGGGAGCCGTCTGACATTGACATTCATGTGCCTGGTGACCCTAGAGGTTGGGAAGCACCTGATCATCTCAGAATTTATGACTGGGACAAGATAATGAAAGTGATGAAAGACTTAGGCTACGTCTTAATAGATATTCATGAGCATGAATTCAAAAAAAATCGAGTGAGTGTTGAATATGGAAGTATTGATTCCTTACCTGATTTTGCAGGAGTTTCGGAATTTGATATAGAGCTTATTCACATTGAAGGCATCACTTTTCGTCTTCCAAGTCTAGAGCAGTATCTAAGTATTTACAAAGCTTCTTCTCAAGACTCCTATCGAAATGATCATAATAACAATAAGGATTTTAAAAAGATCGAGTGGCTGGAAAGACATTTGTAAATTATCATATGAAAAGTAGTAAGTTGTAAGACTGGCTGCTATGTTATTTTTATTATCATTTTATTGCTTATTTAATTTATACTATATTGGCTAGTAATAGAATTAGTAAAATCAGGTGGAAAAATTGTAAAAGAGCCACAGGGACTTTTCTGGGGTAGATATCAAGCATATTTTTCGGATTTAGATGGATATTATTGGGAAGTTTCTTGGGGACCCAATTTTCAATTTGATGAAAATGGACTATTGAAATTTTAGTAATTAAGTGAGATAGCAAAAATGGCTTCAAGTAAAGAATATTTAGATTTCATTTTAGAACAATTGTCTGAGTTGGAAGAAATATCATATAGAGCAATGATGGGTGAATATATAATTTATTATCAAGGGAAAATCATGGGTGGGATTTATGATGATAGATTTTTAGTGAAGCCTGTCAAAACTGCAATAGCGTATATGCCGAATGTAGAATACGAATTGCCGTATGAAGGTGCAAAGGAAATGCTATTGGTAGATGATGTTGACAACAAAGAATATTTAACCGGCTTATTTAATTCAATGTATGATGAGTTACCTGCACCAAAACCAAAGAAAAAGAAATTATGAAATCTCAGTTTATCTAGGTTATACCATTTAACGATAACCTTATGCTATCGTTAAAAAGTTTATAGAACAGACAAGACTATCTAGCATAATTAGTGTTCACTCGTTTCATGTTGAGGTCGTACCACTGCTCTTCCAATCTGAGACAGTCGAAAAGTAGAAGGGGATGGTATTGGTATCAATCAATGAGTAACAAAGTAACAGCATGATTCGTAACATTTGCTTGTAATTTGCGGAGGAACATCAGTATGGATGGAATAACAAAAGATTCTATAAAAACGGCTAAACTAATGAAACAATTATGGCCCCAATTGACCGATAAAGAAGCTATTGATGAAGTAAAAAAATATACGAATGGCAAAAATACTGCAATCTTTACTGAAGTTGAAGGTGACACAATTGTAGGTCTAGCACTATGTTCACTCAGATTTGATTATGTTGAAGGTTGTAAATATAGTCCTGTTGGATTCTTAGAAGGGATTATTGTCGACGAGGAATATCGTTTAAAGGATATTGCTAAAAATCTCTGTACAAAATGTGAGGAATGGGCGAAAAATAAAGGATGTAAGGAATTTGCAAGTGATTGTACTTTAACGAATACGGATTCTATAAGATTTCATCTCAATATTGGATTCCAGGAGGCAAATAGAATTATTCACTTTAAGAAGAAATTATAATTTCAGAACGTGGTCAAAATTTATATATCTTTAGGAAGTGTAAAAGAATGGACGGACTACGAATTACTTTTCATTAGTTAAGAATATAGTAATGTTGTAAAGTTAATCGAGGAGTTATTGATGGATTTTAGTAGTAAGGTAGCCATAAATAAAGGCTGGTCAGATGATAAAAAATATTGTGTGACAGATCAAAATCAGCAAAAATATTTCTTGCGTGTTTCTGATAAGGAGAAGTTAGATTCTAAAAAAAATGAATTTGATATGATGGAGAAAGTGGCTTCTCTTGGAGTTCCGATGTGTAAACCGATTAGCATAGAACTCTGCGATGACGAAGTGCATTCTTTACACGAATGGATAGACGGGAATGATGCAAGAGAAACCATTTTAACTGTTTCGAAAGAACAACAATACACTTACGGAGTAGAAGCAGGAAGAATCCTTCGAAAAATTCATTCTCTTCCTGTTACAGAAGTTCGTGAAGATTGGGAATCCTTTTTTAATCGTAAAATTGATGACAAAATCTCCAAATACAAAGAATGTCCCGTTCAATATGAAAATGGTCAGATTTTTATTGATTTTTTAAGAGCAAATCGAGAATTGTTAAAAGATAGACCTCAGGTTTTCCAACATGGAGATTATCACATCGGGAATTTCATGATTGGTGAAGATCGTAAAATTTATGTCATTGACTTTGATCGATTTGATATCGGAGATCCTTGGGAGGAATTCAATCGTATTGTATGGTCTGCTCAAGTCTCTCCCTCTTTTGCGTCTGGTATGATAGATGGATATTTTGATGGTAAGGTTCCAGAATTATTTTGGAAACTTCTTGCCATCTATATTCTAAATAACATAGTTGGTGCTCTGTCATGGGCTGTACCATACGGAGCTGAAGAAATATCAGTAATGCAACATCAAGCTAAGGAAATTTTAGAATGGTATGATGATATGAAGCAAATCATTCCTAGTTGGTATTTGAACAAGAAGAAGACTGAATAATGTAAACGTTGGAATATCATTTTTGGAAAATATGACACGATTATTTGCCCAAATTTAAACACATCTGACTATCTTTAATATGGGTGATTTTAATCAATACAAGTTAAACTGGTATAGTAAGGAGTTTAAACATGAAATTCCATGAATTTGGTGATAGGAATTTGCCTCCTATCTTACTGATACATGGCGGTGGCAGTTCTTGGTGGAATTATCTTCGTCAAGCACGGATTTTGTCAGAAGACTACCGTGTTATTCTACCCACTTTGAATGGCCATGGTGAAGAGTATCAACTCGATTATGTTTCTACGGAAGATTCTGCTTTGGAGATCCTAAACTATATCAAAGCAAACTATGGTGGAAAGTTGTTTGCGATCGGTGGCGTTTCTCTTGGTGGTCAAATTGCCATGGAACTTTTATCCTTAGACAGCGAGATAGCTGAGAAGGCCATCATAGATGGAAGCCTCTGTATTCCTCAACCAAGGTTAGCTAAAATCAGCATCTTTCTAGTATCACTATTTGGTAAATTGATGTTCAGTAAATTCTCTTGCAAACTTCAATTAAGCATGATGGACAAACTCTATCCTAAACTGGCTTATCCAGAGGAGATGAAAGCATATTATTTAGAGGATCTGCCAAGGACACCTATCAAAACATTGGTGACCATTTACAAAACCTATATGGGACGTTACAAGCTGAAGGATACGATTTCTGCTAGTAAGGCCCAGGTTCTGTATATCTATGGTGAAAAAGAATTAAACTGTGTGAAAGCATCAGCGAAATTATTTCAGCAGCTACATCCAAATACGATCCTGTATGAAGCAAAGGGGTATAACCATGGCTATCTATCAGCTTACCTGCCTCAAGAGTGGATTGATTTGGTGGTACCATTTTTGGAGAATAACGATTGATTATACTTTATTAATTTAGAAAGCAGAGTTTCATGGAAGTCAAAAAATATAGTCCGCTCAATTCATTAAAAAAGATAGCAGATAACCTCTGGATTGTAGATGGGGAAGAAGTACTGATGAATTTCAAACTCTTCAAAGTGCCTTTTTCAACTAGAATGACAGTTATCCGTCTGCAGAATGGTGGTCTTTGGGTGCATTCGCCGATTAAGCCTAGTGATAATTTACTTTTTGAAATCAAGCAATTAGGTGAGGTAAAACACCTTATTGCACCCAATGTCTTACATTATAGTTATATAAATGAGTGGCACGAACTATTTCCGGAAGCAGAAGTATGGCTAGCTAGTGGTGTTCAAAAGCGTGCCAGAAAATCGGGAATGAATTTATATTATGGTCATGAACTAGAGAAAGCCAATTGGAACGAGGAAATTTGTTTTACAACATTTGAGGGAAGTTTTTACGTGAAAGAGGTTGTTTTTTTCCATACTGAAAGTTCAACTCTAATTTTAACGGATCTTATTGAAAACATAGAAACAGAAAATTTATCGATTTTTGAAAAGCTACTGTTAAAAATAGGTGATAATCACTATCCAAATGGTAAAACACCAAGAGATTTAAGAATGACCTTTTTATTTGGTAAAAAACAAGCATTGAAGAGTTATCATAAAATAAAGAAATGGGAACCTAAGAATATTATTATTTCTCATGGACCGTGTATCATTGGACAAACAAAAGAGATGTTAAACCAAGCGTTCTTTTGGCTAGAGAAATAGGAATTTACTATAAAGAAATTAATAAAATATATCTAATATAATTGACTAAAATTACTTGGAGTTGTTAAATTAAGATGTGGAATCTACTTAAATTGTTGATTCTAAGAGGTATCAGTTGACACGAGAGAAAGAATATAGATTAACTAACGGTATCTCTTAATTAGATTTAGTGAAAGAAGAATCCATTTTTCACTTGAATCCCTTCTCTTTCGTATGGTAGAATGTATATACAAATTGTATGTACAAAGGAGAGGTAGAAATGGCAAACACGAAAGCAGTGAATTTTCGAGCAGATGCGATGTTTTACCAGAAAACAAAAGAGGTACTTGCTGATGAAAAAATTTCTGTGTCAGATGTCCTAAATGCAGCACTTCGAAAAATTGCTAACGGGACTGTGGATCCAAGAGAATTTGTTTCAAGTGATTTGCAGAACACGCAGTATCAAGTGGCCTTTGAGGATTTGAAGAAGGAGATTTTAGTTGGGCACCAGGAAATTGCTCAAGGGAAAGTCACTTCTGTAGCCGATGTGAGAAAGGAATTTGGTCTTGACTAAGTTGAAACGCTATCAGGTCTTTCTTGCAGATCAGGCTAAGCAGGACTTGCGTGGCATTCACGACTATATTCTTGTGAATTTTTATAGCCAGCAAGCTGCAGATGGCAAAGTTGATTTGCTATTAAGTGCTCTTGAGACCCTAGAACTGTTTCCAGAAGCCTGTCCTCTGGTATCAAGCCGGGGCTATGGTGAGATGACGAATGATGTGAAACCCTATCGTTATATGCCAATAGAGAACTATCTCGCATTTTATTATATTGAGAAGCATACAGTGTATGTTGCTCGTATACTCAGTGCAAAGCAGGATTGGGTCAAGATTTTTTATAAGTAGGATGAGGACCCCATGTTAAAATCGAATAAGCTGATTATTTTTTTAGTTTCCCTACCTTTTCTGATGGTCATTATTTTCTATTCTCTTAGTGAGCATCCTGGATATAGTGATGATGGGAATTTTGTCAGAAATCATGAGGCTGCTATTAAGAGTGAAATCATCGCACACTTAGCTCAGGAAAGGCAAGACATAAAATCTGTGACGCTCTTACCAAATACTGCTAGAGGAGAGTATGATAATGGTGGTGATGTGAGCGGACATTACCATATCTATTTTACAGCCTACGTCAACAATAACCGCGAGCGAACGATAAGCGTAGAACTATTCTTCCCAGATGCCAGCATTCCCCCATTTACCTTGTTTCCTCCCAACCCTTATAAAGACAAGGGCAAAAAGATGTCCAATTGGTTGATGGGGAATATTGAAGTATCGGAAGAAACCTCTAAATAGAAATAAGAACAATTCATGATGAATAGAATAGTAGACGATCAGATCACTCTTATTCCTTATTATAGGAATGATGAGATCTCCCTTCTTTGGTATCAAGATAGTGAGGTTTGCAAACAGGTGGATAATACTGATCAGATTTACGATGTAACAAAACTTCATAAAATGTATGATTACCTATCTTCACATGGTTCTTGCTATTATATCCAATATGAGGGAGTGTTAGTTGGAGATGTGACACTTCAAGATAATTCAGAGCTTTCTATAGTGATCAGCAAAGAGTATCAGAATTTACAGATCGGAAGACGGTGTATTTCTGAAATGATACAGATGGCCAAAGAGAAAGAAATGGTTAAGGTAACTGCTCAAATTTATCCTTTTAATACTCAAAGTCAAAGAATGTTTTTGGCTTTGGGATTTCAGAAAGTAGACGAAGAGTGGTATGAATATAAGTTGATTTAGGATTGTTGTAGATCATTTTATATATTTAAATACTGGTCCGTATTTTGTATATCAAAGAACATCAAATTGAAAATTAACTCATTAAAAACATATAATTGAAAGATGAAGCTGGTATAAATGTAGACTTGCTGTAAAAACTTGGTATAGGGGATCCATCGTTATATTTGGTAAAACTAAAAATCGAAATCTAAACAGATCTTCTATGTTTGTAACCGCTTTTTTCTGCTATAATAATACTAGATAGTAATACGGGAGTTTATTATGGTTACAAAACGATTTTTGAAAAATGTCATCGTTGGGATAGTCGCGGTTTTCATGACCTTAACTTTTGTTCATGGGGTTCAAGCTCAGCAAACGGGACTCGATTACCAAAGTCTCAACCTGCTAGCTTTTACTGGTAACAAGCAGCTCGTTTTAGGTGAGTTTGATCATTTAGGTCGTGCGACTTCAGCTCATATACAGTTACAGGACAAGGATGAACCAAAGCAGAAAAGAGAGCCACGGCTGACCTACAATCCAGTCGGCTGGCATAATTATAAGCTGTCCTATGGAAACAAAGGGAAGAAGGCCTGGTTGTTCCATAGAGGGCATCTGGTCGGCTATCAATTTAGTGGTCTGACCAATGAAGGGAAAAATTTAGTTCCCTTAACTGCATGGACCAATAGTGGAAATTATAGAGGAACCGCTGATCGTAATGATGAGGGGATGCTCTACTATGAAAAGCGCTTGGATAGTTGGTTAGCCACTCACCCTCATTACTGGTTAGACTACAAGGTGACCCCGTTTTATGCGGGTGATGAATTAATTCCGAGACAAGTAATCTTGCAGTATGTTGGGATTGATCAAGAAGGAAATCTACTCCGTATAAACTTAGGAAGTCCGAAAGAATCTGTAGATGCTTATGGGATTACCACCGTTACCTTGGACAACTACTCTAAGAATGCAGCCATTGACTATCTGAAGGGAACCGCCAAACCATCCTTAGTGCCAACGGAACCAAGTAGTCAAGCACAACCATCCAGTCCTTCTATAGAGACCCAACCAAGTCAAGCTCCTCAACCGAGTCAATCAGTAGAAGCCGCCCAACCAGTTCAACCTGTGGAGCCTACAGAACCTAGTCCTCAATTGGCTCCAGTAGTATATGTGGCAAGAAATGGGAGTGCGGATGTTTATTGGTATTCTTTAGACAATATGCCTCGCAATACTAATTTTTCTAAGGTTGTTCAGATGTCAGAAGAGCAAGCGCTGAATCTTGGAAAGAGGCATACGAGTAAAGAATGAGTATCAGTTATTTTGATACTGAGAAAGCCCAATTTCTGGGCTTTTTGTGTAGGGTAAGTACTAAATAGGAGAACTAAAATGATTGAAAATATGCTATAATAATAGGACGGAGGTAGAATATGACCTTAGATGTAGATAAAGAAAAAATGATGATTATGGGTGTGATTTTTGATAACAAAAAGGTTTTTAAGAGCGTCTGGTTTGCTCTGAGCACCAATATGATTGAAGGATGGCATCCCACGGTAGAAGATGTGGAGCGACTGAGAGAAGAGGCAGTTGCACTAGGAGTTGGATAATGGTTAGAAAAATATATGATGGGTATGATTATATAGACCCTGATAATTTATACACCTATCCCCATTCACCTGTTCTCATAAATAAATTTAATGAGAAAAATGATAATAAAGCACGAGAATTAGAATATCGTTTAGTAGCAAGCCAAAGTTTAAAACTGTTTATTAATCCAATTGAAGTAAATACTGTTTCAGATATTTTAAAGATTCATAAGTTTCTTTTTGAAGGAATGTATACTTGGGCAGGTCAATACCGTCAAGTAAATATCTCTAAAAGTGGAAATGCTTTTATGCCAGTTCAGTCTTTTGATATGGCAGAAAAATTTTTAAATACTTTGCTTTCAAACTATCTACTTAACGCAAATAATAAAATTGAGATTTGTAAAAGTTTAGCTGAGATATTAGATAATCTAAATTATTTTCATCCATTTCGAGAAGGAAACGGTCGTACTCAACGAGAAGTTATCCGTTCTCTAGCTTTGATGAAAGGCTATGAATGTGAAATTTCAATTGGTTTAGATGATGATATCTATCACTTATATATGGATGGAACAGTTTATGGAGATACTAGTAAGCTCGAACAACTGTTCAATAAACTCTTAACAGAATTATAGGCCTGTAGTATATTTTTGTAGGAAACAGTATAAAGTGATGCTTATAAGGTAAAGTCACTGCTTTAATAAAGGTCTTTAAGCCCAATTGCTGGGCTTTTTGTATTGCATTACAATCTTAAAAAGTGAGTAGTCTAAAATTATCTCACAAGATCTTGCAAACCTTTTTCTAAAGTTGTATACTAGAATGAGTTTTGTGTAATCGTTTGCATAAATTGGTAAATGATGAAAAGAAAGGAAAGTAGGAGACGAGACAGATGGAATTAACAGCGATTTATCACCGGCCTGAATCGGAGTACGCCTATCTTTATAAGGATGGCCAGCTCCATATTCGCATCCGGACTAAGAAAGAGGATATCAAACGGATTGTCTTGCATTACGGGGATCCTTTTATTTTTATAGAGGATCTATATGAAGCAACCAAGGAAATGGACAAGGTGACGACCGACGACCTCTTTGATTATTGGCAAGTGTCGGTATCTGTCAGCCATGCACGGATCCAGTACCTCTTTGAATTAGAGGATACAGCGGGAGAGAAGATCTTGTACGGAGATCGAGGTGTGGCAGCTTACACCAAGGAGAACCTAGACTTCGTCATGAACGGTTTTAAGCTTCCTTTTATCCATGAGATCGATGGATGTGCTGTTCCGGATTGGGTGGCTCAGACAGTTTGGTACCAGATTTTTCCTGAGCGCTTTGCCAATGGCAATCCAGCCCTGTCACCTGAAGGCGTCCGCCCTTGGGATGCCTCTATTGCTCCTCAAGTATTGGATTTCTTTGGTGGAGATTTGCAGGGGATCATCGATCACTTGGACTACTTGCAGGAGTTAGGAATTACAGGGCTCTACCTTTGCCCGATTTTTGAATCACCGAGCAACCACAAATACGACACCATTGATTACTTTAAAATCGATCAACATTTTGGTGATAAAGAGACCTTCCGCCAGCTAGTGAAAGAGGCTCACGCGCGTGGGATGAAGATCATGCTGGATGCCGTCTTTAACCATATTGGCTATGATTCACCCCAATGGCAGGATGTGGTCAAACACGGGGAGGATTCGATTTACAAGGACTGGTTCCATATTAAAGAATTCCCTTTCTCCTCAGAAAATCTGTGGAATAGTCGCGACTTGTCTTACCATGCTTTTGCCTTTGCGGGCTATATGCCCAAGCTCAATACGGCTAATCCAGAGGTGAAGGCCTATCTCTTGAAGGTTTCGACATACTGGATTGAAGAGTTTGATATTGATGCTTGGCGACTGGACGTGGCCAATGAAATCGACCATCAATTCTGGCGAGATTTCCGCAAGGCTGTCTTGACTAAGAAACCAGACCTCTATATCCTCGGGGAAATCTGGCATTCGTCCCAACCTTGGCTTAATGGTGATGAGTTCCATGCCGTGATGAATTACCCCCTCTCTGAGAGTATCAAGGATTATTTCCTACGGGGGCATAAGGAGACCCAGCGCTTCATTTGGGAGATCAATAGCCAGTCCATGTACTACAGGCAGCAGATCTCTGAGGTTATGTTCAACCTCTTGGACTCGCATGATACAGAGCGAATCTTGACGACTGCCAAAGGCAAACTTCAGTCCGTCAAGTCTGCCCTCGCCTTCCTCTATCTGCAACGGGGAACGCCATGTATCTATTATGGAACGGAGCTAGCTCTCATCGGTGGCCCAGACCCGGATTGCCGCCGTGTCATGCCCTGGGAGCGCGTGTCAGCAGACAATGACATGCTGAACTTTATGAAGGACTTGATCCAGCTCAGAAAAGAAGTAGCGGGCGTTATCCAGCATGGTAAAGTGAGCTTGGAAGAAGTGGAGCCAGATGTAGTGGCAGTAGAATGGCAGCATGAAGGTCACATTCTCAAAGCCTACTTTAATCACTCCAAGAAAGACTTTGTCTTAGAAAGAGGACAAGCAGATCTGATCAGTCTGGGGAGCGTCTCCGGTGAACAATTAACCATCCAGCCAAATGGATTTGTTATTTATAGAGAAGAGCTAAACGTATAAAACTATTTCTAATGGACGCATTTGTGTGCTATTTTCCGAAATCTTTTAGTTGTACATTCCCCTCCATAGGTGTATAATGTGTCCTTAGATAAACAAAATAGGAGTTTACTATGGAATTAAAAGATTTCACAGAAAAAGAACAAGAACAAATCAACCAGGGATTGAGTACAGCTGAGATTTCTGATAAAGAAGCAGCGAAGAAGTTGCTTGCTCTTGTACCGCAAGAATGGATCAAACGCATTCCTTTCTTTGTCAGAGGGCATGCGACGACCAAGACAGTTGAGCGTGTAGCCAAGCAATACCCTGAACTCTATGCAGTGGCGAAACGTCAAGGCGACCTTCCTGAAAAAGAAGGGGAAGAGCTCCGCAAGATTATGACAGCCATCTTTGAAGAAAAGATGAACAAACATAAGATTAAATAATCTTTTATAATACTTTGTTTTTTAACACACAATTGAATGAGTGATTGCAGTTGAAATGCAGTCACTTTTTTATTTACTAGCCATAGAGACTTTTACACTAGTAAATAAAAATGAACAATATTTCATGATATAATACTAATGAAAGCAGTTCCAGAGGGATGAAAATTTCATTGGAGAAAAACAAATAAAGGTAGTCATGATGAAAAAGTTTTTGATATTTATTTTTACAATTTTTGGATTATTTGCAGGAATGCTAGCTCTTATAGTAATTGATTATGAAATAAATTATAACAAATGGATAAATTCACGTTCAGGATCACAGTTGACTAATCCTGTACAAAAATACTCTTCTTCAAGTGATGGAAATAAGGATGATTTTGAATCATCAAAACAAGAATACGCTACTTCAAGTTCTAGTACGCAGAATTATGATTATAAAAAATACTCTTCTTCAAGTGATGAAAATAAGGACGATTTAGAATTATTAATGAATATGTTTATGAAAGGACTATTTCCTCCAACTTTACTATATCCAGAATATACAAGGGCATATGAAAAAGCTAAATCTTGGTCAAAAAAGCATTTATCGCAGCAGCAAATTAAAATTTATCTTACTAAGTACGACAGGTATTCAGAGGATGCTACTCAGTACGCTTTAAATAAGCTTAATGTAGACTGGAAAGAGCAAGCACTTTTAAAAGCAAAATCATATCAAGAGTTTCATTATTCGAAAGAAAAATTAGTTGAGCAACTTATAAATATTGAAAAATTTACTCAAGAAGAGGCTGATTATGCCATAGAACAAGGTAATTTCGATTGGAAAGAGGAAGCTGTGAAAAAAGCGGAATTTTATGCAAACGGTGGTAAGATTACGAAAGAAAAGTTATTAGAAAAACTTGTTGTATATAGAAAATTTACTCAAGAAGAAGCGGAGTATGCAATAGAACATGCAAAAATAGATTGGTCGAATTAAACAATAATTTTAATTTTGATTTTTGTAACATATTGAAGAGCTGGATAGTCTGCCAGCTCTTTTTTTGCTACCTATAAAGTTTCCTTAATTCGTAAAAAATAGTTGGAGCTAAGTCAGTTTTAAACTATAATATAGGATAAGGAGATTCGATAGGAAAAAGAAATGTATCATGTTACAAAACATCTTAGTACATAGACAAGGAACCACTTTATGAAACCATTTAAAAAATTCATGCTCCTTACTAGCTGTGCCTTGGCGATTTTTGCTTTAGCGGCTTGTGGTAGCAACCAAAAGCAATCCAAGGAAAAGCAGGCAAGTTCCACTGTACAGAAATCTAGTTCAGATAAGGAGCGCTACAAGGGTACCTACAGCAATCTCAACAGCAAGGCAAGTGTCGAAGAAGTGCGGACTCTTTTGTCTGCTTATTTGGATCAGGAAAGTGTAGACAAGTTTCTAGGTCTAGTAACAGACTACGATAGCATTGTCGGCTCGGTTGGCTTGACGGGTGACTTCAGCACCTTCAAGAAAACAGACTACAATGTTGAGAAGATCAGTGACTTGTGGACCAAGAAAAAGGGCGATTTCGTCGGGACCAACTGCCGGATCAATAGCTATACTCTTCTGAAGAATCGCATCGAGATTCCTAAGATGAAAGCAGATAGTGAACTTTTATTCGTGGACAATGATGCCATTGACAAAGGGAAGATCTTCGATGAGGCAGACAAGGAAGCCTTTAACATTCTGTATTCACGGGTTCCGACAGAGGCGACAACAGATGTCAAAGTCCATGCCAAGAAGATGGAAGAGTATTTTGCTCATTTCAAGTTCAATGAAAATGCGCGCATGCTTTCTGTTATCATTCATGATAACCTAGATGGAAATACCCTTTTTGTCGGCCACGTCGGTGTCTTGGTTCCTGCCAAGGATGGCTATCTCTTTGTTGAAAAGCTAACCTTTGAAGAGCCCTATCAAGCTATCAAGTTTGCGACCAAGGAAGATGTCTACAAATACTTGGAGACCAAATACCAAGACTACACAGGTGAAGGTTTGGCTAAGCCCTTTATCATGGATAATGAAAAATGGGTTGAAATGAAGTAGAGGATGAAAGACAGCGTGTTAGAATTTAGAAAGATAATGGAGTATGCTCCGATTCTATATGTGCTAGTTTTCTTGCTCTTTTTCACTCTTCTCCTTATCTTGAGAAGAAGGGCAATCGTGAAACGTAGTGGAGGTCCCTTCTTTGCTCCTTTCCATATTAGCCGTGGAATCTTCTATATCCATGTCGCTCTGTGTTTCAGTCGTCGCAGCATCCCACTGAAAGAGATCAAGCAAATCACGTATGTAATTTTTCGTGGACGATCTGGTGGCGGGGCTCGCTATGCTTTCTATATCGAGCTTAGAAATGGAAAGACTATTCCCTTCTTTTTTGGAAAAAGTAAGCGGAATGAAGAGCTAGTGAATAAACTCAAACGAAATGCTGGCAGGTATGGGTTTAAGGTAGATAGCACTGGTAATTAATTGAAAGAAAAAGGAATCACGAATGAATAGAAAGCAAGCCCTATCTATGTATTTGTTAGGGACTTTTGGTCAAGTATTAGGAGTTAGCCTTCTGGTGTGGTTTTTAAGAGCAGGAGGAGTGAAGGTTGATTTTACATCACCAATGGGGATGATCGCTGTTGTTTTAGGAGGCTTATCATCTGCTTTTTGGGGTAGTCTTGCTAGTATTGTCTACTATCAATCTAATGTCAAACAAGTTTTAAAAGATTTTTTTCAAGTCAAAGACAGTTTGGCAAATTATTGCTTGGTGCTCGTTTTCTTGTTGCTTGACTTTTTCCCATTTATCTTAGGTGGTAAGATCACCACTCAATCGTTGGTCTTGCCAGTAGTGCTCTTTTTCAAGGCTCTCCTTTTTGGTGGAGTTGAAGAAATTGGCTGGCGTTATTTCTTTCAACCAACTTTGGAGGAAAGAATACCTTATTTTTCAGCTACTTTGATTACCTTTTTAGCTTGGTCTAGTTGGCATCTACTATACTTTTATATCGACGGTTCTTTAGCTGTCATTCAATTGTTTCCGTTTCTAGTAGGTTTGCTAATTAACTGCTTTATCTTATCGGCCTTGTATCATAAAACGCAAAATTTATGGCTCTGTGTCATAACCCATGCCTGTATCAATTCCTTGTCTCAGATTCTAGTGAATGAAGAGGTATGGCTATCTATCGTCAGTAAAATTCTTATTATTAGTTTAGCAATCTGGATTGCAAGAAAGAAGTATGTAACTGTAAAGGAAGAAAAATGAGCAAATTTATTTCAAAACAATCAGTCGCTATCTGGTATGCATTGACTGCCCTCCTTGCTACTTTTCTAGTAGGTCAAGTTATCCTTTTCTTTTTCCCAGATAGGAGTAGTTTGGGTGCCTCACTACTGTTTATCCTAATGAACTTGATTCCCATGATTGTGGCTGCTGTCTTTTCTCTTGTGTTGAGTGAAGTCAACTCCTTGGGTGAATTTTTCAAAAAGGTCTTTCTTCAAAAAGAAAGTTCCCTATCTTGGATCCTAGCTTTCTTCATCCCCGTCATTTATTATGGGATTTCCATCCTGCTCATGAATGTTCGCTTTACTGGGAACTCCCTCTTGGCCTTCTTCCTTTATTTCCCCTGGACATTATTATATGGCGGTCTAGAAGAAGTCGGTTGGCGTTGGTTTTTACAAGATCATCTTTCCTTTAGTAAGCACTTTATAGCTAAAATGATGGTTCTTTCCATTGTCTGGTTCCTCTGGCATATTCCTATCTATCAACTCCCTTGGATTACAGCAGGTTCGTCCAACTATCTTATCTTTTACCTGATGATTTTAGGGAATGCCTTCCTATTTGGAGCGCTCAAAGAGTACTCGAAAGGAGCTGTTCCTTGTATCCTTGCTCATATGCTGATCGATAGTCTAGCTGTTCTCATGCTGGTTCAGAGCTCTCTTCCTCAGATTATCCTTCTGGTTAGCTTCGAAATCCTAGTAGCCTCTTGGCTAGTGACTATACGAAAATCATAAAAAAGCCTTCAATCTCTCATCCAATTTCGGTGGGAGGTTTTTTTATATGGTGATAAAATATAACTTTTTAGCTAATGACGCATTCCAGCATATAGGACTTCATAAAGAAGTCTGTAAAATGATATAATTAGTTTAACGAAGAACTCAGAGATAGGATTATCGATCATTTAAGGAGAAAAGACCATGCAAAAAACTTTTCAGTTATTGCGAAGAGGAGATATCGAAGGAGTCCGTCAGATATTGGATAAAAAGCCTGAAGAAGTCAATGCTGTTTCGGGTGACAAACCTAAAAGAGATCAAGGCCAATCCCTTCTTCAAGTCGCTATTAAATCGGGACATTTAGATATTGCGGACTTACTCATTGATAGAGGGGCAGATCTTAACTTTATTGAAGAACCGACAGAGCTGAATCCATTTTGTCAACCGGTCATCCAAACTGCTGGTGGAAGAGCTGTATTTGACTGCAGGCGCATGATCAAACGTTGGAATGGTCAATATGAGATGTATTCGTCTAAGGAAAAGTCTGACCAATCCTTCAAGGTTTTTAAAAAAATGTTAGAACTTGGAGCAGATATCTCTCAGAAGGATAGTCATGGGGGAACTTTATTGCAAAATATTTTAATAGAAACCAAGGAAGTTCTGCCATCTTATTATTGGAAAAGAAAAGAAACGAGCGATAATGTCCTCGTTACGGATGAATTACGTCATGATTTAAATCGTATTTATGATCTCCTGATTCGTTACGGTGTGACATCGGAAGAGATTTCTGCCTATCATAAGATTCCTCTAAAAGAGCTTTACCAGAACAGTCCGACCATGGAATTCTTAAAGCGGTTGGATTAAAGCAGATCTTGATAAGCATGTGAAATACTAGGAAGAGCCTTAGGCTCTTTTTTCTTTTGCCGACGAGGATAGAAACAGATTGTTTTTTCTTTTGGCCAAATTATGGTACTCTAAAGATAGAACAATAGAAGGGTTTTCTGAAAATGCATTTAGCTGATTTAATGGAAAAAAGTGAGGGTGGACAGTTTTTAATCCTGTCTCATCTGCAGCAACATTCTCCAAGCAGTCTGTCAGAAGTGATGGCGGAGACAGATTTTTCCAAAGCAACCTTGAACAAATATCTTGCATTGATCAATGACAAGGCCAAAGAGAATCAGCTGGCCCTTTCCATTGAACGAGAAGATGAAAATCTTCGCCTTCTTGTGGGTTCGGATACAAAGGGGCGTGACATTCGACGGGCTTTTTTGGACAATTCGATCAAGTACCAACTATTGATCTATTTGCTTTATCATGGTCAATTTCAAGCTCAACAATTAGCTCAGGAGCTTTTGATTAGTGAAGCGACATTAGGGCGTCATATTTCGGGCTTGAATAAAATATTAACTGAATTTCAATTTTCCATCCACAATGGGCGCCTCAAGGGTCCTGAACATAAAATTCGTTATTTTTATTTTGGCTTGCTACGAAAGGTTTGGGCTAGTGCAGACTGGAAACAAGAACTTGCCAAGAAAGAAAGACAAACCGAAATTGAAACCTTAGAAGAGCTCTGTGGTGCCCAGTTGTCTCAAGGCCAACGCTTGGATTTTGTTCTCTGGTCCCACATTACCCAGCAACGACTTAAGGTCAATGCCTGTCAGTTTCAAGAAATTGAACAGAAGATGAAGGGCTATACGGACAACATTTTTTACCAACGCTTGTTTCGTCGGGTAAACCAGTTCTTTTCTGGGAAACACATCGCTCTTAGCCATGAAGATGGAGAGATGTTAGTCCTCTTTGCTTTCCTTGTCACCCATCGGATCCTCCCGCTTCATACTATGGAGTACATCTTAGGCTTTGGGGGAGAGATTGGTAATTTGACAACGCAACTCATTCAAGAGATGAAAACGCAGAAGTTATTAGGGGATTATATCGAAGGCCCTGTGACCTATGAATTAAGCCAAATTTGTGGACAGGTCTATCTTTTTACAGGCTACCTTCTTCAAGACAAGTATAAGTACCAACTTGAAAGCCACAATCCTTATGTCTTTAGTAGTCATGATTATAGAGAAGTAGCAGACACTATCTTCAGCAAACTTCCAATCTTTTGCCAAGGGACAGCTCTGGATAAAAAAATCAAGTGGGAGTGGCTCCAATTAATGGAGTATATCGCAGAAAATAGTGGGAGACAAATTAAGATCGGCTTAGACTTAACAGTGGGCTATTTAGGCTATACACGGATGACAGAAGTCCTCAATCGCTACTTAGAGTACAATCATTTTATTACCATTGAAGCCTTTGATCCAGCTTCAGATTACGATTTGATCGTGACCAACAATCCTATTAGCCATACCAATCGGATCCCTGTCTATTATTTAAAATATGATTTAGATATGATCGATCTAGCCAATATTCGTCAGATGATCTACCAAGAAGAAGGTTAATAAAGGTATTCAATGCCTGATGAGACTTTTACGATATTATTGAGCTGAATTAGAAGTAATAAAAAATTTGAGGTTAGGCAGAACAAATTCTAAACGAATTGTTCTGCCTGGCTTTTTTATTAGATTTTTCTAAAAATTTCATTTTTCTAAGTCTTAGAAATCCTTATGAAACAAGGGTTCTGAATCCATCTACTCAATTTTTTTAAAATTCTTAAAAAAATTGATGATCATGAAAGCGGTTTATTTTGTATATTAGACAATGTAAGGAGTACGTCTCCTAAAGAATATTTCTTTTTCCCAGGAGGACAGTTCATGTCACAAGAAAAATACATTATGGCCATTGACCAAGGAACAACAAGTTCAAGAGCCATCATTTTCAATAAAAAAGGAGAAAAAGTAAGCTCAAGTCAAAAAGAGTTCACGCAAATTTTCCCTCAAGCTGGTTGGGTTGAACACAATCCAAATGAAATCTGGAATTCTGTTCAGTCTGTTATCGCTGGTGCCTTTATCGAGAGTGGCATCAAACCAGGACAAATCGAAGCTATCGGAATTACCAACCAACGAGAAACAACCGTTGTTTGGGATAAGAATACTGGACTTCCAATCTACAATGCCATTGTCTGGCAGTCTCGCCAAACTGCTCCTTTAGCTGAACAGCTTAAGAGCCAAGGTTATGTCGAAAAATTCCACCAAAAAACAGGTTTGGTCATTGATGCCTACTTCTCAGCAACTAAAATTCGCTGGATCTTGGACCATGTAGAAGGAGCACAAGAACGTGCTGAAAAAGGAGAATTGCTCTTTGGAACCATCGATACTTGGTTGGTTTGGAAGTTGACAGACGGAGCTTCTCACGTAACAGACTATTCAAACGCTGCTCGTACCATGCTCTACAATATCAAAGACCTAAAATGGGACGATGAGATCTTGGAAATCCTCAATATTCCTAAGGCTATGCTTCCAGAAGTGCGTTCAAACTCTGAAATCTATGGGAAAACAGCTCCTTTCCATTTCTACGGTGGAGAAGTTCCTATCTCAGGTATGGCGGGTGACCAACAAGCAGCCCTCTTTGGACAGTTGGCCTTTGAACCTGGTATGGTCAAAAATACTTACGGTACTGGATCTTTTATCATCATGAATACAGGTGAAGAGATGCAGCTATCTGAAAATAACTTGCTGACTACCATTGGATATGGAATTAACGGGAAAGTATACTATGCCTTAGAAGGATCTATCTTTATCGCGGGTAGTGCCATTCAATGGCTTCGTGATGGGCTTCGTATGGTCGAAAACTCACCTGAATCTGAACAATATGCTCGTGATTCTCACAACAACGATGAAGTCTATGTGGTACCAGCCTTTACAGGTCTAGGAGCACCATACTGGAATCAAAATGCTCGTGGTTCGGTCTTTGGCTTGACCCGTGGAACAACCAAAGAAGACTTTATCAAGGCGACTCTTCAATCCATTGCTTATCAAGTACGTGATATCATTGATACCATGCAAGTTGATTCTAAGACGGCTATTCAAGTCCTTAAAGTGGACGGTGGAGCAGCTATGAATAACTTCTTGATGCAGTTCCAAGCAGATATTCTCGGTATTGATATCGCTCGTGCGAAAAACTTGGAAACAACAGCTTTGGGGGCAGCCTTCCTTGCTGGTCTGTCAGTCGGCTACTGGAAAGACCTAGATGAATTGAAAGAACTCAATGCAACTGGTGAACTCTTCGAGCCTTCTATGAACGAATCTCGTAAAGAACAACTATACAAGGGATGGAAGAAAGCTGTTAAAGCTACCCAACTCTTTGCAGAAATTGAAGACTAGTCAAGACTTTAGTAGGATAGAAAGTGAAGAATTATGGAATTTTCAAAGAAAACTCGTGAATTATCGATTAAGAAAATGCAAGAACGTACCCTGGATCTTTTGATTATCGGGGGTGGGATCACAGGTGCTGGGGTAGCCTTGCAGGCAGCAGCAAGTGGTCTTGAAACAGGTTTGATTGAAATGCAGGACTTTGCGGAAGGGACATCAAGCCGTTCAACAAAATTGGTCCACGGTGGACTTCGTTACCTCAAACAATTTGACGTAGAAGTGGTATCAGATACGGTATCAGAACGTGCAGTAGTGCAACAAATTGCTCCTCATATTCCAAAACCAGACCCAATGCTCTTACCAGTCTATGATGAAGATGGGGCAACTTTTAGCCTCTTCCGTCTCAAGGTAGCCATGGACCTCTATGACCTCTTGGCAGGTGTCAGCAATACACCAGCTGCCAACAAGGTCTTGACCAAGGAAGAAGTGTTGGCTCGTGAGCCTGAGTTGAAACAAGAAGGTCTTGTCGGTGGTGGGGTATACCTAGACTTCCGTAACAACGATGCTCGTTTAGTGATTGAAAATATCAAACGTGCCAACCAAGATGGGGCTCTCATCGCCAACCACGTAAAAGCAGAAGGATTCCTCTTTGATGAATCTGGCAAGATCACAGGTGTAGTAGCGCGTGATCTCTTGACTGATGAAGTCTTTGAAATCAAGGCTCGTTTGGTGATTAATACAACTGGACCTTGGAGCGATAAAGTGCGTAATCTCTCAAATAATGGAGAGCAACATTCACAAATGCGTCCAACCAAGGGTGTTCACTTGGTCGTAGATTCAAGCAAAATCAAAGTTTCTCAACCAGTCTACTTTGATACTGGTCTTGGAGACGGTCGTATGGTCTTCGTCTTGCCACGTGAAAACAAAACTTACTTCGGAACGACCGACACAGACTACACTGGTGACTTAGAGCATCCAAAAGTAACTCAAGAAGATGTCGACTACTTGTTGGGAATCGTGAATAACCGCTTCCCAGAAGCTCACATCACCATCGATGATATCGAAAGTAGTTGGGCTGGTCTTCGTCCGTTGATCTCAGGAAATAGTGCTTCTGACTACAATGGTGGTAACAACGGCACTATCAGTGATGAGAGCTTTAATGCTTTGATTGCAACAGTTGAAGGCTATCTTTCTAAAGAAAAATCGCGTGAAGATGTTGAATCAGCAATCAGCCACTTGGAAGGTAGCACTTCTGAAAAACATTTGGATCCATCTGCTGTTTCTCGTGGATCAAGCTTAGACCGCGATGACAATGGTCTTTTGACTCTGGCTGGTGGGAAGATTACAGACTACCGCAAGATGGCTGAAGGAGCTATGGAACGTGTCTTGACCATACTTAAGGAAGAGTTCGACCGTCAGTTCAAATTAATCAACTCTAAGACCTATCCAGTATCAGGTGGAGAAATTAACCCAACTAACGTGGATTCTGAAATTGAAGCCTTTGCTCAACTCGGCGTGTCTCGTGGATTGGACAGCAAGGAAGCTCACTACCTAGCTAACCTATACGGTTCTAATGCACCTAAGGTCTTCGCCCTTGCTCATAGCGTGGAACAAGCACCTGGATTGAGCCTAGCAGATACCTTGTCACTTCACTATGCAATGCGCAATGAATTGGCTCTTAGCCCTGTTGACTTCCTTCTTCGTCGGACGAACCACATGCTCTTCATGCGCGATAGTTTAGATGCGATGATCGAACCTGTTTTGGATGAAATGGGCCGCTTCTATGAATGGTCAGAAGAAGAAAAAGCTGGCTACCGAAAAGATTTGCAAGTTGCTTTGGAAAACAATGACTTGACAGCATTAAAAAATTAAGAAAAACAAAAAAGGGGTTGGAAAGAAGAATATCTAACCGGCCCTTCTTTTTGATGGAGAATAACGTATATGAAAGAAATATTTGGTGAATTTTTAGGAACTCTAATCCTGATTCTATTAGGGAATGGGGTCGTAGCAGGAGTGGTTCTTCCAAAAACAAAAAGCCACAACTCCGGTTGGATTGTCATTACCCTTGGTTGGGGGATTGCAGTTGCAGTGGCAGCCTTTATCTCTGGTAAGTTAAGTCCGGCACATTTGAATCCAGCGGTGACAATTGGGGTCGCTCTTAATGGTGGACTAGCTTGGGCATCTGTGATTCCTTATATCATCGCTCAATTCGCTGGAGCCATGGTAGGGCAAGTCCTTGTCTGGTTACAGTTCAAACCGCATTACCTAGCAGAAGAAAATCCTGGAAATATCCTTGCAACCTTCAGTACAGGTCCAGCTATTAAGGATACTACTTCAAACGTCATCAGTGAAATCCTTGGAACCTTTGTCTTGCTTCTGACTATCTTTGCACTTGGTCTTTATGACCTTCAAGCAGGACTTGGTACTTTTGCCGTTGGTACCTTGATCGTAGGGATTGGTTTGTCTCTCGGTGGAACTACAGGTTACGCTCTTAACCCAGCTCGTGACCTAGGCCCTCGAATCATGCACAGCCTCCTTCCTATTCCTAACAAAGGAGATGGTGACTGGGGTTACGCTTGGATCCCAGTAGTTGGTCCAATCATCGGTGCAGTACTTGCAGTAGCAGTCTTTAAAATGTTTTAAAAAAATGAAAGAGGCTGGGACAAAAGTCCTAGCCTCTCAATTGTCTTTGGATTGTCGAGCAAGACGCAGTGGTTGAGTGGGCTCTACTACGCTGATTTCATCAGCTTT
>ERZ773044.57-NODE-57-length-61679-cov-6.19478_pt1 | contig 61679 bp, 75 predicted proteins | sample MGYA00511897_ERZ773044 | MGnify/ENA primary metagenome ERZ773044 (study PRJEB29015, sample SAMEA2738116) | human oral metagenome | biome: human oral; feature: human-associated habitat; material: saliva | place: China | collected 2170 ...
TGTGCAGTGCCGCCGGCATCACCGTAACCGCCTACACCGACCACGCCGAAGCCGTTGTGGGGAGGTGTTAGTTTTGTCATAGTGGGGAATACGAAAAAAAAGGGTGAAATTTTAATAAAAACAGAAGAATAGAAGAAAAACCGAAAAAATTTGAAAATGCAAAAAATCGCGCAAAACTTGTCAAAGTTCTGACAGTTTCGCGCGATTTTTGTCATAGGTATATCAGAAAACAAACAAAACCATCACGGCGCGATACCGCAGTCCCAGAGGTATTTTCCGAGAATTTGGAACTCGTCAGGGTTGTCGGCGGTTAGGGTTAGCTGGATTGTGGGGTAGATGGATTTATTTGGGTTGTCGCTGATGATGTTGAGTGTATCGGCGGTCAGGCGTTGTAGACGCTTGACACGCAGTTCGTCGTGTTGGCGGAATAGATAGATGCCTTCGCGGGTGTATTGGGCAGCGGATTGCCACATGACGGTGCCTTGGTCTATAAGGGTTGGAAACATGCTGTCGCCATCGATACGGGTACAGAAGCAGTCAGCAGGTGTCAGTCTCAGGTGTTGGAAAAATGAGGTGCGAAACCACATTGCTTCAGGCTCGGTATCCCACGGTATTGCCCCCGCCCCCGCGCTGGCGAAGACTTCTTTGTAGTATCGAACGGGCACGATTTTACTGGTGTCCTGACGGGATGCCCATTCCATATACGGAAAAACGTCTGGCGGTAAGGCCGTTTGTTCTAGTTGGGTTTCTTCCCGAACGCTGCTTTCTGCTCCATCTATCAGGTGCAATAATCCTTTTTTTTCTAATTCTTCAATAACATAGGTTGGAAGTTGAAAAATAGTCTTCTTCCCCCCTGGTCCTCCTTTTCCATCTACTTTTTCAAATGACCACTCCTCCCTTTTAGCTTTTGTAGATATTCCTCTTTCTGTTTTGGGCAGGGTTTTCAAATCTGCAGATTTGGCTAGAACCTCTAAATCTGATGCACTGAACCACGCATTCATAGTTCCGAACTTTCCTAAAAAGTATCGAAAAATATAGAAAAATAAATTTCAATATAAATCAATTTGTTAAATAGAAGTACCGAAAAAGTACCGAAATAAGAGTTGCGAAAAATATTTCCATACTCTATGATTTTAAAAACAGCGAAACGACAGCTTTAAAGAAGTATAGCCGATTTTGCGATGCTCTTTAACAATTTGGAAAAAAGCCGAAAAAAGACGGGTATTCGACCCGTCAGGAAGGAGACTGTTTAACAGGCCGTCTGAAAATGATTCGGACGGCCGATTAAGCTGTTTTATTGAAATATTCAACAAATGCGAAAGGACTTAAAAAATGAAACATGTTGCAAATGTTATGAGAATGAATGATTGGAATACAAATCAGGAAAGCACGGTAGGGCGAATCTTTGCCCAAGGGCGTGGAAAAGCCAAAAAGCACCTGATTGTATGGCTGAACGGTAAAAAAGAAGTGTTTGGCGGTAACTATTACGACGCATGCGCTGCCGGACTGGGTGCCGATACGTGGAATTTCATCCGCCCCGTCTAATATTTAACAGGAGGTTGTTTATGCACCCGGAACTGATTAGGGCTGAAATCAAGATGAAGGGGCTGTCGCTTGCCGATGTGGCTGCGATGGCGGGTGTCGGCGAAAGCACGGTGCGTCAGGCTTTAAGGAAGCCTTCGACTGCGGGCGAGGTGGCAATTGCCGAGGTTTTGGGCAAGCCGCTGCACAAATTGTGGCCGGAGCGGTGGACAAAGGACGGGCGGCGCATCCGCCCGCGCTACGCACACTTATATAAAGAGGCAGCGGCATGAAAACGCATTATTCAATTTCTGAACTTTATAAAATGAGTTTGGAAATTCTACCAAGTACCGAACGCGGCATTCAAATAAGGGTTCAGAAAGAATCCTGGCCTTTCATCGAAGTCGCCGGTAAGGGCGGCAAAAACGGCAAACGCCGTGAATATGCCCCGCCGCCTGATGTGATGAAACAGATTCAGGCGCGGAAGCTGGAGGAGGCCTTGGGCGGACTGGAAGATTTACCCTCGCCCACGGAGATGGAAGGCAAACCCGCCGTCAGGAATGAAGAAACCCCACTCGCACTTCCTGAAACGGTGTGTATTGTCGATGGTTCGACCGAGCAACAGCGTTTATGCGAATCATCGCGCCGCGGTGTGCTGGCGGCGGTTGAGCGGGTAATGGCCGAAGCGGGCGTATCGAAGGAGGCGGCGATTACTACTGTTTTGACTCAGGCGAAGATGCCGGGCTTCGAGCATATTGAGAAGCTGTTTTCCCTTGCGGCGGATGGGCGCGGCGGTGGCGGAAAGCTGCCGAGCCCACGGACAATCAAGCGTTGGTTTGCAGCCCGCGAATGTAACAGCCTCGCGCCGAAAATATCACAGAAAGATATGAACGTACCGTCTTGGCTGCCGCTGTTTCTGGAATGCTACCGTCTGCCGATGAAACCGTCAGTTGCCGAAGCTTACCGTTTTTTCTTACGGCGGCTGGAATCAGACGGGAATGAATGCCCGAGTATCCATACCGTGCGCCGCTGGCTGGACAAGGTGGGCAATGTGGAGCGGGAACGGGGGCGGCGCGGGGCACGGGATTTGAAAAACATCCTGCCGCACAAACGGCGCGATTTTCTGCATTTGAAACCTGCCGCCATCTACACCGCCGACGGTCATACGTTTGATGCGGAGGTGTTGAATCCGTTATCGGGGCTGCCGTTCAGACCTGAAATCACGACGGTATTGGATGTGGGGACGCGGCGTTGTATGGGCTGGAGCGTGGGGCTGGCGGAAAGCCGGTTTACCGTGCTGGAAGCTTTAAGCCACGCAAGCCACGCGGCCATCGGTGCGCTCTGGTATGTGGACTGGGGTAAAGGTTTTGAAAACTTGATGATGACGGATGAGGCGACAGGGCTGATGGGCAGGCTGGGCATGACGATGACGCATTCGCGGGCTTATAACTCGCAAGCGAAGGGCGCGTCGGAGCGCAGCCACAATATTTTCACACGGGCGGCGGCAAATCTGCCGTCTTTTGTGGGGAAAAATATGGACGAAGAGGCGCGGCAGAAGCTGTTTAAGCTGTCGCGTAAGGAAGTCCGCCTGCACGGAAAGATTTTAAATTCGCCGATTCCGACTTGGGATGAGTTTAAGGGGTATATCGAATGGGTGGTGGACGAATACAACGACCGACCGCACCGTTCGCTGCCCAAGTTTACCGACCGAGAAGGCAAACGCCGGCATATGTCGCCTAATGAGTTTTGGGCTTTGAAGGTGGCGGAGTTTGGCGAGCCGCCGAAGGTGTCGCCGGAGGAGGAAGGTTATCTGTTCCGACCGCAGGTGATGCGCACGGTACAGCGCGGGGAGGTGTCGCTGTTCAACAATACCTATTATTCCGCCGAACTGATGGAGTTCAACGGTGAGAAGGTTCGGGTCGGCTACGACGTGCAGGATGCGCTTTGGGTTTGGATTTACGACGATGTAGGCCGCCTTATCTGTAAAGCGGAATGGCATGGCAACTCGACGGATTATATGCCTGTCAGCGTCTTGGAGCGCGCGGAAGACAAACGCAACGACGAGCGTCTGAAACGCAACGAGCTGCAACAGCAAAACATTCTGAAAGAACGCCGCGTACCGACCATCGAACATCAGGACTCGGTCAATATCGGGGGAATGGTGATGGGTATGGCGGAAGTCAAAGCGAAGGCTGCTTTACTGGCGGAGCGCCGAAGCCGTGCGGATGATGTAACGGTAGAGACGGCGGAAGTGAAGGCGGTCAAGAGGCCGTCTGAAACGGAAGCTGCTGCGGGTTGGTCGGTACCGTCCGAAGCGTCGGAACGGTTTGCACTGTATCAGCGGATTTGCGGTCAAACGGATTTGCCGCCGCAGGCGCAAAGATGGCTGGAGCGGTATCCGCAAAGCAATGAGTATAAGGCGTTGTCCAAACGGGTGATGACGGCTTGATTTTAAGGATTTTTTATGGAAGTTAAATTTAGAGTACGAAATATCAAGGGTGGTCGGGTTTTGCGCTGCTTCGATGAATGTGAATCGGAATCGGCGTTGATGGATGCCGCCATCGCCCGACGGGATCGGGCAATGGCGGAACGGAGGGCGCGGTTAATGGCGGAAATGCTAGGTGCGCGAGGCGGCAAGCATGATGTCGTAGATAAAGTCTAAGTCGGTGCCGTTTTCGGGGTTCTTGTCTTCCAACTGATTGAGCAGGCGGGCGCATTCCGCCTCTGTCATCACATCCGCCCGAATATTTGCCGCCAACAGGCAGGCAATCAGTATTTCCAACATTGTGATGGTGCGTTCGGTTTCCTGCTTGTGGATGGTAAAAGCGGCGTGCAGGCGGTTCAATTCTTCTTGCAGGGCTTGGGTTTCATTTATTTCAGACGGCCTTTCGGGGTTTTAAACAAGGTTTACTTACTTTTTAAAAGGATTTTAAAAATGAAAATTGCCAATATCAACAATTTATCGCTGGTTTCGGTCGCGATGGAACGGCTGGTCAACCGTATGGACGGTTTGCCGGGCTTGGGTGTGTTGTACGGTCCTTCCGGCTTCGGCAAGACGACGGCAACGGTGGCGGTGGCAAATGAGACGCGCGCTTACTATGTGCAGCTGCGCAGCGCGTGGAGCAAAAAGACGCTGTTGGAAAAAATCTGCTTCGAGATGGGTTTGCCGCCCGCCCGAACGGCGGCGGGCTGCCTAGACCTTATTTGCGAGCAATTGGCAGCCAGCCAAAGGCCGCTGATTTTAGACGAGGCGGACTATTTGGTTACACATAGCGGGATGGTCGAGTTGGTGCGCGATATATACGAGGGCAGCCAAGCCCCGCTGATGTTGGTGGGCGAGGAAATGTTGCCGACCAAACTGAAGAAATTCGAGCGTTTCCACGGGCGTGTGCTGGCTTGGGTGCCTGCGCAACCGGTCGATTTGGCCGACGCGGAAGAATTGGCGAAGGTGTACGCGCCTGATCTGACGTTTGAGCGCGACGCATTGTCTTATCTGGTGGACTTGGCGCACGGATCGGTACGCCGCGTGACGGTGAATCTGGTCAATTTGCTGGAACTGGCCAACCAACAGGGCTTGGATACGGTAACGCGTGAGGTGTGCGTGAAAGCCGACCTTTACAAGGGCGATGCACCGAAGCGGGGAGTCAAGCTATGAGCGTGGAACTGACCAAGCCGCGCAACAGGCGGCAGGAAATATGGAACTGCCTGCGCCGCCACAAGGAACGGTTTCAAACCACTGACGAAATTGCAGAATCCTGCGACCTGAAAGCTCCGGCGGTGTATGCCTACCTGCAATGCCTGCACAAGGCGGGTTATGTGGGCATTCAGTACCCGCTTGGCTACGACAAACGCTACGGCTATCGCTTGGAACGAGACTGCGGGACGGATGCGCCGCGCCTTAAAGCCGACGGTACGGCGGCGAGGTGCGGCATCCACGAAGCTCTTTGGCGGACGATGAAAATCCTTAAAACTTTTGATTTTGATTGCCTTATTGCCCATGTCCGCATGACCCACGATGTATCCCGCGATATGGTTAAGTATTACACGCTGGCCTTGGAGCGGGCGGGGTATCTGAAAAACACAGGCAGCGCGCGGAAAAAGTCGTTTGTCCTGTTGAAAAACACTGGGTCGAAAGCACCGTATGTGATGGCGGTCAAAGAGGTTTATGACCCGAACTTAGATGAAATTGTTTTGAGGGATGTGCCCGAATATGAATGATAAAGACTATATGAAAGAAGACTGGTTCGCCGTCTTGAAAGAGGAAGTGGAAAAGAATGGGACGGCGAAGACGGCGGCGAGGCTGCGTTACAGCATGACCAGCATCAGCCTGATACTCAACGGCAAATACAGCGGCAAACCCGACAGGGTGGCGGCCAAGGTCAGGGAGGTATTCCGTAAGGTAATGTGCCCGTTCGAAAACCGCCGTATGGATCGCACCGAATGTATCGAAATCGCACTTGCCCCCGCTCCGACGCACAACCCCATCAAGATGCAGCATTGGCGGTCGTGTCAGAAATGCGAAATCAGGCCGTGTGAAAAACGCAAAAGGCCGTCTGAAAAATAACCCTTTGATTAGGCGTTATATTTTTTTGCCTGCCGTTTTAAATAAATGATTGTTTTATAAAGGTTTTGTAAAAATGGAAGAGTTAAAAATCAAACTGATGCATTGGGCGGTGGCGGTGCCTGCGGCCTGGATGATGGCCGCGTTGCCCTCGTGCGAAGCCGTACCCGCAGTGCGGCAGGAAGCCGTGCAGGTGCATATTGCCGATTGGGAAGAGAAGCCGGTGTCGGCCGAATCCCCGCCGCAGGGACGCATGGCGGAATGGCCGATGCCGGGCGAAGTGCCGCCGATGCCGTTTGAGCCGACCGAGGAAGATTTTGAATCGGGGTTGGCGCATTTTTGAAGAATGAGGATACAGGAAATGGATAAAGAAAAGGTATTGGACAAGATTAAAAAGTGTTTGGCTTTGGGTAAATCGGCTAACGAGCATGAGGCGGCGCAGGCGTTGAAACAGGCGCAGGCGTTGATGCGGAAGTACGAAATCAGCGATGCGGATGTAGTCCTATCGGACATTGGAGAGCAACGCGGTGGGCGGAAAATGGCGTTTAAATTGGCGCAGTGGCAGTGGAACGTGGCGAACATGGTTGCCGACGTGTTCGGCTGCGCATGCTACATGCGTGGCAAGACGATGATGTTTTACGGCTTGGGCAACCGAGCCGAAATTGCTGCCTACGCCTTTGAGGTGGTTTATCGGCAGATTACCGCCGCCCGCCGAAATTTTTTGAAAACCTGCCGTGCGAGAAAGCCTGCGCACCGTCGCTATCTTGCCGACCAGTTTTGCGATGGTTGGATGTGCGGCGCATGGGAGGTTGTCAAAAGCTTTGAAATGCCTGCCGAAGAAAAGGCCGTCATGGATGCCTACACCAAGAAAGAACATCCGAACATGGTCGTGGCGGCAACAAGAGATGCCAAAACGTCAGAGCTGCAAGGCAGTTATGCTCAGTTTGAGGCGTGGAGGAGCGGGGCGGATGCGGGAAAAAATGTGCAACTGCATCACGCCATGAGCGGCACGGAAGAAGTGAAACGGATAGGGGTATGAGAAATGAACGCAAAAGAACTGTTGGAATGGCTGGAAGAGCGCGGCGAGCTGTACATCTGCAAAGCAGACGGCGGCAGCTATACCGTCGTCGCACGGGCGGCTGACGGCGTGTTGAAGACGGCGGAAGCGGCCACGTTGGGTGAGGCGGTTTTGATGTGGGAGGAAATGTGATGAACATCCGTTGCCCTAACTGCGGCGCGGTGCACAGCCTGGATACCTTAATCAACGATGCCGACGCATCGGCGGTGCTCAAGGCCGTATTGGATATGGATGCCGAGTTGGGCAAGGCGGCCATCCGCTATATCGGCCTGTTCCGCCCCGCCAAGTCGCAGTTGAGCTGGTCGCGGACGGCGAAACTGCTGAACGAGCTGCTGCCGTCGATTAAGGCTGCAACCGTCGAACGCGACGGCGTGTCCTACTCCGCCCCTGCGGCGGCATGGATACATGGCTTTACCGAAACGCTGGCCGCCCGCGATATAGGCCGTCTGAAAACACCGCTTAAATCTCATGGGTATTTGTACGAAATCGTCAGCAAATGGCAGCCGTCGGCCGCTGCGGCAGTGCCTGCCCGTCCGATGCCTGCGGATGCGGCGGCAGTCAATACCAAGCTGCGCGGCGGCATACAGAATTTGATGGAGTGGGCAAATGGGGAAGAACAATAGCTGGCTGAAACAGGAAATCGCACAGGGGCTTGCCATGCTTTCCGCGCTGAATCTCAAAGGCCGCCCCGCCTCGGCGGATTTGGCGGCCGTCGCCAAACTTTGGTTGGGCATACTGAGCAGCCGGCCGTGGCAGCAGGAACAGGACGGAATCAGGATACAGGCAGCCTTTAGGGCTATCGCGGCATCCTCGTCGGAGTGGCCAAACCCTGCCGACCTTATCAAACACCTGCCGCCGCCCGAAGTCAGAATGGTGCCGCGGCTGGAAAAGAAGCACCAACCGACCGAATACGGCAAGGCGCAGTCCGCCGAGCTGAAAAAGATGGTCGGCAGATTGAAAAACGCACCCTGCATGAACGGGGATTGGATACACGGGCAACGCCACCGTACGGTGGATGAGTGTAAAAGGATTAATGCCGCAAGGCAGAAAGGTAAATAAAAAAATGGAAAATGGAATTTGGCCGAGTAATCCGCGCATATCAGACTTAATCAGGCGATTGGAAGACTTGAAGGCAGAGCATGGCAACTTGCCAATAACTCACGAACCTCTGCGGGGCGGAGTTGTGTATGCCGATATAAGTGAATTTAAAGTTGCCTATGTTAGACCTAAAGAAAAACGTGAACGAACATGGTCTTACCGTATCGGAGCAGCCCAAGAAGGCGATTTGAAGGTAGTAAAAGTTTAAAGGAAAAAAGATGAATATTGATAAAACCCAATACAAACAGGATGCCAAAGGCAATCTCGTGCCGCTGGCTAATATTAAAGAAATCGACCTGCTGCGCGACGAACTGGTGCAGGAAATCGCCGCCAAAGCCCGCGCGGTGCAGGATGACTTAATCACTTTCAAACGCCAGGCGATGGAAGATATTGCGGCGTTTGTGCAGTTGAGTGCCGACCGCTATGACGTGAATGTCGGCGGCAAGAAAGGCAATATCAGCCTGCACAGCTTCGACGGCGCGTACCGCGTCAATCTCGCCATGCAGGACACGCTGGTATTTGACGAGGGATTGATTGCCGCCAAAGCCCTGATTGACGAGTGCATCAACGAATGGACGGAAGGCAGCCGCACAGAATTGAAAACACTGATTAACGCGGCGTTTCAGGTGGACAAAGAAGGCAATATCAGCACCGCCCGCGTCCTCGGTCTGCGCCGCCTGCAAATCACGGATGAAAAATGGCAACGGGCGATGGATGCGCTCTCCGACAGTTTACAGGTGCATATCAGCAAGCCGTTTGTGCGGGTGTACCGGCGCGGCGAGGATGGGGAGTATCAGCTGATGAATTTGGATGTGGCGAAGGTGTGAACATGGCAAAAATCATTATTGAAATCGAAGACCTGCCCGAGGGCACCGCTGTTAATTTCAAGGGCGATCTACCGATAGATGATGCAAAAGACAAAACAGGCGCGCAGCAAACGGCTGTGTTAATCAGCAAAATGATACAGGCGGCGCAGATGATGACACCGCCCGTCCGTAGACATTAGGCCGTCTGAAACTATAAACCAACCGCGCGGCACGGTTTGCCGCATTTAAACCACTTTAAAACGGAGTTAAAACCATGAAAAAAAGCGAATTGATTAGCGTACTGGCCAAACACGCCGATGTCAGCAAAACCGAAGCCGAGCGCGTGCTGGCCGCGCTGGAGCAGGCGGTGAAGGTCGAATTGCTCGAAGGCGGCGAAGTTACCCTGCCGGGCATCGGCACACTGGCCACGGCGGAACGCGCGGCGCGGCAGGGGCGCAATCCGAAAACGGGCGAGACGATTGCCATCCCCGCCACCCGCGCGCCGAAGTTTAAACCGGCCAAAGGGCTGAAGGATTTGCTCAAGGGTTGATGGCTGATGATAACGGGCGGCAGGGTATGCCGCCCGTCTGAAACCCCAAATCCAAGCGGGATGAGTACAGCCCGCTTCAGTTTGGCGTTTCCCGTATAATCCTGCCTACACAGGAGGCGATATGGAAGAACAACTGAATGCAGCGTATACGGCATACACCGAATGGCACGGCTGCGAGCCGTCGCTGCTAAAGACGGGACAGGCGTACTACGCGCTGATAGAGCCGTTTTGCCACACGGACTACGACACCGGCGCGGATATTCGTTATCAGGCCGCCCTTGTTGTGGTTGGCGGGTTTGACGGCTGGTTTTTCGAGTAGCATGACAATAAAAGGCCGTCTGAAAACAGTTCAAACGCTGTTTCAGACGGCTTTTTTATTTGCCAATAATCGGTAAAATACTATATATGGTATTAAATTACTGTATAATTGCATTTATTTTACTAGATATGGTATTTAGCCATGGAAAGCCGCAACGGACTGATCGCCAAAATCAAGATTGCACAAAAGGAGCTGGGGATGGCCGAAGAGGCCTACCGCGCCATGCTGCTGCGCATCACGGGTAAAAACTCGTGCGCGGTGATGGATATCGGCGAGCTGGAGCGCGTGGCTGACGAAATGCGCCGCTTCGGCTTCAAGCCGTCTACGGCGCGGGATAAGCACGGCAGGCCGCACCTGCGCCGCACGACGGCGGCCGCGATGATGGACAAGGTTGAAGCCCTGTTGGCCGACGGCGGCTATCACTGGAACTACGCGCATGCGATGGCTCGGCGAATGTTCGGCCGTGAAAAAGTCGAGTATCTGGACAACGATCAGTTGCACAAGCTGGTGGCGGCTTTACAGATTGCCGCCAACCGGAAAAAGAAGAAGACGGAGGAATAAATGGCTTACGAACGTTTGAGCGAACAGGATTTCAGGGACTTCTCCCACCTGCTGCCCGCATCGGTAACGGCACTGATTACGGTGGCGGGTTTTGAAGCGGCCTTTGTGTTGGTCAAACACTTGGGCGGTACGGTGATGCCGGTTGGTCAGAACAAAACCAAGCAGGGTAAAGTCCTGCATGCTGTGCTGTCGGAATATATCGGCGAGGCCGCGGCGGAAAAAATAGAAACGGCCTATGCCGGACAATATAAAATTCAAATTCCGAAGTGCTACGACGTGATGTTGGCCATTCGTAACCGCGCCATACGCCGCGACTTCGACCACTACACCCGCGAAGGGCGGATGTCGTCCAACCTCGCCATCAACAATCTCGCCCTTGACTACAATTTGGCCACGCGGCGGGTGTGGGACATCCTGAAGCTGCCCGATGCCGTGCCTGCTCCTCCCGATGTACAATCATTGCTCTTTGTCTGACATCCATCCCCTTTTGCCCCGCCCCGCTGCGGGGCTTTTTTTTATCCGCCCGCCGCCTGCTTACTGCATCCCTGCCGCCCGTCCTCCTGCGGTGCGGACGGCATAATCAGGCGAGTTTTAAACCAGTTTAATTTTCCAATCGGGAGCAATCATGACAAAAACCGTTACGTTGACCGCCGGCCACAGCAACACCGACCCGGGCGCGGTGAACGGCAGCGACCGCGAGGCGGACATCGCGCAGGATGTGCGCAATATCGTGGCATCTATTTTACGCAACGATTATGGCTTGGAGGTTAAAACCGACGGCGAGGGCAAGGGAAATCTGCCGTTGCGCGAGGCCGTCAAACTGATTCGCGGCTCGGATGTGGCGATTGAGTTCCACACTAATGCTGCCGCCAGCAAAGCGGCAACGGGCATCGAGGCATTGAGTACGCCGAAAAACAAGCGTTGGTGTCAGGTGTTGAGCCGCGCCGTGGCCGATGCGACCGGCTGGAAGCTGCGCGGCGAGGGAGGCTATAAGCCCGACAACGCCGGGCAGCACAGCCGTTTGGCTTATGCGCAAGCGGGCGGCATTGTGTTTGAGCCGTTTTTTATCAGCAATGACGCGGATTTAAAGCTGTTTAAAGAGCGCAAGTGGATTATCTGCCGCGCGGTGGCGGATGCGGTTGCCCGCGAGTTGGGCGTTAATGGAAAGGCCGTCTGAAAATGAAAAAGTCTTTGATTGCTTTGTGCCTTGCGGCTTTGTCTACCAATAACCCGAATGGGTGATTGCACCGGAGCGTATCGGTCGTCTGAAACGGCATCCGAGCCTGCGTTCGGGCAAGTCGGGTGTGGCCGCCGCCAAACGGGCGGCGCGAAAATATCGGAATAGGAGTAAAAAATGATTGAGGGTTGGGATGGGAATTTTTGATATTTTTAAAAACCCCGCGACGGGCAAGGTGTCGCATTCGAAGCTGTGGGCGAATATTGCCTGCGCGGCGGGTACTTATAAATTTGTGGTACTGGCCGATCCGTCGGCGGAGATTTGGGCGGTGTATTTGGGCATCGTCGGCGGCTATGCCGTGGCGCGCTCGTTTGTCAGTGTGAAGCGGCAAGAGGTGGAAACGGAGGCGGAACGTGGGCAGTGATTTGATGAAATGGGGCGTACTCGCCCTGTCACTGACCGCCCTAATCGGCGGTACATATCAGACCGGATACCGCTTGGCCGCCATGAAGAAGGATGCGGAAATCGCCGTCATCCGTGCCGAACAGGTGGCAGGGCTGCTGGCCGCCGAGCAGGCGCACAACGCAAAACTGGAACAGGCCGCAGCCGAATGGCGGCAGCGGCAGGAATCGGCCGAACGGCAGACACGCGCTTTGGCGGCGGCAAAAAACGAATTGATCCGACAAAGCGAAACACTACGGGGAAGAATTCATGCGACAGTCAAACAAGATGAAGCGCGCGGCGGCTGTATTAACGGCCTTGGCCCTGACAGCCTGCGCCTCTACAACCAAGCCCTCGGCTACGCCGATTAAAACGGTGGAGCGGCCGGTAATGCCGCCCGTACCCGCCGTATTATGGGAAGTGCCGGTACGTCCCGCACCACCGGCATCGGGCAGTTCGGCCGAACTTTTGGAACACGGCGTGCGCTTCGGCGCATACGTCAAGACCCTCGAACTGCTCAACCAAGGTTGGCGTGAGTGGGCGGGCGGTCACCAGGAGGCAGCAAAATGACCACCTACCGCGATTTGGTACAGCGTGCCTTGTCCGTCTGCCATGCAAACCTAGAAATGGGGCTGGCCCACGCCCGCGAACAAGAACCCTTCATCCTGCGCGTCTCCGCCCTGCTGGACGGACTGGGGCTGGGATACGCCGTCCGCATGACGCGCGGCTTCGACGTGGTGTTCAACGTCGAATACCCGGATGATGATTTAAACGGCACGGAAGAGAGGGTGCGCCATGCCCTGACGGCGGAATTTGACGCCGAAACGGACGGCGGCGGCCTGGTCGTTTCGCACCGCCGCGAAGCGGGCATCCAGTGTCGTGTGATATTCGGAGACATCCCGCAATGACAGGCAATACCCCCATTACAGTCGAGTATGTGTTCGGGCTGGCCATATCGTTTTTAATCGCCCTCTTGTGGTACTGGGTGAAAGGCATTTCAGACGGCCTCAAGGAGGCCCGGACGCAACGCGAAACCCTGCTGGCCGAAATCAACAAGGTCAAAATCGACTATGCCACCAAAGCCGATGCCAGGGCGGATGCCAAGCAGGTCATGGAGGCACTCGGACGGCTGGAAACCAAAGTAGACGGCCTGCGCGACCGTTTGGACAAAAAGGCAGACAAATCATGAAAGACCCAATTTTAGAGGCTTTGGCGCGGATCGAGGCCAAGCAGGACGACATCCTCAATCGTCAAAACGGCATGGAGGATGAAATCAAACAAATCCACCGTGACACGCGCGTCACGGCGGCAACGGTCGGCGGCGCGTCCGGCGCACTCGCCAGCGGTATCGTAACGGCAGCCATAGCTCTTGCCCGCGCCAAACTGGGGCTGTAACGATGGCGCACCCGAAAGAAACCCGCGAAAAGCTGCGCAGACTGTACGTCAGCGACGGGCAAACGCTCGAAATCGCTGCGACGATGTGCGAAATCCCGACCGCCACCGCCCGTAGCTGGAAACGTGCTGCCAAGGAGACCGGCGACGATTGGGACAAAGTGCGCGCTGCCCACACCTTGGCCGGCGGCGGCATCGAAGACTTGAGCCGTTCGCTGTTGGCGGGTTTTTTGGTGCAATACCAATCGACGATGACGATGTTGCAGGACACGTCGGTCGAAGAGCTGATGCCGTCCGAGCGCGCCAAACTGCTGGCGAGCCTGTCCGACGCGTTTACCAAGACCGTGGCCGCAAACGCCAAAGTGATGCCGGAAACGTCAAAACTGGCGACGGCGATTGAGGTGTTGGAACTGTTCGGCGAAGTGGTCAAGGAGCGATACCCGCAACACTTGCAGGCTTATGTCGAGTTGGTCGAGCCGCTGGGCGTGGAAATTGAAAAGAAATACAGGTAAGGCATGAAGTCCAAAGAGTTTTTAAAGTCGCTTGCCGAATACGCCGCCCAACTCCGCCAAACCATCGAGGCGGAGGCGGACGGCTTTGATGCGTCGCCTGCCGCCATTGCCGGGCGTCGGGCGAAGGTTTTAGACCCGGTTAACGGTTACGAATATTTCGTCAATACCTATTTTCCGCATTACGTCAGGTCGTCTGAAAAGTCGGAACTGCATGAATTTCTGTTTTCCCGCCTGCCCGAAATCCTACAACAGCCGGAAGGCATCAACGAAGCGGATGCCGCTCCGCGCGGTGAGGCGAAATCAACGCTGGTTACGCGCTTGTTCTCGCTTTGGACGGTCATCACCGGCGCGAAAAAGTTTATCGTCATCGCGATGGACAGCATAGACCAAGCCTATCCGATGCTGGAAGCCATCAAAGCGGAATTGGAGTTTAACCCGCGTTTAAAAACCGACTTCCCCGAGATGTGCGGTCAGGGTCGGGTTTGGCAGGCGGGGACGATTGTTACCGCGTCCAACGTCAAAATCCAAGTTTTCGGATCGGGCAAGAAAATGCGCGGCATGGTGCATGGTGCATTCCGCCCCGACCTTGCCATCCTCGACGATATCGAAAACGACGAGATGGTGCGCAACCCCGACCAGCGCGACAAACTGGAAATGTGGCTGAAACAGACCGTCTTGCCGCTGGGCGCGGTCGGTACCAAGTTTGATGTGATTTATATCGGCACCATCCTGCACTACGACAGCGTGTTGAGCCGCACGCTGAATAACCCGTTTTGGAGCACGCGCAAATTCAAGGCAATGAAACGCTGGCCCGACCGCATGGATTTATGGGACAGATGGGAAGAGCTGTACCGCAACGACGGCGCGGCGGTAGCCGAAGCGTTTTATCAGGCGCACAAAGACGAGATGGAGCGCGGCGCGCAAACAAGCTGGGCGGCTCGCGGTGTACTCGCCTTGATGAAAATCCGTGCACGTGACGGCCATGCGACGTTTGACAGCGAATACCAAAACGACCCGGTCAGCGGCGAAGATGCGCCGTTTGCCGAAAACATCAAATACTGGTCGGAGCTGCCGGACGATTTGGTGTACTACGGCGCGCTCGATCCGTCTTTGGGTAAGGCTGGTGCGGGGCGCGACCCGTCGGCGATTTTGGTCGGCGGTTATCAAAAATCGACGGGACGGCTGTTCGTAACCGTCGCCCAAGTCAAAAAACGCCTGCCGGATTTGATTATCGAGGACGTGATACGCATCCAAAAAGAGGCGCGGGTCAAGCCGGTGTTGTGGGTCGTGGAGACGGTGCAATTCCAAGAGTTTCTCAAGGATGAGCTGATTAAGCGCGGGGCGCGTTCGGGTGTGCATATTCCGGTGCGCGGTATCAAGCCGTCTTCGGACAAGATGTTGCGGATTGAGACCTTGCAGCCGCACATGGCAAATGGGCTGATCCTGCTCAACCCCGACCAAAAGACGCTGATTAGCCAGTTGCGCCATTTCCCGAAAGCCGACCATGACGACGGCCCCGATGCGCTGCATATGCTGTGGATGGCGGCCACCAGTGGCCGCGCAACGGAAAACATGAGGGCTTACGAAATCCCCGTTATGCCCTTTACCATCTAATTTGTCAGGCCGTCTGAAAAGGTTTCGGACGGCCTGAGGAGTAAAAAATGTTCGGATTGTTTCAAGGTAAAAAACGTCAGGCCGCCGTCAAACACCTGACCGCGGCCACCGAAGACGCACTGTCGAATATGTTTGCCGATATGACGGGCAACGACACCCTGCTTGCCCGCCTCGGCGTGGGCAGGCAGCACGCCTTCGATGCGGTTTACGCCGACGACGAGGTGGCCGCCTGCACCGAAGACCTGCGCGCCGCCATGCTGGCCAAGCCGTGGCGGCTGTACGGCGACGGCCTGTCCGAAGAGGACAAAGCCCGACTGTGGAAAATGCTGCGGAAGTATATGGACGCGCTGGCGGAAACAGTCATCGACGCGCGCCTCAACGGTTACAGCGTCGCACGTTACGTCTACGCGCAGGGCGACGACGGCATCCGCATCGCCAACGTATCAAGTAAACGGGGCGAGTTGGAACGTTTTGTACCCTACCGCGACGGCAGCCTAATGTACCGGGGCACGGCGGGCGAAGAGGTGTGTGATACCAATGTGATGTATCTGTTTATGACCCACCGCGCCACCTCGACCAATCCGGCAGGGGAAATGGCGGCCGCGCGGCTGTACGCCCCCGTCGCCTTGCGCAGCAAAGGTTTCGTCTTTGCCGCCCAATTCATCACCCGCTACGCCCAGCCCTATATGGTGGCCAAAATCAACGCCGGTACGGACGAGGAGCACCGCGGCTTCATGCGGCGGTTTATCGACTTCCTCGGCGGCGGCGCAGTCAGCATCGAGCGCGAGGACGATGTGAAGATGCTGCAAAACACCGCAGACGGCCAGGCCTTCAAACGGTTGGAAAACCTCGCCAACGCCCGCATCCAAAAAACGCTGCTGGGCAAGGTCAAGACCAGCGACCTTGAGACCGGCAGCCGCGCCGCGCAGGAAACCGAAGAAAACAACCGTGCCGAACGCATCGGCGCGTATCTTGCCCTTTTGTCCCGCGCAGCGCAGCACTTTATCGACGCGCTCGTGATGGTCAACAACGCCTACGGCAAGCCGATTAATGCGCCAAAAGGCGTATGGTTCGAGTTTGAAGACGAAATCAAGGTCGATAAAACCCGCGCCGAACGCGACAAGATGTATATGGATACGGGGCAACTCGTGCTGACCAAAACCTACTACCGCGACATCTTGGGCTTCGAGCCGGAACATTTTGAGCTGCGCGACCCGAAAACGTCGTCTGAAAAACCTGCGCCCGCCAAATTCAGCCTGCGCCTGTCTGACGGACTTGCCCATAATGCGCCCGACACGGCAGAGCAGGCAATCGCCCGCCCGAAAATGGATGCGGTATTGGGTTTGCTGGAAAGCTGCAAAGACTACGCCGAATTTGAAGCAAAACTGTCGGAACTTGATTTGGGCAAAGGCGACAATCTCTTAATTCAGCGTTTGGTTTCAGACGGCCTTTCGGCTTGGGCGGACGGAGCGGGCGATGGACGGGATTGAATACAACTTCGCGGGGCTGGTCGATAAAGCCGCTTTTGAGCATTTCAAAGCCAAGAAAATCCTGCCCGGCTTCAGCCATTACGACGTATGGCTGTACCAACACAGCCTTGCCTTTACCGTCGCCAAGATGATGGACGCGGATATGCTTGCCGAAGTCAAAGACGCTATCGAAGCCGCACAGCGAAACGGCACGGCGTTTGCCGATTTTAAAAAGCGTTTAAAACCGTATTTAATGGCCAGAGGATGGTGGGGCGAACAAATCATGACCGACCCGCTGGACGGTGAGCCGAAACTGGTACAGCTCGGCAGTACGCGCCGCCTGAAAACCATCTTCGACACCAACATGCGCACCGCCTTTGCGGCGGGACAGTGGCAGCGGATACAGGCAAACAAAAAGGCACTGCCCTACCTGCGCTACAACAAGAGCGCGTCCGGACACCCGCGCGACGGCCACAAACGCTACTACGGCTTAGTCCTGCCGGTTGACCACAACATTTGGAAAGTCATCTTCCCGCCCAACGGCTACGGCTGCAAATGCTCCGTTTCCTCCCTGACGGCACGGCAGGCGGAAGAAGAGGGCATCGGCGGCGAGCCTGATGTGGAGATGGTCGAGTTTACCAACCCGCGCACAGGCAAAACGGTATTGATACCCGACGACATCACGCCCTCATTCGCCCACAACCACGGTGACAGGCAGGGGGCGATGGACGCGCTGTTCGGGGACAAACACGGCGAGGCCGCTTTGGCAGAGATGATTGCCGAGCGTGAGGCATGGCTGGACAAGCGGTATTCGATGCCTTCGGATGCGGTGAAGATGCTGGCTTTGCCGGACAGAGTGTCGGAGAATGAAGTGCGCCGACTTACCAAAGAGCAGTCTGCCAACAATACCAAAGACCACGAAGCGAGAGCTGCGGCAGCGTGGCAGGCTGAAACGGGAGACAGGCTGGAAGTGTTCGATTTGGCAGTCGAAAAAGGCAAAGGACAAGCCGATTATCTGATTGTTTCAGACGACTTGCCCCGTGAACAATGGGTAAAGCTGGATTTTATGTTTACCGAAAATCCCGAACATGCGGAATTGATGAACCGTTATTTTGCACACACCGCTGGGGCGTGGAATACTAAGGTCGATAAGATTCAGGAGCATTTTGATAAAGCCGATATTGTCCCGCTTGATTTACGCCATCTGAATGCGGTGAACCGGCATAAATTGTTGCAGTATGTGTTATCATTGCCAAAAGAACAGCGGGATAAAGTCCGCTTATTGGTAAAAATATCGGAGTAAGTCATGCCGTCTGAACTGTATGTCAGCCGCGAAGTAAAAGTATTTTTAGGCGGGAAAACCGCCCCGTCCGAATTGTTGGACTATCTGTACCCGCGTCTTGCTGAAATCGACAAGGAAGCAGCCGACCAAATGCAGGGCGAGTTTTCGGGCTGCGTATTTTCGATTGCGGATTTGTCTGCGGCAGCATTTGCCCGTGTATGCGGATGGATACTTGAGGCTGCTGAAAAGTCCGAATGGATCAAGCCCTATAAAGCCGACTTGAAGGCCGCACTGGAAGCCGACCCGCGATTTATGGCCAAAGCCGCCTGATACAGCCCGCTACAGAAGCCGTCCGTACATGTAAGCAGTCCTTACAGATTCGGACGGTTTTTTAATCTTTGGTCAAACCATGTTTCACCCATTTTTGGTAAAGCGCACGAAAAAACGCGCCAGACGGCATTTGAACGCTTTGGGTAGGGTTTGGTATTACCCTACTGCCCGTATGCCCTAAAAAACGCGCTTTACAGCCTCTTTACAGCTATCGGGTAATATAGCCTTTGTCAGGTTATACAGCCGCGCATCTCCGTTATTTCATCCATCCTGCAAAACTGCGCGTTTACAGGCCGTTTCAGGCGCAAGGGGATACATACCCCCGCCCGTGCCGATAAATTCAATCTGACGCGATTTTAAAGCGGGTTTAAAGCAGGTTTCTCACCGACGACAAGCTGCCCGCCGTAAAAAATCTCCACCGCCGCAAGGCGGTTTTTTTATGCCCGCCGCCTGTTTGTCGGTACTTGATGCAGTGAGACTGCCCGTAACGCGCTGGTTTGCCTGTAACAATGACGGCATGAATACGAAAACACCCCTTGAAATCAAACTTTCCGCCGCCCTGCCGGTCGCTTTGGCCGGCCGCGCGGACGAAGTGCGCACCTTCAAAGGCACCGCCAACAGCGGCAAGCCGTTCGGCTACGGCGGCACGCAGACCGTCGTCGACTTCGAAGGGCTGCGGCACAAAGCGTCCGTCCCCGTTCTGCTGGAGCATTCGCCCGTCAAGATGGCGGGTGTGTGCCGCCTGTCGGTCACGGCGGACGGCCTGATTGCCGAAGGCAGTCTGTTGTCGAACGAATTTGGCACGCAGATTGCCGAAGCGGCCGACCAAGGCTTCCCGTGGGAGATGTCCGTCTATGTACAGGCGGAATCCTTCGAGATGCTGGAAGCGGGCGCATCCCTGACCGTCAACGGCGGCGAGGTGCACGGCCCCGCAGTCGTTATGCGCCGCTGCACCGTGCGCGAAGTGTCGTTTACCGCCGTCGGCGTGGACAGCGAGACGGAGGCGGTGGTGTTGTCGGACGGCAGCCCCTTGCCGGATATTTTTAAACAACCTGTGGAGTTATCCATGACACCCGAAGAAAAGAAAGCGTTTGACGACCTGAAGGCGGAAGTCGATACGCTCAAGGCCGAAAAAGCCGAAGTCGAGAAAAAGCTGAAAGAAGCCGAAGCGGCTGCCAAGAAAAGCCAGATCAAGGCGAAATTGTCCGCCGCAGGCTTCAAGGAAGGCGAAGACGGCAAGTTCCAAGGCCTGTCCGAAGCGACGCTGGCCGTGCTGCTGTCGGCCGACCCCGAAGCCGCAGCCGCGATGATTGCCGACCTGAAACCCAAGGCCGCCGCCGACCTGCCCAAAGTGCTGCTGTCGGACGGCCATACGCCCGAACAGGAGGCCGAAGGCAAATTCTCCATCTCTACCGTGAAAGGCAGAAATTATGTCTGATCCGAAAACCACAGCCGAAACCTTGGGCCGCGTCGTCGGCGACTTCCTGAAATGGGAGGCAACGCCGCTGACCCGCGCCAAAGTCGCCGCCGCCAAAGGCACGAAGGCGGGCACGTTTGTCGATTACGCCCCGCGCGCCGGCAAGAAACTGCTGGCACTGACCGACGAGCAGGACGGCATCGTCATCGTACAGCCGCACAACTGCATCATCGACCTGACGCTGGTGGCCGATGCCGCCGTCAAGGCTGCCGCTTCCGCAGGCGGCAACCTCGACGGCCTGAAAGCCGACGGCGACCCCTACGGCATCGTCTACACCGGCACGCCCGCCGCATAACTTCTTAAAAAAGGCAGAAACATGATTCTGGACGACAACAGCAAATTCGGCCTGCGCGCCCTGACCCGCGCCATCGGCACCATTGAGGCCACGCCGACCCAAATCCGCGATTTAGAACTTTTCAAGCCGGTCTACCTGTCCGATACCAAAGTGGATATCGAGCGGCAGGACACCACCCTGAAGCTGGTGCAGGCCAAACCGCGCAACGGCGGCACGCCCGACGCCGTACCGGTGAAAAACCGCAATATCCGCACCTTCCGCATCCCGCACCTGCCCGTGCATGATTCCGTATTGGCGGAAGACGTACAGGGTTTGCGCGCCTTCGGCACGACCGAGGCCGAAACCGTGATGGCGAAGGTGGAGGCCAAGCTGGCCGACGGCAAACAAAACTTGGAATACACCCGCGAACACCTGATGCTGGGCGCGCTGCTGGGCAAAATCCTCGATGCCGACGGCAGCGAAATCTACGATATTTATAAAGAGTTCGGCCTGACCCGCAAGAGTTACGACATGAAGCTCTCTACGGAAACGACCGAGGTCGGCAGGCAAATCGACGAAGCCTTGGCCAAACAGCGTTCCGCCCTGCGCGGTGCGGCGGTAACGGGCTGGGTGGCACTGTGCGGCTTCGGATTTATCGAAGCCCTGAAGTACCACAAATCCGTCAAACCGCTGTACGAACGCTGGCGCGAAGGCGCGGCCTACCGCGAAGCCGACGGCATCAACCCGATAGAGTTCGTTCACAACGGCATCCGCTTCATCCACTACACCGGCAACTTCGGCAAAGCCAAACTCGACGACGACAAAGCCATCCTGCTGCCGACCGGCCCGGGCAGGCTGTACGAGGAGTATTTCGCCCCGGCGAACTATACCGAAACCGTCAATACCGTCGCCCTGCCGTACTACGCCAAACGCGAGCCGATGAAATTCGGCAAAGGCTACGACTTGGAAATGCAGTCCAACCCGCTGCCCTTGGTATTGCGCCCGGATTTAGTGGCCACTTTGACCGCCTAACCCTTCGGACGGCCTTTAAGGCCGTCTGAAAACAGGAAGAACCATGCTGATTACCCGCGAGGACATGATAACGCGCTTCGGCGAAACCGAGCTGGCGCAACGCACCGGCCGCGACGGCTACGACAGCATAGACTACGCCGTGCTGGACACCGCCATTGCCGACGCCGACGCCGAGGCGGGCGCATATCTGAAGGCGGCGAACCTGTCCTTCGATGCCGTACCGTACGTCCTGAAGCTCAAAGTATGCGACATCGCACGCTACTACCTCTACGAGGACGGCTACAACCAGGCTGTGGACGAACGCTACCGGGCGGCGGTGGCGTGGTTTAAAACCGTGGTTAAAAACCCGAATATGCTCGACGGGACACGCACGGCGGCAGATGCCAGCCGTTATGCTGTCTACGCCAACCGGGAACCCGACCTGCGGGAGTGGCTCAAATCATGAGGATCATCGTCCGCCACGACCTGTCCCGCCTGTCCGCACGCCTGGGCAGACTGGCCGGCACCTTGTCCGGCGGCTTGGAAGAACCGTTGCGCGCCATCGGCGGCATCGTCGAATCCTCGGCCCGCCACCGCATCGCCGAAGAGAAGGCCGCCCCCGACGGCATGAAGTGGGCGGACGTTTCGGCACAGACGAAGCAACTGAAAAACGGGCGCGGCGGCATCTTGGTAGACCACGGCCACCTGCTGGCCAGTATCACGCACGAGGCATCCGCCGACAGCGTCATCATCGGCTCGGTCATGAATTACGCCGCCTATTTGCAGGAAGGCACGGCGCACATGCCCGCCCGCCCGTTTTTAGGTTTGTCCGATAAGGACTACCGCGACATCGACCACCTGCTGGAGGACTGGCTCAACGGCCTGATCGCACCATGAAGAGACTCAAACAGCACGACAACCCGTTGGCGGTTTACCCGCTGATACTCGAACGCCTGAAAACCGTTCCCGGCGTGAAAGCCGTGAAGGAAGTCGGCGAGTTGGCCGAACTGCTTTCCACCGCCTCCGCCCGCCGCAAGGCTGCCCCGCTCGACGGCGCGGTGTACGTGGCCTACGGCGGCAGCAGGCCGGAAGGCAGCGCGGGCAACGGGCGCATGACGACCGAACGGCTGTACTTTACCTTCGTGCTGGCCAAAAGCTACGCCGGCGCGCGGGGCGGCCTGTACGAAGTCGGCGCGGTACTGGCCGCCATCCAGCACAGCTTCGGCGGCTGGGATGCGGGCGCGGAATACACCAGAAGCCCGTTCGTCCGCACCGCAGGCCCCGCCATCGAATACAACGACGGCTATGCCTTCTATCCCATCTCATTTACCACCACCGTCATCATCCAACCTTAGGAGTAAACCATGACACGACAAGCAGACGACGGCCTGATTTTTGCCGGCGACGTGTACATCCGCAACCGCCGTACCGAAGGCGGAGGCTTCTACGACATCGGCAACACCACCGCCCTGTCGTTAAAGACAGACAGCGAGAAGAAGCAGCGCATCAGCCGCCGCAAGGAAAGCTGGGGGCAGCCCTTGGACAGCATCAGCCTGAAAAAGCCGACCGAGTTGAAGCTCAAACTCGACACATTCGACAAAACCAACCTCGCCATGGCCTTGCATGGCAAGGAGTCGGTCATCGAAGCGCAAATCCGCACCGTTACCGACGAAGAAATCACCGTCGGCGTCAAAGGCAACGGCTACCCGCTCTCCATCGACAACCTCGACCCTGCGACCGTCAGCGTCAAAAACGCCGCCGGTCAGGCCGTGAAGGCGGAGCACCTGTCCGTCAATGCGGTTTTAGGCCTGATTACCGTCCTGCCGGAATGCGACAACGTCAATGCGGGAGAAAAAGTCAAGGTAACGGCCAAAACCCTGAAAAAGGGCGGCTTCAAAATCGATGCCGACGCCGTACCCGACTACGACCTCGAAATCATGCTCGACGGCGAAAACCGCGTGACGGGCGAGCCGGTCAAACTGCACATCCCCTCCGCCGTCGTTGCCGCCGACAGCGAACTGGACTGGTTTAAAGACGACTTCAACGAGGTTTCCTTCACCGGCAACCCCGTACTGGTGGCGGGCTACGAATCGTCCTACAGCGTGAAGGTGTTTGACAAATAGCAACCGCAGTCAGGCCGTCTGAAAACCATGATTTGGCTTTTCAGACGGCCTTTTTACATATTTTAAACAGGGTTTGACAGATGACGAAAATCCAAACAGGCATAGAAATCAAGGCGGACGTATCGGGCGCGGAAAACGTCGGCCGGCTGGCGGACGAAACCGAAAAGGCCGCGCAGGCGGCGCAAAAAATGAAACAGGCGGCCGAGGCCAAGGCGGTTTTAGGCATTAAAACCGACCAAGCGCGCTCGGAGCTGGCCAAGGTCAAACAATCCTATGCCGAACTGAAGGCAAGCGGCACGCTGACCAAACGCGAATTGAAACAGGCAACCGCCGCCTATACGGCCAGAGTGCGCGAACTGAAGGCCGAATTGAAAGGCGTGCCGTCCAAACTCAACCCTATTGCCGCCTCCGTGCGCGGCATGGGCGGGGCAATGCTGGGCGTGGCGGGTGTGGGCGGCGGCCTGTATGCCGTTAAAGAGGGTTTGCAGCAGGTCGTGCAGGCGACGGCGGAATACGCCGCCATCCGCAGCCGCATGGAATACGCTTTCGGCGGCACGGAGGCCGCAGGCGCGCAGATGCAATGGGTGAAAGGGCTGGCCGAAGAGCTCGGGCTGGAAGTCCGCACGCTGGCTGACGGTTACGCCCAGCTGGCCTCTGCCACTAAAAACATTGGCTTCACCACCGGACAAACCCAGCAGGTATTCAAAGGCGTGGCCGCCGCAGCCGCCAAGATGAACCTCAGTACCGACGAAACCAACGGCGTGCTGTTGGCCTTAAGCCAAATCGCGGGCAAGGGCAAAGTCAGCATGGAGGAATTGCGCGGCCAACTCGGCGAACGCCTGACCCCCGCGATGGCGATTGCCGCCAAGTCGATGGGCGTCACCACCGCCGAATTGGAAAAGATGGTCGAAAGCGGCATTTCCGCCGAAGCCTTCCTGCCCAAATTCGGCGCGGCGATGGAAGAGGCCTTCGCCGGTGCGGAATCGGCGCAGGCGTCGGTCAACCGCCTGAAAAACCAGTTTGACGAGCTGTTGCTCAAGTTCGGCGAAGAAGGCGGCATCAACGCTGCCTATCAAAAACTGCTTGACGATGTCGGCGCGGGGCTGGCGTGGATAGAGGATAAAATCGGCAGCCTCGACGGCGCGCTGACCGGCGGCCTTTCAGACGGCCTCACATCCGCCTACGAACTGATTAAAGAGGTCGGCGCGGAAGCCTACGAAGCCTTCGGCAGTCTGATGGACACCATCAACGAGTGCGGCAATGCCCTGCTGACCGTGGCGGGTATCGGCGGCAACGGCGACTTCGACCTGCTCAAAGGCATCATCGACGGCCTCAATATCGGCCTGGGCGCGCTGCGCGACGGCGCGGCAGGCCTGGGCATCGCCTTCGAGGCCGCCGTCGGCGTCATCGAACTGGCCTTGTCGTCCGTGGCCAAAGGGTTGGCCGCCATCACCTTCGGCGACCTGTCGGCCAACTTCGAGCAGGCGGCGGAAGAAATGCTGGCCTCCGCCGACAAGCATTTCGGCAAGGCGCAGGAAAAAGCCCTCGCCTTCGAAAGCAAGACGGCAGAGGCCGTGGCGCACGCGGCGGAAACCGAGGCGCAACGCTTCGCGCGGCTTGAGGCCGAAGCCCGCACCGCCTATCAGGCCGCCGCACAGGCCGCCATCGATGCCGCCGCCCGGGCCGTACAGGCACAGCAGGCGGCACAGGCCGCCGCCGGCACGGCACAGGAGGCCGCCGCCGCCAAAGCCGCGCAGGAAGCGGAAAAGGCATCATCCGCCGCCAAGCGCGAGGCGCAAAAAACCGAAGAGGCGTGGGTTAAAGCCTACGAGAAAACAGGCGGCAGTGCGGAGGAGCTGGCCAAAATCAAACAGCCGCTGCGCGATGCCGGAATCGTGGCGGACGAAACGGCGGCCAAAGTCGGCAACATCGGCGGCGAGGCGCAGAAAGCCGCGCAGGCGGTGGAGGCCGCGTTCGCCAAAATCGGCGTGGACGTGGGGCAGGTAACGGACGGCATCGGCCAAAAGGCACGGCAGGCGTTCAAAGACTTTCAGACGGCCTCCGACGAGGCGAAAAAGGCCGGCATCGAACATTCTGCCCTGATACGCGCGGGTTTCGAGCAGATGATGGCCAAACTCGAAAGCCGTCAGGAATTTGCCGCCTTCGAGCGGCAGCTGAAGCAGAGCGGCGACGCGGCCGCCCTGACGCGCGAACAGATGCAGCGTTTGAACGACGCGGCGAAAAACGGCGCGGGGGAAGCCAAAACCGCCTACGACAAGCTGGCCGCAAGCATCAAAAACGCCGCTTCCGCAGCCGATTTGCAGCGTGCAGCCGCACAAGCCAAGGAAGCGTTTAAAAACGGCATCATCACCGCCGCCCAATACGATCAGGCCGTCGCACAGGCCAAGGCGCGGACGGACGAACTGGCCGCCGCCTCCGCCGCCGTCGGGCAGCAGGCCGAAACGGGCTACGCGCAGGCATCGCAGGCCGCGGAACGCTACGGCCAAACGGTCAGGCAGGCCGCCGACGGCCACAAAGAGGTCGGCCGTGCGGCGCAGGCATCTGCCCAAACGGCGGGCGGCGCATGGGGCAAGATGACCGTCAACGTCCACGACTACCTGAGCATGACGCGCGAACAAATCCGGGCGATGGGCGACGCGATGAAAACCCTCACCCCCTTGGGCAGCATCGGCACGGCGGGAATCAACGGCGCCTTTAAAGAGTGGGCGGCACGGGTTAAAACCTTCAAGGACGGCGTCAGGGAGGCGGAGGCGGCAACCGAGGCACTCAACCGCGCCGTATCGGACGGCACGGTGAATATGGAGATGATTAACCGCGCCACCGCCGCCGCCACCTTGCAATTCGGGCGGCTGGATGATGCCACGCTGGACAAACTCAATGCCGCCGTTGCCGCCGCCCACGACAAAATGGCCGCCCTCAAAGACGAGGCGGCCGATACCGTGGCACAACTGCAAACCGAACTGGCCCGGTTGCGCGGCGACGGCGAACAGGCCAGGCGGCTGGAAGAAGAGCGCAAATTGCGCGAATTGAACGTAAAACTGGCCGAAGCCGAAGCGCAGGGCAACAGCGAGGCCGCCGCCCGATACCGGCAGGCCGTCTCCCTGCAGCGGCAGATTTACCGCGAGCGCGCCGAGCAGGAAGAGCAGGCCGAAAAGGCGCGGGCGGAGAAACCGCAGGCCGACATTTCCGCCGCCTTCGAGGCCGCGCCGCCGAAAATCGGCATCCCGCTGTCCGACCTGCAACGCCTGATTGAAGCGCGGGACAAACGGGTGGCCGAAGCCGCCGCCGAAAGCGTGATTGCGGGGCTGGAGGCGGCATTCAGGCGCACGATGTGAAAAGCGCAAAAAGGCCGTCTGAAACCACTTTCAGACGGCCTTTAGTGCGATTGGCTAGTTTTGTCTTTGATTTTGCAAAATGGATATAAGCTCAATCCATTTAACATAGGGCATCGTAGCATGACTGGTACGGTCTATTGATGTTTCCCATCGGCGGGCGGTGCTGATATTGGTATCCAGCAATTCGGCCATTCGCTGTTGCGTGATGCCGTATTTTTGGCGCAGGCGTTTCAGATTTTCTGGCGTGTAGCCAAACTCAGGCTCGTCAATCATCACAGCCTCCTGCGTCAATATACTCAAGCCAAGCCCACGCCAAACACTGCTCAAAATCTGCAATGACAGGCAGGGCCATCAGGTCGGCGGCCTCTATGTTGTCGGCCAAGAGGTCGGCGGCCACAAACGGCACGCGCGGCGGTGCACCCTTGCCGCCCACAAACTGCCATGACGGGGCAGCGCGTTTGCTGTGGCGGCAAACGGCGATGCGCACAATATCAACCGGCCGCATCAAGTCATCCAGTCTGCTCACGACAAAGCCGATGGATTTTCCGTTGCTCCACTCACAGCGCACGGCGTAGCGGTCGCCCAGCACGCCGCGCGGACGCCCTGCCATCAAATCAGGCAGCCAACTCTTAACTGTTTCCACCACATCGTCTGCCGCCTCGCTGCGGTAACTTCTGCGGCTGTGTCCGGTGCTGGCGGTGGCATGGGTCAGGTAGTTTTGCTTGGGCGCATCGGGCAGGGCAATAATGCAGGGCATCTCTATCGGACTGTGCAGGCTGCCCGCGTAAACCAGCAGGCGGGCATTGCCGCTGCGCAGGGCGGTGTCCAGTTGATGATTGTGGTCGAGGCATAGACTAAACGGACTGTCCGTGCCGTCGTCAAATACAATGTCGATGTGGTTGGTGTATCCCTGCCGCACGGGCGGCTCGATGACGGCGCGTTTGCCGGTTTGGATTTCGGACAACCATTCGGAGGCATGAGCAGTTGGTAGCAGCAACCGCAGGCCGAGTCGATGGCCGCTCAAATACGCCAACCCCTGCGCGTTGTACTCGCTCTGCCAGTAGTTTGTGTCGGCAATCGTGCCATCCGGGTTGTTGTGGATGGTTAACATTTTTTTGGCATCCTTAAAACAAAAAACGCCTGAATAATCAGGCGTTTTAACGTATAAATTTTAGTTTCAACACACGCCCTTACGGGAGAATATGCAAATATAACTACTTTAGTTTCAACACACAGCCGCCGCAGCGGCTGAAACAACGGAGCAAACTTTACGCCTGTTTGTTTACCCCGTCAATGCCCCGCGCCCTTGTAGGCGCGGGTGGCTGGGTATCAGCACAGACAATCTGCTAATGCCGTCGGGTCGTTGCAAATCTCGCCGTTATTGTTTTCGTACACCGGGTAATCCCTATCCCAGATCAACAGCCTGTTTTGGTCTGCCCAAAATTGATATGTTTTATCGGTGGTTTTTCGACCGCCAATATCGCCGTATTTGATTAAGGCAATCGTGTCTTTGTCGTCCGGGTCGCAGTCAAATTCGTAAACGTGATGCTCAACACATAAATAGTTAAATTCGATGCCGGTTTTGGCTTTCAACTTTTCCTTCAACTCCTGAAACCGTTTAAGCGTTACAGGGCGGGACATATCCAATTGTGCGCAGTATGTTGTACCGTCAATCTCAAAGTGGATAGCCCGTGTTCTGCCGTCCGGGTAGGTTCCGCTGATGGTTCTAAATTCTTCGGTGTACATTTTTTGATTTCCTTTTGCCCCTGTTTTTCGGTTTTGGCGGCTGGGGCGTCGTCCGTCCATGTGTGCATATTAGCGCATTAAATGCGCTAATGCAAGTATTATTTTCATGCTTTTTTTGTATCTTCATGTTTTAAATAAAAAATATTTTTATGTCTGAAACGGGGGAAACCCGTCTCGGGCGGCCTTACTGCATCTGTACGACCCGCCGCCGAACCCGTCCGACCCTACCATATCGGAATCTACCGTTACCCTATACACCGCATCATGAGCGACCAAGACTGGCGGCTGCGCCGCAAAGACAACCGCGCCGAAATCACCTTGCCGCAGGATATGCGCTGGACCGACGAGTTTGATTGGGTGAAAACCGCCCAGGCCGAACCGCAGCGTACCTTGTCGGGCGGCCTCGTCATCCAGCAGGGGATAAAGCAAAACGGCCGTCCGGTCACGTTGGCGGGCGATTGGGTATGGCTGCCGCGCGCCACCCTCGACACCCTGCGCGAATGGGCGGATACGCCCGAATTGGAGATGGTGCTGGAGCATTACGACGGGCGCGTGTTCGACGTTGTATTCCGTCTGCACGAGGGCCTGTTTGCCGACCTTGAGCCCGTGCGTTTTGCCACGCCCGAAACGGGCACGGAACGCTACACGGCAACCATCCGTTTAATGACCGTTTAAACCCGCTTTAAAACCGTTTTAAAAAGGCCGTCCGAAATGTCAAAAACCACCCGACTGACCCAACAGGATTTACAGATTTACCCCAGCCAGCGCATGACCGATACGCCCGACGGCGGCGGCCGTATGGTGGGGCAGCCGTTGAAAGGGGAGGACAACGAAATCTTCCCGATTGTGTCGGACGTAGACCGTACGATGGGCAGTTTTGATGCCCGCCTGCTTTATCCCGCCGTGCTTCGCGACGACAAAGAGCCGCTGTACGGCGGCCATTTCATCATCAGCGAGCCGCCAAAGGCGGACAACGTGTCCTATTTGGCCTTTAAGGCGCGCAATTACGGCGAAACGCGGCAGGACATCATGCCGCGCATCGAGGCTTACAGCGTGCCGACCATCGAAGGCCGGATGACCATGATGGGCAAACACTTGGCGGGCGTGCGCCTGATACAGGCCTATCAGCGCATTGAGGCGCCGCTGCCCAAGGTCGGCGAACGCTACTGCCTGCAATTCGAGGACAAATCCAACGCGCAGACCGCCTACCGTTACGAATATTTCCGCATCGCCGACTTAAGCCACGAGGTGCGGACGTTTGAGGTGCCGATGCCCAACGGCGACGTGCGTGAAATACAACGCCGCGTCGTGAAGATGGAAATCACCAACCCGCTGGCCAACGACTACGAGGGGGTGAAGTACCCGCAGGAGGGCTATGCCCAAACGGCGGTGCGCATCCTCGAAACGCAGGTGGCCGATTCCGCCGCCTACTACGGCGTAAAACCGGTCAAAACCGAACTGAAACGGGGGGATTTGACGGTCTCCGTAAAGGAAATTTACGAGAAACTTGTGCCCACCGCCACAGCGGAAACGCCGTATGCCGACCGCTACCCGGTCATCGGCGGCGAATGGGTACCCTCCGCGCCCGAATCCACGGTGTACGGCCTGTCCGGTGCAGCCTACCCGAACGATACCCTGTACCTGCCGCACGGCGTGCTGCCAGGCTCGGTCAAAATCGACGGCTACCGCGACAACGGCCTGGGGCGGCTCTCCGGCAGCGGCGGCGCAAGCCTGTCCGTCGATTACGAGCGCGGCATGATACAGGGCGTGCGCGGCATCTACGGCCTGAATGTAACCGCCGTACCGGCGGCCAAAGTGAGCAACGCGCGCCACACGGCCTACATCGAAATCAAAGACGGCAATCAGGGTACGGCATGGGCGCCCCTGCTGCAACCCGCGCCCGCACCCTGCAGCCTGACCGTCTCCTATATGTCGCTGGGCGTGTGGTACGGCCTGAGCGATGCCGGCGACTACATCCTGCGCGCCGAAGACGGCACGGCGGCGGGTACGGTATCCGATACCGGCTCCGCCGTGCTGACCCTGCCCGCACTGCCGGACGTCGGCAGCCGCATCGTGCTGCAATGGGGCGATGCGTCCAACTACCGTACCTTTGATATGCAGGCCTCGGGTAAAACGCCCGTCGTGCGGCAGGTATCGGGCAGCGCGCTCGTGCCGTCGGCGCCCACAGGCTACATCAAGCCCGGCAGCCTGCGCCTGTCGTGGGCCGGCAAAACGGCGCAGGACGACAAAGGCCGTCTGAAAGGGCAGGCGCAGGGGCATGTGGACTATATGCGCGGCGCGGCGGTGGTAACGGGCGGGCTGGAAGCCGCCCCCGTAACCGTGTCCTATCAGGCCTATACCGGCAAAGAGGTGGCGGCGGCAATAAACGATGTCGGCGCGGCCGCGCTTGACACCCGCATCGGCAAAACCGCGCCCGGCAGCCTGCAGCTGGCCTTACTTTACCGCGCTTCCGCCGCAGCGGGCACGGCCCGTTGGGTGAAGGCCGAATACAACAACCTGTCGGTCGGCGGCAACATCCTCGCCCGCGAGAAACACGATGTCAAAATACTGGCCGACTCGGCCAAATACCAAGGGCAAACCCTGATCCGCCTGACCGACGACGGCAACGGCGGCCTGCTGTTGCCCGACGGCACGAAACTGAACGGCGCAAGCATAGACTACGCCGACGGCCATATCGTCATCCCGGACGCGAAAACGGCAGGCATTCCCATCCGCATCACGCTGAAGACGGGCGAAACCGCCACCGTCGCCCCGGGCGCGTCCGTCACCGACTACGACGGCGGTACGTCCTACCTGCTGACCGAACGCACGGTAACGGGTGTTTCCGTCTACATCGAGCAGGCGGCGGCCTCGCGTATCGCGGATACGGCGGTGCGGACGGTATCCGTTACCGAAACCCCGTCCAACCTGAGCGCGAGCATCTACAACGGCACGCAGGGCGGCGCACCCGTCTTCAACACTTGGGCGTTTGAAATCGGCAGCGTGAAAATCATCGAACGCAACGGTACGCTGTACCGCAACTGGGACTACGTGAAAGGCACGGGCGAGGCCGTCGGCAGGCTGACGGCCGGCGGAGAAATCACTTTTACCGCCGAAAACCTCGACTTTGCCGCCCTTAAAATCACGGCGGGCATCCTCGCCAAAAACACCGAACGCGTCTACGCCTATGCGGGACGCACCGAAGCCGCGCCGGTCAAACCGGAGAGCTTTACCGTCTACGCCGTGGCAAACGGCCAAACCGTCAGCGGCCGCGCCGATGCCGATGGCCATATCACAGGCGGCATCACCGGCAGCATCCACTACGAAACGGGCTTCTACCAAATCGCCGCTTCAGACGGCCTGATTGCCGAAACCCTGCGCTACAACGCCGTCACCCAAGACCACATCCCGCTCGACAGCTCGATTATCGGCATCGATTCCGTCCGCCTGCCGGCCGACGGACGCGTACCCGTCTTCCGCAAGGGCGACATGATCGTCATCGGCAACCGCCTCAAACAGGATTTGGGGCAGACCTTCACGGGCGGCCAAACCGTCGCCCTCGCGCGGCAGAACCTCGACCGCGCCTGCCTGCTGGACGCGCAGGGCAAACACGTTTCGGCGGAAAAATACAGCATCGATTTGGCGGCGGGCAAACTGACCTTTGCCGAGCCGTTAAGCCTCGCAGGCCACCCCTTGCCGCTGACCGCCGTCCTCGCCTGGGAGGAGGAAAACCGCATCACGGCCGCCGACGTTTCAGGCCGCCTGAAACTGCAAACCCCGCTGACCCGCGACTACCCGCAGGAAGGCACATACGTTTCCTCCGCCCTGGTCGGCGGCGACCTGCTGGTGCGCGCCACCGAACCGTTTTCGCAGAAAACATGGGACGGCGTGTGGGCGGAGGGGGTACGCGGCGACCCCGTGCTGGCCCGCCTCAATACCGCCAACTACCCGATGGCGCTGAAAAGCAACGGCGCGATAACCGAACGCTGGCTGATCCGCTTCACGGGCGAGAGCACCTACCAGCTGTACGGCGAGACGCTGGGGCTGGTGGTGCAGGGCGACACCGTTACCGACCTCGCCCCTCCGAACCCCGCCACCGGCAAACCCTATTTCACCTTACCGGCGGCCGCGTTCGGCGGCGGCTGGTCGGCGGGCAACTGCATCCGCTTCAATACCTACGGCACGCCGATGCCGGTGTGGATATTGAGGAGCGTGCAGCCCTCCGCCGCACGGCAAACGGAAAAAGACGGCTTCACCGCCTGCCTGCGCGGCAACACCGTGGCCGAATAACATTTCGAAAGGAAAAAATCATGTTTCAAACCGAACGCGTGCCCGTCACCGTCTACCGCTCCACCGACGAGGGCGCGCCGCAGCTTTCCGCCGCCGCAGGCAGCCTGAAGACCGTTTTAAAAGCCTGCCTGACCAACGGCTACGGCACAAAACAGCCGCTGGGCTGGGAAATGCAGTACGAAAACGGCCACGCCGCCTGCTGGCGCAGTCAGCACAACCGCGCCACGGGGGCGGTACTTTCCCTTGACGACAAGGGCGGCTACGGCCTGATGCAGGTGTTTCAGACGGCCTCCTCCGCCACGGCGGGCGACAAGCCGCTCATCGGGTACAGTTCCGGCTACGACAAGTTCTCCTATTTCTCCCGTAACGCAGCCAATGCCTGGGTATTGGTCGGCCATGCGCGCGGATTCGTCTTCATCCTGCCGACCGACAAGAACGTGGCTGCCCCATTCCTTATCTTCGGCGACTACGCGGGACTGGGCGTGTCGCATCAGGAAAACGTTTGTGTTGCGGGCGGGTTTTCCAATGGCACAGAATACAGCTACTCGAGTAGAAGCGTCCTTTATTTTACTTACGATTATCTGTCCACCAAAAAAAGCATCTTCACGGGCATGGTGTCGCTGGCCGATACCTACGGCGGCAAATACCCGTCTCCCGTCGCCAACGGCTTCTCGGCCTCGGAAATCTACCTTACCGAGGGCAGTGCGGGAAAACCCTCACCCCTGCGCGGCCTGCTGCCGGGCATCCTCCGCATTGCTGAGGAAATGCCCGATTTCACCGCCGTCCCCGTCGGCACGGTTTATGACAACCTCGACGCATCGGGCGACGCCTACCTGGCCTTTAGTATCAACACCACATCCCGCGTGAACGCGCTGGTCAATCTAAACGCCTGGGAATTGTGATGAATACCGTCATCCGCAGCCGCCCGCGCGTTAAAACCTTCCCGCGCCACAACCGAATCGCCAATTTGGCCGTCAAAACCCGCCCCCTACTGTCCGCCCACTGGAAATACGGCGGCAACGGCATCATCGCGGGCGAAGGCGAGGGCATCGTCACCGTCGGCGGCGAGCCCGCCTCCCGCCGCATCTACCTCTTTGCCCGCCCGACCATGGAACTGGTGGACGCGCAATGGAGCAGGGACGACGGCACATACCGCTTCGCCCGCCTGAATACCGAAACGCAGTACATGATGATAGCCGCCGACCATAAGAAGCAGTACGAGCCGGTCGGTTACGATTACATTACCCCCGTTACCGGCCAGCCATGACCCGCCCGCTGCCCCTGTCCGTCCCAATTAGTGCGCGTTCGCCGTCCGACCGCCTGCCGCTGGCTTTCAGACGGCCTTTGGGCGGCAAACCCGAAGACGGCGGCCATGCCCCGTCCGTACCCGGGCGCATCCCCGTCGCGAAAAGCTGGGGCTTTGCCGCCTACGAAGCCGCAGATGCGGCGGTGTGTGCAGCACAGGCGCAGGCGGCGGCGGGCGTATTGCTGGATTGGGCACACCTGCCGAAGGGGGCGGCAGATACGGCCGCCTGCATCGCTACGGCGACGGCGGATACCGCCGCCCTGTACCTCGACCACACGGTAAACCATACTCCTTCCGTCCGCCGCACAGGCTGCACCCGCGCCGCAAGCAAGGATGCCCCGCCGCTGCGGCACTGCGGCCGAAGCACGACCGCTGCCGCCGCCCCGCGCTACCGCTGCACGCCTGCCGCCCAAACCGCCGCAGGCCGTCTGAAAACCTGTATCCGTCCCCGCCACGGCGCAACGGACGGCGCGGGCATATGCCGCACCGGGCGCGCCGCCCCCGCCGCAGGCATCCATACCTGCCGCCGCGCCGAAAACGAAACGGCCAAAGTCCCGCCGTGCGAATACTACCCGCTGCCGATACCCGAACCGCAGCCCGACGGCCACCTCAAAACCTACATTTGCGAACCGCGCCCGAAAGCCGACAGGATGCACCTGCGCTTCAGACGTAAGAAACTCGGCCATGACCCCGGCCGCATCCCCCTTGCGTTCGCCTGCCATACCGTGCAGGGCGTGCCCGTCAGAAAGGCCTACATCATGCTCAACCGCGTTACCGCAAGCTTCGACAACGGCAAACCGCTGGATATCCTCGCCGCATCCTTTGCCGCCGACACCGGCGGCTACTGCTGGCAATGCTCCGTCACCCTGCCGCCCGACTCTTTCGCCCGCCTGAATATGGACGGGCGCGATAAGGGGAAGGAGGCCGTCATCACCGTGGAAGCCGCCGGCCATACCTTTGCCTTTATCGCCGAAGAATACGGCGACACCCGCCGCTTCGGTCAAAAAGACTACACCGTTTCAGGCCGCAGCCTGACCGCCTACCTCGGCGCGGACTACGGCAAACCGGGCAGCGGCACTTATCAAAACGCCGTCTATGCCCGCCAAATCGCCGACGCACAGCTTGAGTTTAGCGGCTTTAAAGTCATCGGCTGGCACATCCCCGACTGGTTGGTGGCGGGCGGCAGCTACGCCGTGACCGGCAAAACGCCGATGGCCGTTTTGCAGGAGCTGGCCAAAGCGGCGGGCGGTTTCGTCGAAAGCGACCCTCACCTGCCGGTTGTCCGCATCAAACCGCGCTGGCCGAAGGCCGCCTGGCAGATTGCCGAAGCCGGGCCCGACGCAACCGTGCCGTCGTCCGTCATCCTGCAAATCAACGGGCGGCGTACCGTTTCCGAACGCTGCAACGGCGTGTTCGTTTGGGCGGAACACGCCAAAGGTCGCGCCGGCGACGTATACCGGCAGGGCAGCAGCCGGGAACCGCGCGCCGCCGCCCTGACCGATACCCTCTACACCGATACCGACGTTTTAACGGCGGCCGGCATGGCGGCCTTGAGCGATACCGGCATCCACAAAACCGAAACCGTACTGATGCCCGTATCGGAAAAATACGGCATCCCCTTGGCGCAGCTCGGCCAAATCTGGCAGATACAGGAACCGGAAGGCCACTGGCAGGGCGTGATTACCGGCATCACGCTGACCGTCGAAACCGAAAACGGCGCACCGAAAATCACACAAAGCGCGGTCATCGACCGCTATATGGACAAATAAGGGAAAGATTGAAAATGAACGTCTTGCAAAGGCTGAACGCCGTCTTGGACAGGAAAAGCACGGGCGTGGCGAAAATCACGGGACACCTCGGCGGCAGCGCATGGGCGGCGGAAAGCCAAACGGGCGGCAACCTGATACTGACGGGCGAAGCGGAGATTAGCGGCCGGGTGTTTTACGATCAGCACACCAACCGCATCACAGGCCGCGCCCCCGATTTGGCCGTTACCGACCTGCCGCTGGTTTGATGCAGTACGACCGGCCCGAAAAGGCCGTCTGAAAACATACAATAAGAAATATCTCATCTAATAAGAGGGACGGCGACACACCGGTGCAGGAGCACCGATGCGCCAGCCAAGCGGAAAGCACCCGCATGACTTCGAGGCCGTCTTGCCTGTACAGGCGGCGGCGATTGTAAACCAATCGGAGCCCATGCACCATGACTATCTACCGCGAACTGCGCTGCGCAGCCTGCAGCAAATTACTGGCCGTTGGCAGCGGCACCGTGCAAATCAAGTGCCAACGCTGCAAAACAGTAAATCAATTCAGTTCTTTAATAACCCAGAGCACCCAGAGTGCCGAAACTGCGAACCCCACGCAGAAAGGCACTTATGTACCGCAAAGCACCCCTGCCGTTCACCGGCCAAAAACGTAACTTTTTAAAGCTGTTTAAACAGGTGTTAAACGACCATATCCCCGGCGACGGGGAGGATTGGACAATCTTAGACGCCTTCGGCGGTTCCGGCCTCTTATCGCATACCGCCAAACAATGCAAACCGGCCGCCCGCGTTATTTATAACGACTACGACGGCTACAGTGAGCGCCTGCAACACATTCCCGACATCAACCGCCTGCGCCACCTGCTTGCCGGGCTGCTGGCACCTGTTCCACGCAGCAAACTGGTGCCGCCGGCAATTAAGGCCGCCATTGTGGCCGCCATCCGCAGCTTCGGCGGCTATATCGACCTCGACTGCTTGGTTTCATGGTTGCTGTTCAGCGGCAACACCGCCGCTGATTTGGACGAGCTATGCCGCAAAACCATGTATAACTGCATCAGCCTCAGCGACTACCCCGAAGCACAAGACTACCTGCAAGGCGTGGAGATAGTCGGCCAATCCTACCGCGAGCTGCTACCGCAACATATCGGCAACCCGCACACGTTATTGGTGCTCGACCCGCCCTACGTCTGCACCCAGCAGGGCAACTACCGCAAGGCAGCTTACTTCGGTATGGTAGAGTTCCTTCGCCTGATGGCAATGGTGCGCCCACCCTTTATCTTTTTCAGCAGCACCCGCAGCGAACTGCCCACCTATCTTGACCTCGTGGCCGAACTGCGCCTGCCCGGATGGGAGCGTTTTGCAGGCAGTCAAACCCTGACAGTGATCAGCAACATTAACCGCAATTCGAGCTACGACGACCACCTGATTTATAAGTTCTGACGACAAGCGGCATGCGACTCTTAAAGGTATAAGATAATCCCCGTTTAACAGGCCATTAAACGGGGATAAATTTATGCAAAAGCTGATGGGTGGGTTAAAATTTGCACATCTTTTGTCATAGGTTCTGTGCGCGACTTTTGTCACAGCCTATGACAAAACAAATGCAAAACTATGACAAAACCCGCGCGACCTTACAGCCGTGATGGACGAAGGCAGCCGCACGCAGCCCGGCAGGTTCGTCAAAGCCACGCTGCGCCCGCAGGTTACCATCACTCAAGCGCAGCATGTCGAACAAGCCAAAGCCCTGCACCACGAAGCGCATCGTTTGTGTTTTATCGCCAATTCGTTGAATTTTGAGGTGGAATGTGAGTGTGAGATTGTGGTGAAGTGAGGGCTGGTAAAAAGCAGCTTATATCTGAATATGTAGGCTACCTGAAAGTTTCAGCTAGCCTTTACAGTAGTGTCTACCCAAACAGATGCAAACAAACGAAAGGCTACCTGAAAATATTTCAAACCGCTTTCAGGTAGCCTCTTAAGTTGCCACGAGCCTTACCAACGCTTGAATATCAGCGAGGTATTCACGCCGCCGAAGGCGAAGTTGTTGTTCATCACGTATTCGGTGTCGATGTGGCGGCCGGAGCCGGTGAGGTAGTCGGCTTCGCCGCAGCGGGGGTCGATGTTGTCCAAGTTCAGCGTGGGAGCGAACCAGCCGCTGCGCATCATTTCGATGGCAAACCAGGATTCGAGCGAGCCGCAAGCGCCCAGCGTGTGGCCGAGGTAGCTTTTTTGCGAGCTGATGGGAACGTGGCCGAACACGGCGGCGGTAGCTTGGGTTTCGGCGATGTCGCCCTGTTCGGTGGCCGTGCCGTGGCCGCTGACGTAGCCAATGGCGGAAGGCGGCAGGGCGGCGTCTTCGAGGGCGAGTTCTATGCAGCGTTGCATAGTGCGCATCTCGGGGCGGGTGATGTGGCTGCCGTCGCAGTTGGCGCCGTAGCCGACGATTTCGGCGATGATGTGCGCGCCGCGCGCCCGGGCGTGTTCCAATTCTTCCAGCACCATCATGCAGCCGCCTTCGCCGAGCACGAGGCCGTCGCGCGCGCTGTCGTAGGGGCGGGGGGTGAGTTCGGGCTCGTGGTTGCGGCGGCTGGCGGCGTAGAGGCTGTCGAACACGAAGGCTTCGGATGGGCAGAGCTGGTCGGCACCACCGGCCAGCATCATGGGGATTTTGCCGTATTTGATGGCTTCGTAGGCATAGCCTATGCCTTGGCTGCCAGAAGTGCAGGCGCTGGAGGTGGGAATCAGGCGGCCGGTGAGGCCGAAGAAGATGGCCACGTTGGCGGCGGTGGTGTGCGGCATCATGCGCACATAGGTGTTGGCGTTGAAATTGTTAGGCTGGTGGGCGAGCAGCAGGCCGATGTCGAGCACGTCGGCAGTGCTGCCGCTCGAAGAACCGGCGGCCACACCCATGCTGCCGTTGCGAATAACGGGGTCGCCGAGCAAGCCTGCCTGCTTTAGTGCTTGTTCGGCGGCGTCGGTGCAGTATTGCGCCAGCGGGCCCATGCTGCGCAACTGTTTGCGCGTCCAATGTGCGGGCGGCGCGTAGGCGGGCAGCGGCGCGCCGAGGCGGGTTTCCATTTCGGGGAAGGCATCCCACGCTTCCATGCGGCGCACGGCGTTTTTGCCTGCGCGGAAAGCGGCTTCGATTTCGTGCCACTCGCGGCCGAAGGCGCACACCGCGCCCACGCCGGTAATCACCACCCGTTTTGTTTTCATCAACACAATCCTCCGTTTACCGCAATCACCTGCCGCGTGATGTAGGCGGCGTGTTCGCTCATTAAGAAGCGCACGGCATGCGCTACTTCTTCAGGCAGCCCCATGCGCTGCGCCGGAATGGCTTTTAAAATTTCCTCTACCGGCACGTTTTCGTCCAGAATTTCCGTATCAATCAGGCCGGGGGCAACGCAGTTGACCGTAATCTTGCGTTTGGCCAGCTCCACCGCCAAAGCTTTGGCCGCGCCAATCAGCCCCGCTTTCGACGCGCTGTAGTTCACCTGCCCGCGGTTGCCGATCAGGCCGGACACGGAAGCCATGCACACAATCCGCCCCGGCGCGCGGCGGCGGATCATCGGCATGATGAGCGGGTGCAGCACGTTGTAGAAGCCGTCCAGATTAGTGCGCAATACGCGGTCCCAATCCTCGTCTTCCAGCGCGGGGAAGGCATTGTCGCGCGTCAGCCCCGCATTCAGCACCACGCCGTAATACGCGCCATGTGCTTCAATATCCGCTTCCAACACGCGGCGGCATTCGGCGCGGTCGGCCACGTCAAACTGCAACACCCGCGCCTGCCGCCCTAACGAACGGATTTGTTCCGCCACCGCCTCGGCATCCGCCATGCGGCTGCGGCCGTGTACCACAATGTCGAAGCCGTCTTGCGCCAAGGCCAATGCTGCCGCACGGCCGATGCCGCGGGTGGAGCCGGTGATGAGGATGGTTTGGGTCATGATGGGGTTCCTTTGATATGGGTTGGCGGCGGCCTGAAAACAAAGCGCGGCAAAGTTTCCACCAAGCTGAAGTTTTGGGCTGTGTTTGAATGGGATGCGCAGCACGCGGATTGTACCTGCGAACCGGATTTGTCGGAATGGCTAGGCGGCTGTTTTGGCATTTCGTTGCCGTTTCATGTTTGGATGGCATTGAAATTCTGTTTTCAGGTAGCCTGTGGCGGCTTGAGGCCGTCTGAAAGCCGATTATCCGTATCACTATCCCGCCATTTTTTTACTTTCTATTTCTGCTCAAACCCCTCGTCATGAAATTTTTCCGGCAGCCCAATATTTCTGACTTGGTGTATTGCTTGCAGCCGGTGCAGGGCAGATACGTCGTTCAGGCTGCGGGCATAGCTGATGTCGATTGTTTCCAAGGCGGTGAGGTTTTCGATGCCGTTTAATGTGCACACGGAGGGGCGCACCAGCAATAAATCTTTCAGCCGCGTCAGGTTTTGGAATTCAGTTAAGTCTTTGCCTTTGTAAGACCATAGGTATAAACGTTCCAAACGGGTGCATTGCCCGATATTTCGGATCTTTTTGTTGTAGTCCAGCCTTAAGTCTTTGAGCGCGGGCAGTTGGGAGAGGTCGATGTCGATTGGCTGTTCGATGACCAGGGTTTCCAATTGCTCGAAGCGGTATAGGGCATCCGTATTGATGAATTCTGGCGATTCAAGATCGTGTTCGATTTGGAGATGCGGCAGTTCGGGATAGGCGGCCAAATCGGCAAAATCCACCACGGCGTGTTTCGGCGCGGGTGTCGGATTGATGGCAACCGTCGGCCGGCTCAAAATCCGAATGCCGCAACGGTAACGCTTGGTCTGCCGCATGGCGGTGCGGATAAATGCGGGCTGGACTTCGATGAGGTTGATGTTTTTATTGTAGAAATACATTTCCATGGGTGTGCTCCGATGCGGGGAGTAGGCATGTTGGCAAGCGTGGATTCAGGTAGCCTTGGAGAGTCTTGAGGCAGTCTGAAAACGGGATGCGGCAGTACCAACGGCGGGCTTCAAGCCCGCTTTGCTTCATTCATTGTTTAGCTTCGTAGCAAACCATGTTTCCAGGTAGCCTTTCAGACGACCTCAAGGCTGCCTGAAACTTATCTGCCCAAAATCGCGTCCAAAGCCTCGCGGTTGGTGGGGCTAAATACGTTGAGTGCGCCGGAGAGGAGCGGCATGCCGGGGGCGAGGTCGTCGCGGCCGGGGGGCGGGGTGCGGCAGGCGAGGGCGCAGTCGAACACGCCCATGTTGGTGGCGTTGTCTTGCCAGGAAAGGGTGATTTGCACATCGAGCACGGTGCCGACGGGGATTTCGGGGCGGGAGAAGTGGAGTTTGCGCGTGCCGAGCAGGAAGCCGAGCTGCACGGGGCGGCCGGCGTCTAGCGCGTGCGCGCCCGCCCATGCGCCCACGCCTTGCGCCATGATTTCGAGGCCGAGCCAGCCGGGCAGGGCGTTTGCGCCGTCGGGGAGCAGGATGCAGTCGGACCGGATGGTGCAGACGGCGTGTAGGTTGTTGTCGTCGTAGGATAAAACTTCGTCCAGCAGCACCATGCGGCCGCTGTGCGGCAGGAGGGCGGCGGGTTGTTTAATCGGACATTGGGGCATGTTCTTCTCCGATGATGAGGACGCTGTTGTTGCCGCCGAAGGCAAACGACGAGCTCGCACCGATGCGCCGCCCTTGCGGCCACCGGCTGCCTGAAGCGGTGAGCGCGATTGAGGGCAGTTCGGGGTCGGTCTGGCCGTCCCACAGTTGGGGCGGCAGACTGCCTTCCGGGTTGTCGCGGCGGCTGGCGATGCCCCATACGAAGGCGGCTTCGAGCGCGCCGGCCGCGCCGAGGGTGTGGCCGGTGAGCGGTTTGGTGGAAGTGGCGGCGGTGTGGCTGCCGAACACTTCGGCCACGGCGCGGCTTTCCATGCCGTCGTTGAGCAGCGTGCCGGTGCCGTGCAGGTTGATCCAGCCGATGCTTTCGGGCGGCAAGCCCGCGTGGTTTAAGGCTACCTGAAAAGCCTGCGCCGCGCCGAGGCCGTCGGGGCGCGGGGAAGACATATGGTGCGCGTCGCTGCTCGCGCCGTAGCCCAAGAGCGGCAGGGAGTCGCCGTCGTCTTCGCGGGTCATCACGAATACGGCGGCGGCTTCGCCGATGTTGATGCCGTTGCGGTTGCGCGAAAACGGGTTGGCAATGCCGTCGGACAGCACTTCCAGCGAGGCGAAACCGTTGATAGTGAGTGGCGAGAGCGTGTCCACGCCACCGCACAACACCGCGTCGCACACGCCCAGCCGCAGCAGCCGCGCCGCGCTGATTAGCGCCCGCGCGCCGGACGTGCAGGCGGTGGACACGCCGTAGCACGCGCCCCGCAGGCCGTACGCTGCCGCGGCGAAATCGGCGGGCGAGGAAAGCAGTTGCGCCTGCTGTTTGAACGGAATGTCCGCCCAACCGCCGCCGTTGGCAACGTGTTGGAACAGCGGGATATTTTCGTCCGCCCCGCCCACCGACGTGCCGATGACCACGCCGATTCTGTCCGCGCCGTAGCGGCTGAGGGCTGCCTGAATTTGCGGCTCGATTTGCGCCAAAGCGTCCCACAGCAATTGATTGTTGCGGCTGCGGTGTTCGGCGGGCAGATGGTCGGGGAACGGGCGCAACGGGAGGTTTACCGCGCCGAAAGCACGGTTTTTGCCCTTCACCCATTCGGTGGAAAACGTGAGCGGGCTGTTTTCAGACGGCCTCAACAGGCCATTCAAATGCTCCGCCAAACCGCTGCCCAAAGCCGACACCAAACCCGGCCGGCCGAGGTATGCCCGTGCCTTATTCATCGTTCTCTCCCAAAGGCGTCAGCCGCCATTTCGCCCCGCCGCCCTCCAACTCGCGCGGCCGGCCGTCTGAAAAACCGTTCTCCAACAGCGGGAACATCGCCGTGAACACCGCCTGCGCGGCATGGTTCGGCGGCACAAAACCGTCGCGCCGCCAACCGCTTTGCGTGGCCAGCAAACGCGCCAGCGGCGCACCGAACGCATCCGTCTGAATCCAGCGAGACTGCCCGCCCGCCTCGCCCTGCACCACCAACAGCGACACCTGCTCCGCCGCGCCGGTTTCATCCAGCTGCTCCAGCTTGAAACGGCGGCTCTCGCCCGCCGCCAAATGCGGCAAATCCCGCGGCGCGAAAGTGGCACCGCAGGCGGCAAGCAGCAGCGTGGCAACGATGGGGACGAGGAGCTTGGGGAAGGTCATTTTAGGCAGCCTTTGCTGAATGGGAATGGGGTGGGATTATAGACGAAGCGGGGCGGGAGTGGATTGTCGGGGAAGAATGTCTTGATGGCGGGCTTTCAGACGGCCTTCTACAAAAAGGCCGTCTGAAAACGGCCGGTGATTACTTATCCATCCGCTTCAATTGTTTGGCGGCATATTTGTTGCCTGCCTCGGCGGCACGGCGGTAGTAGCGGACGGCTTTTTTCAGACGGCCTGCGTCTTCATAGAGATCGCCGAGGTTGGATAATGCACGGATGCTGCCCGCGCGGGCGGCGAGTTTGTACCATTTTTTCGCTAGGCTTTTGCTGTGGCGCACGCCTTTGCCGTCGTGGTAGAGGACGCCTATGTTATTGCAGGAGGTTTCATCTGCTTGTAGGGCGGCGCGGGCGTACCATTTGTAGGCTTTGGCATAGCTTCGAGGCAGACCGAGACCTTTATCGTATAGGTAGCCGAGGGCGCGTTGGGCTTCGGCGCAACCCGCTTTGGCTGCTTTGCGGTAGAGCTGATAGGCCTTCTGAATGTCTTTTTTGCCACCGAGTCCGCGCTCGTACAGCCAGCCGAGGCGGTAGGCTGCGTCGGGGGTGTCGCTGCTATGTTGCTTAAGGGCGCGTGTATACCATTTGCGGGCGCGGCGGTAGTCGGGCTTTTCTGCAAATTCGTATAGGCAGCCGAGGGATTCCTGTGCTTCGGCGTGGCCGAGTTTGGCGGCACGGCGGTAATATTTTTCAGCTTTTTCGGGGTTTGGCTTGACACCGTAGCCGTACTGACGAGCGCGGCCGAGACCGAACCAGCCGTCGGGACAGCCTTTTTTGGCGAGTCGGTGGTAGGTACGGTAGGCGGCGCGTGCTTCGGCAGGATCGGCGGTAAAAGAGGCACAATAGAGGTATTCGAGCAGGGCGGCGCGGTAGAGGGATTTAGGTTTCATGGTTTCTGCCTTTCTGGGGGTTTTCAGACGGCCTTTGAGGCCGTCTGAAAGACTACCCGAACGGGTTTGAAACAAAATGCGGGTCATCGGGCGGCGCGGCAATACCGCCTGATGACGGCCGGAATAAGGTCTTTATTGATACTGCTGTACGCCCACGGTTTCGGCCAGGGCTTTGAGGCGGCGTTCGGATTTTTCCACGTAGGGGTTGTTGCTGTCCCAGGCGTAGCCGGCGAGGATGGAGCTGATCATGCGGCTGATTTCGGGGTTGCGCTCGGGGGCGTAGATGGCGTCTTGGAAGCTGCCGTCGTACCAACCTTCAACATAGGTGCGGAAGGCATCGACGCCCACCATCAAAGGTTCGACAAAGCCGCTTTGCCAATCGACGGTTTCGCCTTTGAGCGCGCGGCAGAGCAGGTCGGCGGCGAGTTTGGCCGAGTGCATGGCGATGGTGACGCCGGATGAGAATACCGGATCGAGAAACTCGGCGGCGTTGCCCAACAGCGCGAAGTGTTTGCCGTAGAGCGCTTTGACGTTGGCCGAGTAGCCGCTGATTTTGCGGAAAGGGAAGTCGTTGTGCCATTGGGCGTTGGCCAGCACGCGCTTGAGCATGGGGACTTCGTCGGCGTAGCGGCGCAGGATGGCTTCGGAATCGCCCAGCCCGGCAAAGCGCTCGGGCAGGCCGACCACGCCGATGGAGCAGCGGTTGTCGCCGAAGGGAATCAGCCACAGCCACACGTCGCGGTGTTCGGGGTGGGTGGAAATCAGGATTTTGTTGCGGTCGAACTCTGGGTCGCTGATGTTGTCGTCGATATGGGTGAAATGGGCTTCGCGCACGGGCAGATGGGACGGGGTGTCCAAGTCCAACAGGCGCGGCAGCACGCGCCCGTAGCCGCTGGCGTCGAGCACGAAGCGGGCGGTGAGTTCGTAGGTTTCGCCGTTGTCGGTTTCCACGCTGAGGCGGGCGGTGTCGCCGCTGTTGTCGAAGGCGGCAACGGCGTGGCCGAAGCGCACGTCGGCGCCCTGCTTGGCGGCTTCGTCGATCAGGATCTTGTCGAAAATCTCGCGGCGTACCTGGAAGGTGGTGCCGGGGCCGGCGGTGAATTTGTCGGTGAAGTCGAAGTAGGTGTAGCGGCTGCCCCAGGTAAAGGCGGCGCCGTTTTTAAACTGGAAGCGCTTTTCGGCTTCGACGGCGGGCAGGAAGCCGGCTTCTTCGATGAATTCCATGCAGTGCGGCAACAGGCTTTCGCCGATCACGAAGCGGGGGAAATGCTGTTTTTCGAGCACGCACACGGAAAAGCCGTGTTTGAGCAGCAGGGCGGCGGCGACTGCGCCGGAGGGGCCGGCGCCGATGATGGCGATATCGCAGGATTGGGTCATGTTTGGTCTCCTTAAAAGATGGGGGTGCGGGGTAGGCTTCAGGTAGCCTTTCAGACGGCTTGGAAGGCTACCTGAAAATCGTGGGATAAGGTTTGCGCGGCATCAATATATAAAACCGTATGGGTTTAAGTTTCAGACGGCCTTTTTGTAGTAGCGGGCGGGTTTCGTCATTCATAATTCACACTAGGGGAGGCTACCTGAAAAGTTCTAGATAGCCTCCGGGGTTCAGGCGAAATATTTTGTGGAATGACCTATTGGTCTAACATTTTGGTATTGATCAACAAACGCACCGCTGTACCTTCATAACGCTGGTTCAACCACGCCTGTAACCGTTCGCGGTCTTTGGCGGGCAGAGGTTGGTCGAATTCGAGGGAGACAACAACATTGTTACTTGCGTCCGCTTCTTCGCTTTGAACTCTCTCAGGCTGCTCCTGCGTAGCGGGTGCAGTTTGTGCTTTTTCCCAAACCAAACCGCGCCCAACAACGATTTTTTCGGCTTCCGGATATTGGGCTTTGATTTCCCTCAGTACTGCTACGTCTTCGGGACTGGTGGTTTTGCCCGCCAGCACGGTATCGATGTAGGCCTGCTGCTCTTCCAGCTTGTTCTGTAACTGCACCGAGTTGTTATGGCTTGCCAGCAGTTCTTCAATTCTGGTGTCACTGCCCCCCGCATAGACTACTTTCACTTGCGGTTCTTTTATACCTGCCGCTTTCAGATTTGTGACCAGCAGAGTGGTAATTTTCTCGGCATTCCCTGTTCCGTTGACAATCAGCCCGACTGCACGTTCTTTGTAGTTCACCATTTTACGCAGCACGAAAAAACCTTCCTGCTGTTGTGCAGCGGCGATGGCATTGTTGGCTTTGGTATTAAACAGCTCCTGACGCACTAGTCCCGATGCCATATATCCGCTCGGAATCATCACTGCCAACACTACGGCTGTGATAATAATACGGTGCAGTCTGCGTTTGGTCTCACTTACCAGCCCCCTGCGCGGCAGCTTAAGTAGTTTGGAAAACAGTAGGGTGGAAAAAGCGATGAACACGCAGTTGATGGCAAACAGATAAAAAGCACCGAAAAAATAGTGCCAGTTACCGTGTGCTAGTCCATAGCCCGCCGTGCACAGCGGAGGCATCAGTGCAGTGGCAATTGCCACACCCGGGATGACATTGCCTCCTTCTTTGCGCGTTAATGCCACAATGCCTGCACTACCGCCGAAGAAGGCAATTAACACGTCCCATAGGGTTGGCTGGGTACGTGCCAAAAGCTCGCTTTGTGCCTCTTTCAACGGGGTTAGCAGGAAATACAGTGTAGCGGTAACCAAACTGATGGCGATGAACACAATAATATTGCGTGCTGCTTGGCGGATCAGTGCAGTATCGCCTACCGCGGCACCGTAACCCATACCGACGATCGGCCCCATTAACGGGGAAATCAACATCGCCCCGATCACTACCGCCGTGCTGTTTACATTCAAACCGATACTCGCCACGGCAATGGCAAACATTAATACCCACATGTTAGGTCCAGATACCCGCGTATTGGCACGGATGGCGGCATCGATTTTGTCAGGATGAGCTTGGTCATGTGCAAGGTTGAATACATCTTGCAGTTTGGTCATTGTGTGATTGTCTTGTACTTCCTGATTTTTACTATTTTCCTGTTCTTGCATTTTCTTATCCTCAAATTTTAACGATTGTTTTGAATGCCACCTCACAATTGTGATCAAGGATAGGCGGCACACTTTTTATAAGAAGCTATATTTTAGTTTTGCAGAAGTCCAACCTTAGCTTTGCCAAGATGTCGATTCATTAGTTGAAGCTCACGCTTTCAGGTAGCCTTTTTCAGATGGCCTTCCGCCCCGCACCTTCCTTCTTCAGCAGCCAGGCCGAGAGCAGTACGTTCAGCCCCACGCCGAGCGATACGGTGATGCCGAAGGCGGCAACGGCGGGGGTGGTGCTGATGGCGAGCAGCAGGAAGGAGATGGCGGTGGTAAGGGCGGCGAGGAGGATGCCGCCGAGTTTGGCGGCGGGGGTTTCGCGGGCGGTGAGGGCGTAGACGGCGTAGTCGGCGCCGATGGCGGCCACCAGCAGCAGGCCGAACATGGCGAACAGGCTCACCGGCAGGCCGAGCCAGCCGAGCAGGCCGACGGTGGCGGCGGCGGAAATCAGCGGCACGGCGAGGATGAGGCTGCCGCGCCGTGCGCCGAAGATGCGCCACAGCACGAGCCAGGCCAGGGCAAAGGAGGCGAGTTTGAGCCAGGCGGCGTGGTTGCGGGTGTGGCGGAAGAGTTCGTTCAGCCGGGCGCGTTTGTCCACCAGCCGGGCGCAGGTGCCGCCTTGGTTGCAGGGCAGCGCGGAGAGCGCGGTTTGCACGGCGGCGGCATCGTTCAGGCCTTGCACGCGTACGAGGGCGGCTTCCTGGCCTTGGATGTTGCCCAGATAGAGGGTGCGCCAGGCTTCGGCGGTTTGCCCGCTTAAGGCTTGATCAAGCGGGACGACGGGCTGGGCGGCGGCCTGCTGCAGGGCGGTTTGGATGGTGTCTGGCTTCAGGTCGAGCTGGAGCATGGGATCGGCCGACGGGGCGGGTTGTTCGGCGAGGCGGCGCAGTTGGGCGAGCAGGGCTTGCTGCTCTTCGGCGGGCAGCAGCCATTGGTTGAGCGACTGTACGCCGCCAATTTTGCCTTTGCTTGCCAAGGGTTGCAGGGCGGCTTCCACTTGCGCGCTGCGGCGCAAGAGTTCGTCTGCATTATTGGCCTGCACGAGGATGCTGCGGCCGCCGGTGTCGTTGCCGCTGATGTCGGCCACTTGGCGCATTTCGGCGATGAGTTGGGGCGATAAGGCCGCCCAGTCGCGGATGTCGTCGCGCCAGTCGTTTTTCAGGTAGCCTGCGGCGGCCAGCGGCAGGATGGGCAGGAGCAGCCAGTGCAAGCGGGCGGCGGCGAGTTTGTGCATGGCGGCGGCAAACCGGGCGGCGCGGGGGCGGTAGCCATGGAACAGCGGCGGCAGCAGGAGCACGGTGGCGGCAAACGCGCCGCCGAGCGCGGCCACGGAAAACACGGCGGTTTGGCGCAGCACGGGCAGCGGGGTGAAGGCGAGCAGCAGGTAGCCGGTGGCGGTGATGCCCAGCCCGGCGAGGAAGGCGGGCAGGACGCGGCGCATGGCTTCTTTGGCCGCCCAGTCGGGAGAGAACACCGAGGGCGTGAGCCAGTGCAGCGGGAAGTCCACCAGCATCCCCACCAGGCTGGTGCCGATCACGACGGTGAGGATATGAATCTGCCCGAACGCGCCCACCACGGCCGCCGCGCCGAGCAGCATGCCCGCGCCCAGCGGCAACACCAGCGCAAACACGCGCGGGCTGCGGAATACGGCCAACAGCAGGGCGAAGGTGAGCGACAGGCCGATGGCGGACATCAGGCCGCTTTCGCGTTCGGATTGGGTTTTGGCTTCGGCGGCAAACAATGCGCCGCCGGCGGCCAGCAAACGATAGCCGCCGCGCTCGGCTTGGGCGCGGGAATTGGCCAGAAGCGGCAGCAGGCGTTCAGCCTGATCGGCGGCGGCTTTTTCAGGTAGCCTGGCGCGCAGCCACACCCAAGTGATGCCGTCTTGTTCGCTATACATCATGCCGTTGCCGCTGTGCCATTGCAGGCGGCCGGAGGGCTGTTTTTGCTGCACGAAGCGGGCGAAGCCGAGCCAGTCGTCTTCCAGCGGCACGATTTGCGCGGCAAACGGGTTGGCCGCGTCTTCGGCGCGCTGTTGGAAATAGGCGGCGGGGTCGTGCAAGAGCAGCTGTTGCTGTTCGCGCGGCAGGGCGTTCACGCCGAGGCGGCGGATTTCCTGCCGCAGTTGTGCCAAATCGGGGTTCAGGCGGCTGTCCACCGCGGCGAACAGGCCGCTTTGTTGCCAGCGGTCGGCCACCTGTTCGGCGGCGGCGAAGGCGCGGTCGGTATCTTCGCTGCCCACCAAGAGCAGGATTTGGCCGTTAAGCTGTTTTTCGCCCGCTTCGTCTGCCGCGCGCCACACCGCGTCCACCTGCGCGTCGGCGGGCAACAGCGCGGTGAGGTCAGTTTGCAGACGGTCTCCCTGCGCTATCCCCCAGCCCAGCCACGCGGCGGCAAAAGCCAGCAGTAGGGCGTACAGCCACGCGAGCCTAGTCATGCAACGCCACCCTGCCCGAAGCGCAAGGCGTGTCGCCCTGCCTGATGGCGAAATGGATTTTGTTTTTCGCCGCGTCGTGCCGCAGCGTGAGCTGCACGGTGTCGTGCGGGCGAACGAAATGCTGGTATTTCAGGTTTTCGATGTGTTGCACCGTTTGTCTGCCCCAGTCGAAGCGTGCCGCCAAATCCATCGCCCACTGCACTTCAATCACGCCGGGCACCAGCGGGAAATCGGCGAAATGGCCGCCGAACCAAGCCAAATCCAGCGGCACAACGCCTTCAAACGCATATTCGCGCGCTTCTGCGTTTTCGTGCAGCACAGCCCATTGCGGCGCGGTTTGCGGCACGGTAAAGGCCGTCTGAAAATCCTGTTCGCGGATTTTCGCCTGCGGATTGCGCGGCAGCGCGGCGGCAAAACGCCAATAGCGCGGCAGCGCGGCGGTGTCTTGCGTTTTGGCCAGATGCTGTTTCAGGGTTTGCACCACGGCGGCGCGCCCCTGCTCGCGCAGCGCGGCAATGCCCTCGGCGGAAAGTGCCGCCCAGGCGGCAATCCGGCCGTGCTGCGGATGGCGGGCGCAATGCGCGTCGGCCACCCAGCCGTGGGCGAGCAAATCGTGCTCCAGCTGCGCCAGCGACACGCGTTTGTCTTCCAGCTTGATGATGCGGTCTTGGCGGCCGAGCAGCTCCAGCCGCCGCCCGTCCAGCCGCACCGCATCTGCGGTTTGCCGCACCCCGCCGCTCCACGGCGAGGCTACCTGAAAAATGTTTTCTGCGTTTACCGAGGCCTCTACTGCGGGCAGCAGCTCCCACGCGCCGCCCTGACGCAACGCGATCACGCCGGTTTCCGTGCTGCCGTACACATCGTGCGGCGCAAAGCCCAGCTTCTCTTGCAGCAGCGCGGCGGTGGCCTCCGGCAGCATCCCGCCCGCGCTGATGATGCCGCGCACATTCTGCCGCAGCCGCGCCCAATCGCGCCCCTCGCCCAAGCGGTTCAACAGCGCGGGGCTGGCAATCCACACGCACTCGCGGCGCGAATCGGCCAGCAGCAATTCGGGATACACGCACTGCCGCCGCCCGATTGTCCAGCCCGCCGCCAGCGACACGAACACGCGGAAAGTCAGCCCGTATAAATGCTGCGGGCTCACGCTGCCCACGGCGGCCAGGCCGCGCCAGCTTTCAGGTAGCCTTTCGGCCAACGCCGCCGCTTCGGCCTGCATCTGCGCGCGGGTTTTGGCCTCCACCTTCGCCTCGCCCGAAGAGCCGGAAGTTTTCAGATACAGCACGTTTTCAGACGGCCATTCGAACGCTTCCGCAGGCGCGGCTGCTTGCTCCGCCGCCCCGTCGTACAGCCAGAGGCCGTCTGAAACTTCCGGCACGTCGCTCAACCACACCGCCCCGCCCGCTTCCGCCCAACGGCGGTTTTCCTCCGCCAGATTTGGCGGCAGATATACCTCCGCCCCCGCCAGCCACGCCGCCAGCAGCGCGGAAGCAAAGCGCGCCGCATCGTCGAACCACAGCGCGGCGGCCCGCACCTGGTGCGCACGCAAACGCGCGGCCAGCGAGAGCGTGGCGGCGGAAAACTGCGAGGCTGTCCAGCCTTCGGCCAACGGGGAATCGGGGGAGCGGTTTAAAAGCGGGAGTATGGGCATGGTTTCGGATTTGGGTTGCAGTTGGATGGGGACGGGCGGTTTGGGGCGTTTCATCAGCGGTTAAAAAAATGTATTGCCGACCGATGCGCACACCCGTGATGCCGTCTGAAAGTTTTGACGGCGGATTGTACAACGGGTTTGAAGGATGCGGGTATCCGTACCGGCGGCATCTTGGGATTTCGGCATCTGATTGAAGCGGCGGAAGCCTGCCGTTTCTTGCGCCCCTCAATTATCGGCTATTTGTCGGGCAGGACGCTTTGATACGGAAGGGCTGCAGACGGGGAAATTATCGGAAAGGCCGTCTGAAAAACAGGGATGGTTTTCAGACGGCCTAGCGGGATTGGCTTTATTCGTTGTCGGGTTCGGCAAACCAATCTTGTGTGGCGGTGTCGGCATCGAATACCTGCCCCATCAGCGGGGTCAGCGGGTTCACGCCCAAGCTGCGCGCCAGCGGGAGGCTTTGCAGCAGGGGTTCGTTCCAAGCATGCAAGGCCATCGAGTACGCGCCCCAGTGGATGGGCATGAAACGTTTGGGCGAGAGCTGTGCGGCATAGCGGGCGGTTTGTTCGGGGAAGAGGTGGTTGTTGGGCCAGTGTTCGCTGTATTGGCCGTTTTCAATAAAGGCGATGTCGAAGCCGTTGAATTTTTCGGCAATTTTGTCGAAATGGCTGCCGTGGGCGGAGTCGCCGTGAAAATAGAATTTTTCGTTGCCGTGTTCGATGGCGAAGCTCGACCACAGGGCTTGGTTGCGGTCGGTCAGGGTTCGGGAGGAGTCGTGGCGGGAGGGCAGCGCGGTGTAGCGGATGCCGTTGAGTTCGGTATGCTGCCACCAGTCGAGTTCGGTGATGCGTTCGCGCGGCACGCCCCATTTTTCCAGCAGTACGCCCATGCCGAGCGAGACGACGAAGTGGCTGCCCTTTGAATTGAGTGCCTGCACGCTGTTTTTTTCGAGGTGGTCGTAGTGGCTGTGGGAAATCAGGACGACATCGACGGGCGGCAGTTCGCCGATTTCGGCGGGGGCGGGCTGAAAGCGTTTCATCATGACGGGGACGGGGGAAACGGAATCGCCGAATACGGGGTCGGTGATGACGGTTTGCCCGCCGATGCGCATCAGCAGGGTGGAATGGCCGAACCAGACAAAGCGGCTTTTGCCTTCGGGGGCGGCGAGGAAGGCCGGCCAGTCGGGTTTGACGGTGGGCAGAAGTTTGGGCGGGCGGGTCGCCTGCGGGTCGGTCAGGATTTTCCAAAACGCGCCGGCCAGGCCGGTCGGCTTTTGCTGCGGTTCGGGATTGAAGAAGGTTTGCGTTTCCGGGTCGTAGTGGTCGCTTGCGGGGTAAACGGGATGGCGGTCGGGATACAGGCCGTAGGCCGATAAGGCGCAGGCGGCGGTGAGGGTGGCGAGTTTTTTCTTGTGCTTCATGGTGGTGCGTTTCGGCGGTCGCGCCGTTTTCAGAAGGCCCGAATTGTAGCAGCAGGGCAGGGCCGGTTTTATTTTTTACTGAACGGGGTAATAAATTAACTTAATTTTTGCCTGAGGGGTGCGGCATCGATAGGCCGTCTGAAAGGTTGTTTGCAGTTTTCAGACGGCCTTTTCAGACGGCCTTTAGGATGTGCGGCGGTTTATTGTCCGAAGGCAAAGGCGGCGATTTTCAAATAGAGGTAGTTGGCCAGCAGGGCGGCAAACCAGAGTGCGCCCAATCGGTTGTTGGCCAGGAATTCGCGGAAACAGGCGTTGCGGTCGCGCTGCCGGATGGCGCGGTATTGTTTGATTTGCCAGTAGAGGGCCAGGGGGACGGCGGGCCAATACGGCCAGGCGGCGGAAATCGTCAGGCCCAGCCAGATCATGAGGGCGGTGAAGCCGAGGTGGCAGGCGAGTACGGCTTCGGCATCGCGGCGGCCGAAGGTGATGGCCGAGGTTTTGATGCCGATTTTGAGGTCGTCTTCTTTGTCGGCCATGGCGTAGGCGGTGTCGTAGGCCAGCGTCCACAGGACGTTGGCGGCAAAGAGCAGCCAGGCGGTGGGCGGGACGTAGCCGGTAACGGCGGCAAAGGCCATCGGGATGCCGAAGGAAAAGGCCAGGCCGAGGTAGAGTTGGGGCAAGGGGAAGAAGCGTTTGGTGAACGGGTAGCTCATGGCCAAAAACAGTGCGGGCAGGCTCATCAGCCAGGTCAGGCGGTTCAGCGGCAGCAGGCAGAGCGCGGCGGCGAGACAGAGCGCAGCAGTCAGCAGCAGGGCTTCTTTTTTGCCGACTGCGCCGCGTGCGAACGGCCGGTTTTTGGTGCGCTCGACCGCGCCGTCGAAGTTGCGGTCGGCAAAGTCGTTGATGACGCAGCCCGCGCTGCGCATCAGGAAGGTGCCGATGACGAAGGCTGAGAGGATGGTCAAGTCCGGCATGCCTTGTGCCGCAATCCACAATGCCCACAGGGTCGGCCACAGCAGCAGCATGGTGCCGATGGGCTTGTCTGCGCGCATCAGTTGTCCGTAGATTTTCAGGCGTTCGGCTGTTGTGTTGTTCATGGTGTGTTTCCGTTGGTTTGAAACCGCCCGGGGTTGGGCAAGTGCTTTGGAGGCCGTCTGAAAGCGGGGCGGTTTTTCAGACGGCCTTTTGCCTGCGGGGGGCAGGCGGTGTGTTCGATATGATAATAATTTGCCGTTTGTCGGCGTGATATGCCGTTAATCTTTACCCGATTTAATGCCGCCATTGCTTTACTTGGCGGTTCGGCTGCCTATAATAACGCCTTCGCTGTGTTTGGTTTTGGACTATGAAACGCTCCGTCCTCTGTCCGATGCTGCTGGCCGCTGTCGGGCTGATTTATATCGTGCTGTTTACCTGTGCCGTCAATTATATTGCCGAGCAGGTGTTCCGGTTTACTGTGTTTGCCAAGCCGCAGGCAGTCGTGATAACGGTTGCTTTGGCGGCATCGGTATTGTTTGCTTCGCCGCTGCTGCCTTTCTGCCGCAGGTTGTTCGAACGTTGCGGCGCGAAATGCCGTCATTATTTCGACCGTACCCGCTAATCCCATCCGTTCCGCCGTGTTTTTTCAGACGGCCTGTTTCCCTTCGGGCGGGTTGTCCGTCTTCATGCTCTGTTCGAAATCGTGCAGCAGTTCCAGTTCAAACCGGCTGAAGCCGGCTTTCTCCCGCGCATCCAGATTCACATATCCCCGAAATACGAACATGTCGTAACGCGACAACAGGTTGCGGAACAAGGCCATCGGTTCCAAGCCGCGTTGGCGGCACAAATGCTGATACCAGTAATTGCCGATTTTCACATGGCCGACTTCGTCGCGGTAAATGATGTCCAAAACGCCGCATGTTTCCGTATCGCCGCGTTGCGCCACTTTGGCGCGTATGCCGGGCGTAACGTCCAAGCCGCGCGCTTCCAGCACCCTGGGTACCAACGCCATCCGCAGCAGGGGGTCGAAAGCCGTTTTGTAGGCCATGTCCCATAAGTGGTTGTGCGCGTCGAAATCGCCGTAGGCATAACCAGAGGCTTTCAGACGGCCCGACATCAGGCGGAAATGGTATTCCTCTTCGCAAGCTACCTTTATCCAGTCGTACACAAATTCGTCGGGCATCAGGCGGAAGCGGTAGGCCGCATCGAGCGCGAGATTGATGGCGTTGAATTCGATGTGGCAGATGGCGTGCAGCATCGCGGCATAACCTTCCGGCGTATTCATTTTGCGCGGCGTAACGGCTGAAGGCGGAACCAGATTGGGTTTGTCCGGCCGGCCGGCTTCGCGGAAATCCAATGGCGGCGGGGCATTCTTCTCCAAAGGCGGGCGTTGTGCCGAACGCTCGGCCAGTTCGCGCACCAGCCGGCATTTTTGTTCCGGGTCGCGGGACAAGAGTGCCTGTTCGAGCAGTGAATAAAGGGAGTGCATAAAGTTTCCCGACGGCGAAAAACCGCTATTATAAGGTCAAACCCCCGCAAGGCCGTATCCGGCCCGGAAGGGGAATTAAATAAATGTCAAAGCTTGAGGCCGTCTGAAAATAAAACGGCAGTCAATACATATCCTTAAGGGCTTTACAAAAATTAAACCCGTTTCGAAGCACTTGCCCGTTTGAAGATAGGCTTTATACTGCCGCTTTGTTGCAATCCAGCCGTAAGGAAATGTTTAATGAAACAGACGACTTATTCAAAATTCTTCGCTGCCGCTATGTTGGGCTTGGCAATCGGCGCGGCGCAGGCGGGCGGAATCGACGCCTTGAAAAAATTCAATGCCGATGCCGACGGGTTGAGCGGCTCGTTCAGCCAAACCGTGAAAAACAAAAAGAAAACGCAAACTTCCGGCGGTACGTTCCAAATCATGCGTCCCGGCCTCTTCCGCTGGGAATACAGTAAGCCCTACAAACAAACGATAGTCGGCGACGGCCAGCATATTTGGTTGTACGATGTCGATTTGAAACAGGTAACCAAATCCGACCAGTCGCAGGCCATCGGCGACAGCCCCGCATCCATCCTGTCGGACAAAAACGCTTTGGATTCCAGTTACAGCCTGAAGGAAGACGGCTCCGGCGACGGCATTGATTATGTGCTCGCCACGCCGAAGAAAAACAATGCCGGATACCAGTTCATCCGCATCGGCTTCAAGGGCGACACGCTGGCCGCAATGGAGCTGAAAGACGGTTTCGGCAATCAGACCAGCATCAAATTCAGCAATGTAAACACCCATCCCAACTTATCGCGCGGCAATTTCAAATTCGTGCCGCCCAAAGGTGTGGACGTGTTGAGTCAATAAACAAAACGGAGCTGCCGGCTTTACGGCGGCTCCGAATGTTTTTCAGGCCGTCTGAAAACGGACGGCCGCGCAGAGGGGAAGGAATGAAGGCAAAAAGTAGGGCGATACGGATGAAGATATTCGCACTGGCTCTTTCGATGGCTGCCGTCCAGGCGCATGCCGTCTCGGCACAAAAGCTGGTGTGGGAGGCGCGCCAGCAAATCGGCCGCACCACCGCCTACGATCCCGCCTACAGCAATATCGGCTATCCGATGGGGGATGTGCCCGTGCACAAAGGCGTGTGTACCGATGTCGTCATCCGTTCGCTGCGGCGGCAGAAAATCGATTTGCAGCAATTGATACACGAAGACATGAGTAAGAATTTTGCCGCCTACCCGAAAAAATGGGGCCTGACCCAGCCCGACCGCAACATCGACCACCGCCGCGTACCCAACATCGCCACCTATTTCCAACGCAAAGGCTATCAAACCCATGACGAAAAATTTCTGGCCGGCGACATCGTTACCTGGGATTTGGGTCGCGGCCTTACCCACATAGGCATCGTTTCCGACCGCAAAAGCGCGGGAGGAGAACCCCTTATTCTGCACAACATCGGACGTGGGACCCGTGAAGAAAACATTCTCCGACGCTACAAAATTACCGGCCATTACCGTCTGCCGCGATAAACCCTTGTTACGACAACGGAAGGCCGTCTGAAAAAGGAGTAGTAAATGATGAAAACCAAATATCTGGCCGCCGTATCCGCCCTGCTGTTGGCAGGCTGCGTGTATAGCGAAACGCCGTACGGCCGTTATGCCGCCGTCGACCTGCCCGTAGAAAGCCGCACCACCATCAACAAAACCGTAACCATCAACGCCCCGCCGGGCACCACCGTCGTTTATGGCGACGCCACCCCTGCCTCCGCCTATCAGGGCGGTTACGACTGTTATTACGAAAGGGGCAACCGCCGCCGCTGCTATCCGCGCCACAATCCGCCGCCGAGACAGGTGTACCGCGTGGAAGGCCAAAGCGGCAGCATAGGGCAAACCTATGAAGGCGGCGGCTACTATATCGGCGGACAGATCAGCCGCTAGCCGGGTTTGCCGTAAGCGGACGATTTGACAATGCCTTAATTCCTTAACATTTCATTTGCTTAAATCCAGGCCGTCTGAAAAAGCGGCTGCGGCGATTGACAGCGGCGGGCAAATTCCGTATAGTCCGCGGTTCTGAACACGGAGTAATGGCTGAGAGGCTGAAGGCACCTCCCTGCTAAGGAGGCATGTGGGGTCAACCTGCATCGAGGGTTCGAATCCCTCTTACTCCGCCAATTTTTGCAAAACCCCTGAGTTATTCAGGGGTTTTGCTTTACCTGCCGCCGTATTTCGATTTATGTCCGCCATCCGTCTTTTCTTTTCATTCTTCCTTATCGTCCTGCTTGCCGCCTGCGGTCCATCCGCCGAACGGCAGGCCGTGGTTTTGCAGGGCAAGACCATGGGCACGACCTATACCGTCAAATATCTTTCAGACGGCCTCAAAGATTTGCCGCCCCCCGAACAGGTGCAAGCCGATTTGGACAAATTGCTGGTTGAAGTAAACCGCCAAATGTCCACTTACGACCCGTCGTCCGAAATCAGCCGCTTCAATCAGTTGCAGGCTGTCGGCGAGCCGATGGAAATTTCCGACGATTTTGCCTTCGTTACCGCAGAAGCCTTCCGTTTGAACGGCCTCACCCAAGGCGCGTTGGACGTTACCGTCGGGCCGTTGGTGAATCTGTGGGGCTTCGGGCCTGACAAAACCGTTACCCGCGAACCGACGGACGAACAAATCCGGCAGGCTTCCGCCGTGGTCGGTACTGATAAAATCATCCTGGCCGGCGGAGGCGGAAAGCAGACGCTGACCAAAAAAGTTGCCGGCACCTATCTCGACCTTTCCTCGATTGCGAAAGGATTCGGCGTGGACAAACTGGCCATCCATCTGGAAGGCCTGGGTGTTGAAAACTATTTGGTGGAAATCGGCGGCGAATTGCGCGGGCGCGGCAAAAACGAACGCGGCGAAACTTGGCGCATCGGCATCGAGCAGCCGCAAATCCTGCAAGGCGGTAACACGCAAATCGTCGTTCCGCTGGCCAATCATTCGCTGGCCACTTCGGGCGACTACCGCAATTTCCATGTCGATGCGCACGGCAGGCGGTTGTCGCACATTATCGACCCGCAAAAACACGCCCCTATCAGCCACAACCTCGCCTCCGTCAGCGTGATTGCCGACAGCGCAACCACCGCCGACGGCCTTTCCACCGCCTTGTTCGTATTGGGCGAGCAGCGCGCCCTGCAGCTTGCCGAACAGCAGGGTTTGGCGGTATTCTTGATTATCCGCGACGGCAGCGGCTACCGCACGGAAATGTCTTCCGCATTCAAACAACTGCTACGCGACAAGGATAAATCATGAGCACCATCCTCCTGACTTTCGGTCTGTTTTTATTGATTATATTGGGCATGTCGGTCGGTTATATTTTTTCCAAACGCTCGATTAAGGGCAGTTGCGGCGGCATTACCGCGCTGGGCATGAAAAAAATGTGCGATTGCGAAACGCCGTGCGATACGTTGCAGCAAAAACTGGATCGCGAGGCATCGGAAAAAATTACCGTCGACCAATAAATCAGCCGCCGGATTGCTTTCCGGCGGTTTCATATCGTTTTACCCAACGCCCGAACCGGTTTTTCATTATGGCCGTCCAAAACATCGAACACATATCCGCCGCCGACAAGTTGCAACCGCTTTACGTCATCCACGGCGAAGAAGACCTGTTGCGCGTGGAAGCGTTGGACAAATTGCGTGCCGCCGCCAAGCAACAGGGCTATTTGAACCGCGAGGTGTACACTGCGGACAACGCCTTCGACTGGAACGAAATGCTCGCATCTGCCAACAGCATGGGTTTGTTTGCAGACTTGAAGCTGATAGAGATTCATATTCCGAATGGCAAGCCGGGGAAAACTGGCGGCGAGGCATTGCTGAGCCTGGCGGAAAACCTGCCCGACGATACTGTAACCGTCGTCATGCTGCCCAAACTGGAAAAGGCGCAGACACAGGCCAAATGGTTTGCCACGATGGCACGGCAGGGCGTGGTGTTGGAAGCCAAAGCCGTTTCAGGCAACGCACTGCCTGCTTGGATTAAAGGCCGTCTGAAAAACGCGGGATTAGACATCGAGGCAGATGCCTTGACACTGTTTGCCGAGCGGGTGGAAGGTAACCTGCTGGCGGCCAAACAGGAAATCGACAAATTGGCTTTGCTGCACCCGGGCGGCAGCATCATCAGCGTGGCGGATGCCGAGCTGGCCGTGGCGAATGTGGCGCGGTTTGATGTATTCCAACTGGCGTCGGCCTGGATGAAAGGCGATGCCGTACGGACTTTGCATCTGCTGGAAGGCTTGGAGGCCGAAGGGGAGGAACCCGTGCTGCTGCTGTGGGCGGTGGCCGAAGACATCCGCATCCTGATTAGGCTGGCTGCCGCATTCAAACAGGGGCAGAGCGTACAGGCTGTGCGCAACAGCCTGCGCCTGTGGGGCGATAAACAGACACTCGCCCCGTTGGCCGTCAAGCGGCTGTCCGTCAGCCGCCTGATCGGCGCATTGCAGGAGTGCGCCCGTATCGACCGAATGATAAAGGGCGCGGAGGACGGCGATGCTTGGGCGGCCTTCCGCCAAATGGTTTACGGCTTGGCGGTCTAGCGTTTCCGTTGCCGTCAATGAAGCGAACCGTACGGCAATATCGAAATATGTGAACCTGCCGTTGAGGCCGTCTGAAAAGATGCCGAAAATGTTAATTCGGTTTACAATCCGCACTTCGAACCAAACACAAATTTAAGAGACAGACATGAACCCGAAAATGTTTATCCAACCCGCCATCCGCATCTCGGTTATCGCCGCCGTCATCATCGGCATCCTGATACTGTTCGGCGTCAGATGGTGGATGGCATTGCTCAGCGTACTGGGCATCATTGCCGTTATCGCACTCTTGGCCGTGTGGGTCATCAAACGCCAACGCCGCCAGTTTACCGAACGCCTCAAAGCATTCAACATCGACCCCGAGAGCGGGCGCATCAATCCGGCCGACCTGCGCCGCATGTACAACAGCGGCGGCCAGGCGCAAAAAGACGCAGTGATGATTTACTGCATGGCGAACAACAACTGCCCCGAAGCCGATGCGCACAAAGCCTTTAAAGAAATGTCGATGTTCAACCCGAACGCCCGTCAGGCGCAGATGAAAGCCATGCAGGAAATGCAGGCTCAGCAGCGCAAAGGCAAAGGAAAAGGCAAGGGCGGATTCCGCTGAAATGCCGAATAACGATACACGCCGTCTGAAAAGCGTTTTGCCGGGTCAAAACCATTTTCAGACGGCCTCTTTTTACGGAAAAGCAAACCATGTATGACGTAAACACCCACGATGTGCGCCGCTTCTTCGCCGACGTTTGGCGGCAGCGGTTTGCCCCGCTGCAACTGGACGCATTGCAGCAAAAAGCATTGCGGATTCTCGAAGCACATCAGGAATATGCCGATTATCTGGAAAACATCGAGGACTATTTAGACACGGAATGGAAACCGGAAGGCGGCAGGGAAAACCCCTTCCTCCACCTTTCGTTGCACCTCTCGATACAGGAACAGGCCGCCATCGACCAACCGCCCGGCATCCGCGCCATCCACCAAACCCTGTGCGCCCGCCATAACGGCGACTGGGTGCGGGCGGAGCACCACATGATGGAAGCTTTGGCCGAAACCATTTGGGAAGCGCAACGTTACGGCCGAGGATTGGACGTAAACGCCTACATGACCCGCCTGAGAAAAGCCATCGGGCTAGGTCAGGAAGAGCGGGCACGGCTCAACCCGCATGAAGTCGGACTTGGGCAGGCGGTTATCGGAGAATAATGGCAGCGGTTGATATACTATAACAAAATTTTCATAAAAAACATATGCTTAGGTATTTACTTTTCCGTTTTGGGAGACTATTATCGCGTTTCCCTAAAACCGGGTAAGACCTGCCCGACCTTAATCAAATCGAAGGAAGCATCATGACACACTGCACCATTCATCACGACCACGCCCATGTTCACGGCAGCGGCTGCGGTCATACCGCCGTCAAACATGACGGCCATATCGACTACCTGCATGACGGCCATTTGCACCACGAGCACAACGGCCATTACGACGAACACACCCTGCCGGTAAATGAAACCAACCCCGATGCCTGCATCCCGCTCGATACCTGTGCGGGCCATGTTCACGGAGAAGGTTGCGGTCATGAGGCCATTCCTCATGGCGACCATATCGATTATCTGGTCAACGGCCGTCTGCATCACCAGCACGGCGATCATTGCGATGACCATGGTCCGGTGGAAATCGTTGCATAATTCAGACCGATAAAGTATCGGGCAAACAGGGGAGTCGGCACAATGGTCGGTTTCCCTGTTGTTATATGTGTTGTACTTGAAGGTAAAACAGTATGTCTATTTTTCGCGGTCAAATTGGATAAGCAGGGACTTGGACGTTAAAAAAATAATATATTCAATTATTTAATGCTATCC
>ERZ773044.60-NODE-60-length-59788-cov-121.757_pt1 | contig 59788 bp, 53 predicted proteins | sample MGYA00511897_ERZ773044 | MGnify/ENA primary metagenome ERZ773044 (study PRJEB29015, sample SAMEA2738116) | human oral metagenome | biome: human oral; feature: human-associated habitat; material: saliva | place: China | collected 2170 ...
TTGCATGTGTTAAGCACGCCGCCAGCGTTCGTCCTGAGCCAGGATCAAACTCTCCAAACAAAACCAACAAAAACAAGCCCCAACCAACCACAAACAGCCAGCCAGAACCCACAGTCAGTACAACAGTCCAGAAAACCAGACCAGGCCCAACCCAACCCCAAAAAAAAGAGGGCCAGGCAAACCAAAACAAAACAAACCCCAAAAAACCACACACAACCAAAATCATGCGCAGCCCCCAGGGCCATGGCATAAAAAACATGACACACTATCGAGTTCTCAAACAACACACCCACCGAGAACTTGTCGTAAGGCATTTTTCCTTCCGCTTCGCTCTCAGAAGTGCCTGAGAAACTTTAGCGAGCCGTATTTTCTGAGTCAAACGAATGGGCGGTGACCCTCGTCTCTCATTCGGCTCTCTTCAGTTCTCAGTCCCCGGCCGGTCTGAGGAAATTCATCCTCCCCGTTTCGGGCCGGAGAGAACATTACGCACCGACCACCACCCCGTCAAACTGTTGAGCGGTGACGGTGCCCACAAGGCGTCGTCACCGCTCAACACCCGTGTTCTCGAGGTGAGGATTTCCCTTGACGAGGGGCCTAAACCACGCGTCCGACAGCCAGGTTCCGGCGTCCCTTGCGCACCAGCACCACTCCCCCGGCGAGCAGGTGCTCAGGACCGATGACCGCGGTCTCGTCGGCCACTTTGACGTTGTTGATGTAGGCCCCGCCTCCGGCAATGGTCTTGCGGGCCGCATTGCGCCCGCGCTCCAGCCCCGTGCCGACAAGCAGGTCCACGATCGTGGTCTGTCCAACTGTCACGTCGCTGGAGCCGAGATCAGCCGTGGCCGCCAGGATCGTCGCCTCATCGATGTCGGCGAGGTCGCCGCGGCCCCACAGTGCGGAGGTTGCCGCCTCGGCCTGAGCAGTTGCGTCGGCTCCGTGGACCCACGTGCAGACCTCGTGCGCCAGAACCCGCTGCGCCTCACGTGCCTTCGGGTTCTCGGCCGTCGCCGCCTCCAGGCGCTCAATCTCCTCGCGCTCCAGGAAGGTGAAGACCTTGAGGAAGCGCACGACGTCGGCGTCGTCGGCCTGAAGCCAGAACTGGTAGAAGGCGTAAGGGCTGAGCATCTCGGGGTTGAGCCAGATCGCCCCGCCCTCGGACTTACCGAACTTGGTGCCGTCGGCCTTGGTGATGAGGGGGTTGGTCATGACGTGGACCGAGGCGCCCTCGACCTTGTGGATGAGGTCCATCCCGCCCACAAGGTTGCCCCACTGGTCATTGCCTCCGACCTCCAGAGTGCAGCCGTAGCGTCGGTAGAGCTCGAGGTAGTCGTTGGCCTGGAGGACCTGGTAGCTGAACTCGGTGTAGGAGATGCCCTCCTCGCTGGCCAGGCGCCGGGCGACGATGTCCTTGGAGAGCATGGTGCCCATGCGGAAGTGCTTGCCCAGGTCCCGCAGGAAGTCGATGGCGCTCATCGCCTGGGTCCAGTCCAGGTTGTTGACGATCTGCGCCGGGTTGTCCCCGCTGAAGTCGAGAAGGTTCTCGAGCTGTTCCTGCAGGCTGGCCGCCCAGCCGGCAACGACGTCCTTGGTGTTGAGGCTGCGCTCCCCCTTGGCGCGCGGGTCGCCGATGAGGCCGGTCGCCCCACCCACCAGCGCCAGCGGACGGTGCCCGGCGAGCTGAAGATGGCGCATGACCTTGACGGCTACGAGGTGGCCGTGGTGAAGGCTCGGCGCGGTGGGGTCGAACCCGCAATAGAAGGTGACGGCCCCGTCGCTGAGCGCTGCTCGCAGCGCGTCAATATCGGTGTGCTGGGCGATGAGCCCGCGCCACTGCAGTTCGTCCAGGATGTCCGTCACTGTCCAGTCGCCTTCCGTGGGTTGTCGTGCTTGCCGCACGCGTGATCCCGGCGCGTCACGCTCGGGTCCGGCTGATACCTCCGACGCGGATAGTCTGCCATGCTCCGGCTCGGCCTCCACGACAAGGCCAGGCTGCGGAGCCATGAGCCGGATACGGGGAGCCTTCACGAGCCCTCAGCCGGACGGTCCCACAGGAGGGTGTATCGGTAGTAGAAGCGCCGTCGAGTCCTGGCCCCGGGAAGCAGCCGGACTGCCGCCCTACGAATCTCGGCCAGGGACTCTCGTGGAACACGAGTGACCACACCGATGTCTGAGCTCTCCCGTCGCAGGGCACCGACCACATGCAGAGGCAGGACGGCCAGTGCGGACAGCGTCCAGTCCCACAGGCTCTTGTTGGCGGCTAAGCCGACGACGATCAGACGCCCGCCGGGTGCCACCAGCTGACTCAGCCTCACCAGGGCGGGTTCCAGTGGGAGGTGGTGCAGCGTGGCCACGCAGGTGACCGTCTCAAAGGTGCCGATGCGCTGAGGAAGGTCCAGATCCATGACGTCGTCGAGCAGCACCTCGGCCTGCGGAGTCTGCTCGAGACGTCTGTGCGCTCGAGTAACCGCCCGCTCGTCGGTTTCAAGTCCGAAGGCGCGCCGGCATACCGCCGCCAGGCGTGCGAGCAGGAGCCCGTCACCGCATCCGACATCGAGCGCTCTGCCGCCGCGCAGCGCCGCGTCCCGCACAATGCGCCGGTGAAAGGCGACGTTGTGATTCCAGTAGTCACTGGCCACTGCGGGAGCCTGGTGGAGCAGCCGCCGCGGTCGGACCGGCTGTGTCGCTCGAGGTCTTGGGGCTCTCAGCCCGGTCGGTAGACGCAGCGGTCTCCTCGTTGGGCTGCGTTGCTGATCCGCGCGCTACGACGCCGGCTTCACGCAGCAGTGCCTCGCGCAGGTGGGGCACTGCGGCGAAGTACGCCTCATCGGCGTCCTCCACCAAACGCGTTGCCCGGGCCCCGACATCTCTCCCTGCCGCTGTCATGGTCACGATCCGGGCACGGGCGTCCTTGGGATCCGGCTGCCGCGACACCAGACCGGCCCGCTCCAGCCGGCGCAGCACCTGGCTGGCGGTCTTCACGTCCATTCCCGCCTGGGTCGCGACCATCACCTGGCTGGCCCCGTCCCCGTGCTCCTCGAGCCACTGCGTGCAGGCCAGGAGGACGAACTGGGAGTGCGTCAATTCAACTGGCTCCAGGGCGGCAGCGATGTCTCGCTGCCAGGCCAACGCGGCCCTCCACATGAGGAAGCCGGGGCTCGCCTCAGGACCCTGGAACCTTGTCTTCACATATCGACCCTAGCAGCCTGGACGAGCGAGTCGATGGCCTGCGGAAAGTCCTCGGCGATTCCTGGACCGATCGTCGGTCCTACATCGTCGACACCGGGGCCGTCGATGTCGAGGCGGGTGGTCACAACGCTCTGCCCTTGTGTCTGCGCGGGCATGAAGGAGTGGGTGAAGGTCAGCTCCACTCCCCCGTAGGAGACCCGGTCCGCCTGGACATGAGGGGGTTCCCAGCGGATCACCGTGATCTCGATACTGTCCTGCCCCTCCGGAGTCATCGTGATCGAGGCGCCGGGCCCCACCGGCTCGCGCGGCTCGTAGCGATCTCCCTGGGGGAGCTCGATCTCACCGGAGAGCACCTTGATCCAGGTCTCCCACAGGACCTCCGCCGGAAGATCCACTGTCCGTTGGCACTCAGTCGACCACATGGCCGTCCCCTTCCTCGTCCTCCGCGCTCGGCGGTTCCGCACCACAAATAGTCTTTGCAGCGATAATCTGTGTACCCATTATTAGCGGACAGGAGTGGCGCGGGCAAGTGGAGACCCATCGGAGTCGGGCTCGGCGAGGTTCAGTCCTGTGAGCGTCGCCTGGTGACGGCCGGCCGGTACGGCGAGACGGTGGGCTCTCCATCCAGCCAGAAGCGCCACGGGAAGGCTTCTCCATCACCCCCGGGACCGGCCACCCCGGTGCGCGGCCCACAGCGGATGCGCCCGGCATCCGGCGCCGGCTGCGGCTCCGGCAGCGTCAGGCTGATGCGTGATCCCGGCCCGCCCAGCAGTGCGCCGTCGTCGGAGCGGTCCAGTCCCAGTGCGGCGCACAGTCTGGCCGGGCCACGAGCCAGGTCGCGGTCAGTGCGGGCTGCAGGGCGGCGTCCCCTGGCCTGCTCGAGCCCTTCGACGACCTCTCCCCCGCGCAACAGCACCGCGCGCGAGACTCCAGCCGGTCCGGTGACGATGTTGAGGCAATGGTGCATGCCGTAAGTGAAGTAGACGTAAATGCACCCGCCGGCCTCGAACATGGAGGCGTTGCGCGCTGTGCGTCCCCGGAAGGCGTGGGAGCCCGGGTCCTTCTCGCCGCGGTAGGCCTCCACCTCGGTCAGGCGGATCGCGACGCGCCCAGCTGAGTCGGCAACGGTGATGACGGCGCCCAGCAGCGCCGGGGCCGCCTCCAGGCTGTCACATCTGAGCAGTGAGGCGACATCGGCGCTCAGCTCGGTCGCCGTCTCCCCCACAGAAGCGTCTGACATCGTCCTGCCGCCCCGGCTCAGTCCTGGTCCTCCTCGTCCCATTCCTCATCGGTCTCACTGGGCTCGGGCCACTGGGGACCGGCGGGGCCGTCCAGCAGGGAGCCCTCCCAGGCGAAGACTCGCAGCTCGGCGCTGCGGGCGATGGCGCGGGCGAGCTGCTCCACCACTCGCACCGGGGCGGTGCCGCCGTGCCCGGTACGGGCGGCCACCGACCCCTCGGCTGAGAGGACCTCCTGCACCCCCGGAGTGAGCCGCTCATCAATGGCGGCGAAGTCAGCATCGGTCAGGTCCCACAGCTCAATGCCACGCTTCTCGCACTCGCGCACGCAGGCACCGGAGATCTCGTGGGCGCTGCGGAACGGCACACCGTTCTTAACCAGCCACTCCGCGATATCGGTGGCCAGGGAGAACCCCTGGGGGGCGAGCTCCGCCATCCGCTCGTAGTGGAGGGTCATCGTGCTCACCATGCCGCTAACGGCCGGCAGGAGGACGGCCAGGGGGTCGACGGCGTCGAAGACCGGTTCCTTGTCCTCCTGCAGGTCCCGGTTGTAGGCCAGGGGCAGGGCCTTGAGAGTGGCGAGCAGCCCGGTCAAATCACCGATGAGGCGTCCGGCCTTGCCGCGGGCGAGCTCGGCCACGTCCGGGTTCTTCTTCTGCGGCATGATGGACGAGCCCGTGGAGTAGGAGTCGTCCAGGGTGACGAAGTCGAACTCCTTGGTGTTCCAGATGATGATCTCCTCGCTCAGGCGCGAGACGTCGACGGCGGTCATCGTCAGCACGAAGCTGAGCTCGGCGACGACGTCGCGGGCGGCAGTACCGTCGATGGAGTTCTCCACGGCGGCCTCGAACCCGAGGTCGGCGGCAACGGCGTCGGGGTCCATGCCGAGCGTGTTGCCCGCCAGCGCACCGGAGCCGTAGGGGCTCACGGCGGCGCGGGTGTCCCAGTCCTCGAGGCGCTCGACGTCACGCATGAGCGGCCAGGCGTGGGCCAGCAGCTGGTGGGCGACGAGCACCGGCTGGGCGTGCTGCATGTGGGTGCGTCCGGGCATGATGGCGTCGGAGGCCTGGGCGGCCTGGTCGATGAGGGCGTCGACGACGTCGAGGACGAGTCCGGCCACGTGGCGGGCCTGGTCGCGCAGGTACATGCGGATGAGTGTGGCGATCTGGTCATTGCGGCTGCGCCCGGCGCGCAGACGGCCCCCCAGGTCGTCACCGGCGCGCTCGATGAGGCCGCGCTCCAGGGCGGTGTGGACGTCCTCGTCAGTAACTTCCGGGACGAAGATGCCGGCGACGACGTCGGCCTCGAGACGGTCCAGGGCCTCCAGCATGCCGGACAGCTGACCCGAATCCAGCAGGCCGGCCTGCGCCAGGGCGCGGGCGTGGGCGCGGGAGCCGGCGATGTCGTAGCGGGCCAGGCGCCAGTCGAAGTGGGTGCTCACCGACAGAGCGGCCAGCGCGTCGGCGGGTCCTCCTGAGAAGCGTCCACCCCACAGGCTGACGCCGGCGGGGGCCGCGTCCTGCTGAGCTTCTGAGGCGACGGGCTGGGCAGCGGATGGCTGAGCGGGCTGGCTGGAGAACTGACTCATGGCTCCATCATGGCCCATCTGCCCGCACAGGTTCCTCAACGCCGGCCAGGAAGGGAACTGTCATGGCTCGTAGACAAAAAGACCCATGCATTCTTGAGGAAGATACGGAAGCGGGATCAGGACCAGCACCCCCGACCAACGGGAAGGAAGAAAGGCCTGTATCTCGGCTGGAGGGCAATGCCATGATGAGCCAATGCCCGCCGAACAAGACGCACTTTTCCCAGGCAAGCAGTTCATCTCCACTGTGCTGGAGGCCCTCGAGACCAAGACCCGGATGACCGGGGTGATCGCCCACCGCTATCTCATGCGCGCGGCCATGGCCGGCATGATCGTGGCGGTCTTCTACATCGTGAACTACGCCATCGTGGGTGTCTGCGACGGCCTTCGCATCGGGGACGCCTCGCTGGCGGGGCTCGGGAAGATGCTCGGGGCGCTGTCCTTCGGCCCCGCTCTCGTCTTCATCTACTACACGAAGTCAGAGCTGCTCACCAGCAACATGATGGTGGTGGCCATCGGCCACTACTACAAGCGGATCTCGACGTGGCGGGCCCTGAGGGTGCTGGTCATGTGCCTGGCCGGCAACTTCGCCGGAGGGCTGGTCTTCGCGGCCATGTACCGCTTCTCCACCCTTGTGGAGGCGGCAACCGCCGAGCAGGCCGTGCACTCAGTGGACGCCAAGCTCCACTACCTGTCGTCGGCCTCGGGGATCGGGGACCTCTTCGTGCGGGCGGTCCTGTGCAACTTCATGATTAACCTGGCAATGCTCCTCATCTACAACGGCTTCATCCGCGAGGACTGGTCCAAGATCTTCGCGATGCTCATCTCGGTGTTCGTCTTCGCCTTCCTCGGTCTTGAGCACTCAGTGGCCAACACGGTCCTGTTCACCGTCGTCGGCCTGACACACGGGATCGATGTCCTGCCGGCACTGGGGAATGTGGCTGTGGCCCTGCTGGGCAACTTCGTGGGCGGAGGGCTGCTGATCGGCGGCTACTACGCCTACGCCAATGACGACTCCCGCTGGTTGCGCCGCCAGCCCCACCACGACGAGGCGCAGGCGGCCATGTAGCCGAGTGCTTCGAGGTGGTGGGACCGGCGGTGCGGCTCAGTCAGAACCCCCGACCGTCGCCGGCGCGCACGTCGCGGGCGGCGGCGAGCTTGGACTGCATTCCGTAGATCTCGATGAAGCCCCGCGAGGAGGACTGGTCGAAGGTGTCTCCGCTCTCGTAGGTGGCCAGGTTGAAGTCGTACAGGCCCGTCTCGGAGCGGCGCCCGTTGACGGTCGCCCGACCGCCGTGCAGGACCATCCGGATATCACCGTTGACGTAGCGCTGCGTGTCCTCGATGAAGGCGTCCATGGAGCGCTTGAGCGGGGAGTACCACTGGGCCTCGTAGACGAGATCGGCCCAGGTCTGCTCCATGCTCCGCTTGTAGCGGTGCTGCATACGCTCCAGGGTGACGGCCTCGAGCGCCCGGTGGGCCTCGATCAGGGCCACGGCGCCGGGGGCCTCGTAGATCTCGCGGGACTTGATCCCCACGAGCCGATCCTCGACCATGTCGATACGCCCCACGCCCTGGGCGCCGGCCCTGCGGTTGAGCTCCTGAATCGCCTCCAGAGGGCTGACGTCGCGACCGTCGATGGCTACGGGGATGCCCTCCTTGAAGGTGAGGATCACCTCGTCGGGCAGGGGCGGGTAGGCAGGGTCGTCGGTGTAGACGTAGACGTCCTTGGTGGGGGCGTTCCACAGGTCCTCGAGGTACCCGGTCTCAATGGCGCGGCCCCAGACGTTCTGGTCGATGGAGAAGGGGTTGTGCTTGGTGGTCTCGATTGGCAGGTTGTGCTTCTCGGCGTAGTCGATGGCTACGTCACGGGTCAGCGCCAGGTCGCGTACCGGGGAGATGCAGTCCATGTCGGGGGCCATGGAGGTGATGGAGACCTCGAAGCGGACCTGGTCGTTGCCCTTGCCGGTGCAGCCGTGCGCCACGGTGTGCGCGCCGAACTCGCGGGCGGCCTTGACCAGGTGGCGGGCGATGACGGGGCGGGACAGGGCCGAGACGAGCGGGTAGGTCCCCTCGTAGAGGGCGTTGGCCTTGAGCGCCGGCATGCAGTAGTCGTTGGCGAACTCGTCTCGGGCGTCGGCGACATAGGCCTCGACGGCGCCGCAGTCGAGGGCTCGCTGACGGATTACCTCAAGGTCCTCTCCGCCCTGGCCGACGTCGACGGCGACGGCCACAACCTCTCGACCGGTGGCCTCACCGATCCAGCCGATGGCGACGGACGTGTCCAGGCCTCCGGAGTAGGCCAGGACGACACGGTCCTTGTGGATGCTCAATGGGATCACTCTTCTCTTCGTGATGACGCCGCTGCAGCGGCGCCGAGGTGACGGGGGATGTCAAGGGTGGTGGGGAGAGGTCAGGCTCGGGCCGAGGGATCGGCCAGGGCGAGCAGGTGTCTGGCCACGTCGGCCGCGACCTGGGCGCCGCGGGTGATGACCAGGACGGTGTCGTCGCCGGCGATGCACCCCATGACGCCGGGCATCATGGCGTCGTCGACGGCCCCGGCGAGCAGCTGGGCACCGCCGGCGGGAGTTCGCAGGACCACCTGGGGGCCGGCCCACTCGGCGGTGACCAGCAGCTCGGCGCACCACCGGGACAGGCGGGCGGTGGTGTGGGCGCGCAGGGAGTCGTCGGTCTCCTCCGTCTCTAAGAGGGCACCGGTAGGAACCTGGCCGGGGGCACCGGCTTCGGGCATGGAGTAGATGAGCTCACCGCCCGGGGCTCGGATCTTCGTGGCCCGCAGCTCCACCAGATCCCGCGAGAGCGTGGCCTGAGTGGTGCTGATTCCGCGCTGTGCCAGGGCCTTGCGCAACTCGGCCTGCGAGCGGATGCGTTCGCGCGACAGGATCTGGACGATGCTGGCGTGCCTGGCGGTCTTGGTCCCGGGCACCAGGGGGGCCGTTGCCTCCAGATCACGCTGAGAGGCCTCAATGGCGGCGCTCATGAACCGGCTTTCTCTGACTGTGCCCGGGCAAGGACCTCGGACAGCGTGGTGGTGAAGACTCCGGCGTCATCGTCGGAGAGGATGAAGGGGGGAGCCAGGCGGATCGTATCGGGGCGCGGCGCGTTGACGATGAAACCGCGGGCCGCCAGGGCAGCGGCGATCTCAGCAGCGGGTGGGAGCCCGTCGTCCAGCCCGATGCCGAGCAGCAGACCCCGGCCGCGCACCTGGTCGACTCCGTCAACCGCTGCCAGCTCCCTGGACCAGGCCGAGCCGAGCTGCTGAACCCGCTCCAGCAGGGACTGGCTGCGGATGGTCCCGATGACGGCAAGCGCTGCTGCACAGGCCACCGGGTTGCCGCCGAAGGTGGTGCCGTGCTGCCCCGGCTCGAGGAGAGCGGCGGCCTGCCCAGTGGCGACGACCGCGCCGATGGGGATTCCTCCGCCCAGTCCCTTGGCCAGGGTGACGACGTCGGGGACGACGCCCGGCGCCAGCAGGTGGTGGGCCATCCAGGCGCCGGTGCGTCCCATTCCGGTCTGGACCTCATCGATGATGAGCAGCGCGCCGGCGGCCTCGGTCAGCTCGCGGGCCGCCTCCAGGTATCCGGCGGGCAGCTCACGCACCCCGGCCTCACCCTGAATAGGTTCGACGACGAGTGCCGCCACATCCGGCCCCAGCGCGGTGCGCAGGGCCTCGATGTCGCCGGCGGGGAGGAACTCGACTCCTCCGGGCAGTGGCTCGAAGGGCTCGCGGTAGGCGGCCTTGTGGGTCAGGGCCAGGGCGCCCATGGTCCTGCCGTGAAAGGCGTCCTGAAGGGCCAGGACACGGGGGCGCCGGCTCCCGCCGTGGCGGCGGGCGATCTTGAAGGCGGCCTCATTGGCCTCGGTACCGGAGTTGGCCAGGAAGACGCGGGAGTCTTGAGCGGGGCGGTCGGGGAAGGTGAGCCGGACGAGCTCCTCGGCGAGGCCGACCTGGGCGGGGGTGGTGAAGAAATTCGACACGTGCCCCAGCTCGGAGAGCTGCTCGGTGACGGCCCGGATGATCGCGGGGTGCGCGTGCCCCAGGCAGTTGACGGCGATGCCTGCCAGCAGGTCGATGTACTCCTGACCGTCGGCGTCCCAGACGTGGGCGCCCCTCCCCCGGACCAGGACCCGGCCGGGGGTGCCGAAGGTGTTCATGACGGCGTCGGTGTAGCGCGCCAGCCAGCCGGCGTTGCCGGTGTCGGGCCCCTTCGCCTCCGCAGTGGGTGCCGGTGCTTGCGAGGAGTGGGTCATAGGCTCTTGCCTCCGTTCAGCGGCGGGACCGGAGCGTCTCCAGGGTGGATGACGGTACCGACTCCCTGGTCGGTGACGATCTCGAGCAGCATGCTGTGGGCCTGGCGCCCGTCAACGACGTGCGCCTGCCCGACTCCCCCGTAGACGGCCCGCAGGCAGGCCTCCATCTTGGGGATCATCCCGGCCTCGAGCGTGGGCAGGAGCTCCTCCAGCGCGGCGGTACTGATGAAGGGCACCAGTGTGCTGCGGTCTGGCCAGGCGGAGTAGAGCCCCTCAACGTCGGTGAGCATGAGCAGGGTACGGGCCTTGAGGGCCACGGCAATCGCGGCGGCTGCCGTGTCGGCGTTGACGTTGAGGACGGTCTCGGAGTCCGTCGTCAGCGGGGCGACCGAGGAGATGACCGGGATGCGGCCCTGGTCGAGCAGGTCGATGATGGGCTGAGGACTGACGTCGACGACGTCGCCGACCAGGCCGACGTCGACCTTGTTCCCGTCCACCGTGGCCAGGCGCTGCCGGGCTCGCAGGAGCCCACCGTCCTCACCGCTGATGCCGACGGCGGCGGAGCCGTCGGTGTTGAGCAGAGAGACGAGCTCGCGCTGCACGGAACCGGTGAGCACCATGCGGACCACGTCCATGACCTCGGGGGTGGTGACACGCAGTCCTCCGCGGAACTCCGAGGCGATGCCCAGCCGCTTGAGCATCGCGTTGATCTGGGGCCCGCCGCCGTGAACGACGACGGGGCGCACCCCGACCTGGTGCAGGAAGAGGATGTCCTGGGCGAAGGCGCGCTTGAGCTCATCGTTGACCATGGCGTTGCCGCCGTACTTGATGACCATGGTGGCGCCCTTGTAGGTGCGCAGCCACGGCACGGCCTCCAGCAGGACGGATGCCTTGGTCTGTGGGTCGAGAGGGGTACGTTTCATGTCGTGTAGTCCGCGTTGATGGTGACGTATCCGTGAGTGAGGTCGTTGGTCCACACGGTGGCCTGGGCCGGGCCCGCCGACAGCTCGATGTCGATGCGGGTCTCGCGTGGGCTCATGTCCACCGCGTCCCGGTTGGGTTGGGGGGCGCCGTGGCTGAAGATCGTGATGCCGTTGATAGCGACGTCGACCTCGTCGGGGTTGAAGGGGCAGACGTCCTCGGGCACGGTCCCCAGCTGGGAGAGGATGCGCCCCCAGTTGGGGTCGGCCCCGGCGACGGCGCACTTGAGGAGGTTGGAGGAGCTGACGGTGCGGGCTGCGGCCTCAGCGGCCTCCTCGCTGACGGCGCCGGAGACGGTGATGGCGATGTCGTGGGTGGCGCCCTCGGCGTCGGCCACCAGGCGCCGGCCGAGCCGGCTCATCACCTCAGTGAGCGCCTCGTCGAGCTCGTCCTGGGAGGGAGTGGTGCCCGAGGCTCCGGAGGCCAGTAGGAGGACCGTGTCGTTGGTGGACATGCACCCGTCGGAGTTGATCCGGTTGACGGTTCGCATCGTGGCGGAGGCCAGGGCGTCCTGGGCCTGCTCAGGGGTGAGGACGGCGTCGGTGGTGATGACAGCGAGCATCGTGGCCAGCCCTGGGGCCAGCATGCCCACGCCCTTAATCATGCCGCCGATGGTCCAGCTCTGCTCGCCGGTACCGACCGTGAGAGCGTCCTCCTTGGAGACGGTGTCGGTCGTCATGATGGCGGTGGCGGCGTCGGTACCGGCCTGAGGCGTGTCGGCCAGGGCGAGGGCCGCGACGTCGACGCCCTCCAGGAGGACGGGCATGTCGATGCGCTCGCCGATGACGCCCGTGGAGCAGACCAGGACCTGGTCCGGTTCGATGCCCACCAGGCCGGCTGCACGGGCCGCGGTGGCCTCGGTATCACGCAGGCCCTGCGCTCCGGTGCAGGCGTTGGCGCTGCCGGAGTTGAGGACGACGGCGCGGGCGTGGCCCGGCTGCCCGCCTTCCTGGCCGGCAAGGAGCCGGCGTGACCAGACCACGGGGGCTGCAACGACGCGGTTGGTGGTGAACACCCCGGCCGCGGTGTCCAGCGGCCCGTCATTGACGACGAGGGCGAGGTCGGGCTTGCCGGAGGCCTTCAGACCGGCGCGCACGCCGGCGGCGCGGAATCCCTGTGCTGCGGTCACGCTCACGGTGCGACTCCTTGGATGGTGATGGCGGTGGTCTCCTCCAGCCCGAGGGCGAGGTTGAGGGACTGAACCGCGGCACTGGCGGTGCCCTTGCCGAGGTTGTCGATGGCGCACATGGCCACGACGGCATCCGCACCACGGTCGATGGCGACCTGAACGGTGGCGGTCCCGCTCCCCAGGACAGTGCCGGTGGTGGGCCAGGTCCCCTCGGGAAGCAGCTGGATGAGGCTCTCACCACTACCGGTGGCCCCGTAGGCGGCATCCCAGGCGGTTCGCAGGGCGGCTTCGGGGTCGGGGGCCTCCCGCAGAGCCGCAGTCATGGGGGCGGTGACGGTGGCCAGGATGCCGCGGCTCATGGGGACCAGGACCGGGGTGAAGGACAGCCGTGCTGCTCCGGCGGCGGCTCCGGCCACCTCCAGGTTCTGGAGGATCTCGGGAATGTGCCGGTGGGTGCCTCCGACGGCGTAGGGCTGAGCCGACCCCAGCGCCTCGGCCGCGGTGAGGTGAGGCTTGAGGGCCTTGCCCGCGCCGGAGTATCCGACGGCCAGCACCGCGGTCAGCCGGGAGGGATCGAGGAGTCCGGCGGCGATACCGGGCTGGACGGCCAGGGTGGCGGCGGTGACGTTGCATCCGGGGACGGCGATGCGCCTGGAGGCTGCCAGCTCCTCGCGCTGGGCGTGGGCTCGAGTCTCGCCGTGGTGCAGGAGCTCGGGCATCCCGTAGGTCCAGGCGCCGGCGTAGTCCGAGCCGTAGTAGGCCTCCCACGCCTGCTGACTGGTCAGGCGGTGGTCCGCGCCGCAGTCGATGAGTAGCGGCGCGCTTCTGCCGCCCGAGGCGAGCTCCTCGAGAGCCGCCGTGATGGCTCCGGAAGCTCCGTGCGGCAGGGCCAGGACGACGACGTCGTGCTCGGCGAGGATCTCCGCCTCGGTGGGCTGGACGATGCGGTCCGCCAGGGAAAGCAGGTGCGGGTGGTGCTCGCCGAGCCGACTGCCGGCGGACGAGGCCGCGGTGAGCGCACCGACCTCCACCTCCGGGTGAGCCGTGAGCAGGCGCAGAACCTCACCACCGGCGTACCCGGTGGCTCCAGCAACAGCAACTGACCAAGTCATGCAGCAACCATACATCCGCCTGCATAGAAATGCAGTCATCGTCTGCTGCTGTGACTCATCTCCCCTCCACCCTCAGGGCCGGGGACGCCAGGGACGCCGGGGGCTAGGACCGGTCGCAGCGACTGGTGAGCGTGTCGTCATAGAGGGAGGTGGCGATGGCGTCGGCCCACTGGCGCACCTCGTCCCAGTCGCGGTAGTCACCCTCGGTCGCTCCCCCGAGCTTGGCGATGGAGCGCTCCCGCAGGCTGAGCTTGGAGGGGTCGAAGCAGCCCGCGAAGGTCACGTGATCCTCCGGGTCGATGGCCAGCAGCACCGGGCCGATGCGCGTGGGGTCGGAGACCTTGCCCTTGGGCAGGCCGGAGAGCCCCACGGAGAAGGCCCACACGGGCCTGGCTCTGAGGACGTCATGGAAGCGCGTGGTGAAGTCGACGGCCTCCGGCATCCACGTGGTCATGTAGACCGCACTGCCCAGGATGAAGGCGTCGTACTCCTCGACGCTGTCAACATCCTCGGGGCGCTTGGTCTCCACATCGATGTGGGCGGCCCGGAGCCGCTCAGCAATCACCGCGGCCACCTCATCGGTGGACCCATGCTTGGAGGAAGAGGTCAGCAGGATCTTCATGCCGCCTAGTATTACCGAGACCACACCCGCTGTCCGGGATCCTCCACTCGACAAAATCACTGAAGAAGCACTGACGGCCATGATGTGCATCACATCATGGCCGTCAGTGCTTCTAGGACAGCTGGCGGGCCCTGCGTGGGTCAGCTGCGCAGCTCGGCTCCCAGGAGCTTGGCGGCGCGCTTGACCACGCGCTTGCGCACGCCGGCAGTCTCCTCGGCGGTCAGTGTGCGGTCAGGGGCTCGCAGCACCAGGGAGAACGCCAGCGACTTCTTGCCCTCGCCGAGCTGGGGGCCGCGGAAGACGTCGAAGAGGCGGACCTCCTCGGCCAGGTCCCCGGCAGCCTGTCTGACCAGGGCCTCGACCTCGGCGGCGGTGGTGGTCTCGTCGACGACCAGGGCGATGTCCTCCTTGGCGGCCGGGAAGGTGGAGACGGGCTTGACCTGGAGCGCCCCGGCGTCGCGGGCGGTCTCCAGCAGCGGGTCGAGGTTGATCTCGACGGCGCAGGCCCGCTCGGGGAGTCCGAGCGCGCGCACGACCCGCGGGTGGAGCTCGCCGGCGTGGGCGATGAGCCTGCCGGGCTCGATCTCCTTGCCCCGACGTCGGCCGGGCAGGCGGATCTCCGCGGTGCGGCCGGGGTGCCAGGGGGCGTAGGGGTACTCGGGGGCGCGGACCTCGATCGTGACCCCGAGTGCGGCGGCCACGGTGCGGACCACCTCGACGGCGTCGGCCCAGTCCCAGGGGCGGCCGGCCCCGAGAACCCCGGAGCGCTCGTGCTCACCGGTCATGACGGCGCCGATGTGGGTGGGCTGGGCGGGGATGCCCGCCTCGAGGGCTGCCTCCTCGGACTGGCTGGGGCGCCCGGCTGTTCCGGGGATCGGGGCGGGAACGGTGCCGGCCGGGTGCGTAACGGATCCGACCTCGAAGACGGCGACGTCGGTCAGGCCGCGCGAGACGTTGCGCCGGGCGACGTCGACCAGGGAGTCGAGCACGCTGGTGCGCAGGTAGGGGGCGTCCTCGGCCAGGGGGTTGGCCAGACGGACTGTCTGTCGGCGAGCGTCGTCGGCGGGGAACTCGAGCAGGTCGTGGACCTCCCCGATGAAGGGGTAGGACAGGACCTGGGTGAGTCCGGCGTCGGCCAGGGCGCGCACGATGTCGCGGCGGGCCCTCTGGTCGGCACTCAGCCCCGTGCCGGCGGGGGCCGTGGGCACGATGACCGGGATGGCGTCGTATCCGTCGAGGCGGGCGATCTCCTCGGCCAGGTGAGCAGGCCCCACCAGGTCCGGGCGCCAGGTCGGCGGGGTGACGGTCAGCAGCGCCGTTCCGTCCTCGGCGGAGCCGCCACGCTCCACGGTGCAGCCGATGGTGGTGAGCAGCTCGGTGACGCGCTCGGTTCCGTATGCGACGCCGGTCAGCCGCTCGGCGGCATCGGCGCGCATGGTGATGGGCTCGGGGGCCTGGGTGCGGTTGATGTCGGTGGCCACGGGCTCGGCGGTGCCGCCGCCGTACTCCACGAGCAGGTCAACGGCACGCTGGGCGGCAATGGGGGCCAGCTCGGTGTCCACGCCGCGCTCGTTGCGCTTGGAGGACTCGGTGGGCAGCTTGTGGCGTCGCGAGGAGCGGGCCACGCTGACCGGGTCGAAGTGGGCGGCCTCGATGAGGACGTCACGGGTGTCGGCGTCGACCTCGCTGAGGGCCCCGCCGAAGACACCGGCCAGGACCAGGGCCCGTGAGCCCTCGCCCTCCGGGGAGTCGGCGATGACCAGGTCCTCGGGGTCGAGGCTGCGGGTGACCTCGTCGAGGAACGTGAGGCGCTCGCCGTCCTTCGCCCGCCGAACGACGATGGGGGCGGTGAGCTTGCCGGCGTCGAAGGCGTGCAGTGGCTGGCCCAGGTCGAGCATGACGTAGTTGGTGACGTCCACGGCCAGGGAGATGGGTCGCATGCCTGCGGCGGTGAGGCGGTCCTGCATCCAGGTCGGCGACGGTGCGCTCGGGTCGATGCCGCGCACGAGGCGGGCGACGTAGCGGTCGCATCCGGGGCGCCCGTGGATGGGGCGGGGGTCCTCGGGGACGACGACGTCGTAGCCGCCCTGCCCGGCGCCGGCCACGCCGTTGGGGTACAGCCCCGTGTTGGTGGCGTCGGCGGGGTCGGTGAAGCGGGCGCCGGTGGAGTGGGAGTACTCGCGGGCCACGCCACGCATGGAGAAGCAGTAGCCACGGTCCGGGGTCACGTTGATCTCCAGGACCTCCTCACCCAGGCCGAGGATGCCGATGGCGTCGGTCCCGGGAGCGGGCAGCTCCTCACCCTCGTGTCCGTGCTCGGCCAGCCACTGCTGGAGCACGATGATGCCGGAGTGGTCCTCCCCGATGCCGAGCTCGCGGGCCGAGCAGATCATGCCGTCGGAGACATGCCCGTAGGTCTTGCGCGCGGCGATGCGGAAGTCGCCGGGCAGGACGGCGCCGGGCAGGCAGACGACGACGTAGTCTCCGACGTCGAAGTTGTGGGCGCCGCAGACGATGCCGCGGCTGGGCAGGTCGGAGGGCTCCTTGCCGGTGCCGGGGGCGTCATTGTGCTCGGGGCCGACGTCGACGCGGCAGTAGTTGATGACCTTGCCGTTGGACTGCTCCTTGGCCTCGCGGGTGAGGACCTTGCCGACGACGAGGGGGCCGGTGACGGCCGGAGGAACGATGCGCTCCTCCTCCAGGCCCACGCGCACGAGGTCGGCGGCGAGCTGCTCAGCGCTCAGGCCGGTGGGGACGTCGACGTGCTCGCGCAGCCATTCAATGGGGACGTAAGGCATGTCAGTTTCCCTTTCCGGTGGTGCCGAACTGCTGGGAGAAGCGGATGTCGCCCTCGACGATGTCGTGCATGTCGGCGATTCCGTGGCGCAGCATGAGGGTGCGCTCCAGGCCCATGCCGAAGGCGAAGCCCGTGTAGGCCTCGGGGTCGATGCCGCAGGCGGTGAGCACGTTGGGGTTGACCATGCCGCAGCCTCCCCACTCGATCCAGCCGGCACCGCCCTTCTTCTGGGGGAACCACAGGTCCATCTCGGCGCTGGGCTCGGTGAAGGGGAAGAAGGAAGGGCGCAGGCGGGTGCGCGCCTCGGGGCCGAACATGGCCTTGGCGAAGTGGTCGAGGACGCCCTTGAGGTGCGCCATCGTCAGGCCCTTGTCCACGGCCAGGCCCTCGACCTGATGGAAGACAGGGGTGTGGGTGGCGTCGAGCTCGTCGGAGCGGAAGACCTTGCCGGGGCAGGCCACGTAGAGCGGGGGCTGCTGCTCGAGCATGACGCGGGCCTGGACCGGGGAGGTGTGGGTGCGCAGCACGAGGTTGGCAGCCTGCCCCTCGGCGGCCCCGACGCTGGCACCGTCGATGTAGAAGGTGTCCTGCATCTGGCGGGCGGGATGGTCGGCGTCGAAGTTGAGAGCGTCGAAGTCGAACCACTCGTGCTCGACCTCCGGCCCCTCAGCGATGGACCAGCCCATGGAGGTGAAGAAGTCGCAGACCTCGTCGATGAGGACGTCGAGGGGGTGACGGGCACCGGCCTGCGTGCGCGAGGTGGGAATGGTGACATCGACGGCCTCGGTGCGCAGCATCTCCTCCTCTGCGGCGGCCTCGAGGGTCTCCTGCCTGGCGGTCAGAGCCTTGGCGATGCGCCCGCGAGCGCCGCCCAGGAGCTTGCCGGCGGTGGGCTTGTCCGCCTTGTCCAGGGTGCCGATGAGCCGGTTGGCCAGGGTCAGGGGCGAGGCGTCGCCGGTATGGGCCAGGCGGGCCTCCTTGAGCTCGGCGAGGGTGCCGGCTGCGGCGAAGGCGGCCAGGGCCTCCTCGACGGCGGCGTTGATGCCGTCCTCGTCCAGGGGCGAGAGCGCGCCGGGAGCGTCAGTCATAGTGCGGTGCCTTCCACCAGGTGTCTCCGGAGTTGTCCGCCCTTAAGGGTAGTCCGCGCCGTCGCGTGGGTGTGAATCGTCCCGTCACCGGGGTGGCGCGGCGACCTGCCCAACGTGGTCATGGGTTGGTCATGGGTTGGTCATGGGCTCCGGTCGGATTGCCGCCGCCTGGGACTTGACGGTGACGTTACGTCACCTGCTGTCATGGATTCATGCACGTCAAGGAGCTCGCTCGGATCGCCGGCACCACGCCGAGGGCGGTGCGCTACTACCACCACCTGGGTCTGCTGGAGATCCCGCCCACGGTGCGGGGGCGGCGCGAGTACGGCGTCGAGCACGTGGCCCGTCTGCTGCGTATCCGGTGGCTGGCCGATGGCGGACTGTCGCTGACCCAGGTGGCGCAGATGCTCGCCTCGGACACGATCGGCACCGATCAGGACTCCCGCCGTGAGGCGGTGCTGCGCGACCTGAGGGCCACTCGGGGCACGATCGAGGCGCAGCGGCACAGCCTTGCCGAGCAGGCCTCCCGGGTCGACGAGCTCATCGCCCGGGTGGAGCGCGGTGAGGGCCTGTCCCCCGCTCCCAGCGCCCTGACCCGTTTCTATGACGACATCGAGGCCCGGATCATCCGGCTGGGCGGCAGTGTGCGAGGCCTGCGGGCGGAGCGGCAGATGATGGTGGTGCTCGCCTCTCTGGGCATGGTGCCCGACAGTGCGATCCCCTTCATCGAGGCGCTCGATGAGGCTGATCGAGAGCTGTCCGCCCAGCAGGTCGCGGACTTCGCCCGTCTGACCACCTTGCCTGAGAGCGAGGGGCTCGCCGAGGCCCACCGACTGGCGCAGAACAGCTGGCGGCTCGCGTACCGCCACAAGAAGCACGCCCTGGCCGTCCTGGACGACCTTCCCTCGGGTGCTCTGGGGCGCGCCATGTGGCGACTGACCCATGTGTTAACCACCTCCAGCTACCCCCATCCGGCTCAGCAGGCCTTCGTGGCTGAGCTCATAGAGCTCATGCTCGCCGATCCGGACTTCGCCGCAACAATCCGCCGCTCGGCGGGAGAGGAGCCAGTGCTGTGAGAGTGAAGAGAGCCGAAGTGGAGAAGGCAACGGGTACGTCAGCAGCGCCGTCCCGCTCGGATACGGACGAGCCCATCACGGATTCCTCTCCCGGCGCGGTCCGTGATCTGGGCGCCGGCTGCGAGCCGTCGGTGCGCGTGCGCGGCCTGGTTAAGCACTTCGGGCGCTTCAAGGCGCTTGACGGCCTGGACCTGACCGTGGAGGCAGGCAGTGTCCACGGCTTCCTCGGCCCCAACGGGGCGGGTAAGTCCACCACGATCCGCGTCCTGCTGGGGCTCTACCGGCCCGACGGCGGAAGCGTGAGCGTGCTGGGCAGCGAGCCGTGGAGGCAGGCCGCGGTCATCAACCGGCAGGTCTCCTATGTTCCCGGTGACGTGGCGCTGTGGCCGGCCCTGACCGGTGGCCAGGTGCTCGACGCCTTGGCCGGGCTGCGCGGCTCGCGCGACGCCGAGCGGGAGGCTGAGCTCATTGAGCGCTTCGATCTGGATCCCAGCAAGCGGGTACGGACCTACTCCAAGGGGAATCGGCAGAAGGTGGCACTGGTGGCCGCCCTGGCCGCGCCCACGAGCCTGCTGGTGCTCGACGAGCCCACCAGTGGCCTGGATCCGCTGATGGAGCGGGTCTTCACCGAGGAGGTCACCAGAGCTGCCGGCGAGGGCCGCACGGTTCTGCTCTCCAGTCACATCCTGGCCGAGGTCCAGCACCTGTGCAGCGCGGTGACGATCATCAAGGACGGCCGGGTGGTCGAGCAGGGCGACCTGGGGACTCTGCGGCGGTTGTCGCGCACCCGCATCGAGCTGGGCGCTGCGAGCGACGAGCTCGGGACCGTCTCCCGGGCGTTGGAGGCCATGGGGCTCGACGGCGTCGAGGACGGTGGCCGCCTGAGCCTTGAAGTGGCGGCGGAGCAGGTGCCGACGGTGCTGAGCCTCGCGGGCGAGCACCGGATCCAGGACGTCACCTGCGAGCCGGCCAGTCTGGAGGATCTCTTCCTGCGTCACTACGAGGAGGCCTGATGAACGCCTCATCGAGCACAGCAGCGGGCACGGCAGTGGCGATCATCAGCTCCGGCGCGCACGGCGCCCTGGCCGGCTGGGACGCCTACCTGCGGATTCTGCTCAGACGATTCCGGTTTCAGATCGCAGCCTGGCTGGCGCCCCTGTGGCTGTTGGTCGGTGTCACCGCACCGAGCTACGAAAGCGTCTACCCCTCCTTGGAGACCCGGACGGTGCTCATCGAGCAGATGCGCAAGTCTCCGGGAACGCGCCTGCTGTATGGCTATGTCCCCGTGCCCGGCCGGCTAGGCCAGCTCCTGCAGTGGGAGACCGGAACCTTCCTGCTCGTGTGCACCTCACTCATGGCGATCCTGCTGACCTGCCGGGTCCTGCGGGCCGATGAGGACGAGGGACTCGTCGAGATTCTCCGCGCCACGGGCGCGGGCAGGTCGGTTCCTTTTCTCGTGCCAGTGACCCTGGTGTGGGTGGTGGTCGCCGCCCTGTCCGCGGGGGTCGGAGGCCTTCTGGCCTGGCAGACCGGGAGCATCGAGGAGCTGACGGTGAGTGGGGCCTGGGCACTGGCCGGGACGGTCTGCGTGACGGGATGGGTGTTCTCGGCCATCGCGGCGGTGGCCTGCCAGCAGGGTCGTCAGGTGGGCCAGGCCAGGGGCCTGTCCATGATGGTGCTCGCACTCGCCTTCGTGCTGCGGGTGAGCGCCGACCAACTCTCAGACGGCACCGGATCGGACTGGCTCCGGTGGCTGACTCCCCTGGGGTGGCGTGACCTCGTGCGCCCTTACACCGATGACCGGTTCGCGGTGCTCGCGGTGTGCTGCGCCGTGGCCATCGCTGTGGCGCTCAGCGCCGCAGTGCTCGCCGCGCGCCGTGAGTACCTGGACGGCTACCTGCCCGACCGCAGTTCGTCTCGGCGCCGGTGGCGGGTGCGGGGGCACATGAATCTGCTCGCGCGCCTGTCGTGGCGCAGCCTCGTCGGCTGGGCCCTGGCCTCGACGGCTCTGGCACTCCTGTATGGCTCGGTGTCCGGCAGCATCAAGGATCTGCTGGCCCCTGGTTCTCCGACGGCCTCCTGGGTCGGCAAGATGGCCGTGGGGTCCCCGGTGGAGCAGTTCATGTCCCTCATGACAGTGGTCACGACGCTGCTTGTGGCCGTGGCCGCGGTGCGATGGGTGAACCAGTTGGCTGGTCTGGAGCGTGCGGGACTGGTGGAGGTCGAGCTGGCCGCCGGGGTGAGTCGTGGCCGAGTTCTCCTGTCCCAGGTTCTGTGCGCACTGATCGAGTCGATCGTCTTGCTGCTGGTCTCGGCGACGGTTCTGGCGGCGACGACGGCGACTCAGCTCACCGACGACCACGCCGTGGCGCGTTCTTTCGTGTTCACCGTGAGCCAGCTACCCGGCATGATGGCGGCCGTCGGGATCGCGACCGCTCTGGTGGGTCTGGCACCGAGACTGATCGGCCTGTCCTGGGCGGTCGTGGCCTGGAGCGCCTTCGCCCAGTTCTTCGGCGGGCTCGTGGAACTCAAGGACTGGGTCAAGGATCTCAGCGTGCTGGGTCACCATCTCGACGTCGTCGGCTCCCCCGACTGGAAGCCCTTGGCCGCCCAGACTGCGGTTAGCCTCGTCGGCGTTGCGATCGGCATGGTCGCCTACACCCGCCGCGACCTGCCCTCCTGACGACGAGACGCGTTCTCCTATCTCGTCATCTTCTGTTGCTCTCAGAGCACACAGGCCGCGGTGACCAGGTGGAGAAGGGCCACGACAAGAGAGAACGCAACCATTCCCGGCACGCGGTGCACGACACCGATAGCGACGTCTCCTAGCTGGGCGACCGCCGCTGCGACCAGGACAAGTAAAGTCAGCGGCCGGGCAGGATCCAGCCAGACGACAACGGCGACCAGCAATCCGAGCGGGATGCCTCGAGCCGCGTACATGGCCGGATAGAAACGTCCCCCGGACTCGCCGTCCCAGGAAGGGTCGAGCGTCTGCGGGCGGATCAGAGCGACGACACCGAAGCCTGCTGAGATGATTCCCAGCGACGAGTTCAGTAGTGCGAGCCACCATGGCATGAGGACCACCCCTCACATCATTCAGAACTGAATTATTCCGCAGTGTACCGTTGACGTCATGGGAAGAGAAGACGGTCACGCGATCCTGTCCTCGGCGTGCTTCCAGCTCGGTATCGCAGGAGCCCAGATCACCCGATCGTTCTCACTGCTCATCCAGCACACCGGCCTCACCCACAAGCAGGTGGGACTGCTCGCGGTCGTCGACGCCGGAGTGGCGACCTCTCAACGTGAGATCGCCACACAACTTCACGTCGCCCCAAGCCTGGTGGTCACGCTCGTCGACCAGCTCACCAGGTACGGCGCCGTGCGCAGGACACGCAGTCAGAGCGATCGTCGAGTGCAGACCATCGAGATCACCGACGAAGGACGCAGATTACTGAAGGCTGCCACCGACATCGCCAGCAGACTCGACGCCGACCTGCGCACCCCTCTCTCCCCCGACGATCAACAGGCTTTGGACAGGCTCCTGCCTTCCCTCCTTCACGCCGCGATGGCAACAGGTCAAGACGAGGCGTAGCCCAGGTACACTCACCGGCCCCGACGCGAGGACCGAGCCTTGGTCCGCCCACGCCACGGTCGACCTCATCGACGTATCAAGGTCACACCTCGCTGACCCAGCTAGAACATCGATGGGTTCAAGGGCAGCAGACGTCATCATCACCTATGACATCGAGATGCAGAATGCCGCACATTACTGCATCCCCTCCCCGGTGGCGCCCTCCTAAGAGTTGACTCCGCTGGCGAGAGTGAAGTGATAGGTCGCCTCGACCTCAGCGGGTACGCGACTCGATGTACCGGGCCAGTGCCCCCAGGGACCAGTTCACGATGATGTAGAGCAGGGCGATGATGACGTAGGTCTGGAAGAAGACCGACAAATGGGCATCGATCTTCGCCTGGCCGATCATGGTGGAGCCGCGATACATGAGCTCGGGGTAGGCGAGCACGTACGCCAGCGTCGTCCCCTTGATGATGGTCACCATCTGCGTGATAAGGGTTGGGAGCATGAGGCGCAGGGCCTGTGGTGCCAGGATGAGGCGCATCGTGAGCGATGGACTCATTCCCAGTGCCCAAGCGGCCTCCGTCTGGCCACGGTCCAGCGCCCGGACACCGGAGCGGAAGACCTCCGCCGTCGTCGCCGAGGTGCACATGACGATGGGCAGTGCCAGCTTCCAGAAGTCCGAGATCGTGGCGAAGCGGGGAACCACCAGGAGGAAGAAGTAGACAAGCAGCAGCATCGGCACCGCCCGCATGGCATCGATCCACAGGCCGACCAGCCACCTGATGGGGCGGTTATCCAGCAAACGGAGCCAACCCAAGGCGATTCCCAGGGGGAAGGTGAGCACGGCGGCAACACCCCCCAGGGTCAACGTGGTGCCGGCCGCCTCCAGGAGCTGACTGACGACCGACTGCCCCAGGAAGTAGCGCCACTTGGGATAGTCGAGCTGTCCCGCGAGGTCCAGCCGGTAGAGGACCGCAGCCGCCAGCGCCGCAATTCCAATGACGGCGACGACTGATCCGATGGCGATCAGGATACGCCCCCGCGGCCCGGGCTCATCGAAGAGCAGTGCCGCATCCGTTGCCCCGGCGCCCTGACTCCGCTGGCGACGTGGACGGGGCTCCGTCATCGGCATCACGTCTGAACTCATGCTCGCCCCCTCCCCATGAACTCGAGACGCCTCTCAAGGAGCCCGCCGAACTTCGTGGCGGCAAAGGCGATGGCCAGGTAGGTAAGACCAGAGGTGAGGAAGGTGATGACTCCTGCGGCTCGATCCTGGTTGATTCTCTGCGTCACGGCCGTCAGCTCGACGACGCCGATCGCCGCGGCGAGCGAGGAGCCGATGAGGCAGGCGATGAAGATGTTGACCAGTGGCTGGATCGTGCGGGCCAGCGCCTGGGGCAGGACGATGCCGCGAATGATGAGCCCGAAGGGCATGCCCAGCGCACGGGCGGCCTCGACCTGTCCCTTGGGCACCGAGTTGATCCCGCTGCGGACCGTCTCACACACGAATCCCGACGAGGAGAAGACCAGCGCCACGATCACCGACCAGAACAACGGGATGGTGATACCGACATGAGGCAGCGCCAGCCCAACAAGCACCATGAGGCACAGATTGGGGATATTGCAGGCCACTGTCACCCACGCCGCACCCAGCGCACGCAGCGGAGGGATGGGACCGACCCGGAAGATGGCCATGAGCGATCCCAGGAGCAGCCCACCCAGGTAGGACAGGACGGAGATCACCAGCGTGACCAGCAGCCCCCAACCGATAGCAGGGAGATTGTCGGTAATGGCACTCACAGTCGCCTCCTTGAACGATGCGGGTCGTCACCATGACGGGAATGCTGTCGGCTGCCGCGCCGTCGGCCCTGCGGCGGGTCCGCTCAGGCCGACGACGCAGCGAGCCTGACAGGCAGTGAGGTCGTTCAGGAGCTCTGCGGGCTCGCGTCACCGCCGGCCGAGGACCCGGGCACCGAGCCGATGGCCGGGGGCTGAGGAGCGTCGCCACCGAGGGACTTGCCGATCGTCGCCTCCCAGATCCTCTTCCAGGTGCCGTCGTCCTCAATCGTCTTGAGGAAGGTGTTGACGAAGGCCTGCGCCCCGGAGTCCTTGGGAAGCCCGATGCCGTAGGGGTCCTCGGCGAAGGTCTCACCGACGATCTTGACCTTGTCATTGGACAGGACCTCGCTCTTGAGCAGGGACTGGTCCACGACGTAGGCCTTGACCTGCCCGCTCTCGACGGCGGCGACGCACTTGGCCTGGGTGTCGAAGGGCTTGGCGGTGGCCTTGGGAGCGTACTTCTTCAGGGCGGCGGCCGACGAGGAGTTGGACTGAACCGCGACGTCCCCGGTGAGGGTGTCGACGCCGGTGATGTCCTTGTTATCGGCCTTGACCAGGATGGCCTGGCTGGAGGCGTAGTAGGGGCCTGCGAAGTCGATCTTCTTGGCCCGCTCCGGGGTGATCGTGTAGGTGGCGATGACGGCCTTGACCGTGCCGTTGGTCAGGACGGTCTCGCGCGTCTCGGAGGTGACCTGCTGGACCTCGAGGAGAGAGCGGGCGTCGTCTCCGCCGATGATGTAGCGGGCCAGCGCCTGGGCGATGGCCGCATCGAAGCCGGAGATCTTCTTCGTCTTGGAGTCCTCCCAGGAGAAGACCTCGGAGGTCTTGGTCCCACCGGTGACGAGCTTCTTCGCCTGCTTCACGGAGGCGGCCCAGGGGGAAGCGGCCACGACGTCGTCGGCGGCCACCGGACCGGAGTTGATGGCCTTGTCGTAGTCGGCATCGGAGGCCGACGACGAGGCGACGGCCTTACCGTCGGCGCCCGTGTCTGCGCAGGCGGCCAGGACGCCTGCCAGGGAGAGGGCGCCGGTCGTGGCCAGGAGTCCGCGGCGGGAGAGAGTGGTCATGGTGTTCCTTTCGTTCGGACGGGGAGGGGCCGTCCCAGGCGCTGGGCCTGCGGTGGTCGCCGCACTCGGGAGAGGATGCGGTTCGGGGCTCAGTGGCTGAGCACCTTGGAGAGGAAGTCGCGGGCGCGCTCGGTGCGCGGGGAGGAGAAGAACTCGGCGGGCCGGCCGGACTCAACGATCTGACCGCTGTCCATGAAGACGACCCGGTCGGCGACCGAGCGGGCGAAGCCCATCTCGTGGGTGACGACGAGCATGGTCATGCCCGAAGCAGCCAGGTCCTTGATGACGTCGAGGACCTCATTAATCATCTCCGGGTCCAAGGCGCTGGTGGGCTCATCGAAGAGCATGAGCTTGGGGTCCATGGCCAGCGCGCGGGCGATGGCGACGCGCTGCTGCTGACCTCCCGAGAGCTGAGAGGGACGCTTGTCGGCCTGGTCCTCCAAGCCGACTCGGGCCAGCAGCTCACGGGCCCGCTCCTCAGCCCGCCCCCGGGGGATGCCGCGCACCTTGATGGGCGCCAGGGTGATGTTGTCCAGCACCGTGCGGTGCGGGAAGAGGTTGAAGGACTGGAAGACCATTCCCACCTCGGCGCGCAGCTGAGCCAGGGCCCGGCCCTCCTGAGGCAGCGGGATTCCGTCAATCTCGATCTGCCCTTCCTGGATCGGCTCGAGGCGGTTGACGGTACGGCACAGGGTCGACTTGCCCGATCCGGAGGCTCCGATGACGGCGACAACCTCACCACGGTGGATGTCGAGGGAGACGTCGTCGAGAGCCTTGAAACGGCCGTAGTACTTGGTAACGTTACTGATCCGCACCAGGACGTCATCGTCCCGGTCTGCGGCGGTCTGGTCAGGAGAGGGTGCGGATGCGGTCACGAGTACCTCGTCTCAACATGGGTATGGGAGCGTCATCTGTCTCATCGACAGCAACAGCAACACATCCGCATGCGCACTGCATTCCTCCTTGGCTTGTGTCGGCCTACACATGTCAGAGAGTTCCAACCTCTCGTCAGGAAGAGTAGCACCGTCTCCAACCGGAGCGTCAACCGTCTCACAACTCCCCCGAACCTGGGACGATGCTCACACGCCATACAGGGCGCCTAACCGCGTACGCCGACCGCGCGGTCGTAGTCTCATCTGCATGAGTCCCGCGAATACCACCGATCCGCGCCGCCGCCTCCAGCCCGAGCAGCGTCGGGAGGAGCTGGTGAGAGTCGGCGTCGAGCTGTTCGCGGAGGGGACGCTCGACCGCACTCACGTCAACGAGATCATCAAGCGGGCCGGTGTCTCACGCACGCTCTTCTATCACTACTTCCCCTCCAAGATGGCCTTCGCCCGAGCCATCGTGGAGTACGAGATCCTTCACCTTCACGGCCTGGTCGAGCAGCAGACGGCACTGACTCTGGAAGGGGCGATCTCCACTTTCGCGGGCTACGTGAAGGCCAGGCCAGACAGCCTTCGAGCGCTTCACACCGGAGGTCTTGACCAGGACCCTGAGATCGCGGCCGCGCTGGCCACCAGCTTCGAGCGTTACGAACGCCTCGTCCTCATGCTCATGGGCATCCCCGAGCCCGACGCGCGCGCCATGTTCGCCGCCCAGGTGTGGATCAGCACGATGATCTCCCTGTGCCTGGCCTGGCTGGATCACCCCGAGATCAGCCAGGAGACCATCACGAACATGTCCGCCCAGACACTGCGGAGCCTGGTGTCCCAGGCTAGCCAGGGCGCCGAGCACACCTCCGAGCCGGCCGCGACGCCGGCCACCACCCACGAGCCAGTGAGTAACCGCTAAGGGCGAGCGCTAAGGGCGAACCGGGCCGCATCGAAACTCAAACCTCCCCCGGGGCCGTTCACACTTTCTTCCAGCATTTCGAACTTGTCGTAAAAAAGGCGTTCGCGTAGGCGCGAACGTGCTACCCTCTCTCCCGGTTGTACAAGCCGTACAATAGAACGACGATGAGGGCTCACCCGCACTGTGGCACCCCTCGCTCTCAGAAGGAGAGCCGATCATGCCTCAAGGCACCACTGGAGATGTGGTGGCTGTACGCCGCAGGACATCGCGTGTCCTCTTCGCTCCGGAGACATTCAACTTCGCCGAGGTGACCCGCGCGATCGAGGTGGCCCGCCGGATGCCTTCGCACGTTGAGTGCGTCTTCGCTGGCTTCTCGCGATGCAACACCGAGTACATCAGGGCAGCGGGCTTCGAGTTCCGGCTGCTGACCCCCTACCTCAGCGAGGAGGAGGGACGGCTGGCGCTGGACTTCGACCAGGGCCGCAGCCTGCGTCACCCGTTCACGGCGCGGATGCTCGCCCAGCGGGTGACGAGTGAGCGCGTGCTGCTGCGCTCCTTGCGTCCGGACGCCGTTGTCATCGGGGTAACTCCCAGCCAGTTTATTTCTGCGCGGGCGGAGTGCGTGCCGCTGGTTTTCGTACGGCCCTTCGCATACTCCCTGGCGCACCTGGAAGCGGCGCGCTCCACTGGCGCCACCGGCTTCCTGCCTCGCACCTCCCCGGAGGAGTACCTGGTCGACAACGTGGCCGCTCACGCGCTCCATGCGCTCGGGACTCGGCTCCCCCTGCCTCGTTCCTTCTATTCTGTGGCCAGGGCCAATGGTGTCTCGCTGCCCCAGGGAGTGCTCGCCGGGCTCACCGCCGACCTCAATCTCATCGCCACTGCCCCGCACCTGCTTCCCGGGTGGCTGAGGATGCCTCAGGGGCACCGGGTGGTGGGGCCGGTCTACGCCCGGCTACCGGGGGAGCTCCCCGAGTTCCTGGCCGACCTGGCCGCCGGCCCCCAGCCCCTGGTGTACTTCGCCATGGGCTCATCAGGGAACCGTGACCTCGTCCTTAACGTGCTGGCAGGCCTGGGCCGGGCGGACTGCCAGGTGCTGGCTCCGGTGCGCTCCCACCTTCGCCAGGAGGACCTGGAGACTCTTCCACGCAATGTCCACGTCACTGACTGGCTTCCGGCCCACCAGCTGGGCGACGCCGTCGATCTGGCCATCACTCACGGCGGGGAGGGAACGGTGCAGACCAGCTGCGTCCAGGGGTGGCCCTTCATCGGGATTCCGTTGCAGTTCGAGCAGCGTTTCAACGTGCAGCGTTGTGTGGCCTTCGGCTCGGCCAGGCTCGTGTCGCAGCGGGAGGCTCGCAGGGCCGACTGGGCGGAGCTGGTGCGCCAGGCCCTGGCCGACGACGGCATGCGTTCACGCGCCCGGCGGATGGCGGGACTTATGGAGGGGCTCGACGGACCGGGCCAGGCCGCTGAGGCGATCTGCGAGCTGCTGTGAGTCAGCTGCGGCCAGAGTTCTGGGCCTGTGCCCGGGCGCTGGCGTAGAGGCAGACGGCTGCGGCCGCGGCGACGTTGAGGGACTCCGCCTTGCCGTAGATGGGGATGGAGACGACGGCGTCGGCTCGGCTCAGCGCCTCTGATGGCAGTCCGTGGGCCTCGTTGCCGAGCAGCCAGGCGCTGGGGGCCTCCAGGAGGGACTCGGCCTCGAAGAGGTCGAAGTCCCCGCGTCCGTCGGCGGCGAGGACGGTGAGTCCGGCGTTGTGGAGGGCGGTGACGGCGTCGTCGAGGGCCACGCCGGTGACCACGGGCAGGTGGAAGAGGCTTCCGGCGGTGGAGCGCACGACCTTCGGTGCGGTGGGGTCCACGCTGCCGCGCACGAGGACGACAGCGTCGGCGCCGGCGGCGTCGGCGGCCCGGATGATGGTGCCGGCGTTCCCGGGGTCCTGGGCCTGGGTGAGGACGGCGACGAGCCTGGCCCCCTCCAGGGCGGCGGCCAGCGCCTCGGAGCCGGTGGCCTCCTCGGTGGCCACGACGGCGAGGAGGCCCTGGGCGTCAGGGCTCATGGCGTCCATGACCTGCTGGGTGGTGACGTGCACGTAGAGCTCGGCGGCCACGGCGTCGTCCCAGATCTCGCTGTGGCGCTCGAGGGCCTCCTCGGTGAGGTAGACGTCGAGCACACGACCGGGGGCGTGCCGGACGGCCTCGCGCACGCCCTGGGGTCCTTCGACGAGGAAGCGCCTGTGCTTGGTCCGCGCGTTGCGGCGGGACAGGCCCGCCACCCGGGAGATGCGGGCCGAGTTCGGATTGCTCAGCACCTCGTGGCCGGCGGCCGGCCCCTCGCTGACGGTGCGCCGCCGCGGCCCGCGGGCCTGAGGACGCTCGGCGGAGTCGTCGAGGAACTCATCGGGGATGGCGGAGGCGGTAGGGCTCATGCCGTCAGCCTACGCGAGCGGTCTCCCAGAACACCGAATCCTCGCCACCCACTGGTTCAGGGTGTGTGGCGAGGATTCGACGATGATGTGTCAGCAGGGCTGGCGCCCGGCTGCACTGGTGATTCAGGCCTTGGGGGCGTTGACGTCCTCGGGGAGGGCCTTGCGGGCCACCTCCACAAGGGCCTTGAAGCCCGCGGGCTCGTTGACGGCCAGCTCGGCGAGCATGCGACGGTCGATCTCCACGCCGGCCAGGCCAAGACCCTGGATGAAGCGGTTGTAGGTCAGGCCCTCGGCGCGGGCGGCAGCGTTGATGCGCTGGATCCACAGGCGACGGAAGTCGCCCTTGCGGGCGCGACGGTCGCGGAACGCGTAGACGCCGGAGTGGGTGACCTGCTCCTTGGCCTTGCGGTAGAGGCGCGAGCGCTGGCCGCGGTAGCCCGAGGCCTTCTCGAGAACGGAACGACGCTTCTTCTGGGCGTTAACAGCCCGCTTCACACGTGCCATGGTGAGACTCCTTGGTGGGTTGGGCGGTCAGCGACCGAGCAGCTTCTTGACCTGGCGGACATCGGCCGGGGCGACCGGCTGGTCCTGGGACAGCTTGCGCTTGCGGCGGGAGGACTTGACCTCCAGCAGGTGGCGCTTGTTGGCCTGCTCGCGCATGAGCTTGCCGCTGCCGGTGACCCGGAAGCGCTTCTTGGCACCGGAGTGCGTCTTGTTCTTCGGCATGGGTAATTTCCTCTTCTCGGTCCCTGGGAGACCAGTGGTCGCCGGGACTGCGGACCCCGCTCACGGTGGCGAGGGGGTGGGTCGGTGGTGTCAGGTGAGTGTCGAGTGCGCCCTTGGGCGCTCTCAGGCGTTCTCGCCGGCAGGTGCCCCGTCTGAGGCCTTGGCGCCCTTGGGTGCCCGGCCCGCGTGCTTCTCGGCACGGCGGGCGGCGCGGGCCTCCTCGCGGCGGCGGCGCTGGTCGGACTTGACCTCGGCCTTCTTGCGGACCGGGGCCAGGACCATGACCATGTTGCGGCCGTCCTGACGGGGATGGGACTCGATGGTGCCCAGCTCGGCCATCTCCTCGGCCAGGCCCTGCAGGAGCCTGATCCCGAGCTCGGGCCGGGACTGCTCGCGGCCGCGGAAGCGGACGATGCACTTGACCTTGTCCCCGCCCTTGAGGAATCGCTCGACGTGGCCGCGCTTGGTGGCGTAGTCGTGCTCATCGATCTTGGGGCGGAACTGGATCTCCTTGAGCTGGGTATTTGCCTGGTTGCGTCGCGCGTCGCGCGCCTTCATGGCCGACTCGTACTTGAACTTGCCGTAGTCCATGAGCTTGCACACCGGAGGGCGGGCGTCGGGTGCCACCTCGACCAGGTCGAGGTCGGCCTCCTCAGCCAGACGCAGGGCGTCCTCCACGCGGACAACGCCGACCTGCTCGCCGCTGGGGCCGACGAGACGCACTTCGGGAACGCGGATCCGTTCGTTGATACGGGGCTCGCTGATGTCGGTTCCTCACTCTGAGTCACGGATGGTTGCGGAACGAGGAAAGGCCCCCGTTCCTGCCGCGCAGGTCGGAGGCCTCGTGATGAGCGCGATCGCCGCACGGCCGTGGCCGAGCAGGGACCGCGAAGGGCTGGTCACCCTCGCATGAACCCGATTCCCGAAAGGAACCCAGGTGGGATCGCTCCGCTTGCGCACCGGGGCGAACCCCGGGTGGTCAGTGACGGATACTACCAGGACACGGGCTCGCTCTCCCACCGCTCCCTTGCCCCTATTGACGTGAGTCCTCCCACGTGTGAGGCGTGCGTCGAGGCGAGGCAGGTCGTCAGAAGGCCCGGCGGTTCGTGCGGACTCCCCATACGACGGCGACGGCACCGGCTGCGGCCTGGATCCCGAACAGCGCCGTCGTCGGCACCACGATACCGCTGGCGACCAGGGCTGTGGTCAGCGCTCCGACGACGACGGCGTCGGGCCCTTGAGTCAGCATCTGCAACACTCCCGGCGGCAGGGAGCCCATGGGAGAGGCGATGAGTCCGGCGGCGAAGTCGGGCATCTCCCGGTACCCGGAGCGCAGCGCCACCCCGGCCCAGGCCCAGCCGCTCACCAGGGCCAGGGCGACCACGATGGCCAGCCCCTTCCAGGCTGCCGCAGCCCCAAGGGCCGCCATCGCCGGGGCCAGGCTCAGCAGGGACCAGGCGCTCATGAGGACGGCCGGCACGAGCAGGTGGCCTGCTCGCACCACCCAGGGCGCCACCGGCCAGGAGGCGTCAGGACCGCCATCGAACCAGGCCTGACGCGCCGGCTCGGCAACGGCCAGGGTCGCGATCCAGCCTCCAATGAGATAGGCGACGGCGCGCAGCGGGGCGCCGACCGCCCCGGACAGGAGCGGCAGCATCGCGATGGCCAGCCCGATCCCCATCTGAAGCAGGCGCCGGCGCTGGCGGCGCAGCAGGATCCAGTCCGCCTGAGCCACTGCTATCAGCACCCCCAGAGGTCGGGGCAGTCGGCTCCCGATCCGCGCCGCCCGCAGCGGCGAAGGATCGGCGGGTCGGGTGGGAGCCGGGGAGAGCAGCCGCCCCAGGGCCCTGGTGTCCAGCGACAGCAGTGAGACGTGCGCGCCGAACGACCGCGCGACGACGGCGAGGAGCGCAGCATCATGCACCTGTCCCAGGTTGCCTCTGGCTCGCCGCCATCCCAGCACAGCCAGGAAGGCCAGCACACCGGCCAGGAGGGCGACCGCCGTGTTGCCGAGCAGGGAGCGCGGGAAGGGCAGCACCACACCGGCCAGGCATGCTGCGGCCCCCGCCGCGATGAGACGACGCCGCAGCGGCTCGACATCACGCTCAAGAATCTGGGCCTTGATGAGCTCGGTGAGGACCAGGCAGGCCCCGGCCGACATCAGGGCCGGCCACGCCACGGCGGCGACCCAGCCACCTCCGGCCGACACCGCCGGGAGCACGCCCGCCGCGGCTCCCACGGTGGCCGCGATGAGGTACTCCACGCGAGCCACCGACACCAGCAGACTGCCCCGGCCCCCGGGCATGGGCAGCCACCAGGCGGCCTCGTGGGGACGCAGGAAGAGTGGGCCGAGCCGCCCGAGTGAACCGACACCGACCGCCGCCAGCAGCACGATCAGCGCCAGGAACGCCCACCCGGGATCGAGGCCCACCGCGGTGAAGCCGCCGAGCGCACCGGTCCCAACTGAGCCAGGCCGGGCCACGAGCATCCGGCGCAGGTAAGGAGCCAGGATCGTCCCGACGACAACGATCGTCAGGAGCACGGAGTAGACGTCCCCCACGAGCGCCCAGACACCGCGGAGGTGCCGCCGGGTACGGCGCCTCACCCACCTGCGCAACGCGGCCCCATCGGGAAAGGTCATCGTCTCCAGCTCGGTGGAGAGGACGGGCGCCGTCCGGTCACCCAGCGACGTCACCTCAGCCCCTCCTCAATGGCGCGCACGCCGTCGTCCACGCTGAGCATCCGGGTGTCGCGTCCGACGAGGAGCACGTCAGTGGCCGCCTCCTCCACGATCTCCGGGTCGTGGGAGACCATGAGCACTGCCCCGCCGGCCTCACGCTCCTCGACGAGCATGTCGGCCAGGAGCAGGCGGGTCACCCGGTCCAGGCGCTGCTCGGGCTCGTCGAGGACCAGCAGCCTGCGGGGCCGTGCCAGGACTGAGGCCAGCGCCAGTCGGCGCCGTTGCCCCGAGGAGAGCTCCTCGGGCAGGTGCCCCGCGAGTCGCCGGAGCTCCAGGTCCTCCAGCAGGTCACTGACCCGCTCATCGGCCTCGACGACACCGTGCCCGAAGCAGACCATCCGCAGGTGCTCGGCGACGGTCAGGGTGGGGAAGAAGGACTCCTGCGCCAGATCCGTGGCGAGGGCGGCACGCTGGGCGCCTGAGCGGGGATCCGGGACGTGTCCGAGTACGTGAACCTGCCCCGACAACGGATGCAGTAGCCCGCAGCAGGTCCGCAGGATCGTCGACTTGCCGGCCCCGTTGACCCCGACCAGGGCCAGCACCTGGCCGGGAAGCAGATCGAAGGTCGCCGGGGCGCAGACCGGCTGGTCACCGTATCCGACACTGAGGTCGCGGGCGCTCACCAGCGGCTCCCGACTCACCGCCGGGGGCTGGGTGCCTGCGTTGGCATCATGCCGGATACCGGGTGTTGACGCCGGGTCCGGACGAGATGGGACTGTGGTGGTCGACTTCGTGCTCATCGGAACTATTCCAACACACGTTTTTTTCGGTGGCCTGGTCGAATCGGATGCCTTACGCTCCGCAGTCATGGATTGGAACAGCGTGAGGACCCCGGACCCCCATGGCGCGTCCGACGACGATTCCGCCCTCTCCCGTGAGGCAGGAACCGACTGGAGCACCACGAGGGACCCGGGCCCCGGCCGGGTGATGGTCTCGACCCGGGACCTCGCCCAGATCCGTGGGATCGCTGAGGCCTGTGCCCGGATCGCTCAGAGAGACGAACGTCCCCAGGACGGCCAGGCTCTGCGCGATGTCGTTGCCCGCTTCGACCAGGTGGCAGGGCCGATGGAGGACCACTACGGACAGGTCGAGCAGTGGGAGGCCCTCATCCTGGGCCGCTCCTGAGATCGGATTCCAGCCGCTCGGATCAGGCGGGAAGCGGGCACAGCTCCACAGTGTCGATGAGGTCGCCCCAGGCCGGGTTGACCATGACGTGCTGGCAGCCCTCCAGGGTGCGGGCCACGCCGGCGCGACCGCCTGCGGCATCGATGCGGATGAAGACCCGCAGCTCGGCGCCCTCACCGGGCCCGAAGGCCACGCCGGTGACCCCGTCGACCTCCTCGAGCTGGGCGCGCACCTCGGCCTGAACCGGCTCGTTGCGCCATGAGGGCACCCACGCCTCTCCCCCGGCCAGGGCCACGACAGCGGGCCGCGGCAGTCGCAGGTCCCGGCTACCGGGGTCGAGCACCCACAGCTGGTCGGTGGACAGGCAGGCGACCTGGGCCGCCCGCTGGGGCGAGACGGGCACGGGGCGCACGTCGCTGCGCCACCGGCTCATGGCCTCAGCGCTGGTGAACACCGGTAGGGCGATGTGCCCGTCGGGCAGGCTCACCGCCAGGGTCGCCGCGTCCTGGCAGGCGTCGGCAGTGTGCACCTCATGAGCCGGAACCTGCGGTGCACCATCGGCTGACGGGCCATGCTGCAGGCCCGCGGACTGCGCCAGACTCCCCTCGAGGCGTCCGGGAAGGGCGTGAGCGGCCACCGGAACGATCAGCCGGCCACCGACGAGGGCCGCCCACAGCTCATCGAGGTACTGATGACGCGGCAGGTCCACGGCCTCCAACGCCTCGCGCACCTCCGGACTGATCGAGCCGTCGTCGTCGGCGAAGGGGGCCGGCGCAGCCAGAAGACGCTCCAGCTTGGCCCGTGCGGCCACGGCCGCCGCCACCTGGGGGTCCTGCGGGGGCTCGGCCGCCGAGTCGCCGACCGGCGCGGGCGCTGGTGCGGGAACTGCCTGCTGATTCTGCGCTGACTGGCTCACGGCCCTCACGGTAGCGCCTTTGACGTCCCTCTGTCCCTGACGCCGGCGAGCATACCGGCGATACGGGAGCCGGGGCGCCAGAGGCCCGGAGTAGTCAGGAACGAGCCTTCGAGGGCTGCCTCTTGTCCTCGTCACCGGCCACGGCCAGGGCCTCCTGGAGGGTGAAGTTGCCGTTGTAGAGCGCCTTGCCGACGATCGCGCCCTCCAGTCCCAGCGGCACCAGGCGACGCAGCGCGACCAGGTCGTCGAGGTGGGCAATACCGCCGGAGGCGACCACCGGGGCGGGGCTGCGCAGGCAGACCTCGGTGAGAAGCTCCGTGTTGGGGCCGCTCAGCGTGCCGTCGCGCGTGACGTCAGTGACGACGTAGCGCGCGCATCCTGCGGCGTTGAGCCGCTCGAGGGTCTCCCACAGGTCTCCGCCCTCCTTGGTCCAGCCGCGGGCCGCCAGGGTGGAGCCGCGCACGTCGAGGCCGACCGCGATCTTCTCCCCGTGCTCGGCGATGACCCGTTCGGTCCACTCGGGGTCCTCCAGCGCCGCCGTGCCCAGGTTGACCCGGGCGGCGCCGGCGGCCAGGGCCCGGGCCAGTGAGGCGTCATCACGGATGCCCCCGGACAGCTCCACCTTGATGCCGACCTCACCGACGATGCGCGCGAGCAGCTCATGGTTGGAACCGCGCCCGAAGGCGGCGTCGAGGTCCACCAGGTGGATCCATTCGGCCCCGGCGCGCACCCAGTCCCGGGCGGCGTCGACGGGGCTGCCGTAGTCCGTCTCTGAGCCGACCTCTCCCTGAAGGAGGCGGACGGCCTTGCCATCGGCGACGTCGACGGCGGGAAGTAGAGTGAGCATGCGTTTCTCCTGCAGTGGTCGTGGGATGGCTCAGGTGGGTTCAGAGGGTCGTCAACCAGTTGCGCAGCAGCTGGGCCCCTGCGTCACCGGACTTCTCGGGGTGGAACTGCGTGGCGCTCAGGGAGCCGTTCTCGACGGCGGCGATGAAGTCGTGGCCGTGAGTGGCCCACGTGACCTGCGGCAGGCGGGTGGGACCGGGGCCGAGCAGCTCGGCGGGGTCCTGGGTGGCCGCATAGGAGTGGACGAAGTAGAAGCGCTCCTCGGCGATGCCGTCGAACAGGACGGAGCCCGAGGGAGGGCGGACCAGACTCCACCCCATGTGCGGAACGACGTCGGCTCTCAAGTGCGACACGGTGCCGGGCCACTGCCCCAGCCCCTCCTCCGCGGTCCCGTGCTCATCGGAGCGCTCGAACATGACCTGCATGCCCACGCAGATTCCCAGGACCGGCCGCCCACCGGCCAGGCGCCGCTCGATGAGACGGGGGGCATCGACCTTCCGCAGCTGCCTCATGACCGCGCCGAAGGCACCCACCCCGGGGACCACGAGCCCATCGGCCTCGGTGACCTCGTGCGGGTCGCTGGTGAGCGTCACCTGTGCTCCGACGCGTTCCAGAGCACGCATCGCTGAGCGGACATTGCCGGATCCGTAGGACAGGAGGGTGACGCGCGGCGCTTGCATGTGACACACCCTACCGTCCCGGTAGATCGTTCTGAGTATCCTCCACACTCTGAAACGCCCTGTGACGTGCGCAGAACCGGCACCGGCAGCGCCGCCGCAACAACCTTGGAGCGGCGGTTCGGGACGCGTCGCGCTGATCGCGGCCTCGCGCGGGGACAGTGAGACGGCCGGGGCAAATGTGCGATCCCGAATCCGGGTCGTCGGCTTCCTTTCACGAATCACCCAAGATGGGCGAGTATTCATCCGTGAGCATGCAGTTCCCCTCCGGCCAGGCCTCTGCGCCGTCTTGGCCGGCACCCCCATCCCCACCGCATTCGCAGGCGTCCTCGCCCCACTCCCCCGCCGCGGCCGGAACAGGTTCGGGCGGCTCCAGCGGGGCGCGCAGCGCTGCGCCGTTCTCCATTCCCGGGGTGCGGATCACCTCGGTGCTGGGGCGCGGTGGCTTCGCCACGGTCTATGCCGGGGTGCAGGACTCCCTGGAGCGTCCGGTCGCCGTCAAGGTGGACTCCCGCCCCTTGGATGATCCCCGCAATGAGCGGCGGTTCATGCGTGAGGTGCAGGCGGCCTCGAGGATCTCGGGGCATCCTCACGTGGTTTCGCTGGTCGATACGGGCAAGCTGCCCGATCTGCGCCCCTACCTGGTCATGGAGCTGTGCGCGGGCGGCAGCCTCTACGACCTCGTCTCACGCGGGCCGACCCCCGCCTCCGACGCCGTGGCCCTGGTGGAGGCCGCGGCCTCGGCCCTGGGGGCCGCCCACGCGGCCGGCGTCATGCACCGGGACGTCAAGCCCGCCAACATCCTTCTGGACTCCTACGGCTCTCCCCGGCTGTCGGACTTCGGTATCGCCGCTGTCCAGCGCGAGGGTCAGGACCCCACCGTGACCCTGGAGTGTCTCACCCCCGACTTCGCCGCGCCGGAGGCCTTCATGCTGGCCAGCCCCGGCCCCGAGGGGGACGTGTGGTCCATGGGCGCGGTGCTCTTCGCCCTGCTGACGGGCCGAGGCCCCCGGCGTGGTCCCGAAGGCGTGCAGCGCAGCCTGCCGGAGATCGTCCGTTCCCTCGACGACCCCCTCAACTTCACCGACCCGAACGTCCCCGAGGTCCTGCTGCCGATCCTGAGCAAGGCGATGGCTCCGGATCCTAAGCACCGCTACCGCAACGGCACGGAGCTCACGGAGGCTCTGGGGCAGATCCGTGAGGCTCTGGGGACAGGAAACCTGGCCGTCCGCGGGCCGGTGACCTCGTTGCGGCTGGTTGAGGCCGGACTGGCACCGCCTCCGCGCAGCGAGGAGGCGGGCTCACCCAGCTCCTACGCTCCCAGCGGCGCATCGCAGTGGGCGGCGTCGGACTCCGTCTTCCCGGTCCGCCCGACCGGTTCCTCGGGGTCCGCCGCCTCGGCGCCCTCCATCGTCTCAGGCGGGCTGGATCGCTCCGACAAGGCGCTGCTGAACGCGCCCGTGTCAGCACAGCGGAGTCAGTCGCTGCGACTCTCCGGCCGAGAACGTCGGCGGATCACTCTGCGCTCCGCAGCGATCGGCGCGGTTGCCGGCCTGGTCGTCGGCCTGGGCGCAGGATGGGTGGCGGGTGCCCGTCTGGCTCCTGCGGCCAGTGCCACCGGCCCGTCAGGAGCCGTGTCCCAGCCCTCGTCGTCGGGTCAGGACAACGCCTCGACCCCACCGCACCCGGTGGGTACCTGCCTGGCGGGCACCACCTCGATCTCGGGCCAGACCACGGCCAGGAAGGTCAGCTGCAACGAGCCCCACTCCTGGGAGGTCTACCAGGTGGGGACCCTGGCGGAGAGCACCTCGGGTTCCAGTGATGACGACCTGGCGGCCGATCCCAACGTGCAGGCCACCTGTACCGCGCAGGCCGCCCAGCAGTACGGGGCCGCCGATCCGAGCACATCGGTGCTGGGACCGGGGGAGGCCGGCTGGAACGCCGGGAAGCGGGGCTTCTCCTGCATCGCCTCCGACAAGGACGGGCAGCGGACGAGCTCCTACGCCGGCTAGGAGCCGCCCGCCCCTGGTCGGCGGCGGGCGGCGTGTGCCGGTGAGGTCACTGCGGGGGACGGCGCAGGCCGCGTCCGAACCAGCGCATCGCCCGGGGCGCCTGGATCTCGGAGGACTTCACCGCTCCGGGGACGTCGTCGGCGTCGATGACTCCCAGGAGGACGTCCTCGACGACCTGGTCCATGGAGGCCAGCAGGAGCCCCGCAGAGGCCTCCTCGCCAGGCTGGCCATTGGTGAAGTGACGGGCGGTGATCGTCCCGGACAGGCCGGACTCGATACCGACGTCGGTGGCCAGGTCGGCCGTCATGAGCACCGCCCCGGCCCGGGACAGGCGGGAGAGCTGGGCGGCCAGCTCCGCGGCCTCGGCCGGCTCGGAGTCGGAGCCGCCGAGCAGCTCGGCCACGTCCCAGTCCGAGTGGGCGGAGACGAACTGCTTGACCGCAAAGGCCCCGCTGGAGGAGGGCACCACGGTGCAGTCGAGGTCCAGCAGGGAGCACATTCCGGCCAGGCCGTCGGCCCGGTTCAGCGGCGTCATGACGACGGCGACCTTGACCGCCCGGGGAGCCTGGTCCTCGGGCTGATCGGGCACGTAGGAACTCAGGGATTCGGCCGCGGCGGCGATCTGCGCCTCCTGGGCGTCGGTGAGCTGGGAGCGGTCGGAGTCCTGCGTTGTCTCGTCTCCCCCGTTCAGGGGACGGTAGGTGTTGTGGGGGACGTCGTCGGGCCTGACGTCTGCCGGTCCGCTCTCCCCCGCGGAGCCGGCCGATACGGAGTCCTCCTCCACCGGGGCCTGCCGGCCGGGTTCGCTGCCGGTGGCCTGCTCTGCCCCCAGGTCCTCGGCCGAGAGGTCGTCGGGGATCTCCACGTCGTCCATGAGGGCGGCGAACTCGGCGTCCAGGTCGCGCTGGTGGTCCTGGTGGTCATCGCGACTCTCGTCGGGTCGAGGGGTCTGGTCCATCACAGGCTTCCCTTCGTCGATGGGATGGTCTCAACACGGGGGTCGTCCTCGACGGCTGCGCGCAGGGCGCGGGCCAGGGCCTTGAACTCGGCCTCGGCGATGTGGTGGGGATCACGCCCGGACAGGACCCGTACGTGCAGACAGATGCCGGCGTGGTAGGCGATGGCCTCCAGCACGTGGCGCACCATGGAACCGGTGAAGTGACCGCCGATGAGGTGGTGGACGAAGGCCTCGGACTCCCCCTCGTGCACCAGGTAGGGGCGTCCGGAGATGTCGACGACGGCATGAGCCAGAGCCTCGTCCAGGGGGACGCTGGCTTCGCCGAAGCGGCGGATGCCGCGCTTGTCCCCCAGGGCCACGCGCAGGGCCTCACCGATGCAGATGGCGGTGTCCTCCACGGTGTGGTGCACGTCGATCTCGGTGTCACCGGTGGCTCGCACCGTCAGATCGATGAGTGAGTGGCGCCCCAGCGCGGTGAGCATGTGGTCGTAGAAGGGGACAGTGGTGGAGATGTCGGTCTGGCCCGTGCCATCGAGGTCGATCTCGACGACGACGCTCGACTCGCTCGTGGCTCGCTCAATGCGCGCGGTACGGCTCATAGGTGCTTCCTCAGCATCGGGTGTCGTGCTTTTTCAGCACAGTGGTTGATAGGTATCTCAATCGATAGCAACCCTACCGGTCCCAGGCGCCGATCGCTGCCGGCGTCCCTCTCACCTGCCGATGGCTGAGGTCAGGGCGGCGCGCAGGCGTGCCATCTCCTCCGGCGTGCCGATGCTGGCCCGCAGGAAACCCTCGGGGCCGACGACGCGGATGAGGACCCCGGCGTCGAGCAGGGCCTGCCAGACGGCCTCGCGGTCGGGGAAGGGGCCGAACAGGACGAAGTTGGCGTCCGATTCGTGCGCGCTCAGGCCCTGGCTGCGCAGCCAGTCCACGAAGGCATCGCGCTCATCGCGCAGGGAGGCCACCTGAGCCATGAGCTCGTCACGGTGGGACAGGGCGGCCAGGGCGGCGGCCTGGGTGACGGCGGAGAGGTGGTAGGGCAGGCGCACCACGCGCAGGGCGTCTACCAGGGCGCGGTTGGCGGCCAGGTAGCCCAGGCGCAGCCCGGCCGCTCCGAAGGCCTTGGACATGGTGCGGGTGACGGCCAGGTGCGGGTTGTCCGGTCCCACCAGCTCCAGGGCGCTGGGCACGCCCGGGCGGCGGAACTCGGCGTAGGCCTCATCGATGACGACGACGCAGTCGCTGGCCCGGGCGGGCGAGCCGATCTCGGCTCCGAGCACGGGGCCGTGGCCGCGGGCCGCCTCAAGGATCCGTCTGATGTCCTCCAGCGGCAGGGCGGTTCCGGTCGGGTTGTTGGGGCTGGCCAGGATGACGACGGCCGGCCGCAGCTCCTTGATCGCGGCCACTGCGGCGTCCGTATCGAGGGTGAAGTCCTTGCGGCGCGGTCGGGTGGCGTAGTCGGTCAGCGTGTCGCGGGCGTACTCGGGGTACATCGAGTACGTGGGGGTGAAGGTCAGGCAGGTACGCCCGGGGCCGCCGAAGGCCTGGAGCACGTGGAGCATGACCTCATTGGAGCCGTTGGCCGCCCAGATCTGCTCAGGGGTCAGGTGCACGCCGGACTCGGCCTCGAGATAGTCCGCGAGCGCGGCCCGCAGCCGGGGGAAGTCCCGTTCCGGGTAGCGGTTGAGTCCCTGGGCGGCCTGCGCCACGGCGGTGGCGATCGACTCGATGACCGCGGCCGAGGGCGGGTAGGGGTTCTCGTTGACGTTGAGTCGCACGGGGACGTCGATCTCGGGGGCCCCGTAGGGGGCCTCGCCCTCCAGGTCCGGTCTCAGGGGCAGGTTCGCGTTCACGCCTGGAGTCTACGGCTCGGTCCGCCCCAGCGGGTGGGTCGCTCATCCGGTGGTTCTGCGGCGCCGAGGGCGGTGGTTGCAGTGTCCTGCTGGGGGCGATGTCAGTGCGGATCGCTGGTGAGCATGATCTCCTGGTAGTCGAGGCGGTTCAGGGCGTGCTCCAGGGAGTCGGCCGAGTAGAGGCCCTCGTCGCCGGCGTCGAGAAGGGCCTCGCGCTGGGCTCGGATCATGTCCAGGGCGCGTTCTCGCATGGGGGCGAGCTCGTCGTGGCGCCAGGTGGGGTCGGCCCAGGCCTTGGCAACGGCTGCCGGCGAGACGACGACGTCATTGCCCTGCCTGCGTACGAGGCCGTGCTGCTCAGTGGTGGGGCTGAGGCTCTCGTTGTTCTCTGGGTCGGGGGAGCTCTGTGAGACCTTGTCCAGGCCGGGAGCGCTCGTCATCTCCTGAGCGTCCGGGGCGTCGGGGTCTGCGGCACCGGTGAGCACTGTGGGGGCGGCTTGCTGGGAGGCGCCGTGTGTGTCGACGGAGGCGACGTCACGGGCGGCGTTGACCAGCAGCGAGATGACGGCGGCCTTCTCCTCCTCGTCGGCGGGCCCGGCCATGGCCGGTCTGGCAACTCGGACCAGGGCGGGCAGCGTGAGTCCTTGGATCGTCAGTGAGCCTGCGGCCACGAGCATGGCCACCAGGAGGAGGAAGGAGTAGTGGGGCGCTGTGACCGGCAGGGTCTGGGCGGCTGCCAGGGTGATGGCTCCGCGCATGCCCGCCCAGACGATGACGGCGCCTTCGCGTCTGCCCAGGGGCTCGGCTGCGAAGTAGTCCAGGTCGGCGCCCCGGCGTCTGACCCGGCTGGAGAGGCTGCGTGCGCGCCGAGCGATGCTCTCGTGGTTGGTCGACTGGCGGAGCTTGCGCTGGACCTGTGCGAAGGGGCGACGGTCCCAGGGGACCGGAGGCATCTCGGACTCTCCGCGCACGATGGCCGAGCAGCGGTTCTGGAACTGGTGGATGGCCTCCTCGTTCTCCTGCCAGTGGATAGCCCAGCGCGCGGTCCGGTGGCTGAGGACCTTGAGCATGGGTGCTACCACGAGCGCCCGGATGACGACGGTCAGCGCCCCGGCAACGACAGCGACCGCGATGGCCCGGACAATACCGAGGGCTGAGGCGCCGACCTTCTCCACGACGCCGAAGAACTCCAGCCCCATGACCAGGAAGATGAGTCCTTCCAGGGTGAGCTCGACGGTGTGCCAGTTGGTGCGTGAGGCCACCCGGTGGGCGGGCGGCAGCATCCGGGGACCGCGGTGGCCGGTGATGAGCCCGGCGACGACGGCTGCCACGAGACCCGAGCCGTGCATGTGCTCGGCCGGGATCGCCGCGAGGAAGGGGACGGTGAAGGACACCACCGTGTCCACGGTGGGGTCGGTGATGTGGGAGCGCACCCGCAGGCTCGCCTCGCCTACGAGCCACCCCACCCCCAGGGCCACGAGGACCGCCAGGGCGAAACCGCCCAGGACGCCTCCGACACTCACTCCGCCGGAGGTGGCCGCGGAGACGGCGGAGGACAGGACCACCAGTGCGGTGGCGTCGTTGAGCAGTCCCTCCCCCTCCAGGACGGTGATGATGCGTTGGGAGACTCCCAGCCGGCGGGCGATGGAGATGGCCACGGCGTCGGTGGGGCTGAGGATCGCCCCCATGGCGATGGCCCAGGCCAGGGAGAGCCCCGGAACCAGGAGGGTGAGGACCGCGCCGATGACCGCAGCGGACAGGGGCACCAGCAGGATGGCCAGCACCGCCACCGGGGCGAGCTCGCGGCGGAAGTTGATGGTGGAGATGCTCACCGCGGTGGAGAACAGCAGCGGGGGGAGGATCCCCTCCAGGACCACCTGGGGGTCCAGCTCGATCGCCGGGATGAAGGGCAGGAAGCCCACTGCAGTGCCGCCCGCCAGAAGGATCAGCGCTGGGGCGACCCCGATACGGTCGCTGAGCTGAGAGGCCGCCGCGATGGCCAAAGTGCCCAGCACGGCGATGATGAGGAGGTCCATGGGCCAAGACTATCTAAGGCAGTGCCACCTTGATCGTCCACGCTACCGTGGTTCCGTGACGATCACAGGCCCCCAGGATCCCAAGGACGCTGAGCGTTCCGTGCGCCCCGATCGACTCGACTCGCCCGTGCGTGAGCGGGCCGAGGCCGTCCTGCGCGAGCTCGTGGGCCGCAGCGACGCGCGCCTGCGTGAGGACCAATGGCGGGCGATCGAGGCACTGGTCATCGCACGCCGCCGAGCCCTGGTGGTCCAGCGCACCGGGTGGGGGAAGTCGGCGGTGTACTTCGTGGCGACGGTCCTGCTGCGAGAGGGCTGGGGAGGCTGGAGCCCGGGCACCCCACTGCCATCCCCCGGTGCGCGCACCGGTACCGGGGCGAGCGTCATCGTCTCGCCGCTGCTGGCCCTCATGCGCGACCAAGTGGCCGCCGCCGAGCGCGCCGGGATCCGGGCCGTGACCATGAACTCGGCCAATGTCACCCAGTGGGAGGAGATTCAGGCTCAGGTGGCCGCTGGTGAGGTCGATGTCCTGCTGGTCTCCCCGGAGCGCCTCAACAACCCGGTCTTCCGCGATGAGATCCTCCCCCACCTGGCTGCGAGCGCCGCACTGGTGGTCATCGACGAGGCCCACTGCATCTCGGACTGGGGCCACGACTTCCGCCCTGACTACCGGCGCATCGCCACCCTGCTGGCGGGACTGCCGCCGCGCACCCCGGTCCTGGCCACGACGGCGACCGCGAACCGCCGGGTCAGTGCCGACGTCGCCGAGCAGCTGGGGGCATCCCTGGAGTCGGGTGGGGCGGGCGGCGAGCAGGTCCTGGTGCTGCGAGGGACCCTGGAGCGCGGCTCGCTCCACCTGGGGGTCAGGATGCTGCCGGATGCCGCCTCACGCCTGGCCTGGCTGACCGCCTATATCCGCTGCGCTCACGGCAGCGGCATCATCTACTGCCTGACGGTCTCGGCGGCGCAGGAGGTTGCCGAGCACCTGCGTGCGGCGGGCGCGGAGGTGGCCGCCTACACGGGGCAGACCGACGCCGCCGAGCGCGAGCGCCTGGAGGAGGATCTCAAGGCCAACCGGGTCAGGGCGCTGGTGGCCACCTCCGCTCTGGGCATGGGCTTCGACAAGCCGGATCTGGCCTTCGTGGTGCACCTGGGGGCTCCTTCCTCGCCGGTGAGCTACTACCAGCAGGTGGGGCGCGCCGGCCGCGGAGTGGAGCGGGCCGAGGTGGTCCTGCTGCCCGGGCAGGAGGACCGGGCCATCTGGGAGTGGTTCGGCTCGCAGGGCTTCCCGCCCGAAGAGCAGGTTCGCATCGTCCTGGACACCCTGGAGGAGCGCAGGGCTGCGGGTGGCGGGGCGATCTCGACGGCGGCGCTGGAGACGGCGACCTCGTTGCGGCGCAGTCGGCTGGAGTCCATGCTCAAGGTCCTCGACGTCGACGGCGCCGTGCGCCGGGTTCGTGGCGGCTGGGAGTCCACTGGCCGCCCCTGGTCCTATGACGCCCAGCGCTATGCGCGAGTGGAGGCAGCGCGCCGGGCCGAGCAGGAGGCGATGGTCGCCTATGAGCGCCTCGGGACCGGTTCTGGCTCTGGGCGGACAACCATGTCATGCCGGATGTCCTTTCTGAGGTCGGAGCTCGATGATCCCTTGCTTGAGCCGGGATGGCGCTGCGGAGCCTGCGACCTGTGCGGAGGCCTGGACCTGCCTGACGCCCCTGACCGGGAGCAGGTCGGTGCCGCCCGAGCTGCGCTCGGGCGGGTGGGAGTCGAGCTGCGGGCACGCCGCCAGTGGCCCACCGGGATGGATCGGCTGGGCCTGGGCCGTTTCAAGGGTCGCATCGGGGCCGACCGTCAGGCGGCGACCGGGCTGGCGGTGGGCAGGCTGGATGGGTTGGGGACCTCAGCAGTGCTGCGCGAGCTGGTGGCCTGCGCCTCCGACGGCGAGGTCCCGGCGGCGCTCAGGCCACAGGTGCTCGAGGTGGTGGACCGGCTTGCTGAGATCATCCGCGACGAGCAGAAGGCCGCCGGCTCTGACGGGCCGGGCAGAGAACTGGCCGTCGTCGTCGTGGACTCCCGCACCCGCCCCCGCATGGTCCGCCAGCTGGGGCACGCCGCGGCCGCACGGCTGGGCGCACGGGCCTTGGGCGTCGTGGGTCTGTCCGGTCAGGAACCACCGCAGCACGATGTGGGCTCTGCGTTTCGCCTGGCGCAGGTGGCCCGCAGCCTGACGCTCCAGGGCTGGTCGGCCCAGGCCCTTGACGAGCTGCGCGAGCGCACCGTGGTCCTCGTGGACGACTGGAGCGACTCCGGCTGGACGCTGACGACAGCCGCCTTCCTCCTGCGCGAGGCGGGAGCGGCGGCGGTCCACCCCTTCGTACTGGCGCAGAGGTAGGTACCGGTGGGCACAGCCTGAGCAGGTATCGCCCACCGGCACCGGCGTCCTAGAAACCCGTGGAGACGGCGGCCAGCGCGGGAGCCACCTGGCCTCCCGGGGTTCCGACCTGATCCTCGAGGTAGTACCACCAGAAGGGGGCTCCCCAGGCGTCGGAGCGCCCCAGTGCCGCGCCGGTGACGTGCTCGGCGACGGCGGTACGGGCCGCCACGGGGTCGGAGGCCGAGCCGAACCACCAAGGACCGGCGTCGAGGTCCGCTCCCCCGTACCCGAGCTCAGTCACGGCGATCCGGGAGGAGGAGAAGGCGGCCTCCAGGGTGCTGAGAACCCGGTCGGCGGCTGTTCCCAGCGGATGGAGCTGAGGGTAGACGGACAGTCCCACGACGTCGATCAGCTCCCTGATCGATGCGGGGAGCTCCCTGACTGCATAGCTGAACAGGGAGTAGGTCGGATCCGCCTGCCCGAGCTGGTAGTAGAGGGTGAGCACCGTCGTGGCGCTGGTGCGCTCACGCACGGCCTTGGCCGCTCGCTGGGCCTTGGCCACCGGCCCGGTGCCCAGCCAGTCCCCACCGATCTCGTTGCCGATCTCCCAGGCGTCGACGTTGGGAAGCGCCTTGATGAGGGTGTCGACCCGCGTGTCCCAGGCGGAGTCGGTCAGGGCGGCCAGATCGTGGGAGTCGCAGATCTGGACCAGGGCCTGGCCGCCCTGCGCGTGCAGGGCCTCCACCGTGTTGCGCCAACCGGTCATTTCCTCGGCGTCATTGGGGTCGCCGATGACGAGACGGGCCGAGACCTTGCGCTTGCCGCCTCCCGGTCCGCTGGGGGCCAGCGCGGCGGCGATCTCGGCGGAGGTCGGCACCCGGGTGAAGGTCACCCCGATCACGGCGTCCTGCGGCGCCTGAGCGGACAGCGCCCGGTCCAGGGAGAGCTGGGCCCCGGCGGCCGACTCCAGGGCGGAGTTCGCCAGGCGGCCCCGCTCCGTCCAGGACTGGGCCTTGGCACAGGCATCCAGGGACTGCTGGGCGGAGGCCCGCAGCTTTTCCGCCTCGTCAGCGCCCTTGAAGCCCTTCGCGGTGGCCTGCGCGAGACGCTCGGCCTGCCTCCCGTGGAGGGTCCGGGCCGCCAGCTCCAGGAGATCGTGCTCCCCGGAGGCCGGCAGATCCGCCATGAGTGCCGAGTACCCGTGGCTGGTCGGCCACGACAGGGTCAGTGTGCACTCACGTCCGGCAGGAACATCGATGCCGATGGCACCGCCCTCATCCTGGTAGAGGGGACCGACGGCGATGACCTCCAGGGTCTTGGCGTCCAGCAGCGCGTCGTCATAGCCGACCTCGCCCTTGCCGTTGGACTGAATGCGTCGCAGCGCCTCGAGGTTGAGGGCACTGCCCTGAGCATCACTGACGTGAAGGCTCACATGAGTGGTCGCCCCGTCCCCCATGGCCGTCGGAGTCACGTTCGCGTGCCCGCAGGAGGACACTGACGCTCCCAAAATCCCGGTGCCCAGGAGCGCCAGTGCCCTTCTGCGGTTGGTCTCGATTGTCATGAAAGCAGTATCCCAGTCTTCTGAAAGCGATTTCGACCGAACGGTCCCTTCTCCGCGATTCGGAGACGGCTGAGTCTCACAGCCTGCGCTGCGGTCATCTCAGCTCCGAGGCCGGCACGAAGGTGTACCCCTCGGCCTTGATACCGGCGACGATCTTCTTCAGCTCGGCCAGCGGGTAGTAGGGGTGGAAGAAGAAGCTGGCGGTGGCGTGAGTGTTGACCAGGTTGAGCTTGGCCGCGTCGATGACCTCCTGAGCCAGGCGCGGCGGGTGCTGGTTGATCTCGTTGGGCTCGAAGTTGCCCAGGTTCTCGGGCAGGACGTGGGTCCCGTAGGGGTCGTTGACCGCGTAGGGGAAGAACTGCCCGTAGTAGTCGTGGGGACCGGCCTGGGTGTTGGTCAGGGTGCCGGCGTAGAGGAGCTCGCGCTCGTAGCGCACCGGGTAGTGCTCGCCGATGCCGTAGTAGGCCTCACGGGTGGCCGAGTAGTGCGGGGTCTCGAAGATCTCCGGAGTCGGCAGGCCGACCTCGCCGAAGATCTGGCGCCCCTGGTCCACTCGCTCGGAAGCCCATTCCTGGGAGGTACCCGGCAGGGTGCCGCCGATCTGCACGAAGGACTTGTCCTCGCAGTCGATGGCTGGGGCCTTGGTGTCATTGGTGGCCGAGCACCACGAGCGGATGAACTCGAAGTCGTCGGCGGAGACGGCGTTGTATGGGTTGTCCAGGGTCCCGAACTGGTGGGTGGTGCCGTGCTGAACGATCGTTCCGCCCTTGTTCACCGCGTCCTGCAGGACCTCCACCAGCTCCGGGGCGTCCTTCAGGGTGAGCTCCTTGGGCGTCCCGTTGTTCTCCGTCCCCTTGGGGTCGATGTACTTGGGCACCACCGCCATCTGGAAGGGCACGTTCTGGCTGTGGAGGTAGTCGACGATCGCCTGCAGCTCCTCGGGGTCGCTGTCCGGGGTCACGTCCTCCAGGCGCACAGCGGCCTGACGGAACTGCTGGGCACCGGGCTGGAGGAAGTCCAGGAGGATGTCGGCGGCTGCGATGTAGCGGTCCTGCTCCCCCAGGTAGGTCAGGGGGATCCCACCGATGAAGGTCATTCCCGAGGAGCTGACCGCCCAGGGGAAGGAGGTGGTGCCGGACTGGGCGACGGAGGCGCAGGCGGTGGCCGCGCCGTCGGGCTTGGAGCACTCGGCGCGCCCCAGGACCTTGACGTCCTTGTCCCGGACGATGTGCGGAGCGATGATCCCACCGGAGTTGAGCTCATTGCGCTTCAGGGAGGCGCCGTTGTAGCTGATCGCGGTGACCCGGTCGGTGGAGTCGATGTAGGAGGTGGCCGCGTCCCAGCCGTAGCGCTGGGTGAAGGCGGCGCGGTCGGCGTCGGTCTTGGCCAGCTGCCAGATGTTGAAGCCGGACCACATGACGGGGATGTTGCCGGTCAGGGCGTCATCGATGAAGGCCCGCGGCAGGGGCTCGTCGTAGGTGGAGCCGATGTAGACCACGTTGGTGAAACGACCGGCCAGGCCTGCGACGTAGTCCTTGACCGGGAGGGTCGTCACGGTCCCGGAGTGGCTGGCCAGGGTGCCCATGCTCAGGGCGTAGTACTCCCCCAGCTTGGCGTAGTCACCGGTGGTGTCGAACAGGACCAGGGTCGATGCCGGCCCCGCCTCCTGGTTGGAGAAGCTCACCGCACCGGCAGGAACCTCGGGCGCGTTCTGCTTCAGGTCGCGGATCTGAACCTGTCCTGCGGCGGGCGCGGGCTTGTTGAGATCCACGTCGGCCTGCTTGTCGCCCTTAAGGGGGAGCTCCTTCTTGGCTGCGGCCGCCGGCTCGGGCGGAGCCGGAAGCGGGTTCTTGGCCGGGTCGGCGTCATTGGCCTGGGCCCCGCCGGCGGGCTTGGCCGCGGCGGCCTGGACCGCGGCCGGCACTTGCGCGCCGTCAGCGGGTGCGGCCTGAGCGGGGCCCACTGCGGCGATGGAGCTGCCCAGGCACACCGCGATGGCGGCCAGTGCGCAGCGGCGGCGTCGTGCGGTCACAAGGGTCGGGGGGATCATGAACGCTCCTTCGATGAGGTGGGAACCGGTTCAAACTCGGGAAGGGGGACACCGCGGCCGAACAGGGCTGCGGTGGCGGCCAGGATGCGTTTGCACGCGTGTCCGTCGCCGTAGGGGTTGGCGGCCTGGGCCATGGCCGTGTAGGCCGCCTCGTCGGTCAGCAGGGTGGAGACCCTCTCGACGATGCGTTCCTCGTCGGTCCCGACCAGCTCGGCGACCCCGAAGGCAACGGCCTCGGGACGCTCGGTGTTGTCCCGCATGACCAGGACGGGCTTGGACAGCGCGGGCGCCTCCTCCTGGACGCCGCCGGAGTCGGTGAGCACGACGTCGCAGCGGTCGATGAGTGCGCAGAAGGCGCCGTACTCCAGCGGGTCGCACCAGATGACGTTGGCGTGGCCCTCGATCTGGGGCAGGAGGTCCTCGCGAACCTTGGGGTTGCGGTGGACCGGCAGCACGAAGAGCACCTCGGGGTGCTTGTCGGCCAGGCGCGCGACGGCGCGGCCGATGGCCCGCATCGGCTCACCCCAGGACTCGCGGCGGTGGGCGGTGACGAGCACGACTCGCCGGGAGGCGTCCTTCAGTGCTGCGGCCAGCTCCTCGTCCGGTGGCGGGACCCGGCGGTCGACGGCGACCAGGAGCGCGTCGATGACCGTGTTTCCCGTGACGCTGACGGTCTGCGGGTCGGTGTTCTCGCGCAGCAGGTTGTCCCGGCTGGTGGTGGTGGGGCACAGGTGCAGGGCGGTCACCTGGCTGATGAGCCGCCGGTTGGCCTCCTCGGGGAAGGGTGAGGAGATGTCCCCGGTGCGCAGGCCGGCCTCGACGTGGAGGACTGGGACCTCGTGGTAGAAGGCGGCCAGCGCGGCGGCGAAGGCGGAGGTGGTGTCCCCCTGGACGACGACGGCGTCGGGTCGGTGGGCCTCGATGGCCTGCCCCACCCCCTGCAGGCAGCGGTTGGTGATCTGGGTGAGGGTCTGCCCTGGCGAGTGGATGTCGAGGTCGTCGTCGGGCACGATTCCGAAGAACTCGTGCACCTGGTCGAGCATCTCGCGGTGCTGTCCGGTGACGACGACGATCGGATTGAAACGCTCGTCGTCGTGCATGGCAGCCACCAGGGGGGCGAGCTTGATCGCCTCCGGGCGGGTGCCGTAGACGAGCATGACTCTCAGGGGGCCGCCCGTTGGCGTGGAGTCGGTGGTCATGGGGTTCTCCTGGTCGTGTGTCGGGAGTGGGACGAGCTGGGCCTCAGTGGTGGTCGAGTCCGGCGCCGTCATGGCGGGCAGGACCTACTTGTCCTCGGTGATCGGGGCGAAGGTGACGTCGGAGTCCTCGCAGTAGGCCGCCACCTTGCCGGAGCGGTAGGGGGACTGCTTGTCGGTGACGGTTCCGAGCTCCTGCCCGTCCACGGTGATGGTGAAGGTCGCCTCCGAGGGCTTGGTCGTATCAATGGTGACGGTGACGTCGTGGCTCTTCCCGGGTGGGTAGACGGGCGTGTTGCCCGATGACAGGAATCGCTGGTACCCCGGGTAGGCGGTGTCCTGCTTGGAGACTTCCCAGCCGTTGGGCTTGAGGGCCAGGGCGTAGAAGTGGTTGTTGTCGGTGTAGTTCCACAGGAGCCAGGCGACCTCCCAGGCATTGGGCTCGCCGTCCTCTCGCAGCTGCCTGACAGTGGTCATCGTGGTGTGGATGGTCTGGACGCCTCCCGCCTCGATCTCGACCGAGGTGGAAGTGGCCAGACCGGCGTGGGTCGTGTCATGGGAGTCGGCCGACGTCGGTTTGAGGCGCAGCAGGCCCTCGGAGCACGAGGCCTCGCCGTAACCGTCGAAAATGATCTCCCACTGGGAGCAGTCCGATGCCTCGGTCTCTCGGGCGTGGCAGTACACGGTGACTCCTAGAACCAGTGCCAGGACGCAGACCGTCAGGAGGGCGCGACGCAGGATCCTGCCGCGACGGGAGTCGTCGACGGCTCCGGCGTGCTGAGGTGCGTTGGCAACTGTCATCTCATCTCCTCATTGGTCAGGCTGCTGGATGTCGGACGGGGGCGGCGCACGATCACTGCGGTGGGGTTCAGCACAGGGCGGGCCGGCACGGTCGGGGCGGCCGGGACGGTACTGCCCGGGGCTGCGGCCTGGGGGGCCGCGAGGGGCTGCACCCTCTCCGGCCCGCTGGGCGGGCGCTGCTTGCTCGGTACCGGCGAGCCCATGACTGCCGATCCGTTGGAGACGGTCACCGGCCCACTGGGCGCGCCCTGCGCTCCTTGACCCGGTTCCGCCTCCCGCGCGGTCTTGGCCCACCCGGTGCGTCCGGTCAGCTCCCGGGCGACTGCTCGCCAGCCGTAGAGGCTGGGAAGGAGGCCGTAAAGGACGAACAGGTGTGCGTAGCCCACGGACTTGAACAGGCTCAGGCCCTCACTGCGCTCGATGCGCCAGTAGATCCAGGCGTAGATGAGCGCTGGCCCGAAAGCAATGACATAGGCCCCCACGAGCCAGGCCCATGACTGCTCCCACCTCAGGACCGCGGCCACACCGGCGGTCACCATGGTGATGAGGAAGGACAGGGTCAGCAGGGAGCCGGTCAGGAGCAGGTAGGGCGTGAGGATCTGCCAGAGCGTGTCGGCCCGCCCCAGACCGCGCTGCTCGCGGGCCACGGAGCGCAGCAGGTGCAGCGCCTGGAGGTTTCCCTGGAACCAGCGGGTGCGCTGACGCAGGAGGCGGCGCATGTTGGTCACGCCCTGCTGGTGAACCGAGGCCGCGGGCCAGAACTCGTTGGTCCAGCTGGTGGCGTTGAGTCGGATCCCCAGGTCGAAGTCCTCGGTCAGCGACCGGGTCCAGGGCCGGGGCCCCAGGGCGTCGAGTGCGCTGAGGCGGACGAACTGGGCGTTGCCCCCCATGCCGACGCTGCGGACCCGGCGCCGGCCTCGCTGGAAGACCTCGGTGAAGATGACGAACTCCATGTCCTGCATGCGGGCGAGCAGGGAGCCGAAGCGGTTGTTGATGCGCACCCCCATCTGAACAGCACCGACCTCCTGCGGGGCGAAGGCCTTGCGCACCTCCCCGATGGCGTGGGGGTCGAGCCTGCCGTCGGCGTCCATGACTCCCACGACGACTCGTGAGGAGGACACCCTGGTGCACCGGGAGCGCACGATCGACAGCGCGTCGTTGAGGGCCTCCCCCTTGCCCAGGCGGGCGTGGGGAGGACGACGGCGAACCACCTCGACACGCTCGTCACCGGCCTGGGCGGCCACCTGGGCGGTGTCGTCGTCGGAGCCGTCGTCGATGACCATGATGCGCAGACCGGGGTCCGGGATCGAGGTGAGCCGCCGGACGCTGGCGCCGATGACCGCCGCCTCGTTGAGGCAGGGCATGAGGATGACGACGAGCAGCGGCGCATCCGGATGCGAGGGACCGCCGTGCCGTGGGGCCCCGCGCGAGGCGATGAGCATGAAGAAGGTGTAGCCCAGGGCGACTGCGATCATCCCCAGGGCACCCCACCAACCGATGCGGTCGAGGACTCCCAGGAGGCTCGAGGAATCGAAGCTCATGGGCAGGAACGGGGTCTGGATCCTCATCACGCCCGCAGACTCATCAGGCCGCTGCGCTGCTGCGCGTGACGCCCGACGGTGCGCCTGGAGTACGGGCTCAGGGAGCGGGCCGCGCCATAGAGGTTGGTCAGCAGGAAGAAGGCCAGGATGGCGACGAACACCAGGCCAGCGCAGTCAATGAGGAAACGAGCGACGAGAGCGGGAGGGGAACCTGCCGGGGCGACGTACCACACGACGAACAGTCCGGTTCCGGCGGCGAATGGGGAGTAGTGCATGAGGCCATCCATCTGGATCCAAGGGGTAGGGCCGGCGCCGACCGTCATCACCGCATGCGCGAGCAGGCCCGGTCGGCAACCAACGCCTCGGTGCGGCGCGCCCGGGGATGACGGGATGTGGGAACTCAGCCCGTCGGGCACGGCGCACCGTGCGTCACCACCAAATATAACAATAGAATAACGCATTGCAACACTGTGTTATTCGACCATGCAATAAGCGCCCACTTGGAGGTGGCTCACAAGAGCAGGAAACGGCAGGATTCCGCCAGTTGAACGGCCAACAAATCCGAGCCTCGCTCCGGCGCCGTCCCCTGACGCAGCAGAGGACGGTCACCAGAAGGTCACAGGATGGTCTCAATCGGCCTGCTCAGCAGGCTTTTTCACTGCCTTCGAGCACGGGCCGCCTCCCCGTGGGCGGGCAGATCCTCACAGCTCGCCAGGACCCCCAGCGCCGGCGTCATGGACTCCAGGGCGCTCGCGCTGTACTCGATGAGCTGGACCGGTTTGAGGAAGGCCATCACGCTCAGCCCGGCCGCGAACCGGGCGGTCCCACCGGTGGGCAGGACGTGGTTGGAGCCGGCCAGGTAGTCCCCCAGGGGCACCGGGCTGTAGGGGCCGACGAAGATGGCTCCGGCGTTGCGGATCCGACGCGCGACCCCGGGGGCGTCGGAGGTGTGGATCTCCAGGTGCTCGGCCGCGTAGGCGTTGGCGACCTCGATGGCCTGGGCGAGGTCGCGTACCAGGACGGTTCCCGACTGCGGACCCCTCAATGCGGTCGATGCCCGCTCCCGGTGCCGGGTTGTGCTCAGTCTGCGCTCGAGCGCCGCATCGACGGCGTCTGCCAGCTGCGGGGAGTCGGTGATGAGGACGCTGCCGGCATTGGGATCGTGCTCCGCCTGGGAGAGTAGGTCAGCGGCCACGTACTCGGGGTCGGCCCCGGCGTCGGCCAGGACGGCGATCTCGGTGGGCCCCGCCTCGGCATCGATACCGACCGTCCCCATGACGGCTCGCTTGGCGGCGGCCACGTAGACGTTGCCAGGACCCGTGATGACGTCCACGCCCCGGCACAGGACCTCTCCCCCGGCGTCCACGCGGTCGATGTCGTCCTGGGCGTCGGCGCCGTAGGCGAGCATCGCGATGGCCTGGGCGCCGCCGACGGCGTAGACCTCGGTGATCCCCAGCAGCGCGCACGCCGCCAGGATCGTGGGGTGGGGCAGACCCGCGAACTCGGCCTGAGGCGGGCTGGCCAGGGCGATCTGCTCGACGCCGGCGACCTGGGCGGCCACCGCGTTCATCACCACGCTGGAGGGGTAGACCGCCAGCCCTCCGGGAACGTAGAGCCCCACCCGCTCCACGGGGATCCAGCGCTGGGTGACGGTGCCTCCGGGGACCACCTCCGTGGTGCGCTCAGCGGGCACCTGGGCGGTGTGCCCGGCCCGGTTGTGGGCGATGGACAGCTCGAGGGCCTCGCGCACCGAGGGATCCAGGTCGTTAAGCGCCTGGGTGATGGCAGCGGCGGGCACACGCAGGTGAACGGGTCGCACGCCGTCGAATCGCTCGGCGGCGTCACGCAGTGCGGCCGCTCCCCGACGGCGGACGTCCTCGATTAGTGGAGCCACGGCGGCCTGGGCGGCGGTGACGTCAAGGGTGGCCCGGGGCAGGGCCTGTGCCAGCTGGCGTGCGGAGAGTCGGGTACTGCGCAGATCGGTGCGGGTGAGCATGCCCGTAAGCCTACCGGCCATGCACAAGGCGGCCCGGGAGAGCACGTTGTCTCCCGGGCCGCCTCAGGCGCCTGCAGCTGAGTCAGAGGCTCATCAGGCCTCGCGCACGGCGCGCGCGGCACCGACCAGGCTGGTCAGGCTCGCCTCGGTCTCAGCGTAGCCACGGGTCTTGAGACCACAGTCGGGGTTGACCCAGACCTTCTCGGCACCCAGGGCGTCGACGGCCCTCTGGAGCAGCTCGGTGCACTCGGCCTGGCTGGGCACGCGCGGGGAGTGGATGTCCCACACGCCCGGGCCGAGCTGGCGCTCGAAGCCGTGCTCGGCCACCGCGGGCAGGATGTCCATGCGCGAGCGGGAGGCCTCGATGGAGGTCACGTCGGCGTCGAGGTGGTCGACCGCGTCAATGACGACGTCGAACTCCGAGTAGCACAGGTGGGTGTGGATCTGGGTGGCAGGAGCCGCCCCTCCGGTGGCCAGGCGGAAGGAGCCGACGGACCACTCCAGGTAAGCGGGGCGGTCGGCGCGCCGCAGCGGCAGGGTCTCGCGGATGGCGGGCTCGTCGACCTGGATGACGCCGATGCCGGCGGCCTCGAGGTCCGCCACCTCCGCGCGCAGGGCCAGGCCCAGCTGGTCGGCGACCTGGGCGCGCGGGATGTCGTCGCGCACGAAGGACCAGGCCATGATCGTCACCGGGCCGGTGAGCATGCCCTTGAGGGGCTTGTCGGTCAGGGACTGGGCGTAGGCCGACCAGGTCACCGTCATGGGCTCGGGACGGGCGACATCACCCCACAGGATGGAGGGACGGGTGCAGCGCGAGCCGTAGGACTGGACCCAGCCGTGCTCGGTGGTCACGAAGCCGTCGAGCAGCTCGGCGAAGTACTGGACCATGTCGTTGCGCTCGGCCTCGCCGTGGACCAGGACGTCCAGGCCGAGGCGCTCCTGAAGGGCGACGACGCTGGCGATCTCGGCGCGCATGGCGGCGTCGTAGGCGGCGTCGTCGATCTCGCCCTTGCGCCAGGCGGCGCGGGCCTTACGGATCTCGGCGGTCTGTGGGAAGGAGCCGATGGTAGTGGTGGGAAGCTCGGGCAGGCCGAGGCGCTCGTCCTGGGCCGCCTTGCGCTCACCGTAGGGGGCGCGGGTGCGATCGGCGTCCGTGACGGCGGAGACGGCGGCGCGGACCTCGTCGCGGTGTACGCCGGGGTGGGCGGCGCGCTGCTTGCGCAGGTCGGCGTCCTGGGACAGCTCTGCGGCGATGGCGTCACGCCCCTGCTCCAGGCCCTTGGCCAGGGTGATGACCTCCCCGACCTTCTGGTCGGCGAAGGCGAGCCAGGAGCGGATCTCCGGGTCGATGGCGGTCTCGCGCTCGACGTCGTGGGGCACGTGCTGCAAGGAGGTGGAGGTCGCCACGGTGATGGGGGTGCCCTCGGGAAGGCGCTGGCGCAGCTGCTCGAGCACGTCCATGGCCCGGTTCAGGTCGGTGCGCCAGATGTTGCGGCCCGAGACGACGCCGGCGACGACGGTCTTGCCCTTCAGGGCGGCCAGGTCGCCGGCCTCGGGCAGCGCGCCGGCCACGAGGTCCAGGCCCACGGCCTCGATCGGGGTCTGAGCGAGCACGGGCAGGGCGTCGCCCAGGGAGCCGTAGGTTCCGGCCACCAGGATCTGGGGGCGCTCCACGATGGCGCCCAGCCAGGTGTAGGCGTCACGCACGGCGTCGAGGACGCGCTGGCGCTCCACGTTCCAGGAGTCGGAGACCAGGGCGGGCTCGTCGAGCTGGACCCAGGTGGCGCCGGCCTCTTGCAGGTCCATGAGGAGGTGGCCGTAGGCGTGCAGGACGTCGCTGAGGCGGTCCAGGGGGTGGAAGTCCTCAGCCGCCTCGTCGGAGGGCTTGGCCATGAGCAGGTAGCTCACCGGTCCCACGACGACGGGGCGGACCTCGGTCCCAGCGGCCTTGGCCTCGCGGACCTGGTCGGCGATGGCGGTGTCGACATAGTCGATGGGGGTGGAGGCGTCGATCTCGGGGACCAGGTAGTGGTAGTTGGAGTCCAGCCACTTGGTCATCTCCATGGCGGGGCGGGCGCCCTCACCACGGGCCAGGGTGAAGTAGCCCTCGACATCGAGGGCGCCGTCGGCGTTCAGCAGGTCGCGGAAACGGGCGGGCGCGGCCCCCAGGGTGGCGGTCACCTGAAGAACCTGGTCGTAGAGGGTGAAGTCCGCCGGCACCGAGGCGGGCTGAGTCAGCCCCAGGTCCGTCAGGCGTGAGCGGGTCGCCCCGCGCAGCTCGGCAGCGGCGTGCTTGAGCTCCTCGACGCTCAGGTTCCCCTTCCAGAAGGACTCCACGGCGCGTTTGAGCTCACGGTCCCTTCCGATGCGGGGGTATCCCAGGATGGTGGCCCCCGGCAGGGGGACGGAGGGGACCTGCGACTCGGTCACGGCGATCTCAGCCGGCGAGGCGGGGGCGACCGACTCAGGGGTGGCGCTCATGCATTCTCCTTGGTGATGGTGGTGAGGGGCTGAACGGGGTGATGGGAAGACACTGCTGCGCGGGCAGAGCCACGGCGCAGGAAAGAAGGGCCTCGGCCGGGCGTGGCCTGGAGGTATCCGCGATCGACGGCGTCGCGCACCTCCCGATCGGGCGCGGCTCCGGCCAGGATGCCGCCCAGACGCAGGTGGCTGATGACGTCGAGGGCCGGACGGGTGCGGTTGAAGGTGTACAGGTGCAGACCGGGGGCACCGGCACGCAGCAGCGCGGTAGCCAGGTCGAGCGTCGCGCCGATGCCGCGTTCCACGAGGGTGGCGCCGCTGGCCGATCCCAGCGAGGATCGCAGGCCGGTGGGCACGCGCACCCCGGTGAGCGCCTCCAGGCGGGTGAGCCGACGCAGGTCGGTCAGTGGGATCACGCCGGGAAGGATCGGGATGCTCACGCCCGCGTAGGAGGCAGCGTTGGTCAGCGCCACGTAGTCGGCCGCGTCGTAGAACACCTGGGTGATCGCCATGTCGGCCCCGGCGGCCTGCTTGGCGGCCAGGACCTCAATGGCCTCGATGTGGTCGTTGGTGGCCGGGTATGCGGCCACGGCGATCGTGACGTGGCGCCTGCCGTCACCGAAGAAGTCGGCCTCGACCTCCCGGATGACCCGGACGAGGTCGTCGGCGTGGCGCAGCTCCCCGGCGACGTCCTCGGCTCGGGTACCGGCCGGCGGGTCGCCGCGCAGGGCGAGGAAGCGCCGTACTCCCATGCGCAGGAAGCGAGTGACGATGTCGACGGCCTCCTGTTTGCGGTAGCCGATACAGGTCAGGTGAGCCATGAGGGGGATGGTGCTGGAGTCCAGCACGTGGGCGAGCACGCACTCGGAGGGGTTGGTCTGCTCCTGGACCGCGCGCACGCGGGGCGCGGCCTCGTACCGGCCCGCCTCCGGCTCGTGCTCGCTCCCCCGGCGCCTGCCGCCAGTGACCCCGCCGGCTGGGTCGGTGACGAAGGTCGGCCGGTAGGTCACCGAGACGAAGTCGGGCCCGGTGGCCAGGAGCCTGTCAATGCGACCCCAGGTGGCCGAGGCGGCCTTACCCGGTCGAGGGGGGAACAGCTCCAGGCTGACAGTGGGCAGTCGCCGAGCGGTTCCGGTCTCGGCGCTGCTCAATGCCTCACCGCGACTCCCGGCCGCGGCGGTGGGCCCGGTGGGCTCGTTGTCGTGCACGTCGTCTCCATCGATCCTGGCTGAAGCACCCGCGTACCGGGTTGCTGCGGCGTCATGGAACCAGGTCTCTCGGCCGCTCTGGATGGTCGAGCGTATCAAACCACGACTGTTTCCCAGCCCCGCCGCCGTCCCACATAGCGAGAACCGATCCGCTCAGTCGTTGGCCCGCTTCTCACCCCATCGTGCCCAGCAGGCGAGCCGCTGCGGCGGGGCCCAGCTCGAGTCCCCGGTGCCGACCTCTCCGGTGGCCGCAGAGACCACCAGGGCGGCCAGGCTCGGTTCGCCTCGAGCAGCGCAGTCATGGGCGATCATGGAGAGCAATGGCCCCATATGACGCGGCAGCACGCTCCGTCCGATCGAGTCGCTGAGCTCGCCGTAGGTGATGACCTCACGGTGCTGCGCGACCTCTATCAGGACGGAGCGTGCTGCGTTGGTGGCCTCAGCCAGCCTCGGGGTGAGTCGGCGCATCCTGTCCCCCACGGGGAAGTAGTCACCGACGGTGATGGCGAGCGACTCATTCACGGTGTGATGATCCGGGTTGTCCGGGCTCTTCACAAGCTCGTCCGCTCTGCGCCTCACCCCGAGGCTGGCAACGATCAGCCGGCCATGCGACGGCGCACCAGGATGAATCCGCCGCCCAGGGCGATGGCGGCCACCGCCAGGACGATGCCGGTCATGCTGGCACCGGTGAGCGGAAGACGGCTATCGCCGGTAGCCGCCGCAGCCGCAGCGGCCTGGCCCTGACCGCCCTGAGCGTTGCCGCCGGGCTTGGCGATTCCGGAGTTCTTCTGGCCGGCCCCCGCCTTGGAGTCGGAGGGGCTGGCGCCCTGCGCGTCCTTGCCGTCGGTACCGGCGGCCCCGTCGGTGACGGTCGAGCCGTTGTTGTCGGCCTTGCCGCCGTTGTTGGC
>ERZ773044.62-NODE-62-length-59636-cov-45.1449_pt1 | contig 59636 bp, 49 predicted proteins | sample MGYA00511897_ERZ773044 | MGnify/ENA primary metagenome ERZ773044 (study PRJEB29015, sample SAMEA2738116) | human oral metagenome | biome: human oral; feature: human-associated habitat; material: saliva | place: China | collected 2170 ...
AAATATATAAAATATTATAATGAAGAGAGAATAAAAGAGAAACTAGGATGGTTAAGTCCTAAGCAATATAGAATAAAACATATGACTGTATAAATATAAAAAAGATAGCGTAGCAGTCATTATAACTACTACGCTATCCTAAGTCTAACTTTTTGGGGTCAGATCATCCGAAAATGAGCCTCTATTATACTAATTTAATTTCTATATCCTAATACCACCAAAGTTTTTGATATCTATGTCCTATTTGTAATGATAAATCTTTTTTATTTTGGTCAGCTCCGTTAATATATAATTTACCAGCTTCATACATATCAATCATTTCATTTGGTACACTAGAAATAACTATGCTTCCATTGTTATCACTTTCTACTTGTGAGAATTTCACACTGTAATCTCCTGCCGGAAGATCATCGAAATACCAACGAAGAGTATATGTTTGTAGTGGTACTTCCCAGTACAATTCACGATAAATAAATTCATGTTCCCTTACAACTTTATTATCTTTTTTATCAATTATCTCTACTTTATACTTCGAATTGTTTTTCTCATCATATGAAGAAATATATCCGCGGATATAATTGAAACTACGATTAGCTTTAAATGTTTGTTCTACCTCTGTATCTTTATTTACTCTAACTATTCCATCTCTTAAATAATTGTCCGTTGCATAGATACTAATACCATTTATTACACGTGAATCATAGTCTAAGTTCATCGAATAAGATGGTCTTAAGAAACTATCACTTCCTACTTGAAGAGCAAATACTACTCCAAAAGCAATATAAAGTTTTTTCTTATACTTATCAAATATAGTCGTCTCATATCTTTCAGCAAATAGTATTATACCCTTTGCTCCCAGAATGAAGATTATCGGCATCCACGCATAAACATATCTTGGTTTAGCTTCCCAAATTAAATGGAACATAAACACTCCGAAGATAATAATTTGGAATAAGAAGCATGAAGTAATATACTCTTTTCTACGTTTATAAATGTAATATACCATACCAAAAATAATCACAACATACATCATTTGAGAAAGATATATGAAGAAACTATTATTACTTCCATAGAAAAGTTGCCACAAGAAACCATCACCATCTCTTAGTGCACGTGTACCATTCGTATAGTTAATAGTACCATCGCTCCAGTTACCTCTTACTTTAAGAACAATCATAAGTAAATTAAGGAAAATTGGTCTATGAGTTAACCTATTAAAGAATAAGCCCAGGTCATCTGTTATTTTATTTTGACTAAGATATGTAAATTGAAAATCCTGCCAGTTATAACTTCCACCTTGAATACTCATCCCCATCATTACCCAGTGTAACATCGGAAACTTATAGCCATCATCTTTCCAAAAGCCATAGTGTGCCCATAGCATATCGAATCCTTTTCCAAAGAATACAAATGCAATTCCAAAGGTCACTAATAATATAGCTAAATTTTTATACCATTTAAAAAATAGTAAGTACACTATTAATGCTGGTAAAATAATGATAATATTAGATCTTAAGTTCCATGCAAATGCAACTAGGATAGCTACTGCTACAATATGCTTTGTTCTAAAGATAAAACTTCCATCTGATGGTATAAGAACATATATTATTAAAGCAACCATAATTACCATTAATGTATCAGAGTAATAGAATAAACTATACATTTGGAAAGGAATATATAATATCATTAATCCAAAAATTATCGTTTGTTTTTGTTTTGTAAGTAATTTCCCAGCTGTTTTATATGTTAAAAATATTGTTGCTGTTGTTACTAAGAAACAGAATATATGTAATGTCCACACTTCTGATATATGTAGAAATGCAGCTATACGATATATCCAGTATAGAATAATTGTCGGTGTAATATTATTCGGATAAACTAAAAAATATCTTTCACCAGAGAATTTTCCATAGTTTAACATATAATGTGCTTCATTTTCTATCTCAGCACCATCTGAAAAGTTTAGTGTATCCATAGATAAAATAATCGCCTGAAATACTAAATATACTAAAATTATAATTCTATTATATTTTTTCAACCCAACTTCGTCTGTTGCTAACACTTTTTTTACTGCATAAATAAACAGTATGAAAACCACGGGAACTCCTAACAGAAGTGCCAACGGATTCAATATTCTTTCATACACAAATGGTGCAACATATGCCCAGGTTAAAGCTATTGTAAACAAGGCTATGAACGCATATGAAAACACATTATGTAATATTCGCCTCATAATTATCTCCTATCCTTTCTGTTAAGATGATTTGCAAACATTATCGGAGACATTGCTATCATCGTTTTATTTATGAATGTGTCACTATCAAAATAATTTTTTCTTGATTTTATTAACTCTAAAATCTCTATTTCCTCGGACATATTTTCATGCATTCTAAGCACATCAAAAAGTAAATATCCACAAAGTAAATTTAAACTTTCCTCATATTTTTTATCTTGTTTAAATTCTTCAATTTTATTAAGTGCAATAAGTATTCTTCTTGTTGAGGCTTCAATCATTGCATTATTTCTTATAGATTTACTTTCTTGTAAATCTTTATAACCTACTTTTGCTATTTGACTTACTTTACCTGCAACATCAAAGACACGTAATTTAAAATATAAATTTTCTAAAGCTAACATATCTTCTTGGAATCTTAAATTATAAACATCTAAGAATTTTTTCTTAAAAATACAAGAAGTAACATTATAATCCAAATCACTTTTTAATTTTTTAATTTCTTCTATCAGGTAATCTTGCCCTGATGATATAGCTTCATTTAATATACATGGATAACCATTTCTTGTTAAAATTGCTATATCAAGATTTTTCTGTGATACTTCATTAAATAGTAATTCCAAATAATTGGATTTTAATTTTGAACTTTCTTCAACAAAAACTATATATTCCCCTTTAGAAAAATCTAACGCACAATTTTTTGCTGAGGAATTAGAACCTAGCTGTTTTTTTATGTAGTTAATCTTATTATTATCTAATGCAACTACAGCTTCTTCAATCTCTGAACCAGAAAGATCATCAACTACTATTACTTCAAATTCTTGAAAACTTTGATTGTATAAATCCTTAATAATACTTTCCAATCTCTCTACATTTCTATAAGCAGCTAATATTACAGTGATTTTAGTCTTATTAGTTGTTTTTATTTTTTTCGTTAATATTTCATTTCCCAAAAGCATTGTATCTAAGAAAATGTCTTTGGTTCTATCTAATGTTTTAACCATAATTTATCCTCTATATTTTAAGGTTTTATCATTTTATTATATCATAAATACTAAGTTTTTTCATATAGTATGAGAAAACAAACAAAAGAAGTGACTCAAAAGTTTTGACTGCATTAATCAATTCCTTTGAATCACTTTATTAAAATTTTGTAAAATATAAATCTTATAAGAATAACTTAGAACGTTCTCTTTCCCTACTTAATTTTTTCGAACGTGCCTTCAAGCTTACTAAAATAGCACCTCCAACTAAAACGACAATTAGATAGATAAGTAAGATCTTAATATCACGCTCTACCGCTGGAATATATACACCACCTACCGCTTCACGTAGTAAACCTATAGAATATGTGAACGGTACTTTTGGATATAACGCTTGGAAAAATTCTGATGTCATTTGAATTGGGAATGTTCCTCCTGAACTTCCTAATTGTAACACTAACAACACTATACAAACTGCTTTCCCTACATTTCCTAAAATACACACTATTGTATAGATAATCGAAGAAAATAGAAGCGAAATAAGTAATGCGTATAATACAAACCTGTATGGCGAGGTTGCCTGTGTTCCTAGCACATACATATCCCCTAGTGTGATTATTAATGTTTGGAATAACGATATAATTACAAATAGTAGTCCTCTACCAAAATACTTTTGATATGGTTTATATTTGTTTTCCTCATCCTCCACCTTAGTAGTTAATAACGAAGACATCAATAATGAACCAACCCAGATAGAAAGAACTGTATAGAATGGAGTCATTGCTGAACCATAGTTTTCTATATGATAAAGTTTATTCTCTTGAAGTTTAACAGGATTTGCAAAAAACTCTGCCTGTTGTTTATAGTCAACTTTCAATAAATTAAATAGTTGATTTTTATCTATTCCACTGTCAGCTTTTTTTATTTCATCTGTTAGCTTTTGAATTTTACTCTTTGCAGATGGCATTTGGGCTCGTAACGATAATAGTTTCCCATATGCATTACTAATTTTCACCTCAGTTTCTGATAATTTTCTTTCTACTGCAGGTAGTTCTCCTTGTGCCCCAGCAATTATACCACTAACTTTATCAATATTAACCTCTGCCTTGCTAAGAACTTGAGATATTAACGGTGCAACTTCAACGTTTAATTTTGAATTCATATTTGAAGAAACTTCATTAACTTTAGCAGTTTTATTTACAAATTCCTCTTTTACAGTATTTGCTATTTCATCATAATGGTCCATCTTATTGTAGATATTATTATTTACTTCTTTTATCGTCGTAATATCATTCAATAAAGTGGTTACTCTTTCAAGTTGATTATTAAATAATCTCTCACTTGATAATTTATTGAAATACTCAAAAATATTCTTTACTAGTTGTAATCTTTCTGTACTAGCTTGTAGTCTGCTATCTAAAGCTTTCTGTCTTGCCTTTATTTCTTCTGTTTTATCTGGTTTCTGTTGTAACTCTTTTGCTATGACATTAGCTTCTTTCGATACTTCCTCTACAACATTAAGATGATTATTAATAATCGGTAATAATCTTTCATTGAATCCCTGAATATTATTAATAGTAATTCCAGCTTTATCAGCAATCATAATACTATTTGTGGCTACCCTATCTATTTCTGGAAGTGTATTTTGAACATTGTTTAAAATATTATACCCATATTCCACTTTTCCAATTAATTCACTTAGAGTACTTTCATATGTAGAAAAGTTATCATTTAATTTAAAGATTTCTTCTTTTGCTTTTTCAATTGATGGAAGATTTTCTTCAAATTTTATCCCTGCTTCATGCAGTTTTTCAAAAATTATACCATTAGCTGTTTCTACAAAGTTTTTACTAATATTATTTGCTATTGCCGAAGCACCACTATTAGTGATTTTAGGACTAATCGCATTTATTTTCTCATTTACCGTGTACTCGATACTCGCTCTTTGAGGTTCTGTTCTACTAACCGATGTCATATCTTTACTGAAATTTTTCGGTACGACGATACTCGCATAATAGTCACCTATTCTTACTCCGTTTTCAGCTTCTTGTTTATTAGAGACAAACTGCCAATCAAGATTTTTATTGTTTTTCAATCCTTCGACTAAACTATTACCTAAGTTTAAATCTTTGCCATCTACAGTAGCTCCCTCATCTTCTGAGGTTACGGCAACCTTTATATTGTTAGTATGTCCATACGGATCCCATGATGATAGTATATTTGGCCACGCATACATTGATGGTAAAAATATTAATCCTACTATAATTATCCACGTATTAGCTTTTCTAAATACTTCTTTTATATCCTTTCGAAAAATCTCTATAATATTTTTCAACTTTTTATCTCCTCTCTACAGTTTCTTAATAAAAATAATTAGAGATGTTTTGCACCCCTAATTATTGTTTTTATTATTATATCATGAAATAACTACTAATTAAAGTAATCTCATGATATTCAAACTTACTCCATATACAGTATTATATTATTATTACTAGAATTTTTTAAATCTATAATTCTTTGATTGCTACTTCCTCTAAATCTAAGACTTAAATCCTTTAGATAAATCATAAATGGCCCATCTACCAAGACATCACATAAACTTAATAATTCTTTTTTATCCTCACTACCATTTAGGAGTTGTTCATATGTATAACCACTATATACCCAAATATCTTTTGTTGAACCGAATTCATCTCTTACTCTTTTCGCTAAAGAGTTAGCTACCTGAGTATTAAGAAATGGCTCTCCTCCCAAAATTGTTAGTCCTTGTACATAAGAATTGCTTAAATCCTGGATAATTTGATCTTCTATTTCTTTCGTGTATAATTGTCCCGCATTAAAATTTTGGATACTTTCGTTAAAACATTCTTTACAAGCGAATAGACAACCACTTAAGTATATCGAACATCTTACTCCCTCTCCATCAACGAATTGAAATGGTTTATAATCAGCATATTTTTTCTTAGAATAAGCTTCAGCTAGCCAAGTATCATTAGCTTCTTTAAATGTTCTCATCATACATTTATCATTAGTAGTTTTCTTAGTAGCACTGTATTCTGAATTATCTATCGTACTAATAATTGTTCTTAATTTTTCTTCTCTTGACATAATCCTCACCCCTTATATTCATATCATATCACTTTTAAAAATGAATTACAATTTATCTTATAAAGGGAGTGATTCAAAAATCTTAATTTTGGAGACGTTAATTTTGTCGAATCTTCCAAATGAAGTCTATGAGACATCTAAAAAGCTTTTATAAAGCTATTTTAGATGTCAATAATAAACCGCTTTGTCTATGACTTCTCATATTAACTTTTTTATAATTTTAGACTTTTGTATCAGGTTTTCAAAATTAATCGTAAATAAAACAACAAAGAAAGACTTAGAAAAATTAGTTTTATAAAACAAAATTTCTAAGTCGCTATATCAGATTATTTAAAAAGATTGGTAAGAGCTGACTTCATGTATAAGTATTGCTTATCTGAGGTAATATTTACAATGATGCTCTTACTATTATTTAATTTCTATGATTTCTGTAGCAAATTTGTCGAATTCCTTACTATGAGTTATTACCATACTTGTAATATTGTGTTCTTTTAAGTAGTTAAAAATGTTTTCTACTATTAATTCACTCAAGTTTGTATTCATTGCACTTGTTGGTTCATCCAAAATAATAAACTCAGGTCTCCTTATTAATATTCTAGCCAACTCTAGTCTTTGCTTTTCTCCACCACTTAAGTTTTTTCCGTTTTCTTTCAATAAATAATCATATCCTAGTTTATCAATCAATTCTTGCAGTTGTAATAATCTAACTATCTCATTAAGTCTATCCTCGTATGAATCACCTAAGAGAATATTATCTCTTATTGTAGCTTCATATATGTATGGTTCTTGACTTACTTTCAAAAATTCTCCTAAAACTTGAATATTATTCTTATATATATCTTTTTCATTGATTAAGACTTCCCCATCTAACTTATATGCATCCTCTTGCAAGTTTCTTAATATAAGATTAGATACCGTCGTCTTACCTACACCGCTTCTTCCTTTTAGAACTAGAAAATCACCTTTATTTATGTTTAATCTAAAATCAGATAAAATCAGATTGTCTCTAAAATAAAAACTAGCTATATTCACATTTACACTGTTAAATTTACTTAATTTTAATAGTTCTTTCTCTTCATTGTTTTTATAATTGAAAGTCTTAGACAACTCACTTTCTATCTTATGAGCAGTCTGTCTAACAGTTATTTTATCTGATATAGAATTTATAGGTTCATCTAACATTCTAACTGTAGAAAATATTGCAATAGCTGAACCTACAGAAAAATCTTTATATATTATAAAATACACTGAAAGCAATAAAGAGACAATAGGTAGTATAAATGCAACAGTAGCGGATATACCTACATATAGCGAAAAATACTTTGCTAAGTCAGTATTGACCTTTATTCTCTTATTTATAATATTCTCTTTAAGATAATCTATAAAGTACTGTTCTTTATTTAATTGCTTTAAATCAAAATAACCTAATATTGACTGAAGTATATATTGATTAGTTTCACCTAATAATTTCTGTTCACTTTTCATACAATTCGAAAGCTTCTTACTTATTTGTTTTATAATAAAAAAACATACAAGTATTACAGAAAATAATATAAGTGTTATCGAGACATTATACCTACACATAAATATCAATATAGAAGACAAAATAAAAGACTGCGTTACTAAAATAACCTTACCTTGAGAATACCAATCTGATATCTTTATACTATCTGATGTTAACTTAGATAATATTTCACCACTTTTTACTTCTTTAAAATCATTATATTCACTTTTTAAAAACTTATCATAAAAATACTCTAAAACAGAAAAATTTCCAAGAAAGAAGAGTTTTCTTAAAAAATATTGAGAAAGAAATAACAATAAAAAATAAAATACTAATACTACTATCAAATATTTAATAAAATGATAAACTTTCTCAAAGTCTTTAGATATTAAACTATCCAAGATAACTTGAATAATAAAAATTGATGTCAAATTTACTATAGTTCTTAGTAATATAGAAATTATGGTAATAAATTGAATAATATACAACTTATTATCATAATATTTTTTCGTACGATGCATAATCTTCCCCACCCTATTTATTTCAAATTACTTCACATAACCTTGTTTTATTGGCTAGCAATAAAGTAAAACTTATCTTTTTGCAAAATACATCTTAGATAGTAAACATATTATAACATTTTTTCAGAATAATGTAAATTCAATCTCTAAAAATCTGAAAATTAAAACTAATAAATTTTTGATTTTTTAGCTCTTAATTACAATTTATCTCCTAAAATATAAAGATACTATTTTCAAATTTTCTAAACTGTTTTATAATTAATATAATTTAAAAATTTATTTAACTGAGACATTATAATTACTTTAGAATATTATTAAGTTAATTATTACAATATATTTTTTAAAAATTACGAGGTGCACTATGAGAGTATTAATAACTGGTTTTGATAAGTTCGGTGGTGAGAGTATTAATCCATCTAGTTTATGTGTTAATAGCTTACCAGACAAGATTGACAATATAGAAATAAAAAAAATCACCTTACCTACAGTCTTCAAAGATAGCTCACGTGTTTTAGAAGAAAATATAGCATCATTTTCTCCTAACATCGTTATTTGTGTTGGTCAAGCTGGTGGAAGAAGTAAGATTACACCTGAGCGTATCGCTATTAATATTGATGATGCTAGAATCCCAGATAATATTGGAAATAGCCCTATTGATGAAACTATAAGAAAAGATGGTGAAAATGCATATTTTTCTACACTACCAATAAAGGCTATCGTTGATGAATTGAATAAAAATAATATCCCTTCTGCTATTTCTAATACTGCCGGGACTTTTGTTTGCAATCACATTATGTATGATGCTTTATATATAACTTCAAAAAAATATCAAAATATTAAAGCTGGATTTATTCATATCCCATATATTGAAGAACAAGTTAAGGATAAACCTAATATTCCTTATCTGAAAAAAGAAGATATTATCATTGCTTTAGAATTAATAATAAAAACTGCTGTAACTTATTATGATAAGGAAGATACAAAAATAACAGGTGGTTTAGAACATTAATTAATGCTAAATTTCTATGTCAGTTCAAACAGAATCAAAGTTTCATAAATAGTAAGAAAACACTGAAGAGAAAGTATGAAATATATTATTTTCAGTGTTTTCTTTTTCGTGTTGACAAAGTAGTATACTAGGTATATAATATATTAGCTATATTATTTTTAGGTGGTGAAATTATGTTAAAAGATGCGTTGGGTTATAAGCTTATTACAGTATTAGAGAATATGAGAAGTTATACTAAACAACCTCTGGCTGAGATAGGTATTACACATGGACATTTCATTACCCTTATTTACATTTCTGAAAATGAGGGAGTAACACAAGCCCAGCTTGCTGAAATACATCGAAAAGATAGAAATATTGTTGGACGTAATATTGATGCTCTTGAAAAACAAAATTTTGTTATTAGAAAACGTGGAGTGAAAGATAGACGCTCTTTTACACTACATTTAACTGAAGTTGGTAGAGAGGTTTTATCAACATACTCTAATCTATTAAATACAACTGAAAAAGAAGTTCTTAAAAACTTAACTGAAGAAGAAATTTCTACTTTCTTCACACTATTGAATAAAATAACTTAAGGAGGAAATCACATGGAAAAAACACAAAATTATATAGAAAATCCGCTAGGTACAAAACCTATAAAAAAATTACTTACATCATTTGCTTGGCCAGCTATTACAGCGAATATTATTAATGCAATGTATAGTGTAATTGACCAGATTTTTATCGGTCAAGGTGTTGGCTACTTAGGTAATGCTGCAACAAATGTCGCCTTTCCTCTTACAACTATTTGCTTAGCTATAGGTTTAATGATAGGAATTGGCGCTGCCTCTAACTTTAATCTTGAGTTAGGTCGTGGAAATCCTGAAAAAGCAAAATCTGTAGTTGGTACTGCAGTATCTTCATTATTTATTATAGGTATTATTATTACGATTTTGGTCCATATATTCTTAAAACCTCTTATGTATGCATTTGGATCTACAGACGAAATTTTAGAATATGCAATGACATTTGCTGGAATTACTTCTTTAGGGATTCCATTCTTACTAATTTCTATTAGTACTAATCCTATTGTTCGTTCGGATAATAGCCCTAAATATTCAATGTTTGCCATTATTTTTGGTGCAGTACTTAATACTATCCTTAATCCAATCTTCATCTTTGGATTTGGTTGGGGAATTGCTGGATCAGCTTGGGCTACAGTTATAAGTCAGTTCTTATCTGCTTTGATTCTTGTTTTATATTTTCCAAAATTCAAAAGTGTTAAATTTACTAAGCAAGACTTCATACCTAAGATACCTTTATTAAAAGTCGCTGCAGGATTTGGAATGCCTTCATTTGTTTTCCAAGGTTCTAATATGATAGCTCAAATAGTAACAAACAACCTATTAAATATTCACGGTACTAATTCTGTATACGGGAATGATATTCCTATAGCTGTAGCTGGAATCGTAGCTAAAATTAATATAATATTTATAGCTATTATTATTGGATTAATTCAAGGGGCTCAACCAATTTTTGGATATAATTACGGAGCTAAAAAATACGAAAGAGTTCGTACTACAATGAGATATACCATGAAGTATGCAATGATTATCTCAATAACATTCTTCTTAATCTTTGAGATTTTTCCTAAACAAATTGTTAGTCTATTTGGTAATGGTAATGAACTTTACTTTGAGTTTGCAGTTAAGTACATGAGATTTTTCTTACTGTTCACATTTATAAACGGTGTTCAAATTTCAAGTTCTACTTTCTTCTCTGCAATAGGAAAACCAAAGATTGGTGTTACTATCGCCTTAACTAAGCAACTTATAGTGCTAATACCAATGTTATTTATTCTTTCACATTTCTTTGGGATTGAGGGAGTAATCTATGCTACTCCAGTAACTGACCTTTGTGCAATTTCAGTTTCATTATTCTTCTTAATAAGAGAATTTAGAAGAATGCCTAAACAAAATATTATTTAGATAAACTAAAAAGCAATCTAGTGAACTTAATCATTAGATTGCTTTTCGTTATTTATTATCTTGTAGCTACATATTTTAATTCATCTTTATGTTTAGCTAAGAAATCGTTCATTTCGTTATCTGGAATTTGACGTAGGTACAGGTTAGAACGAATTGTTTCGTCTTCCTCACGACAAGTAGATAGTACTAAGTATTTATCATTTCCTTTAAGCTCAACGCTATCATTTTTAGTTGCTGCATCTTTCTTAACATTTGTTAATTGGTTTAAGAAATCTTCATCATTTTCAAAATCTAAACGATAGAATGACGTTGTTTCTGGTACAATTGTTAAGAATGCTGCTTCGTAGTAGTATTTTCTCTCAGGAGTTTCAATAACTACGAATTTGTGTTTATCCATATATTCTTGTTTATCATAGTAGTTAACATCGTTGAACATACGGTGATCTCCAACTTTACTTCCACGAGCGTGACCGAATAACCAAGTTAATCTATCATGAAAGTCTTTTTTGTTATCCATATCCATGAATACAGTACCAAGGTAAGGAACATGCCCACCTTCAAAAGTTTTATCTAAGTATGTTTCGTTGTCATTAGTTTGAACTACTGGTTCATCTAATTCAGTACCTGGAGCATAAACATAAGCTACAGTTTCATTATTCGTCTTAGATAATTCTGAAAAACGTTTTGATAAATAATCTTTCTCTTCTTTACTTACTGTATAAGTTGCTTTTGATGACGAACTAGAACTTGTTCCTTTATCATCACTACACCCTGCTACGAATACAGCAGATGTTACTAAAGCAATTGCTAAAAGTAAAATAGAGAAAAGCTTTTTAAAGTTAAATACTTTTTTCATTATATTTTTCCTCTCTATTAAAAAATTAATAACTGTTTATCATTATACAATATCTCAATAAATATTGCTATTAATTTTATTTTACAAATTATTTACTTTTATCTTACTACTACAGCTGTTCCTGTAACTGTTACTAAAAGCATGTTATTACCGTCGCCTCCTAGAGGATCAAAATCAATTCTAACTCCGATAACAGCATTAGCACCCATAGCTGCCGCACGAGCTTCTAACTCTTTTAAAACTTCAGCTCTTGCTTTTATAATTTCGTCTTCGTAGCCTTGGACTCTTCCACCAAAAAGGTTTCGAATTCCTGCTCCTATATCTTTGATGACATTAATCCCAGCTACTACTTCACCTGTAGCTAATCCTTTATATTCTACTACTTCCATTCCTGGAACATAATTTGTTGTTGCAATTATCATATTACATCCCCCCAAAATTATTTATTAATCTACTAATATATCTACTACTTCTTCTAATGTTGCTCCTAAGAAGTAAGAGTTAATATCAATTTGTTCTAAAACTTTTTTAATATCTTCTTTTTGGTATTTTACACCTACTAATTTTTTAGCAATATCCTCAACATCCATTACTCCGAAGAAGTCTCCGTAGAATTTAATATTAGTAATAACTCCTTGTTCTACCATGATATTAGCTTCAATTTTACCAGTTTTAAGTCTTCTATTACGTTTAATATTGAAGTCAGGATTTTTACCGTATACCCAATCCCATGAATTATTTTTTTCTTCTTGGATAGCTAAGATTGCAGCTTCATCTTCTTCAGTTGCAACAAAATCAGTCATTTCGTATTTTTCACTCATATATTTTTTAAGTGCTGCTACGAAATCTTGAACTGTCATATCTTGGTTTGGAAGATGATCTTTAATATTTGTTACACGAGAACGTACTGATTTGATACCTTTTGATTCAATCTTATCTTTAGATACTTTTAAAGCATCCGCTAAAACTGATGTATCAACATCAAACATTAAACAACCATGGTGCATAATACGTCCATTACGTACGTATTGAGCATTACCACAGAATTTTTGTCCATCAATTTCTAAGTCATTACGTCCTGTAAATTCCGCTTTAACTCCTAATGAGTCTAATGCATCTAGCACAGGTTGTGAGAATGATTTGAAGTCAAATTCTTCACCACTTCTACCATTTGAGATAATTGTGTAGTTTAAGTTGTTTAAATCATGGTAAACTGCTCCTCCACCACTTACACGACGAACGATTTTTATATCTTTATCATCACAGAATTTTTGGTTTACTTCCTCTGTTGTGTTTTGGTTCTTACCAACAACGATACATGGTGAGTTTATCCATAACATAAACACATCATCTTTTTCTGCAAGTTCGTTAAAAGCATAAAGCTCTAATGCTGTATTGTAGCGTGGATCATTACTTTTTGATTCTATATATATCATATTAATCTCCTTAATAATTAACTATTTCTTTACTCCCTATTATACCATCTTTTGCTAAGTAAAACACTAAATTTTTCTCCAAATTAATATTTTTTATGTTATTTCAAACAAACTTCAGCTAGATTATGGTATAATTATAAAGAATTATTAAAATTATTTTAAAGGAGTTACCCTTTTATGACAAAAATTATTTTAACTGGAGATAGACCTACTGGTAAACTTCACTTAGGACACTATGTTGGTTCTTTAAAAAATCGTATTGCTTTACAAAATGAAGATGACACTGAAGTATTTATAATGATTGCCGATCAACAAGCACTTACTGATAATGCTGATAATCCAGGAAAAGTTATCGAAAATATTACAGAAGTAGCACTTGATTATCTTGCGGTTGGAATCGACCCTAAAAAAACTACTATTTTTATCCAATCACAAATTCCACAACTTGCAGAATTATACATGTACTATATGAATCTAGTATCAGTTTCTAGATTACACCGTAACCCTACTGTTAAACAGGAAATTAATGATAAAAAATTCGGTGAAAGTATTCCTGCAGGATTCTTTACTTATCCTGTAAGCCAGGCTGCGGACATTACTGCATTTAAAGCAACACACGTTCCTGTTGGTGAAGATCAAAAACCAATGCTTGAACAAACTCGTGAAATCGTTCGTGACTTCAATAGAACATACAATAAAGAAGTTCTAGTATTACCTGAGATTGTACTACCACCAAAAAACCATGCTCGTCTTGTAGGAATTGATGGACAAGGAAAAATGAGTAAGAGTTTAAATAACGGTATTTACCTAGGTGATAGCGAAGAAAACATTAAAGCTAAAATCATGAAAATGTACACTGATCCAAATCATATTAAGATTGAAGATCCAGGCCAAGTTGAAGGAAATGTAGTATTTAAATACTTAGACATTTTCGATACTCGAGCTGATGAAGTAGCAGAACTTAAAGAACATTACTCTCGTGGTGGACTTGGTGACATGAAACTAAAACGTCGTTTAAATGATGTAATGCAAGACTACTTACGCCCTATAAGAGAGCGTCGTGAAGAATTCGCAAAAGATAAAGCTGAAGTATACAGAATGCTTAAAGCTGGAAGTGAAAAAGCTGAGAAAGTTGCAGCTGCTACTTTAGATGAAGTAAAAGATGCAATGGGAATTAACTATTTCAAAAAATAAATATTTTATGGGGGAAGAGCTCTACTCTTCCTCTTAGTCGTTTGAATTATTATAAAAAATAAGGAGGCCCTATGGCAAAAAGAAAAAAACAACAATTGTCACTATTTTCAATTATTTCAATTGCAATAGTAATTTTAGCATCGATTGCTATTACTTATTACACGAATAAATCATCAAATAAAACATCAAATACTACCACTACATTCACTAGTGTATCAAAAATTCCTGATGATGTGATAAACTCTCTTTCGGCTCCTAAAGAAAGTGAAGCAACTGATGATAATAAGTACAAAGTACTAAATAATAATAATCCATACTTCTCTAAAGAAGACTTATCTACTACTTCATTTGAAAACTATAGTCCACTAGATAAACTTGGTCGTGTTGGACAAGCAAATGGTATTATAGGGATTGATTTAATGCCAACTGATAAACGTGAGGAAATTGCACATGTTCGTCCTAGTGGGTGGCAAAGTAACAGAGGAACTCATGTTTACGATAGATCGCATTTAATTGCTTTCCAACTAGCAGGAGAAAATGATAATGATAAAAACCTTATGACAGGAACAAGGTTTATGAATCTTAATATGATTCCTTTTGAAAATGAAGTTGCTGATTATGTTAAAAAAACTAAAAAACACGTACGTTACCGTGTAACTCCTGTTTTTAAAGGCGATGACCTAGTTGCTCAAGGGGTTATTATGGAAGCAATGTCAGTTGAAGATAATGGTAAGAGTGTTAAATACAATGTATTCTTACCAAACTTCCAAAAAGGTGTTACTATCGACTACAAAACAGGTAAATATACTGTGAAATAGAATTAAGACTTCGAACTTTATAAGTTCGAAGTCTTTTCTTAATCTTTCTTTATGTATCTTTCTGCAATTGCTAAGCTAATTACAAGTAATAAAATTGCTCCAGACCATATTAAGACGCTGTAAGGATCATCATGTTGAACTATAATTAACCTAATAATCGCTGTTATTCCAATATAAATAAAGTATCGTAGCGGAAAATGATAATTGTTTTTAAAATATTTCACAATAAGAGCTACAAACTCAAAATATAGAAAGAATACTAATATTCCTTCAACAAAGTGTTGATAATTACCTTGTTCAGCTAAAAATTTTACACCTTCATGATATATTTCTTTAGCTTCCATTATTAATCCAAATGATAGTAATACTCCTATGATTAATAACCCGATGTTCATTATCCAAAGGAAAATATCCGATATTATTTTACTAAACCTCTCCATTTTTCACCTCTTAACATTTTATACAAGAATCATTATATCATAATAAAATTTAATATTCTAATGAATTCAACTATAACAATAATATTTTAAACAACTAATATGATATAATAAAGAAAAGGAGATGCATATGATTACACTAAAAAAGATTAAAGAAGAACATTTAATGGATTTATACAATATAATTTACTCATCAGATAATCCTGAGTGGAGTAAATATAATGCCCCATACTTTAACGAATATAAATATATAGATTTAGAAACATTCTTATTAAAAAATCATCATGAATTTTTTCTAAGCGAACATGTCTTAGGAATATTTTTAAATGATAAACCTATTGGTATTGTTACTTATTATTGGGAAAGTTTAGCCACTCGTTGGCTAGAAATTGGGATAGTAATATATGATCAGAATATTTGGGCAAAAGGTATAGGGTATACTGCTTTACAAAAGTGGATTGAGCTATGTTTTAACAGATTTCCTGAAATACAACACATTGGACTTACTACTTGGAGTGGAAACACAAGAATGATGAAACTTGCAGAAAAACTAGGACTTCTTTGTGAAGCAAGGATTAGAAAAGTTAGATATTACAATGGTGTATACTACGATTCTATAAAATACGGTATATTAAGAGAAGAATTTAATTCTATTAGTTACTAGGAGGATAAAAATGATATTTCAATATGGAACTATGGCAGGAATTATAGAAGGCGCTTATAGTGGAAGCCTAACTATAGAAGAACTACTAAAATACGGTAATTTTGGAATTGGTACATTTGATGGCATTGATGGTGAAATGGTAATTTTAGATAGTAAAGTTTATAAAACAGATTATTTCGGTAATTCATATCTTCAATCAATCAAAGAAAGTACACCATTCGCTACAATTACTACATTCGAAAAAGAATACAAGAAATTTGATAATCTTACGTTTAAAAACTTATTAGAAAAAGTTCAAGATTACTTAAATCAAAATTATTTCTATGCAATAAAAATTTCAGGAAACTTTCAGAAGATGAATACTAGATCTCCAAAAAAACAAGAAAAACCATATCCACCTCTATTAGAAGTACTAGAGAATCAAAATATTTTTCATTATGAAAATACACAAGGTACAATAGTGGGTTTTTTCTCTCCTTATTATGCCCAAGGATTAGGTGTTGGTGGATTTCATTTACACTACATTAGTAATGATTTAAAAGCGGGTGGACATATCTTTGATTTTGAAATATTAAACGGCCTTGTAGAAATTTCTAAACCTTTAAATTATTCATTAAAATTTCCAGTAAATGACGAATATCAAAATATAAAAATAGATGAAACTACTCTTCATGAAAAAATTAGTATCGCAGAAGTTAAAAACTAAAAATTTAAATTACACTAAGAATTTTAGTAGAAAAATATGCCTATATTCCTAGTGTATTTTTTCTCATATCCTAAGTTTAACAGAGATACATTATACAGAAAAAAAGATGACTAGCAAATTGCTAGCCATCTTTTTCTTTATAAACTATTATTTAGTTTTTTTCTTAGGTGCATGTAGACATAAGTCAACACAGTCAGTCATAGCTTCATATAAAGCTTCAGAGAATGTTGGGTGACCATGGATAATATCCATAACGTCATCAATTGTCATCTCTGTTTGAATTAAAGTAGACCCTTCGTTGATTAACTCAGCTGCAACTGGTCCTACAATATGGATACCTAAGATTTCTCTGTATTTAGTATCCATAATTACTTTAACGAATCCTTCACCTTGGTTAGATGCTAATGAACGTCCATTAGCTGCAAAGTTGAATTTACCAACTTTGATGTCATATTTTTCACGAGCTTGTTCTTCAGTTAAACCAACCATTGCGATTTCTGGGTGAGTGTAGATTGCTGCTGGAGTAGCTTTAAGATCAACTTTTTTGTGGTGACCCATTGCATTTTCAGCTGCAACTTCTCCCATCTTGAATGCTGCGTGTGCTAACATCTTAGTTCCGTTAATATCACCAGGAGCGTAAATACCTTCAACAGATGTTTCCATATATTCGTTAACTTTAACGCGACCACGTTCCATTTCGAATTGATCTGCTAATTCTCCAAGACATGTGTTGTCTGGAACACGTCCAATAGATAATAATACTTTATCTGCAACGATATCTTCTTTTCCTTCAACTTTAACTACTACTTCTTGACCTTTGTCAACGATTTCTAATAATTTAGTTGATGTAAGAACTTTAATACCTTGTTTTTTGAATTGTTTTTCTAATGCTGCAGATGCATCTTTATCCATTCCAGCGATTAAACGATCAGCCATTTCAACGATAGTTACTTCAGATCCGAAAGTAGAGAATGCTTGTCCTAACTCTGATCCGATAACTCCACCACCGATAACAGCTAAACGAGCTGGTACTTCATTAATATCTAAGAATTCATCACTTGTAAGAACTTTATCACTATCCATTCCTGGAATATTAATTCTACTTACTTTTGATCCCCCAGCTAAGATTACTCTGTCAGCATCAATTGTTTCTTTTCCATCAACAGAAACTTTTTTATCAGCTGTTAATTGTCCAACACCGTTAAACACTTTAACACCGTAAGATTTAAGTAATCCTCCAATTCCTCCTGATAGAGTTTTAGAAATTTTATTCTTAACTGCTACAGTTTGCTCCATGTCAACTGAGAATGCATCATTTACAAGTTTAATACCACGGTCTTTTGCAGAACGGATGTGGTTGATAATTTCAGCATTGTGTAGGAATGTTTTTGTTGGAATACATCCACGGTTTAGACATGTTCCACCTAATTCACGGTTTTCTACCAATGCAACTTTACCACCTAGTTGAGCAGCTTTAATAGCTGATACATATCCAGCAGGTCCTCCACCAACAACTACTACGTCATATTCTCCACGACGTTCACGTTTAGGTGCTACTTCTCCTGCTTTAGTTTCAGGTACTTTAACATCTGCTGCAACTTCTTTAACGATTTCTTGAGCTGCTGCAGTAGTGCTGTCTCCTCCAGGAACTGCTTCTCCAGGTTGTCCAATCCATGCAATAGTTTGAACTACTGGTACAACTGATCCAGCTGGGTGTACGATTTTTAATAAAGTTCCGCTTGCTTCAGCTTCAACTTCCATGTTTACTTTATCTGTTACGATTTCAAGTAGGACTTCACCTTCTTTTACTTCGTCACCTTCTTGCTTAAACCATTGTACGATTTCGCCTTCTTCCATTTCGCTTCCGGCTTTTGGCATTATAACTTCAACTGCCATGTTTTAATCACTCCTTATACACTTTATCTTGTTTTATATATATTATATCATAATTAGATTAGTAATGATAGTGGATTTTCGATAGCTTCTTTCAGAGTCTTCATGAATTTAGCTCCTTCTAATCCGTCAACAACACGGTGGTCCGCTGTTAATGTTAATGTCATGATAGGTCTTACAGTAACCTCACCATTGAATACTACTGGTTTTGGTACAGTAGCACTTACACCTAAAATAGCTGTATTTGGTTGGTTAATGATTGGTACGAAGCTCTTAACTCCATACATACCTAAGTTACTAATTGTAAATGTAGAATCTGCCATTTCATCTGGTTTTAATTTACCAGCAAGAGCTTTTGTTGTAATTTCTTTAGAAGCCACTACAAGCTCTTTAAGGCTCATCTTATCAGCACCTTTAATTACTGGTACTACTAATCCACTATCCATACCAACAGCAATTGATAAGTTTACATAGTGGTGTAAGTACATTTCTTTTTCATCACCTGATAAAGAAGCATTTACATATGGGTGTTTCATTAATGATTTAATTACAGCTAATGAAATAAAGTCAGTAACTGTTGCTTTTTTACCTGTTTCTTCGATAATTGCATCAACAACTTTTTTACGTAAAGCTAATAATTCAGTCATATCAACTTCAACATTTACAACGAATGTTGGTGCACTGAAGTAAGATTCACTCATACGTTTAGAAATAACTTTACGCATTGGTGACATTGGTACAGTTTCAACAACACCCCATTGATTTTCATTAGGTGCTTTAGCAGATTTAGCGCTTGCTGGTGCAGCAACTTCAGCAGTTGCAGCAGCTGCACTTGCACTTCCGTTAAGAACAGAAAGAACATCTGCTTTCATAATTTTACCTTTTGGTCCAGTTCCAACGATACCGTCGGTATTAATTCCTTCAACTTCTGCAATACGTGCAGCAAGTGGAGACATTTTAGCTTTTGCATTTAGTTTATAATCAACTACATCTTCTTTATGAACACGACCTTTAGCTCCAGTACCTTTTACTTGAGATAAGTCGATTCCGTTTTCACGAGCGAACGCTCTAGCCGCTGGTGTAGCACGAAGACCAGAATTGTCAAATACTACTACTTCTTGAGCAGGTGCTGCTTCAACTTTAGCTTCAACAACACTTTCTTCTACTGGTGCCGCTGCAGTCGCAGGTGCTGCTCCAGCTCCAGGTACAGCTTCTCCAGCTTGTCCAATCCATGCGATAGTTTGAACTACTGGTACAACTGATCCAGCTGGGTGTACGATTTTTAATAAAGTTCCGCTTGCTTCAGCTTCAACTTCCATGTTTACTTTATCTGTTACGATTTCAAGTAGGACTTCACCTTCTTTTACTTCGTCACCTTCTTGCTTAAACCATTGTACGATTTCGCCTTCTTCCATTTCACTACCGGCTTTTGGCATTATTACCTCTACTGCCATATTCTATTCACATCCTTCACTAACTAAATTTTTATTTTTTGTTTACAGCTTTTCTAATAGTTTCTTTGATGTCTTCTACATCAGGTACAACTAATTTTTCTAAGTTTTTAGCTGATGGAATGTGTGTGTCAGCACCAGCAACACGGTAAATAGGGCTATCTAAGAAATCAAATGCATCACTTTCTGCGATACGAGCAACGATTTCTCCACCGAATCCACCAGTTTTGAATGAATCGTGACATACTACTAATTTTCCAGTTTTCTTAACTGAGTCTACAATTAGATCAGTATCTAGTGGTACTAATGTAATTGGGTCAAGAACTTCTACTGAGATTCCTTCTTCTTTTAATTCTTCAGCTGCTTTTAAGCTACGCTCTAACATTCTTCCCCAAGATACTAATGTTACATCAGATCCTTCTACTTTGATATCACCTTTACCGATTACACCAATTTTACCTACTTCTACTTCACCTTTACGTCCGAATAACGCTTTTGGTTCAATGTAGATAACTGGGTTGTTATCTCTGATTGCAGCTCTTAAAATTGAGTAAACATCTCCAGGAGTACCTGGTGCTACTACTTTAAGACCTGGAATGTGACAGAACCATGCTTCTAGAGCTTTACAGTGTTGAGCTGCAGCCCCTGTTCCTGAACCAGATGCACAACGGTATGTAACTGGCACTTGTACTTCTCCACCTAACATGTAACGCATTGGTGCAGCTTGGTTAACAATTGCATCCATACCGATTGTTACGAAGTCCATGAATGTTACGTCAACGATTGGACGCATACCTACTGATGCAGCCCCTGCAGCAGCTCCACAAATAGCTGCTTCACTGATTGGTGTATCAATAACACGTTCTGAACCGAATTCTTCTAACATACCAACTGTAGTACCGAAGTCTCCTCCGAAGATACCAACATCTTCACCCATTAAAAATACATTTTCATCTTCACGCATTTCGTGAGTCATAGCTTCTTTTATGGCTTCACGAACTGTCATAATTTTTGTTTCTTTAGTCATAACTATTAATCTCCTATTATATAAAATATTATTTAAAATTATTTTAACTTAAAATATTAGTCAGCGTAGTTATCTTGGAACGCTATTGCACCATCAGCAAATGGTGATTCTTTCGCAAATTCTACAGCATCATCGATAGTTGCTTTTGATCTATCTTCGATTTCTTTTAATTCTTCTTCTGTAGCAATTCCGTTTTCTAATAAGTAGTTTTTATATTTTACGTTAGGATCTTTAAGCTTCCACTCAGCTACTTCTTCACGGCTACGGTATTTACCTGCATCTGATGCAGAGTGTCCGAACCATCTGTAAGACACTGCTTCTACTAAAACAGGTCCTTTTCCACTTCTAGTGTGTTCAATAGCTTCTTGCATTGCATCATATACTGCTAATACATCGTTTCCGTCTGGAACGTGAATACCTTTGATTCTGTATGAAGCTGCACGTTCAGTAATTTCTTTAACACGCATACATCTTTCTTGAGCCATTGAGATACCATATTTATTGTTAATTACGTAGAAAATAAGTGGTAAATCCCAGTTAGAAGCCATGTTTAAACATTCGTGGAAACTTCCTTCGTTAGTAGCTCCGTCACCCATACAACAAATAACAATGTTACCTGTTTTTTTCATTTTTTGAGCTAGGGCAGCACCAGTACTTAGACCGTGTCCTCCACCAACGATACCATTACATCCCATGTTTCCTTGTTCAAGGTCATAAATGTGCATACTTCCTCCACGACCTTTACACTGACCTGTTTCTTTACCTAGGATTTCCGCCATCATACGATCAATTTCAATTCCTTTTGCAATTGTTTGACCGTGACCACGGTGATTAGAAAACATTAAGTCTTCTTTTCTTAATGGATAAATAGCACCAACGTTTGCTGCTTCTTCTCCTACTGAATAGTGAGTCATACCGTGAACTAAACCACGAGAGTATAGTTTACTCAACTCCATATCAAAATCTCTAATAAGCTGCATTAGTTCGTACATTTCTAAATGCTCTTGTTTAGTTAAATCTTTTGATGTTTTTACCATAATAACCTCCAAAGTTTGTATATATATTAAATGTATATAAATTATTTATTAATCATATATTACACTATTAATATACTATTTTTCACGAAAAATGTCAAATCTATAATCACAATAAAATAATAATATTTATCTCAGTAATATTATTCATTTCACATACCAACATAAACTTCAACTGTATTAGCACAGTTTAAAAGAAAGCATTTTTCCTTATACACCATATATACTTTATTCTTTACAACCTGTCGTAATAAAATGAAAAATATATAGATACAGATTTTTAAAAATAAAAATTATACTATTTCTCTATTTTTTATATAGAAATTTTTTTTAATAATTAATATTTTTTCATCTTTTCATTTTATAAATTACTTGGAACGTTTACTAACCTTTAAAGATGCTCATTTTAATTAAAAAATTGAATATATTCGATTAATTTCTTAAAACTATGTAAACATTATATTTTTGAAAATCTCATGAAAATGTAGTTTAATAGCTTGCATTAGTACAGTATTTTATATATAATTATTTTATACAAATTTTCAATTTAGGAGGAATTATAATGATTCTTAATACTATTTGGGAACAACAGTATAATCCAATGGGTAATATTTGGTTATCTGCAGGAGTTGCTGCTCTTCCTATAGTTATATTTTTAATTTCATTAGTTGTCTTTAAACTAAAAGGTTATATAGCCGGTGGTTTAAGTATTATCAGTGCAGCGATAGTAGCTGCTGTATGCTATAAGATGCCTGTAGATAAAATCGCAGGAGCTGCGGAACAGGGTATCGTTTCAGGTTTATGGCCTGTTGCTAGTATTGTTCTTGCTGCAATCTTCTTATACAAATTAACAGTTAAAATGGGATTCTTCGATGTAATGAAACAAAGTATCTCATCTATTTCACCAGATAAAAGAATTCAAGTTCTTTTAATTGCATTCTCATTCAACGCTTTCTTAGAAGGTGCTGCAGGATTTGGTGCTCCAGTTGCTATTACAGCTGCAATTTTAGTAGGTTTAGGTTTCAAACCATTACAATCTGCTGCAATTTGTTTAGTTGCTAACATCGCTGGTGGTGCATATGGAGCGATGGGTATTCCAGTAACAGTTCCAGCTACTTTAACAGATTTAGATGCATTAACACTTGGTAAAAACACATCATTAATCTTATGTCTTGTTACTGTTATTATTGCATTCCTTATCGTATTTATGGTAGATGGTTTCAAAGGTATCAAAGAAACATTCCCTGCAATTTTAGTTTCTGGTGGTGGATTTGCTATTACTCAATTCATCTTCTTAAACTTCGTAGGACCAGAACTTGTTAACGTTTCTTCAGCTATTGTGAGTTTACTTGCTTTAATCGTATTCTTAAGATTCTGGCAACCAAAACAACAACTTACTGCTGAAACTAAAGAAGTTGCTAATGATAAAGAAGTTCTAACTGGTAAAGAAGTTGTTAGAGCATGGACACCGTTCATTCTTTTAACTCTATTCGTTACTTTACTAAACACTGGATTCTTCAAACAATTAATCCAACCTGCAAACCCTAAAACAGGTCAAGCAGCAGGAGCTTTAAACTCACTAATTTTCAACTTCCCATACTACATTGATGGTACAGTTGCACGTGTTGCTCCTATCGCAAAACAACCTACTCCAATTAAAGCAGTATTTAGTTTTGCTCCATTTACTTCAACTACAACAGCAATTTTACTTGCAGGAATTTTAACAATTATTATTTTTAGAGTTAACAGCCGTATCGTTATTTCTACTATTAGAGAAACTGCTGTTGAATTATGGGGACCAATCTTAACAATCTGTTCAGTACTTGCATTTGCTTACATTTCAACATATTCAGGAATGTCATCAACACTAGGATTAGCATTTGCTAACACTGGTAAAATCTTCCCATTATTCTCTCCAATCTTAGGATGGATCGGGGTATTCTTAACAGGATCTGTTGTTAACAGTGGATCATTATTCGCTGGATTACAATCAGTAACTGCATCTCAAATTGGAATTGATCCTTCATTACTTGTAGCTGCCAACATCATGGGTGGAGCTATCGCTAAAATGATTTCTCCTCAATCTATCGCAGTTGCAGCAGCAGCCGTTGGATTAGTTAACAGAGATAGTGAAATCTTTGCTAAAACAATTAAATGGAGTGTTATTCTTCTTGTTCTTACAGGAGTGCTTAACCTTCTAATTACTCTTAGATAATTTTAAGTTAATAAAAAAGAGATTTGGTAAAAAATACCAGATCTCTTTTTTTGTAAATATATTATGCAGCATGCTTATCGCAATGACAATCTCCTGTCTTGCAATTTCCGCATTCACAATCTTCTTTTGCGTTATGGCATCCACATGCACACCCTTCTTTGCATTCACATGTTCCTTCAACACAGTTTCCACATTTACAATCTTCTACTGCATCATGACAGTGGCAGTGGTGTTCACATTCACATTTGCTCATATTAATCGCCTCCGTATTATTTAATCTATTATTCTATAGTTAAATTTTATTATGTTTTATATAACAAGTCAATAGATTCTCGTCTTAAGTAACTATTACGATTTACAAATACCTAAATCGTAATGAAATTGACTTCGAGTTAAAATTAAATAAAGGTAGAAACACTACTTTATTGTAGATTTCTACCTATTTTATTTTATAAATTATTCACTAATAACTGTTCCAGCAGCTAATATAATTAATGCTGTTGTTATACGTAATTTTTATTCTTTATTTCTATATTTTCTTCAATATTTTCTTGAATTTACGATGACTTATTATCATCCATACTATTTTCCTAACTCTCTTATCCGCTAGTAGTTTTGCTATTTTCTTAATCGACATATAAATCATCTCCTACTTTTTATTTATAATCAGTTATTTAATAAATGTATTATACGCCACCTACTTTAAAATCACTTAAATCAACTTTAAACTATAATTAAAAATGAAATTTAATTATAGTTAGAGTAATATTTAAGTTTCACAGTATTTTATTCTATATTATACAGAAAATAATTTCTCTTAGAATAGAATTATTCAAAAAATATGATACCTTCTTTCATTTATTATGTTATAATGAAATTTAGATAAAGGACTTGAAACTTAGTCAATTTCACTTTTATTATTCTTTATATATTACTTTTCATATAAAAAAGGGAGGGAATTATATGAAATATAACAAATACTTAATCATCACTTTTCCTATTTTGATCGTACTAGTTTCAGCATTTTTTTATACAAAAAATATCTTCTATTTCTACTCAACTATTCCGATATGTGTCTACGTGAGCTTTGTGAGATATTTTCAAGAAAAAAATAAATTATTAATAAAAACAAATAAAGTTTTGAATCTATTAAAGTATGAATTTACTATATACACTGTAGCAATACTAACAATATTCTCAATACCTTCACTTGGCTTTATCAGTAAAATTAAAAGAGTAGAATATACCTATATTTTATATGCAATTTCTGCAATATTACTCTTATTATATGCAATAATTAATATTAAACGCACTCTACTTATAAGACAAGAACTACGAAAAAACAATTCTAAATAACAAAAAAAAGAAATCAGCTCACTATCGAACTGATTTCTTAATTTTTCTTGTACTAAAATATTTATTAAATGACTCTTCTATATCTTTTACAGCTACTACACTTATTAATAAAACTGCTAGTAGAAAAATTCCTAGTATTATAAATGATGGATTTTCTACATAGTTTATATACGTTACAAATGGAAGACTAGAATAAAACCCAATTGTTAAACTTTTTACGATAATAGCTATAACTAATGTACAAAGTATTAAGATTAAGAATAAATTTAATGATAATGCTGCTAAACAACCAAAGAATGTCGCAACCCCCTTACCACCTTTAAACTTAAAGATAATAGGTTTTATGTGACCTAATAATACTAATACTATACAGATATATATAATTTTTGGATCAACATCTAATATTTTCAGTAATATAACTACAAAAAATCCTTTGAAAAAATCTACTGCTAGAACAAATAAAAACGATCTAGGACCTAAAACACGTCCTGCATTTCTTGCCCCAACATTACCAGAGCCTTTATTAGTAAATTCTTCTTTATAGATCTTTTCTAATAATTTTCCACCCATAACATTTCCAATAAAATAGGCAACTATCGCATAAATTATCGTCGTAATCATAACTTTTCTCCTCTCTTAAATTTATCTTTTATCATTCTAATTCCTTCAGTTAGGAACATAAAACATCCAATAGTAAACGGAACAACATAATATGACAATCTGTATATTATAATTGTCGCACCTATAATTTCTGGATTTATACCCAAATTTTTAAGTCCGATAAGAACTAAAGTATCAAAAGTACCTAATCCTCCTGGAATCATAGTTAATAAGCCTACTATTGATGCTACTATTATAACTCCCATTATCTGTAATTCCTTATCAGCTACTAAATCTCCCGTATAAAAATAAAGAATCATAAGAATAATAAGGGCTGCAAATACCCATTCTAAAAAAGAAATTACTGTCAATTTAACACTTAAGTATCTATCCGTTCTAATTCTTGGTTTTCTCAAATTAAAAAATAGATATAATGGTAAAAATAAAGACATCAATATTAATGAATAATAAAAGATTTTATTATTAGCATATAACGCTTGTCCTGGAAAGACATTTAATACTACAAAAATTGACAATAGACTGATTCCAGAAAGCATAGAAATAAGAATCATCCCTATTGCAGTAACTAATGTTTTTCCGTTTTTTGTATATGGTTTGTACATATAATATCTAAGTCCGGCACCAATAAAGCCACCAAAACCTAGTACCATATTTAATGTGTTAGTCATAAAACTAATTTTAAAAATACGGAATGAAGACATATTTTTCGTTAAATTAATAGCCTTTAGAACAAAATAATCATATAAGCATAAAATACTTATACCTAATAGGCCACTTAATAAAACCACTAAAAATTTCACCTCTCCTATAGTTAGAGTGAGATGATGTATTTTTTTGAAGTCTAAACTAACTATCTCTTTTTTAAAATAGGAAAAAATTAAATAAAATATCAATAATCCCAAACTTATCTGAACTAAGTTCTTCAAATAATTAAAGGATCTTCTTTCAGTAATATTTTTCATTTTCTTTTCCTTATATAATATTTATCTACTTTATATTAACATTTTATAACTTTTTTTTCAATACAATTAATTACATAAAATTATGACTATAATATTTTTTAATCTTCATATTCATGTAACTTATCTTCATATTCATTATATAATTCTGGATAACCTTTTTTCACCGCTTTTAAAAATGTTTTTCGAATTTTATTGACTTTTTGTACATAAATCAACATAAATATCAATGTAAATATCACAATATACAAAATCAACATATCAATTAAAAACGCTCCAGGGGCTCTTTGATATAATCCGAGGAATAATATGAGTGTAGTTGTAAAAAATACCATTACTACTGCTACTTTAAAACCTTTTTTATATCTTGTATAATCATCTTTCACAATTTTACAGATTATATCTAATTCTTCTTTTGTATATCCTCCACTTTTTATTGATTTCAATGTATAACTCGGAAGTTTTTCAGATGTTAATATTAAAAATAATTTCGATAATATAGTTATCATACTTTCCCTCCTACTTCACATAAATATTACAGCAAAGAAAAGCTTTTTGCTCTCCTTTGCTGATTTATAATTAATTTTAAAGTTTTTTTATTAGTTCTGTAGTTAATATAGATGAATTTACTGCAGCTATTTGTAAGAATTCATCAAAAGTAACTCGAGTTCCTTCTTCTGCTTTATCACTTACACTACGGCAAACTATAAATTTTGTTCCAAATTGGTAACAAGTTTGAGCAATCGCTGCTGCTTCCATTTCAACTACTTGCATATTAGGAAAGTTTTTCAATATTCCTTTTTTCAACTCTTTATTAGAGATAAATGAGTCTGATGTACCCACTAAACCAAAATGAATATTATGATCTGGTAAACTTATTTCTGAAGCTAGTTTTTGCAACTCTTCATCACTCTTATACGCTGGTGGCATTTGTGGTACTTGACCAATTTCATAGCCAAACTCTGTTGCATCGACATCAAAATGTCTTACTTCTGTAGCAACGATCATGTCCCCAATTTCCATATCACCTTGTAAGGCACCACATGTTCCTATATTAATCACATATTCTGGTTTATAGTGATCTAATAATAGAGTTGTAGCAATAGCAGCATTCACCTTCCCTGGTAAACTTAACATAAGAACAATATCGCGTCCTTCATATTTACCTTCATAAAACGTTACATGTGCTATTTTTTTCTCTTGTAAATTTTCTATTTTTTCTTTTATTATAGCCACTTCTTCTGGCATTGCACCGATTAATGCTATCATAATACTATTCTACCGCTAGAATTTTGATATCCATTGAATCTTCTGGCCCTGTTGGTAATGAAACTTTCGCAATATCTCCAACTTCTTTTCCTAATAAAGCTTGTGCCACTGGAGATTCATTTGAAATTTTGTATTCAAATGGATTAGCCTCAGCACTACCTACGATTTTGTAAGTTTCTGTTAACCCGTCTGGTAGTTCTTGATAAGTTACTTTGTTACCTAAACGAATTGTGCTTGATTTCTCATCTAATTCGATAATAACAGCATAACGAATCATTTGTTCCATCTCTAAAATTCTTTGCTCGATGAATCCTTGTTCATCTTTTGCTGCATCGTACTCAGAGTTCTCAGATAAGTCCCCGAAACTACGTGCAATTTTAATTTTTTCAATTACTTCTGGACGTTTTACTTTTTTATAGTGTTCTAATTCTTCAACAAGTTTGTCATAACCTTCTTGGGTCATTTGATATTCTAATTTTTCTTCTAAAGCCATAGTGATACTCCTTTTTTTAGTCTACTCTATATTATATCTTTTTTTTTATTATTTTGCTAGTAGCGATTTGATTTTTGTTATTAAAATATCAATCGCTATATCATTATATCCACCATCGGGAACAATAATATCAGCATATTGTTTAGTTGGTTTAATATATTTTTCATGCATCGGTCTAACTGACACTAAGTATTGATTAATAACTGATTCTACAGTTCTTCCACGCTCATTAATATCACGTAATAATCTTCGTAAAATACGTAGATCACTCGGTGTATCAACAAAAATCTTAATATCCATTAATTCACGTAATTTCTCTGAATAAAGACCAAACATACCTTCGATAATAATTACATCTTTAGGTTCTTGATGTTTTTGTTCTTTACTACGAGTATGATTTACATAATCATATACTGGTAATTCAACAGCTTTTCCATCGATTAATTCTAATAAATGATTATACAGTAACTCATTATCAAATGCACTCGGGTGATCGTAATTCGTCTTAACTCTCTCATCCATTGTCATATGGCTTTGATCTTTATAATAATAGTCTTGCTCAATTAAGGCAACTTTATCTTGAGTTAACTCGTCTATAATTCTTTTTGTAACGGTCGTTTTACCACTACCGCTTCCTCCAACAATACCGATAATTTTTGGTCTATCTGTAGCCATTAGCGTCCCATTTCCTTTCGCATCATATTGCTTTTAAATACTCTAGAGTCTAATTTTGTTCTAATAATTTGAAGTGGATGTCTTGCTGCATCTAGTAATTCACCATCTTCATCATAAATTTCTCCGATAACTTGTCTAAATGTATCAATCTCTGGTCCAAAGAATTCAACTTCTTGTCCAGTTTTAAAGAAGTTACGTTGTTGAATTGTTGCAATTTGAGTTTCTTCATCATAGTGAAGAACTTGTCCAACGAAGTCATAATTTGTTTTCTTACCACCCTCGTTTCCAAACATTTGTTCAGAATACTTAGGAATCTCATAGAAGAATGACATCGCAGTATCACGGTTAGCACATTTATATAGTTCTAATTTATATTCCGGTGTCATTTCAAAGTTATCTGGATCAGCACAATAATCATCGATTAGTTTTCTATATACACTTGCAACTGTTGCTACATAGTGAATAGATTTCATACGACCTTCAACTTTTAACGAATCAATACCTAATTCAATAATCTCTGGTACTGCTTCAATTAATGTTAAATCTTTAGGACTCATTGCATAAGGATTTGCACCTTCATCGAATAATTTAGTATCTTCATCAGTTCCTTCTTCATATAGGTCATAATTCCAACGACATGATTGGCAGCAACCTCCACGGTTACTATCACGAGCAGTCATGTAGTTACTTAATGTACAACGTCCAGAATATGCTATACACATTGCACCGTGAACAAACATCTCAATCTCGACATCTGTTTTTTCACGAATTTCTTTAATTTCTTCATATCCTGTTTCACGAGCTAGTACTACACGGTGTACTCCTTCGCTTTCCCAATATCTAACTTCCTTATAGTTTGAAATAGATTGTTGTGTACTGATATGTACCTCTACTTTTGGAGCTACAGTTTTACATCTTTCAATGATATATGGATCCGCTACGATAATTCCTCTTACTCCTGCATCTTGAAGTGCCATTAAGAATTCATCTAATCCTTCAAAGTTCTCATCGTGCGCAATAATGTTCGCTGTAACATAAATATCAGCTCCATATTTTGCTGCAAATTCACAACCTTCTTTAATCTCTTCAATTGTGAAGTTATCTGCATTACTACGAAGCCCAAACTCTTGTCCTCCTAAGAACACAGCATCTGCTCCGTAATGAATAGCTATTTTTAATTTCTCTAAATTCCCTGCTGGAAGCAGTAATTCAGGTTTTTTCGTTATTACTCTCTTACCGTCTCTAATTTCTGAAATATTTGGTATCGCCATAAGTTAAGGTCACATTCAAGTATGACCCATCCTCCTTGTCTTTTTTATTAGGTTTTATATAGGAAACCTTATCCTTTTATAAAATTCATTAATATACTAATACATAGTTTTCTTATAGAAGAACCCTAAGTCTACTTCTCTATATTTTGGTTTAATTCTTTCTATATCGTTATAGAAATCTTGTTTTTCATCTTCGTATGCTTCTTTATCTTCATAATAAAGATCAATAGCATCACGATAAATAGTTACAACCTCAGTGATGTAATCTTCATCTTTTAAAACACCTTCAATCTTAAATGCAGTTACCCCTGCTTCGATTAGACGATCTAATTCTTCTATCGCACAGATATCATTTGCACTCATGATATGTGTTCCATTCGAATCCTCAAAAATTGGATAGCGTTCATTTCTATCTTGACTGTATAGGAATAGTTTCTTAGAATTACTATATTCTTCAATATATTTCTCTTTACCACTATACATAAAATAATTATCCACCAATTTTCTTACAGATTGGAACATACAAAGCATTCCCTGAACTTGTACTTCAATCTCATATTCACTTTTTTCTGTAATTTCAAGAATTTCATCAATAGTTAATTCTTTTGAAAGACATGTTCTATAAGCTCCACGTTTCCCCCAATAATTACATGAGAAAGAATTCGTAGCTAATGTATGTGGATCCCATTGAAGTTTAAAATCAAGATTTTCTTCTCTTAAAATTGTTATAATTGTTGGTTCTCCATATATTAGAGCATCTACATTTAGTGTTGATAAATAATGTAAATAATCAACTAGGTCATCTATATGCTCATTATGAAATATTGCATTTACACTAACATATGCTTTTTTCCCTGCTTGGTGTATAATCTCAATAGCTTTTTTTAATTCGTCTCTCTTAAATTCACCAGCAAGACGTAATCCATATTTTTCTTCACCGATAACGAAACTATCAGCTCCTACATTTATCAGTTCATAAATATGATCAATACTTTTCGGTGTTACAACTAACTCTACTGTCATTTTTTATCCTCTCTTAATAAAATATACTAACTTCACAGTTCTATAATTTTATTTTCTTGTTGTTATAGTTATCCCATCTCCAAATGGTAGTATTACACTTTCATAGTTTTCATGTTTTAATAACCATTCATTGTAATTATTAATTTTTCTAGAAAGTTGTTTTAAATCTCTACTGTGTTTAATAATACTTGGATCGGCAACCATCCCTTTGAATAGCACATTGTCCGTAATAACTACAACATCCTCAGCAAAATATGGTTCATATAATTCAAAAAACTTTCTACTTTGACTCTTAGCACCATCGATAAATACTACATCATATGGGGCATTTGCCACTACTTCATCTTGAAGTTCTAATGCATCAGCATGAAGTAATGTTATTTTATTAGTTAGATTTCTCTTTTCTATGTTGTTTTTTGCTTGATTATACATCTTATCATCACGCTCGATAGTTGTGACATTACATCCTATTTTTTCGGCTAATTTAATAGATGTATATCCGATTGCCGTTCCTATTTCTAATAAATTCTTAGCTTTTTTTACTTTAAGCATCTGAATTAAAAATCTTATCCCTATTTTATCTATAATAGGTACTCTATTTTCTTCGGCATATTTTTCTAATTCTAAATAAAATTCATCAAAATCTTCTAGTAAATCTATAACATATAAATCATCTTTTGATTCTATCGCAACCATGTTTACCTCCATATTTATATATCATATTATAATACCATAAAAGTTGGTATAAATGCAATTATAAAGACTAGTACACATAAAATATTCAAATAGACACAACACTATTATATACACGCCAGACAATTACATTTTAGTAACTGTAAAATTTATATAATTTATCCATTAAAGGGGATAACCCAAAAGTACTAAATTTTAAAAAAGTTTACAAGAAAACTCTTAGACGCAGTGGTTTATTGATATCTAAATTCGCTTTATAAAAGCTTTTTAGATATCTAATAAACTTTACGGGGGTGACTCGACAAAATCGATTTCTATGAAACACGATTTTTGAGTCACTCCCATCCTAGTTCTTCTAGTAAATATGCTTGAAATTTAATTAAGAACACTAAAAAAGAGATCAACCGAAGTTAACCTCTTTTAGATTAGATTCTTATTTTTCTAAAGCTTGAACAGCTGTAATTAATGAAAGTTTGTATACATCTTCTGCATTACATCCACGAGATAGATCGTTTACAGGAGCGTTTAATCCTTGTAAGATTGGTCCTACAGCTTCAAATCCACCTAGACGTTGTGCAATTTTGTATCCAATATTACCAGCTTCTAAACTTGGGAATACAAATACATTAGCATCCCCTTGTACTTTTGAATTAGGAGCTTTTAATTTAGCAACTGATGGTACAACTGCAGCATCGAATTGTAATTCACCTTCTACCGCTAATTCAGGTGCATTTTCTTTAACTAACTTAGTAGCTTCTGCCACTTTTGTAGTATCTTCAGTAACAGCTGAACCTAAAGTAGAGAAACTTAACATTGCTACTTTTGGATCAACGTTAAAGCTTTTAGCTGTTTTTGCACTTTCAATTGCGATTTCAGCTAGACCTTCTGCATCTAATGTTGGGTTAATCGCACAGTCAGCAAATACATAACGTTTATCTTCTTTACTCATGATGAATGCACCACTTGTACGTTTTGTACCTGGTTTAGTTTTAATAATTTGTAATGCTGGACGAACAGTATCTCCAGTAGAGTGAATTGCTCCAGATACTAATCCTTCTACTTCACCAGTATATACTAACATAGTTCCGAAGTAGTTAACATCTTTTAATAATTCACGAGCTTTTTCTTCAGTTACTTTTCCTGCACGACGTTCTACAAACTTAGCTACTAATTCTTCTAATTTTTCGTAGTTTTCGTGATCAATAACTTCTAAGTTAGAAGCATCTAAAGATAATCCTTTAGCAATTTCTTCTACTTTTTCTTTTTTCCCAACTAACACAGGTTTAACATAACTAGTAGCGCCTAATTTAACAGCCGCTTCTAATACACGCTCATCATATGCTTCTGGTAGTACGATACGTACATTTTTCCCTTCTAATTTTTGTTGAAGTTCTACAAATAAATCATTTGCCATCTTCATTTCCTCCTAATTATATATAATGTCTTTAATATGTCTTATCGGCTTTAAACTTAAAGCATCGAAAAGACTGCCCTTACCTAATATAGTATACCCTAATAACAATCCAATATAAAATATAATGATCATTAAGGCTATGTTTCGCAAATATCTTACTAATTTATCATTTGATTTCATAATAAGTTCCTACTCATCTATTCTTTGAATATCTGCACCTAGTTTTCTCATTTTTTCTTCGATGTCTACATATCCTCTATCAATGTGGTAAATATCAATAACTTTAGTAGTTCCTGTAGCCATTAAACCAGCGATGACAAGAGCTGCTCCAGAACGTAAATCCGTTGCTTTAACAGTAGTTCCTTCTAAATGAGGTAATCCTTCGATTAGTGAACTTCTACCTTCAATTCTAATCTTAGCATTCATTCTGCGTAACTCTTCAACATGCATAAATCTATTTTCAAAAACTGTCTCAGTAATAGTACTAGTACCATCAGCCAATAATGTTAATACACACATAATAGACTGCATATCTGTTAAGAATCCTGGGTGAGGTAACGTCTTAACATCTACAGGTTTTAAACTTTCTAGTTTATTACTTACACGCATAGATGTTTCATCAACTACTTCTATGTTAACGCCCATTTCACGCATCTTACTTACTAAGGCAACATTATCTTTATAAGGCGCACCTTTAACTAGCACATCCCCTTTTGTTGCTGCTGCTGCAATCATGTATGTAGCAGCTTCTACACGGTCAGGCATCACTGTATATTCAGTACCTACTAATTTTGCTACTCCTTCAATAACTAAAACAGAAGTTCCTTTACCTTCAATCTTAGCTCCCATTTTAATTAGGAAGTTAATCATATCCTCGATTTCTGGCTCTTGAGCTGCATTAACAATAGTAGTTTTTCCTTTTGCTAAACAGCTTGCCATAATAACGTTTTGAGTACCACCTACACTTGGGAAATCGAAGAAAATCGTTGTTCCTTCTAATTCTTTTTCTGCTCTTGCCTCAACAAAACCAGCATCTTGAATAATTGTAGCTCCTAGTGCTTCAAACCCTTTTAAGTGTTGATCAATAGGTCTACTTCCAATTGAACACCCTCCAGGCATCGCTACTTTTGCACTTCCTTCACGTGCTAACATTGGTCCTAAAACTAAAAATGAAGCACGCATTTTACTAACGAATTCAAATGAAGCCTCTGTTAGTAAAGGTTTTCTTGCATCCATTTCTAAAGTATTTTCTTCTGGTCTATAATCTACCTTTACTCCTAGACTTTCAAATAATAATCCTATTGTCTTAATATCTGATAACTTAGGAACATTATAAAATTTACTTGTACCCTCTGTTGCTAATAAACCTGCAGCTAAAATTGGTAAAGCTGCATTCTTCGCACCAGAAACTTGTACTTCTCCTATTAAAGGTGTCCCACCTTTAACGACTATCTTTTCCAAGTTGTTTCCTCCATCTCTATATTTACATTTTATATCACATATAATACTACCACAAATTTAAAAATAAATAAAGTTTGAATAAATATTTTTAAAATTTATTTCATTAAGAAAGTATACCTTTTCTATACTTAAAAAATAAAACTAGATTTAAACAAATATTTAATATTATTTTTAAATTTTGGTAATGTTGAAATTAACTAGCATTTTAATACGAAATATTAAAATTATTCTGCAAGAATGAAAATAAATTATTTCCAGAAATTTTATATTTATCTTGCAGAATAATCTTTAACTTTATACTATTTTAATTGAATAATTCTCTCAATTACAATTCATCAAAGAATGATAATTGAGCTTTTTCAGGAAGACCTTTTAATGTTCCCATTTCCCTTAAGTATTCTACTACCGTAGATGAAACACTTCCTCGTTTTGAGAAGTCTTCAATTGATAAAAAAGCTTTTTCTTCTCTCGCTTGAACAATTTTATTCGCTACGTTATCTCCAAGTCCTGGAACAATCGAAAACGGTGGGATTAACGTATTTCCTTCAATTATGTAATCATGACTTGCTGATTTTTCTAAATCAACTTTCGAGAATGTAAATCCTCTCTCTATCATCTCATTTGCAATTTCATAACTTACAAGAGCATCTTTATCTTTATTCGATAATTCATTTTTATCTGTAGTTTTTATTTCTTTTATTTTCGCTTTTAGTGTTTCTGCTCCCTTAACAACTGTAATAATGTCAAAATCACTGGCTCTGACAGAATAATAAGCACAATAGTATGTTAATGGTTGATGCACTTTAAACCAAGCAATTCGAAGCGCCATAAGTACATATGCACATGCATGGGCTTTAGGGAACATATACTTGATTTTTTTACATGAATCAATATACCATTCTGGCACATTATTATCTATCATCTCTTTTTCAAAGTCTTCCGTTAAACCTTTACCTTTCCTTACACTTTCCATTATTTTGAAAGATAAACCTTCTTCTAATCCAGCATGAATTAAATATATCATAATGTCATCACGACAACCAATTACATCTTTAAGTTCACAAGTACCATTTTTGATTAATTCTTGCGCATTTCCTAACCAAACATCCGTCCCGTGGGACAATCCAGATATCTGAACTAATTCTGAGTATGTAGTTGGTTTTGTATCATCTAACATTTGAATAACAAAGTTTGTTCCAAACTCAGGAATACCAAACGTCCCACTCGCTGAATCTACTTGATCTCTAGTAACACCTAGTGCTTCAACTGTTGAGAAAATGCCCATTACTTCAGGATCTGATACATCTATTGTTTTAGGATCAATACCTGATAAGTCTTGCAACTTTCTAATCATAGTCGGGTCATCGTGTCCAAGTATATCAAATTTTAAAATATTATCATGGATAGAGTGGAAATCGAAGTGAGTTGTTCGCCATGGACTCGTTTCATCATCAGCTGGGAATTGATATGGAGTAAAGTCAAAAATATCCATATCATTAGGGACTACTAGTATACCTCCAGGGTGTTGACCAGTAGTTCTCTTAGAGCCTTCACATCCCGCTGCAATACGTTCAATATCTATACTTCTTTTCTCTATTTCATTCTTCTCATAATAATCTCTAGTAAATGAATAAGCCGTCTTCTCTGCTACAGTCGAAATAGTTCCAGCACGATATACGTAATCTTCACCGAAAATTTCTTTCGTGAAGTTGTGAGCTGTTGCTTGATATTCACCAGAGAAGTTTAAATCTATATCGGGTACTTTATCTCCATTAAATCCTAAGAATGTTTCGAAAGGAATATCTTGCCCATCTTTTGTCATTTTAACATCACAATGAGGACAATTTTTATTCGGAAGGTCAAACCCCGATGCATATTCAGCATTTAAGAAGAATTCACTATATTTACATTTTGGACAAACATAATGTGGAGCTAGTGGATTAACCTCTGTAATTTCCATCATTGTGGCTACAAGTGATGAACCAACCGATCCCCTTGAACCTACTAGATATCCATCATCTAGTGATTTTTTTACAAGTTTATGGGAAATTAAATAAACCACACTAAATCCATTACCGATAATAGATGCAAGTTCCTTCTCTAATCTTTTTTCCACTATTTCCGGCAGCTCTTCACCGTAAATCTTATGAGCCATATCATAACTTAAATTACGAACTTCATCAGCTGCCCCTTCAATATTCGGTGTATAAAGCTTATCTTTTAACGGCACAACTAATTCAATCATATCATTAATTTTATGCGTATTATCAATAACTAATTCTTCTCTTAATTGTTCATCAAGATAAGAGAATTCTTTCAACATTTCTTCGGTTGTAAGGAATGTAGCCATCGGTTTTAAATCACGGGCACCAGGATTGCTTTTCACAGTCAATCTTAGTATTTGTCTGTAAACATGTTGATATTCATCTAAATAATAACAGTCTCCTGTCGCTACAACAATTTTTTCTTTTTTCTTAGCTAATTGAATTAATTTTTTCAAAATTTCTTCTAATTCAGCATTATCTGCTATTCTTTCATTTCTTATAAAATTAGCATAATGATGCTTTGGTTGAATCTCAATATAATCGTAAAATTCAATTATATCCTCTACCTTGGCTTCTTTTGAATTTAGCAATTCTTCAAATACTTCATTATCACCATTACCGCTACCAATTAATAAATCTTCTCGGTATTGTGCTAATAAACTACGTGGAATCGTAGGTTTAGCAGAGTTCAAATACTTAGTACAACTATATGAAACTAATCTGAATAGATCTTTAAGCCCTTTAGCATTCTTAACTAAAATCGAACAAGGAAATGTTCTTGATCGTTTATGCGCAAGCTCTAAGTCAATCTTTTCATCAATTTCGTTATGATATTCAATACCAAGTTCATAAAGTTGATCTAGCATTTTTACAAAGATTTCTGCAGTAGCTTTAGTATCGTAAATCGCTCTGTGGTGTTGAACTAAACGAACTTTGTATAGTTTAGCTAAATTGCTAAGACCGTGTCTTTTTGCTTCTTTATTTTCAGCACGAGAGACGAATAATGTATCTATACTAGCATTGTTTTTATTCTCTAACCCCAGTCGTTCAAAACAAGTATCTAGAAATCCAAGGTCAAACTTCGCATTATGGGCTACTAATATGTCATCTTTATCTAACCAATTATAAAAGTTAGTCATTACTTCTTTTTCAAGTGGGGCATCCTTAACATCATCATTAGTAATACTAGTTAATCTTGTAATAAGTTCTGAAATTGGTCTTTGCGGATTAATATAGCTTTCAAAACTGTCTATTTCAGCTCCATTTTTTACCTTAACCGCAGCAATTTCGATTAATCTATCGCGCTCTGCAGAAAGACCAGTAGTCTCAACGTCAAATACGACATAGGTAGCATCTTTTAATTTAAGTTCTTTTGGATTTGTCGTAGCAGTAATACTATCATCCATGATAAATGCATTTAATCCATAGATTGGTTTAATATCTTTACCTTTTGAACTTAAACAAATTTCAGGATATGCTTGAACACCATACGTATCTGTAAAGGCTATGGCTTCATGTCCCCAATCTATAGCTCGGGCTAAATATTCTTTTGCTGAAGAAATACCTTCAAGCTGACTCATCTTCGTATGAGTATTTAGCTCTATTCTCTTTCTTCCACTATAATTATCTTTCTTCTCTTCTTTATGAGCAACCTCAATAGACTTAGGTTCAATAATTGTATCTCTTAAATATGGATCGTTACTTACAGCTCCATGAATTTTAAGCCATTGCCCTTTCTTAATTCCTTTTACTAAATCAATTAGTTCATTCTTACGTTTGTTTTGGAATTTTGAATTAGGATTATTACCAAATAATCTTAGTATTATAGAATCACTATAATCCGTAAGTTTCAAACGATACTGACTAGAACCATTTCTGTGAACAATCTCTTCAGTCCCAAACACTTGAGCCATTATAGTTACATCCCCAGCATAACCAACAATATCCTTGATTTCTACGATGTCCTCGTCTCGAATTTCTTGCCCATATCGAGTTCCACCACCGCCTCCAAAGGCAACAAATTTCCTTTCAGATTCTTTTGGTTTTCGTTCCGCTTCTTTTTTCTCTATTTCCTCTAACTTAACGATTTCCTGGGAAATTTTTTCTTCTTGACTCTCTAGTACCGCTTCAACATCAGTTTTAGAAAAATTAGGAATAATATCTTTAATTACAATACCTAAATTTTTATAACTACTTATTATTTGCTGTTTTCGTTCATTAATAAAGTTATTCCAGATTGATGGAGCCATTATTTTCATAGTCAAAACACTATTGTTAACTTCGACTTCGCTAAATAAGATACTCTCCATTAGAACTTGAGAAATCTCTGAGAAGTTTTCTAATATTATATATTTCCAAAATTCTTTTATTTGCTCATCCGTGACTTCAGCACTTACCTTCAAACGATAATTAACAATATAATCACCTAAGAAATTCTCTCGTAATTTCTGAATAAGTAATGTTAGTTCTTCTACTGAAGGTAAACTTTCTCCACTAAAATTAAACGTCCAAATCTTATTCTTATTATCTTTTTCTATATTATCTAAAGAATAATTTTCAAATTTTGAATTGGATAACTGTTCTTCTAATTCTAATGTTTTAACTAATAAAGAAAAATGTTTATTACTCATGATTCCTCCTACTTTTTTGTATAACTGACTAGGTTTTTATTAATTTTTATGTTTCTCTCCGACTTATTACTAGAGAACAAAAATTAATTATCACAACAATTCTTATAACTTCCATATAAACATAAAAAATTCATTCATCTTAATTCTATTAAAGATAAAATGAATTAACTTTATACACAGATTTTCTATATATTTTTTAGTAATAAAAAATATATTACACATAACTAAATTATACTAAAAATACCAACTAAAAACAAATGGTTATTTTCTTAACAACTATTTATTTTTAATTGGCATTCTTTAATTCAAATTATAATTATTATTTATAAAATGCTTCTACTTTAGCTAATACATCAGCTACTTGAGTATCAACTTTTTCTAAAGTTTGTCTTTCTTTTACTTCTACGATTCCTTCACCAGCTTTTTTACCAACAACTACTTGTAATGGAATACCGATAAGGTCAGCATCGTTAAATTTAACACCAGCACGTTCTGCTCTATCATCGTAAAGAACTTCATATCCTGCTGCTGTTAATTGAGCATATAATTCATCGCTAAGTTTAACTTGATCTTCTTTCTTAACATCAACACATACTAGGTGCACTTGGTATGGTGCCACTTCTTTAGGCCAAATAATACCTTTTTCATCATTATGTTGTTCGATAATCGCTGAGATACAACGAGTTACCCCAATACCATAACATCCCATGTAGAAGTGATTTGCACGACCATTAGCATCTAGGTACGTAACATCCATAGCTTCTGAATATCCTTTACCAAGTTCGAATACTTGTCCAACCTCGATACCTTTTGCAAATTTAACTGGTCCTGATAAGTCTTCTGCTAAATCACCTTCTTCAATCATACGAAGATCATAGTGAGCATCGATTTCATAATCACCTGGATTTACATTTATGTAGTGGAATCCTTTTTTGTTGGCTCCACAACTGTGGTTATACATGTATTTAATTGCATTATCACCGATTACTTTACAGTTTTTGATTTCAAATGGTCCCATATAACCTGGTACTCCACCCATTATTTCCTCAATTTCTTGTTCTGTTGCCATTTCAACTTCAGAAGTTCCAGTAGCTTTCATGAATTTAATATCATTAAGTTGATCATTACCACGCATAAGAACTAGATAGAATTCTCCATCAGCTTTTAAAGCTAATGCTTTCATCGCACGGTTAACTTCTACACCACAAAATGCAGCAATATCATCAATAGTTTGTTGATTTGGAGTTTCTAATAAACTACGTTCTTTTTTCTCAAAACCTGTAGGCATTGTATAGTTTTGTTCAACTACCGCTGCAGTTTCGATGTTTGCTGAATAGTCACTCTCTTCAGTATACACAATTGTATCTTCCCCTACTTCAGCTAATGCTTGGAATTCGTGAGTATAGCTTCCACCAATATTACCAGAATCAGCTTGTACTGCACGATACTTAAGTTCAAATCTATCAAAGATATTACTATATGCTTGATAATAATCTTTATATGTTTCTCTTAATGATTCTGGTGAATCATGGAATGAGTATGCATCTTTCATTATAAACTCTTTACAACGTAATAATCCTAAACGTGGACGAATTTCATCACGGAATTTAGTTTGGATTTGATATAAGTTCATAGGTAATTGTTTATAAGAAGTTACCATGTTATTAACCGTTTGACTGATGATTTCCTCTGCTGTTGGACTTAGGGCATATCCTGCTTTTTTTCTATCTGTTACACGAATAAGTTCTTCTCCCATTTTGTCCCAACGACCAGATTTTTTCCAATATTCATCTGATTGTAAAATAGGCATTAAAAGTTCTGCAGCTCCAATTTTACTATGTTCTTCTCTAATTACTTTTTCAATTTTTTGAATTACACGAGTAGCCAAAGGAAGGTAAGTATAAACTCCTGCAGATACCTGCTTCACCATCCCCGCTTTAATAAGCAACTTATGACTAATTGCTTCTGCAGAGGACGGTACTTCTCTTGTTGTTGGAATAAATGTTTTTGATTGTCTCACAACAATACCACCTCTCATATTTAAAATTTTCTATATTATTATACCATAAAATTTAATGATTTTTTAAAAAATATTATTTTTTTATAATACGAATTATTAAGAATAATAATTCGTATAAATTATAAAACTAAACTATTGTTCTTTAAAACCTTATACTCTTAACTAATTACCTAAAGAAAGCAATTAGTTAAAATTCACATCGTACGTTGAGCTATTATACTCGATTATTCTCATATCAATAAAAAGTCTATCCCGGTTTTTGACATTTCCATATATATTCATGGACAGTTTTCTGATGCTTAATAAGCACGTTTCAAGACACCAACACACTATAATTATAAAGTAACTGCAATGCTTCATCTTTATTCATAAAATGAATATTACTTTAGTAATTAATAAATTCTAAAAATATGATAATTTTCAGCTATTTGTAATTCAAATTTTCTTCAGAATATAGTATAATAGATAGGATAATTATTTATGGAGGGATATATGTTTAATTATCCTAATAAGAAAAGTAATTTTATTCAAAAAACCAAGTATTCTAATCGAGGTATGGAACTTGAAGAAGACATTAATTTTGCGAATAAATATTACTTAAATAATGACATTGCAGTTATTCATAAAAAACCTATTCCAATTCAAATAGTAGAAGTGAATTATCCTAACAGATCGAGTGCTATGATTACCAAAGCGTTCTATAAAACTCCTTCTACAACAGATTACAACGGTCTTTGGAATGGAAAATATATTGATTTTGAGGCTAAGGAGACTAATTCGGCCACTTCATTTTCTTTAAATAATATTCACGAACATCAAATAGAACATATGCAAAAAATTTTAAATCATGGTGGAATTACTTTTATTATTGTTAGATTTAAAAAAATCGATAAAACATTCATACTTCCATTTAAAAAATTCATATTTTTCTATAATCGTGCACAAAATGGTGGAAGAAAATCAATTAAACTAAGTGAATTCGAAGAAACTGCATTTGAATTATCATTTAACTACAAAATAAGATTAGATTATATAACTATTATAAAAAATAATGAAAGTGAGTTTTAACAACAGATGAAAACTTTATTCAAATATATTAGTTCCATCTTTTTTTCAATATGCTTAGTATTATTCTTTGCTATTTTAATACTCTTTGCTAAAGAATTAAAAGATGTTCCAGATATAACTCAGGCTAATTTACAAGATCCATTATCATCAGAAATTTATGATAAAAATCTTAATCTAATAGCTACAGTTGGAGCTGAAAAAAGGGAATATGTATCTATAAATGATATTCCAAAAAATATTACAGACGCTGTACTATCGACAGAAGACTCAAGATTCCAATCTCATATAGGTATTGATCCTATTCGTCTTATCAAAGCAGCGCTTGTAAATATCCGTTCCAATTCGGCACAACAAGGTGCTAGTACAATTACACAACAGGTAGTAAAAAATTCACTACTGACATCTGATAAATCATTACAAAGAAAAATTCAAGAAGCTTATCTGTCTCTTAAATTAGAAAACAGGTACTCTAAAGATGATATATTGGAAATGTACATGAATAAAATTTACTATTCTGATGGGCAATATGGTATTAAAACAGCAGCTAAGTACTTTTACAATAAAGAGTTAAATCAATTAACATTACCTCAAATTGCGCTTCTAACTGGTATGCCTCAGCAACCAATCCTGTATAATCCATACGATTATCCAGAACAAGCTAAAGAGCGTCGAAACACTGTACTATATGCACTTCTAAACAATGATAAAATCACAGAAGCTGAATACAATAATGCAATCAATACCCCTATTATGGATGGAATAGTTGAAAAAACAAAAGAAGAACGTGCAAATCAACACACTTATAATTCTAAATATGCTGCATATATAGACCAGATCGTAAAAGAATTAAAAGAAAATCAAAACTTTGAAAATATTAAAGATCCTCTTTCAATGGGATTAAAAATATACACTAACTTAAATCCAGAATTACAAACATATGTTCAAGATATGTTAGATAACCAAAGCTCACCAATGGTACCCCATGCATCTCAAGCTGCTATATCAGTTCTTGATACAAAAACTGGTCTAATCGAAGCTATTGGTGGTGGAAAAAATTATAAGGCTGGTGGTTATAACTTTGCAGTTGATGCCCGTGTTCAACCAGGGTCATCGATTAAACCATTAATTGATTATGCTCCTGGTATAGAATATTATGGCTGGGATTCTCAAACTACATTCTCAGATTCACCTTATCAAATTGCTGGAACTAATTTCTATATCCAAAACTGGGACAGACTTTACCACGGTACGGTTACTATGAGTACTGCATTATCTTGGTCTTATAATATTCCAGCGGTTCGCGCATTCGAAACAGTTGGATACGAAAGATCTAAACATTTCGCTGAAAAACTAGGTATACCGGTAACAAAAGATGAACCGACAACGGCTATTGGAGGTAACGTCGATGGAGTTTCTACTCTTCAAATGGCAGGTGCATTCGCATCTTTCGGTAATAAAGGATATTACAATAAGCCTTCAACAATAGTTAAAGTATTTAATGCAAATGGTAAAGAATTACCAAATATTAAAGATGAACCTGTTAAAGCAATGTCAGAAGAAACAGCATATTTAATAACAAATGTATTAAAAGGTGTACTTTCTAGTAATGGTACTTCTCCTAACGGTAAAGTAGCTAACTTCGATATGGCTGGTAAGTCTGGTTCAAGTACATTCGATGATTCTGCTTACTATAATTATGGTATAGATGTTGTAAACTCTACTAAAGACAGTTGGATGATTGGTTACACAACTGACTACACAGTTGCCGTTTGGCAAGGAGCTGATATGGTAGACTCTGCTGCAAAAGCATTATCTTCAGAACAAGCAAAAACTACACAGGTAATTATGGCAGATGTAATGAAAAAAGTTTCAGATAAACAAGTACCTGCTGCATTTGAAAAACCTGCAGGAATCGAAACAAAAAATGGCGTAGAATATGCTAAAGAAAGGAATACAGAGACTGACTATATGTACGCTGGTACAGATAGAGATGCTGTTTACCAAGCTGCTATCGCTCAAAAGCAACGTGATAACCGTTCTGCTCTTACAACAGTATTCAACTCTTTAACAAATTCTACTAATAGAGCAACCGGTGCTGTTCCTGCTCAAAATCAAAGACAAACAGCAGGTAGAACAACTGCAAATAATTCTGCTCGTACAAATCAAACAAGACGGTAATATATAAAAAGAATCGTGAACAACTTCACGATTCTTTTTATTATTCTACATAGTTTTTATACAAACTTTCACAAATTTCAAAATCTAATTTATCATCAATATCATAACTATATATTTTATCCATCTCATAGACTTTTGTTTTATTTGTATAAAAAGTTTTATCCTTTAAATAATTATTTTTTGTCGACATCCATATAGAACCATTAGGATATATGTAGTCAGGCTCATCTTGTCTCCTGTAATTTCCACCATGACAAGAAGGAACTAAATACCCCCTTTGTTCATCCATAAACAAGCTTTTACTTACTCTAGGTTTAGTAAATGACACAAGGTGATCACAATCTTTAAATAAATTAAATGCTGTATGTATGTGTTCTACTTTTCTAAGTGGAGAAGTTACTTGTAAATTTATAAAAATAAAATCTTCTTTAATTTCTTTAAATAAAAATTCTAAGGTTTCAAAAGTTGTAGAAGAGTCAAGAGAAACTTCGTCTGTACGTTTTATGTATTTGCATTTTTTTCCATATTCATATGCACATAAATTAAGATATTCTTCTGAATCAGAAGATACCCATATTTCATCAAATTTCTTACTATCAATAGCTACATCAATTGTATAGAAACATAATGGCTTTCCACAGAATAACTTTATATTCTTATCTAATAATCCCTTTGAACTTTTTCGTATCAAAATAACTGCTATTTTCTTCAAAATATCCTCCTCTCCTAACTACTTTTCTTTTTATATCATAGTACATTGTATCATTATAATTTATCTAATACAATAATTTTAATATTTAAAACTTCCTTTAACTCTAATAAAAAAGAGGGAGTGACTCAACAAAGTCTCTATTTCTTAAGAAACAAGATTTTTTCGAGTCACCCCCACACAGGTTATTGGATATCTAAAAAGCTTTTATAAAGTAAATTTAGATATCAATAAACCACTGCTCCTATGAGTTATAATATATACTTTTTGAAATTTAGGACTTTTGGATTAACCCAATTTTTTAAAACTTCTAGAAGTTAAAACCTTCATAGAATATTCTATTTTTCTTTATACCTTTTTCCTTTAGCATTTTTTCATACGCTATATTCATCGCCATTGGACCAGCAATTATATAATTATACTCTTCACCAACCGGTAAATATTTATCTAATTGCTCTGTTGTGAATCTTCCATTTTGAGAATATGATTTAAAATTACTTCTTTCATTCCATAACGCAAATTTTTCTTGATATAAAAGTTTTTTATCCTTTTTCACAGTATATAAGAATGTTATATTTTTATTATCAAATTTATCTGCTAATCCAAGTAAAGGAACAACACCAATTCCTCCACCAATAAGAACAAATTTTTCATTCTTACCTGACTTTTCAATCATTGAACTTAATACACCATATCCTCTAGTTAAATTAACTTTTTCTCCTATCTCTAAATTAGGAAGATTTTTTGTGAAATCCCCTACACCTTCAATTGACATCTGAACATAGCCATCTCGTTCTGGGATATTCAATATAGAAAATGGATGTGGCTCCTTCATCCCTCTTACATTAGGGAAAGAGATAAATGCAAAATCACCCGCTTCTATTTTTTTAAAAACAGATTTACTGGTAGTAATTGTTAACTCTGTAATATTTGAATCTACTTTTCTAGCATTTTTTAAAAGTCCTACTTGTACATTTATATACTTATTATATGCATAGTGTCCATAAGCACCGAATGCAATTACAGTGTATAAGATTACTAAAATAGTAAATGGAACTATACTTCTTATATATGGAATCAGAAGAACATGAAGGAAAGCTAATAGTGCAGCTACTAAATTAAGTCTATGTATCCACATAGATAACTCATGTTTAAAGATTTTTTCTAACATTTTTTTAATCTTCATTAAGATACTTATTCTTGAAGTTAACCAACCAGCCATAAAAACAAGTGAGTATGCAATGATTCCTATAAATATATTCATTGACCATTCCCCTGTTAATTTTATAAGTCCTGATGATTTTAAAAGTTGATCATGTAAGTACATAAAAATTACAGCAAAAATTGCGGTTACTCCATGAATTATATACATATCCGGTAATCCTATTATTCTATCTAACCATTTCGGCTGTGAAGATAGGAAAATTGCTGATAGCATCCATGAATAGGCAAATACTCCTAAATTAACTGCTAGTACTCTACTCCCAAAAACCTCTGGCAAACCATTTCCTAATGTCACTATTAATGGTAACGGTATTGTTAACAATACTATTAACCAAATCATATTAAATATAAATCTATGTTCTCTCAACATCCGTTATTTTCCCTCCCTCAAAAACTCTTTTTTTTCCCTCTTTTGTTAACAAGATACCTGTTAACAATTTATTTTCTACTATTTCACTCCAAATTCTCTCATTAGCAACTACTCCTGCAGTTGCTAATACATCAACATCTGATAGATATCTTCCAACTACAGTGATTTGAACATGATTTATCTCATTATCACTTTTGATATGTTCACCTTTTTTACTAAGCCCCGAAGTTGCCACCGCTCCATTTTTTATACTATACTTAGCAATTATTTTCTCCTTGACTTCAGGATTTTCTATCCCTATTTTCCAAGAAAAGTTACTATTAGATTTTGTACCAACCTGAATGTCTCCTGCTCCGTTAATTGCTCCTGCTTCTATAATATTATTATCTATAAGAGGTTTTATATATTTCATAAAAGCATTCTCTATTGCCCAGCCCTTCACAAATCCTGTTGGATTATATTTTCCGCCAAAAAATGGATTAAATAGACCTTGAGTCTCTTTTTTAGCTATTATAGACCTACTGTAAACTTCTTGATACTCTAAATCAAAAAAATCTTCTTGTAAAACTTCACCTATATCAGTATGTTTACTAACTAAACTATCTGGAAGAAATGGAGAAAATTTCTCTTCCACATTTTTCAAATATTTATCAATCTCATTTACGACCTGATTCAACGCTTCTATCAAAATTTCATCAAAATTATCCCTTACAAAGACAATTGTGAAAGGCATGTTCATTCTTTTTAATACATAAGTTTTATACTTAACCATACTACTTTGCCTTATTTAATGCATCTTGCAATGACCCTTTGAATCCTTTAAATGTTTCAGATGCTCCAGAAACCAATGCGATGTCTGAACTTTGAGCTTTTATCGCTTCCTCAACATATTTAGGAAGAGCTGTTTTATTAATACTTTGTGAAAATTCCTCATCTGGTTGAAGAAGTACATTAACATTAGCTATTTTCCCACCTTGAACTACTACACTTACTTGGAAATCTCCTTTATTTGTTCTTGTAACTGCTCCTGTATACGTACCATCTTTATATGCTACACCTTCTTGGGTTGAGGACGTTGCATTATTGGTTGTATTTTTTTGTTCTTTATTTGCTACTTGGTTAGTATTTTGCGTTTTTTGATTTGATGGTGTAGTTTGTATACTTGGTTTCAGAAAAGTATAATATCCTGCAGTCAAAGCAGACGCTCCTACAACTCCTATTAATGCTGTTTTCTTTATTTTACTCATTATTTTACTCCTACTATACTGTTTTTCATGATAATATATCACAATTTCCACGTATATCCTACTAATTTGCATTAAATATATTATTTAATTTTTTGTTAAAATCAAACTAATATTGATACTTTAATTTTATCTTAAAAATATCTTATTATTTTTTATTATTTTCATCATAAATAATAAAAAAATCTTTAGAGATATCTATTACCTCTAAAGATTTTTTTTTGTTATTTTTTCGGTCTTGTTTCAGGGAATGTAAATACAAAAATGATATATATTAAACTTCCTAATAAATAGAATATTATTGACGAATTATACCCCAAGTGATTTAAAACTAAACTCCAAGTAAAGTTAAATAATGTATAAATTGCATATCCGAAAGCCCAAAATATTCCAAACATTATTGTTAATCTTTGTGAATTCATATTTGGTAACTCATATGGAAGATTTAAATATACTGGGTACTGTGAATACATGAAAAATCCTGATAAACTAAACATTACATATGATAACACGACATTAGTAGATACAAAAACTAGTCCTAATGCCATGAATCCAATCATCAATACTCCATGAACGATTAAAAATGGTTTTCTTCTAAAGTTTAATTTTCTAGTAACCATTAAGCTAAATAAAGTTCCAATAATTCCACCAAGTGTTACAGTTAATATCATAAATTCTGGTTTAAAACTTGTATTATGTACATGTTCCGCTACAACTCTAGGTAGTGATACTAATGGCATAACATAAAGGAATAAAAATCCACCGAAACCTAATGAAAATACATAGATAAATTTGTCTTTAAAGCCATCAGTATAAGTGTATTTTTTTGCATCTTCTTCGTGTACTATTTCTTTTGATTCAATCAATAATTTATAAACAAAATAATTTGGGTGTTTCCAAGTAATTGTTGGTTCAAAATCATGAGAGAAAATTAACCAACAGATAAATAGAATTATACTAAAAATACTAAATCCTATCATAGTATAACGCCAATCATCTACAAAATGCTCTTTAAATAATAAAAATAAGATAGCTACTAATGCAGCCCCGACGTTGTATGCAGCAGTGATAATTGCACTAGTCATTATTTTCTTATCATTCGGTATAAACTTAGCAACAAATGAGTTTATAAATACAATTATCATTGATCCTCCAAATGCCATAATCATTCTAGAGAATGTATATAACCAGTAATTGTGTGTAAAGATAGCAAAGAATGAAAAACATAGACAAAATAATGCTAATATTGCAGCTTTCTTCGGATGTAACTTGATTAATATAAATGCAGCAAGTAGATTAGCAATAATTCTTGCTATAGTTATTGTATAATTGACTACTTCAGAAATTATAGGCGAAACCTTTTCTCCATTAAAATAGTGATCTGTGATTTGTTTTGACAAGTTTGATCCAGCTACCCAGTTAGTAGCAAATACTACATATGCCGCAATTAGGATAGCAAACATGATAATTCCTTGCTTTCGCGTAGATGAATTTGTAGATAATTCCATTTATATACCTCTTTTTTTATAATTTAGTAATACAACATCAACCTGTTATAGTACTGATTTTAATTTTCAACTATAGTTTAATATAAAATATATGAAAATGCAAGAAAAAAGTTAATTTTGCAATACATTTTCATGGAATTATTTTCAAAAAAAGAAAGATTAATATCAAAGTATTAATCTTTCTTCCTAAATAGATTTTTTAATGATAATATAGGTTTATTTCTAACTATTTTTTCATTTCCAATGAATTCTCTCATTTCTTTTAAGCATTTCCCAGAATTTTTTACAATAAAGTTAAAACTTCCAGCACTTTTTGTATCTATAAAAAATCCTCTGATATATTTATCTCTAAAAAACATTTGAGCTCTAACTTTATCCACCTCTGTCCAAGGTATCTGAATATAATCCTCAGGATTTCTAAAATTATAAAACTCAAAAGCTTTATCACCGACCATTACGTCTCCATGTTTATTACCAATTGAGCCCGTAAGGCAATTAGCTTTCGTCGTGTAAATCACTTTTGTATTCATCGACATCACCATAACTTACACCTCCTATAGACTTCCACAATTAATTTTAAAAAAGGAAGTTGAAATCTTTCGACTCAACTTCCTAAACTTTATTACATTACACCTGCTACGTGAGCAATTACACCTAAAGCGAATAATCCAAAGATTATTACAACTGGGCTTACTTTACGTTTTAATAACCACATACATACGAATGTTAATAATAACGCTGCAAATCCAGGGATAAGTTGATTTAAGTTATCTTGTAATGTTGTAACTTTTTCTGGTGTTAATGAGAATTTTCCACTTGTTGCTTTTGTAACAATATCTTGTAATACTTCACCAGTAACGTGTGTACCTTTTTCTGGGAAGTGAATAAATGCTTTTTCATCTAATTGTACTTTAGAAACAACTAATGGGAAGCTGATGTTAGTCCAACGTTGAACTAAGATACCCATTACGAACATACCAAGGATTGAAGCTCCTTTTGTAATTGTTTGTAAAATACCACCTGAAAGGTCACTTGTAATTTCTGAACCTTTTTTATACCCAAATTCTTGTGTATACCATAAGAATCCAATACGAATTAAGTTCCATGCGATAAAGAAGAATAATGGTGCAATAATTGAACCACCAGTTGCTAATGAAGCTGCAATAGCTCCAAGGATAGGACGAACTGTAAACCAGAATACTGGATCCCCAATACCTGCTAATGGTCCCATCATACCAACTTTAACCCCTTGGATTGCTGCATCATCGATATCAGCTCCATTTGCTTTATCTTCTTCTAAAGCAAGTGTAACCCCAAGAATAGGTGCTGCAATATATGGGTGAGTGTTAAAGAACTCTAAGTGACGTTTTAATGCTTTAGTAGCATCTTCTTTGTTTGGATATAATTTTTTAAGCGCTGGGATTAAAGCAAATGCCCAACCACCATTTTGCATACGTTCATAGTTCCATGAACCTTGAAGGAACTGAGAACGTAACATAACGCTACGACGATCTTTTTTACTTAATGTAATTTTTTTCTCTGACATTTTGTAGTTCCTCCTTATTAATAATCATTTAAGATATCGCCTAGTGGATCTCCAGATGAAGTATTTCCACTACCGCCTCCACCTTTGTTTTTAGAAAGGTTTAGGTAGATAATTGCTAAACATAATCCGATGATACCAGTTGCGATAAGTGTTAATTCGTTAATTGGTGCTAACGCAAATCCTAAGAAGAAGAATGGCCATACTTCTTTAGTTGCCATTAAGTTGATAACCATTGCGAAACCAACTGCAACTACCATTCCTCCACCGATTGCCATACCTTCTGTGAACCATTTTGGTAATGCTTCAAGAGCTTTTTGAACCACTGATGATGGAATGAACATTAATAATCCTGCTGGAATAGCAACACGTAATCCTTGAGCTGCAAGTGCTACGTAGTGCCAGAATTCAACTCCACGGAAGTTACCTTGTTCTGCTGCGCGGTCAGCTTGGTGAACAATTACTACTGAAAGTGTACGAACAACCATTGTAAGTACAAGACCAACTGTAGCTAATGTAACAGCTGTTGCAATAGCGATAATACGTCCTTCAGCTGAGAAATCTCCAGCTTTAATGAAAATAATAGCAGATGCTACTGATGCTAACGCTGCATCTGGAGCAACCGCTGCCCCAATATTAGCCCATCCAAGTGCTAATAATTGAAGAGCTCCACCTAAAATAATACCTTCTGATAAATGTCCTGTTGCTAAACCGATTAATGAACAAGCAATAATTGGTTGATGGAATTGGAATTGGTCTAAGATACTTTCCATACCAGCTAATAACGCAACAATTAGGACTAATATAACTGTTAGAATACTAAATTCCATAGTGTCCTCCTAATTTCTATTAAATTATAATTTTAAACCTTCACTTGATTTAGCTTCAATAAGTTTGAATAAATCTGATGGAGTATCGTTAGATACTTTACGAACATCAAATTTAACACCTAAATCACGAAGTTTCTTATATACTTCTACATCTTCTTGATCTAATGATAATACATTGTTAATTTGAACTTTACCAACTGAGTGAGCCATAGATCCGATGTTTAATTCTGGAATCTCTACTCCTTTTTCAATTACTGCAAGTGCATCTTGTGGTGTTTCAAATAATAATAACGCTTTTGTATCACCAAATCTTGGATCATTATAAACTTGAACAAGTTTATCTAATGGAATTACGTGTGCGCGTACTCCTGGAGGAGCTGCTTGCTCAATAAGTTTTTTACGTAATTCGTCTTTTGATACTGAATCTGAAACTACAATAATTCTGTTTGGATGAGTTGCTTTTGTCCAGTTTGTAGCAACTTGTCCATGTAGTAGACGAGTATCGATACGGGCTAATACAAAGTCTATTTTCCCGTTTCCTAATACTGTACCTTCAGGAATTTCTCCTTGAGGTGCAGCCGTTGTACTTTCAGCTACTTCTGCTTTTGGTTGTAGTTCTTCAGGGCGAACTTTAACTCCATCAATAGCTGTTGGTGTGATTGCTTTTGCAATCTCGTGAGCTCTTGTCATAGTGAATCTACTAGCATATGCTTCGATAAGCATTGGTAAGTTTAATCCTGCTACGATTGCTCTCTTCTCTGGTGCTTCTTCAAATAACTTGTTAGCTTGGTTAAATGGACTTCCACCCCAAAGATCGACAAGGAAAAGAATTTCTTCAGAATCTACTTTAGCAATAGCTTCTTGAAGTTTTCTTTGCAAGTCTTCTGGCCCTTCGCTTGGCATAAATACAACTGCTTCTACTTTTTCTTGTTCACCAAAAATCATAGAACCTGATTGTTTAATTCCTGCAGCAAATTCACCGTGACTCGCGATGATAATTCCTACCATCTTAGTACCTCCTTTTATTTAATTCTTATTTATTATGACGTGTATACCTTTGCATACAAATAAATTATATCATTTATTATTTTTTTTGTAAATGTTTTAGTTTCTTACTTTACAAACATTGCAATCGATTTACATTTTTTTTTTTTTTAATATGTTATATATATTTTTTTACTATAACTATATATAACTAGCTTAATTAACTTATGTAAGGCGAATTTTATTATATTTCTCCTGTTCGTTATGTTAATTTTAATTTTAAAAAATATATCATGAAAATATTATTTTCATGATTTCATAAGATTGCAATTGTTTTTTTATTAGATAGCACAATAAAAAATAATAACGTAACAATCTTTTGACATATTACGCTATTATTTTATCAACTAAATAATTTACTTTATATTCTTTTCTGGGAACAGCATTTTTAATACATTTAATGACAATCTTCTAGATTTACCTGAATATGGATAAATATGCATCATCATCATAGGATTAAAATTGGCTTCGATAACACCATAATTAGTTGCACTAACTTCTTCTTTTATATCTGAAATTATTAGATCTACACCACAAACCTTAGCCATCATAGCATCAGAAATTCGAACAGCTAGCTCTTTATAGCTATCATGGACCTCATCTGTCATATCCACAGAGTCTCCACCTGTACTGATATTTGAATTTTCTCTAAGATATGCTACTTCATTCACAGCTAATATAGAATCAAAATTTAATCCTTGTTCAGATAATTGAAGTTTTTCAATCTCTCCAAGTTCAATTTTTTTCAGTGGAGTTTTCTTAGCATCTCCTCTTAGTGAATCTGAATTTTTTTGTTCAACTAATTCTCTTATTGTATGTTTACCATCACCCATAACATTTGCAGGTACTCTCAATAATACAGCTTCAGTTTTTCCTTCAATAACAAAGAATCTATATTCTGTCCCCTCAATAAACTCTTCAATAAGTATATCTTTATCTTCCTTAAGAGCAAATTCTATAGCCTTAGAATAGTTTTCTACTGAACTCGTCCCTTTTTTAAAAATAGTTATTCCTAATCCAAAATTAGTACTCTTAGGTTTTATTACAATCGGTTTGTTTTTTATATAATTAAATTTTTGTAATGCTTCTTCTAAACTTGAAACTTCATATCCTTTTGGAACTCTGAGACCTTTTTCAGCTAATACTTTTTTAGTAACAACTTTATTTTCCATAATCAACGGCGAAATATAACTATCTTTACTTGTCATGTTTCCGTTTTTTACATACTCTACTCTTCCATTACTTTCTAAACGTATAAACTGATCATTCTCATCAATAACAGTAACTTTTATTCCATTTTTTATTGCATCTTCAATCACAGCTTGTGTAGACAGTTCCATATTAGAATATGCACTTAATGAATAATATTCTCTTAAAGCATCCTCTTTATATATTTTAGCTAACTTCATTCCTACTTTAGCCATATCATTTTCTTTTTGATATTCTTTTAAAAGTCTAGCTCCTATAGTAAGTTCAGGATTTTTTAATTCTTCAATCTTTTCATCTATTAAATCAATATCACTTTCCAAGAAACCTACTTTTCCTACCATATCTTTCATTTGATTTAATAGCCATAATCCCTCTTCTTCGTACTTAACCTTTTCCATTGGATGCGAAAGAGCTACATTCTCACTATATTCATACCCTAAAGATTCAGAAGTATTTTTATCCTCTTCTTCTATCCAAACTAGAGTTTTTATGAATAAATGTACAAATCTAATATCTTTTTCTAAAATACCAAATGGTGCAAATGGGTTTAAATCAAATAATCTAAATTCAATATACTTAATTCCTTGATCTGGGAATTTTTTGATAGTATCTGCACCTCTAAAACGGACACTAGAGTAAAATTCTTTTTCAGCTATTAATTGTTTATTTTCTACATATCCTGTTATATCTTTAATATATTTTTCTAACGAACTATATGATACTTTAATATCATCATCGTTTACATAACCATATCTACTAGTTCTTAAACTTCTTACAAAATCAGTTGGTTTTATACCATCTGTAAAATATTTATCCTCTGCTAATGGAGAAGCTCCAAAAAGATAAATTAAAAGCCATTGATATCTTAAAAATTGTCTAGCAAGTTTTAAATAAACATCATTTTTCACATTTACTATATCCTCATGAGTAATTTCAGAAATTTTCTGCATCAACATATCGTCTAGTTGGAAATTATAATGTATACCCGATACCATTTGTTTATACTTGCCGTATTTTTTTACTAAGTATTCTCTATATTCTATATCAAACTGCTTTTCAAATTGTGCAACTCTTATATCTTCTTCATTAGGTAATATTGCCGGTACACTTAAAGGCCAAATATATTCATCTTTTGGTAGGTTTTTTAAAGTTACTTCATGAATAGCATTCAAAATCCTTAAAACATCTTTTTCATTGTTTTCTGGTGTTGTTATTAACTCAACTTGTGATTCAGCAAAATCAGTCTGAATATATGGATGCTCGTGTCTTACTCCAAATATTTTCGGGTGATCTGTTTTAGTTATCTCCCCATTCTCTAAAACACGTTGTCCTTCTTTTTCTATACCAATTTTCACATTAGCAAATAATTCTTCTAAATTATTATTTTTTATTATATCTTTAATTATCATATTACATCACTCTCTACAAACAGTATAATTATCTTCTATCTTATCATAAATACACAATTAATAATAGAAATTAAACTCAACACTAATGCAATTTTCAATACGCTCTTACAATATTCATATATATATGTTATAATCAAATTACACTTAAGAAAGGGGACAAATACGATTTACTATCGTATTTCTAAATATTTTATGATTAAATTAATAGCTAGTGATATGGATGGAACTTTATTAAATCATAACCATAAAATTCCTAAAGAAAATGTAAAACTTATTAATTATGCCAAAAATCAAGGAATAAAATTTGTAGTAGCAACTGGGAGAGCTTATTATGAAGCTTTACCAGCATTAAATGAAGAAAATATTAATTGTGATGTGATTAGTTTCAATGGTGGTATTGTCTATGATAAAAATGGTAATATCATCAGTATGACTCCAATGATACCTAAAGATTTATACTATACAATTGAAATATTAAAAAGTTTTGATATAAGTTATCAACTTTATACAAAAAATACTATATATACTACAAGTATAGAAACAGATATAAACGCGTATATAGATTTAATTAGGTCCAATGGCTATGAACCAGATGAAGATCATTTACGTGCAGAGGCACAACAAAAGCTAGATGAGGGATATATTACTGAGGTTGACAATATAGAATTCTACCTTAACGAAAAAGAAAATCCTCCAATCAAAGTAATAGGAATATCGAATGATATATCAAAATTACAAAATGCTACCAAACTATTATCTGCTAATAAAAATATAAGTGTGACATCATCTGGCGCAAATAATATAGAAATAATGCATAAAGATGCCACTAAAGGAGAAGCCTTAAAAGAAATAGCTAAAATTTATGGTATCGAGTTAGAAAACATTGTAGCAATTGGGGATAATCTGAATGATCAAGCAATGCTAGATATTGTTGGATACAGCGTTGCTATGAAAAATGGTAATACAATATTAAAAGAACAAGCAAAATACGTAACGGAAAAAACAAACTCTGAAGGCGGTGTTGCAGATACTATATTCAAATTAATAGAACAAAACAATGAAATAAACGAAGATATTAATGAAGTATTAGTAAAAGCAGCAATCGATGCAACAAAATATGCTTACGTACCATATTCTAATTTTAAAGTAGGTGCTGCAATACTAGCTGAAAATGGAAAAATCTATACAGGTTGCAATATTGAAAATGCTAGTTATTCTCCAACAAACTGTGCGGAAAGAACAGCAATTTTTAAAGCTGTAAGTGAGGGAGTTATAAAATTCAAAAAAATCGCAGTTGTCGGTGGCCCAAATGGAAACCTAGAGAATTACTGTCCACCTTGTGGAGTATGTCGACAAGTAATTTCAGAATTTGCAGATGAAAATTTTGAATTAATCTTAGGTACCTCAGAAAATACCTACGCTGTGTATAACTTCTTTGAAGAAGTGTTACCTCTAAGTTTTACAGCAAAAGAACTAAAAAAATAAAATTAAATGGTCATTAGAAATATAAATTCTAATGACCATCCTTTATATAGTCTAATACTTTCAATTCTACAATTTAAATAAAAAAAATCGTAACGAAAAGTTACGACTAGGTTAAGATGACCCGTACGGGATTCGAACCCGTGTTACCGCCGTGAAAGGGCGGTGTCTTAACCACTTGACCAACGGGCCAAAAAATATAAAAGGCTAAATAATTAGCCTTTTATTCAATTAATGAGCCATGAAGGACTCGAACCTTCGACCCTTTGATTAAAAGTCAAATGCTCTACCAACTGAGCTAATGGCTCATGGCTGGGATACCTGGATTCGAACCAGGGGAATGACGGAGTCAAAGTCCGTTGCCTTACCGCTTGGCTATATCCCAATAATATTAAGAATGGTGGGAAGAAGTGGATTCGAACCACTGAACCCGAAGGAGCGGATTTACAGTCCGCCGCGTTTAGCCTCTTCGCTATCTTCCCGGCTTATTAAAAATGGTGGAGGTTAACGGGATCGAACCGCTGACCCCTTGCTTGTAAGGCAAGTGCTCTCCCAGCTGAGCTAAACCTCCGTTCAAATGGTGACCCGTACGGGATTCGAACCCGTGTTACCGCCGTGAAAGGGCGGTGTCTTAACCACTTGACCAACGGGCCAAAAAATGGCTCCACAGGCAGGACTCGAACCTGCGACCCTCTGATTAACAGTCAGATGCTACTACCAACTGAGCTACTGTGGAATAATAAGTCTAATGCTTTAGCACTAGACCTCAAATGCCTGGCAACGTTCTAGTCTCACAGGGCGTAAGCCCAACTACATTCGACGCTAAAGA